>Ga0070698_100002131_pt1 | contig 21976 bp, 19 predicted proteins | sample KBSK1502metaG_FD_65477 | JGI IMG/M metagenome (GOLD analysis project Ga0070698, IMG submission 65477) | Corn, switchgrass and miscanthus rhizosphere microbial communities from Kellogg Biological Station, Michigan, USA - KBS K1-50-2 metaG | ecosystem: Host-associated > Plants > Roots >...
GCTCGCGGATCCGTTTTCCCACTTTGCGGAGGAGGCGGGGCTCACCGGGAACGTCAGGATTCACCCGCGCCGGCATACGAACTCCACGATCTCACCAAGCGCTTCGTCGCCGTAGGGCGCGGCGAACATCGCGCGCGAGTGCTCGCGTCCACCGAAGAGAACGAGCTTCTTCGGAGCAGGTGCGGCCGCGAAGCACGCGAGCACGTTCGGGGTCGCCCGGAGCGAGTCGCGGTCGGCGCACACGAACAGCTTGCGGCCGGTGATCTTCTTCGAGAGCTCGTCGGGGACGGCCGCGACGGGCGCCGAGATCGCCACGACGCACTCGGTGTCTCCCTCGAAGGTCGACGCGAGCACCGCGCTCCCGCCCATCGACGACCCGACGAGCGCTATCTCTTTGACGCCGCGCCCGCGCAAGGCGCCCTTCGCGGCGAGGAGGTCGGCGACCGGCGTCCAGGGCTTATCCGGCCGGTAGCGATTCGTCTTCCCGGTCGACCCGGCGTAACCGCGCAGGTTCACGGCAAGCGCGGGCACGCCGCGCGCAACAAAGAGCGGCGCGACACCGCGCCATCCCGACGCGTCCCAGTTCTGGCCGTGCACGAGGATCGCGACGCGTGCCGCGGGAAGCCGTCCGTACAGATCGGCCTGGATCGTCTCCCCGTCGCTCGAAAAGGCGAGTCGTTCCTGTGGCGGAACGCTGGTCGCGCTCACCGTCGCCATCAAGGCACCGGATCGAGCAGCGGCTTGCCCGCGATGAACGCGCGGATGTTCTCCGCCGCGCGGACCGCCATGCGCGTCCGGGTCCGCTCGGAGGCAGAGGCGATGTGCGGGAGGAGCACGGCGTTCTCGAGCTCGAGCAGCGCGGGCTCGACCGCCGGCTCGCGCTCGTACACGTCCAGGCCGGCACCGGCGATGACGCCCTCCTTCAGCGCCTGCGCGAGAGCCTTCTCGTCGACGACCGGCCCACGCGAGGTGTTGATGAGGATCGCCGTGCGCTTCATCTTGCGTAGGCGCTCAGCGTCCATGAGGTGACGCGTCTCGGCGAGGAGCGGCACGTGCAGGGACACGAAGTCGCTGCGCGCGAGCAGCTCATCGAGGCTCCCGACGTACACGGCGCCGAGCTCCTGCTCCGCGCCCGGGTTGCGGCGCGCGTCGTGATACAGAACGTGCATCGCGAAGCCGCGGGCGCGTCGCGCCACGGCGAGTCCGATCCGTCCCATGCCGACGATTCCCAGGGTGCCGCCGTGGACGTCCTGCCCCGTGAACATGAACGGCGTCCAGCCGCGGTACTTCCCCGCGCGAAGAAAGCGCTCGGCCTCGCCGAGCCGTCGTGCGGTGGCGAGCAGTAGGGCGAACGCGCCGTCGGCGGTGGTCTCGTCGAGTATCCCGGGAGCGAACGTCACCGGTATGCCCCGCTCTTTCGCGGCGGCCACGTCGATGTTGTCGTAGCCCGTACCCATCGTGGCGATCATCCGCAGCTTCCTGGCGCCCCGAATGGCCTCCCCGTTCACGGGATTCGCTGGAAGCGTGTAGACGATGTCCGCGTCGACGATCATCCGCGCGACCTCCTCGGGCGTCGGGATCGGGGGCTCCTCCGGGCCGACGGAGACGTCACCGTTGGAGCGCAGGATCGATAACGCTTCCTGCGCGATCGGCCGCGTGACGACGATCTTCACGAGCGCGAGCGAGTCTATGCCGCCACAATTTCGGCGTGCCCAAACGCGTCGCTGTCGACGAGGTGGCCGCGCACAACGAGCGCATGTGGGAGCGCCTCGCGAAGGCGGGCATCCCGTACACGCGGCCGCAGGGCACGCCGCCGCGAACCAAAGAGGGGAAGCGCCAATTTCTCGATCGCATCACCAATGGCACGCTCGACGGCCTGGACCTCGCCGGCAAACGGGTGCTCTCACTCGCCGGCGGCGGAGGCTGGGACGCGATCCTTTTTGCGGAGCTCGGCGCCGCGACGACGCTCGTGGATATCTCGAGGCGGCAGCTCGCGACGGTCCGGCGCCTGGCGCGGCGTCGCGGTACCGAGCTCGCTTATCTGCGGACCGACATGCGCGACCTGAGCGCCCTCGGGAGCGGTGAGTTCGACGTCGTCTTTCACCAGCACTCGCTCGTGTTCGTGCCGGACCCCGCACGCGTGATCGGCGAGGTGACCCGCGTCCTCGCAGCCGGCGGGGTGTACGTGTTCTCGACGATGCACCCTGTGACCTTCCTCTTCTACGAGTCGTGGACCGGGACCGGATGGCGCCCGAAGAAGACCTACTTCAGCGATCGACCGGTGCCGGTGCTCGATCCGACGTGGGACTTCGGGCGCGTGAAGGTCCGCGCGCCGACGTACGAGTACGCGCACCGCACCTCGGACCTGGTCAACATCTGCGTCCGAGCGGGCCTCAGCGTCGATGGGCTGTGGGAGTGGTCACCGCACTACGAGGGCGGGCCGGCCGGGTCCGACGACGCGCTGGAGCAAAAGCTCCCAGCCTTCATTCAGATTCGGGCGAGGAAGACCGCTTCTTCTTCGGGCCGCGATGCGAACGGCTTGCGTCGGCGTACTGATCCACCAGCGCCGCCACCCTTCGTGCGGCCACCGGGAGATTTACCGCCCAGCCCACGCCGAACACCCGCTCGCTGAAGATCTCGTCGGACTCCGGGTTCCAGTACGCGTCGCGGAGGCGCTCGAACGTCGGCAGGCGGAAGTCGTACGGCACCACGCCCGCGACCTTGCCGTGCCACGTTCGTTCCGCGTCGGGCTTCTTGAGCTCCTGATAGAGCGCGCCGAAGAAGGCGAGCCAGATGGCCGTTCGCGCTAGGCGATACAAGTCCTTCATCGTGAAACGCTCACCCGAGCAGGAGTGGTGCCGGGATGTATCGCGGGGACCCCTTTCGCGCAGAGCGGACACTCCGCGACCGCGTATGACGGGATGTCGAGGTGCCAGAGGGGACGCAGCAGGATATCCAACCGCACGGCGCCGCCCGACCGGTCGACGAGCACCGCGGCTCCCGCGACCGTCCCGCCTGCGTCACGCACCGCTTCGATCGTCTCCTGAACGGAACCGCCCGTCGTCATGATGTCGTCGACGACGAGGACCCGCTCGCCAGGGGCGAGCGCGAAGCCGCGGCGGAACTCGCGACCCGCGCCACCTTCGCGCCGCTCGGCGTAGACGGCGCGCAGCCCGAGCTGCCGCGCGACCTCGTGCGCGAGGATGATCCCGCCGGTCGTGGGGCCGGCGACGGTCTCCACCCCGAGCGACCTCGCCCACATCGCGATCGCGGAGCAAAGCCGCTCGGTCTCCGCCGGATGCTGGAGGACCTGGAACTTCTCCAAGTACAGAGATGAGTGGCGCCCCGACGCGAGAATGAAGTGCCCTTCGCGAAGCGCGCCCGAGTCACGGAAGATGCGCTCCACGTCGGCCGCTGCGATCGTCATCGCGACTATTCTGCGCGGGATGAAGATCCATGACGTCTCGCTGGTGCTGCGGCCGGACATGGTGACCTGGCCTGGCGAGCCGGCGCCGCGAATCGAGCCGCTCAAACGACTTGCGAAGGGTGACTCGAACAACGTCTCGATCGTCACGTTTGGCGATCACACCGGGACGCATGTCGATCCGCCACTCCACTTCATCGAAGGCGGGAACACCGTCGACAAGCTGCCGCTCGACGCGCTCGTCGGGCCATGCCGGGTGCTCGAGTTCGAAGGACAGGGTCACATCTCCGGCGATTGGCTCGACCAGGCGAAGATCCCCAAGAACATCGAGCGACTCCTCTTCAAGACGCGAAACAGCGCTCGCTGGTCCGATCCGAGTGCACCGTTTACGCGTGACTTCAGCACGCTCAATGCGAGCGCAGCGAAGTGGTGCGTCGAGCACGGAGTCAAGCTCGTGGGCATTGACTACCTCTCCATAGAACCGCAGGGTCCGGAGAAAGCGGGATATCCCGTCCACAACACGCTGCTTCGCGCAGGCATCGTGATCGTCGAGACGCTCGATCTGCGGGCAGTCGAACCCGGCGAGTACGAGCTGATCTGTGCCCCCCTGAAGATCAAAGACGGCGACGGAGCGCCGGCGCGAGTCTTTTTGATCGAACGATGAAGTCGGCCGACCCGACCGAGGGTCCCCGCGCGGTGGGGCACCGGCCGGAGGCCGGGGGGTCCACCGCCGCGTGAAGAGGGTTTCGGTCGGGTCGGCTGAGCAGTTCAGCGTCGAGGGTCCCCGGCACGTAGAGAGGGTTTCGGTGGCGTCGGCGGCCTCCTGAGCAGCCGCGAGAGCACGTACCATCGACCGGATGGCGATCACGCAGCGTCCGCTGGCCCTGCGCCGTGACCTGATCAGGATCTTCGGGGAAGACAGGCTCGTCGCCGTGATCCGGACCGGCAGCCCTCAGATCGCGCGTCAGGCTGCGCGGGCCATGAGCGAGGCAGGCGTGCGTCTGGTGGAGATCACGCTGACGGTCCCTGACGCGTTCGAGATCATCGAGGAGCTCGCGCTGGACGAGGCCTTCGCGGATCGCGGCTCGATCGTGGGCGCCGGGACGGTGCTCTCCGGCGCGCAGGCCGAGCAGGCGCTCTCCGCGGGCGCCCGCTTCCTCGTGAGCGCGGTGCTCGTGCCGGAGATGATCGAAGCAGCACGCTCGCGCGACGCGATGAGCATGCCGGGCACGATGACGCCAACCGAGATCGTCAGGGCGGCCGAGCTCGGCGCCGATTTCATCAAGGTCTTCCCGGTCTCCGTGATCGGCGGCCCGGACTTCATCGCAAACGTGCGCCGCGCGCTCATCCATCTCCCGCTCGTCGCCACCGGCAACATCGACCTCGAGGAGATACCCGACTACCTTCGCGCCGGCGTGGTCGGGTTCGGCGTCGGCGGCCCGCTCATTCGTACCGACCTCTTGGAGCGCGGAGATCTCGGCAGCGTGATCGCGAATGCGGAGCGCTATCTCAGCGCGACCAGGCGCCCCGCAACGAACTAACTAAAGTGCGGGCACGAGCGAGGAGCGGCTCTGCCGTGACGAGCGAGTCCAGGCGCCCGCGGCGCGTCTCCGGGCGAAGCCCGAGACTGAGCTAGCCATGCCGCGCGATCTTCCGCTCGGCAACGGCGACTTCCTCGTCACCTTCGATTCGCGGTACCAGCTGCGCGACATCTACTACCCGAACGTCGGCCAGGAAAACCACACCGTCGGCGAACCCTCGCGGTTCGGGGTCTGGGTCGATGGACAGTTCGCCTGGACGGGCGACGATGGCTGGGACCGTCGCATTACCTACGAGCACGAGACCCTCGTCGGCGACACGCTGCTCGTCAGCGCGAAGCTCGGCCTGAGCCTCCGCTTCCGCGACGCGGTCGACTTCGACCGCAACATCTACCTGAAAGAGGTCACCGTCGAGGACGCGCTCGGGCGCGAGCGTGAGGTCCGGTTCTTCCAGCATTTCGACGCGCACCTGTATGGCAACGACACCGGTGACTCCGCCTACTACGACCCGCGGAGCCAGGCGGTCGTGCATTACAAGGGACGGCGCTACTTCCTGATCTCGGGATCGAGTGGTGGGAGCGCGTACGGGCTGTCGTCGTTCGCGATCGGCCAGAAGGACGCCCCGGGCAGGGAGGGCACCTGGCGCGATGCCGAGGACGGAGAGCTCTCGCGCAATCCGGTCGCGCAAGGCTCGATCGATAGCGTGGGCATGGTCGCCGTCACCGTCCCGGCGAGAGGCACCGCGACGGCGGTCTTGTGGATCGCCGCGGGGCAGGCCTACGAGGACGTCCGCGAGCTCGACAAGCTGGTGCGCGAACGGACGCCGGCATCGTTCCTCGCTCGGACGAAGGATTACTGGCGGCTCTGGGCCAACAAGGACGAGGCGATCGCCGAGCATCTGCCCGACGAGATCAATGGCCTCTACAAACGGTCGACCCTGGTGATCCGCACCCAGGTCGACAACCGGGGCGCCATCATCGCGGCGAACGACTCCGACGTCCTGCGCTTCAACCGGGACACCTACTCCTATCTGTGGCCGCGTGACGGTGCGCTCGTTGCCGACGCGCTCGATCTCGCGGGATACGGTGAGGTGACGCGCCGCTTCTTCTTCCTCTGCGGCGAGCTCATCACCCGGGAGGGCTACCTGCTGCACAAGTACAACCCCGACGGCTCGCTCGGCTCCTCGTGGCACGCGTGGTCGACACCCGACGGGAGGCTTGAGCTGCCGATCCAGGAGGACGAGACCGGTCTTCCGATCTGGGCGCTGTGGCAGCACTACGACCGGGACCGCGACATCGAGTTCATCCGCCCGCTCTACCGGAAGCTCGTCCGGACGGGCGCCGATTTCATGGCGACGTATCGCGAGCCCCGCACCAAGCTGCCGGCTCCGTCGTTCGACCTCTGGGAGGAACGCCGTGGGATCCATGCCTTCACGACCGCGGCCGTATGGGCGGGGCTCACCGCCGCACGGAACTTCGCGGTCGCGTTCGGCCAGCACGAGCTCGCGAAGCGCTACGCCGTCGCGGCACAAGAGATACGCGACGCGGCTCTCGTGCATCTCTGGGACGCCGACCGCGGCCGTTTCGTGCGCACGGTCAGCGTGCTGCCCGATGGCACGATCGTGAAGGATGCGACGATCGACATCTCGCTCGCAGGCATCTTCCTCTTTGGGCTCCTTCCGGCGAGCGATGAGCGCGTCCGCTCCACCATGCGCGCGGTCGAGGACCGCCTGTCGGTCAAGACGCCGGTCGGCGGCATCGCCCGATATGAGAACGACTACTACTTCCAGGTCTCGTCGGACATCGCGAGCGTCCCCGGGAATCCCTGGTTCGTCGCGACGCTCTGGCTCGCGGAGCACCTGATCGCGATCGCCGAGACCCCGGAGGACCTCGACCGGCCCCGCGCGTACCTCGACTGGTGCACCCGCCGCGCCCTGTCATCGGGCGTCCTATCCGAACAGGTCCATCCCTACACCGGCGAGCCGCTGTCGGTGTCGCCGCTCACATGGTCACACGCCGCGTTCGTGAGCGCGGTCCAGCACTACGCGCGCCGCTCTCGCCTCATCAAGGATCGCCTCCGCGATCAGGTGAGGACCGCCGGTGAGGTGATCGTGTGAACCGTCGGGGGACTCTGTCGCCCATCCCACGGCTCGTTGCTGTGGCGCTCATCGCATGCGCTCTGGGCGGGTGCACCGCACCGCCAGTGCCCCCGCCGGCGAGCCTCGGCGTCGGCCTCCAGGCGTCATTCATCCTTGCCAATCCCTCCGGCCTGCTCGCGCTCGACAGCACCGGCCATGCGATCGGCCGAGTCATCGACCTACCCCCGCAGAGCGCATCGGCGACCCCGGTGCTGCACCCATCCGGCAAGTCGGTCGTGTTCGCGCTCACGCAACAGCCCGACAAGAAGACCGGGTTCGGCTCGGACCTGTACACAGTCAATCTCGACGGCACCGGGTTCAAGCCGCTCGTACAGCATGAGAGCGACAACGTTTTCTACGCGTCGCCGCGGTTCGACAGCACCGGCAACGTCCTGTACTTCCACCGCCGTGCCGCGATCATCCAGGCGGGTTCGTTCGTCGGGAACGAAGACTCGCTCGAGCGGCTCGACCTGCGGACCGGGGAGCGCAAACGGCTGATCGTCAACGGGGCCGACCCGACGATCTCGCCCGCCGGCGATCGGATCGTGTACGTCCACCTCACGCAGGGTCAGCCCGACAGCATCTGGGCCGCGAACATCGACGGCACGAGTGCTCGGCCCTTCTTCAAGACGAGCGACACCTGGTGGTACCTGCAGACGCCACGCTTCGCGTCGAAGGGTTGCGAGATCGTCTTCTCGGCGGCCGGACACGCGGTCGCTGCCGCGCCACCGACGACTCCACGCCGCACCGCCCCCGGCCTGGCGCATCTCAGCATCCCGTCGTTCCTCTATCTCGCGCCGTGCGACGGCACGAGCGTCAAAGAGCTCGTTCAAACACTCGACGACGTTGTTCCCGCTTGGTCGCCGGATGGAACGCAGATCGCGTACGTCGGCGCGGGCGGGTTCTTCGTCGTAACGGTGGCGACCGGCGCCGTGAAGACGCTCGCCCAGGGGCAGGACTTCTTCTTCGGCGATCTCCTGTGGCTGAAATGACTGGCCGCTATCTCTTTCCGACTGCGTGACGCGCCCTTCGCGCGGTTACTCGTCTGGCCGTGCGAACCGGTAGCCCACACCGCGAACGGTCTGGATCAGCGTCGGCTCATCGGGTGACGGCTCGATCTTGTCGCGAAGGCGCCCGACGTAGACCTTGAGGTACTGCGTTTCGTACCGATATTCGGGTCCCCAGACACGCGTGAGCAGCGCATCGTGGGTGAGAGCTTCGCCAGGATGGGTCGCGAGCTCCGCGAGGAGATTGAACTCGGTGGGAGTGAAGTGGATGTCCCTGCCGGCGCGGCGCACGCGCCGCGCGGCAAGATCGATGGCGAGGTCGTGCGTGTCGATCGTCCCCGACCGCGGTGCGCGCGGCGCCGAGCGGCGCAATACGCTCTCGATCCGCGCGACGAGCTCGCGTGGCGAGAACGGCTTGGTGAGGTAATCGTCCGCACCGAGACGGAGGCCTTTGATCTTGTCCTCCTCGAGTCCGCGGGCCGTGAGCACGATGATCGGCAGGTCGGTCTTTTCACGGACCTGCTCGAGTACGGCGAACCCATCCCGTTTGGGGAGCGCGAGATCCAGCACGACGAGGTCGGGCCGCTCCGAGTAGATCATCGCGAGCGCCTCGTCGCCGTCCGCCGCCTCGACCGCGGTGAGGTCCTGACGAGCGTAGGACAGCGAGCTCCGCACCAGTGCGCGCACGTCGGGCTCGTCGTCGACGATGAGTACCTTCAAGACGCGATTGGCAGGACCGTCACGAATGCCGAGCCTCCACCCGGATTCTCCTCGTATTCAAGGGTCCCACCGTGGAGCGTCACAAGCGAGCGCGCGATCGCGAGCCCCAGGCCGGAACCGGGGGTCCCGTCCGCGTTCTGCCCGCGGAAGAACTTGTCGAAGATGCGCTGACGGTCTTCTGACGCTACGCCAGGGCCGTGATCGCGCACCTCGATGCGAAGCGCGCCTCCTCTTCGATGCGCCGCGACGAGTATCGGCGTGCCGTGGGGCGCGTAGCGGATGGCGTTCACGATCAGGTTCGCGAGCGCCTGATGCATCTTGCCGCGGTCCGCGACCACGCGGGGCGGATCCGGATCGACGTCGAGCGAGATCCACTGCCGCTTCTGCTTGGCAAGGACAGCGTGGTCGGCGACCACGTCACGGACGAGCGCGATCGCATCGATCTCTTCTTTCTCGAGTGCGATCTGCCCTTCCTCCAGTCGCGCCATCTCGAGGAGCTGCGCGGTGAAGTCTTCGAGGCGCCGGATGTTTCGCTCGGCGCTCTCGGCGAGCTCGCGCTGGGCGGAGGTGAGCGTTCCGGGGCGCTCGCCGAGAAGCAGCTCGACGGCGCCGCGCACGACCGTGAGCGGACTGCGGAAGTCGTGGGACATCGCCGCGAGGAACTCGCTCTTGATACGGTCCGCCTGGCGAAGCGCCGCGGCCTCGACGGCCTGGCGGACGAACTCTTCTCGCTGCGCCCGCAGGTGCTCGAGCTCGCGCAGCAGGCCCGACATCAGATAGGCCGCCAGGATGAACACGCTGACGTGAAACGCGAGCCGCCAGGGCTCGGCGACAAAGCCGAACGTCTCGGCGCGATATGCGGCGATGGCCACGTATGCGAGCGAGATCGCGCCCGCCGCCGCGAAGGCACCCGCCGTTCCGAAGCGGAAACCGCCGGCGATGATGATGAGGCTGCCGATGACCCACGTGGTCCAGCTGGGATCCGACGAGAAGAGGAGCATCGCTGAAGAAACGATGCCGATGTCGAGAACGAACATGACGCGCGTGAGCCGCTCGAAGCGCTCCGGCCGCGACTGCATCATCCAGTACACGACGGCCGCGTACCCCAGCACGAACACGCCGAGACCGACGAGGTACGCGATCCCGATATTCGGGAAATACGGGCCGAGGAAGAAGATCAGGCCAGCGCCGCCGACACGCGCCCAGTTGAACGTCCGCTCGAGCCGCTCCGCCACGGGCGCTAAGTTAGCGCCTGCGCGGCTGGTCGGGCCGGTCCCGCGGAGGTGTGCGGGCGCTCCACCGCAGCGTCGCGCCGCTCCTCGTCCATCATTTCGATGAAGCAATCGACGGCGTACTCGCGCCACTGCTTCCCGCGCTGCCGGACCAGCTCGGCGCGGACGAGGTCCCAGGCGAGACCTTTTCGATACGGCCGGTCGGTCGTCATCGCGTCGTACGTATCCGCAACCGAGATCACGGAGACCTCGACGGGAAGCTCGTCGCCTTTGAGCCCGCGCGGGTAACCCGCGCCGTCGTGGCGCTCGTGATGCGACAGGACGAGCTCGGCTCCTTCCCAAAACTCCGGGAGTCGACTGAGTAGGCGATGGCCGATCTCGGCGTGCCGGCGCATCTCGCGCTGTTCCTCCTCCGTCAGCGGACCGGGCTTCAGAAGAACGAGGTCGTTCGTTCCGATCTTTCCGATGTCGTGGACGCGCGCCGCGTCGCGGATCAGCTCGATCTGCGCGTATTGCAGGCGGAGGCGTCTCGCGAGTCGCTCCGCAAGCGCGGCGACGCGTTGCGAGTGGCCATGCGTATAGGGGTCGCGCAGGTCGATCAGGTCGGCCAACTCGAGGATCGCGGTCTTCGTCTGCTCACGCACCCGTGCGCTATCGCGGAGCGTGAGCAGGACGATCGCCATCGGCACACCGAAGAGGACCAGCGTCCACGGCTGCGCCTGTGCGGCGATCGCCGCCAACGCTCCCAGGACCAAAAGCGCGGCTTCGTAGGGCAGGAGCCGCCGATGCAACGCCCACCAGCCGGTGAGGGGATTGCGCCGTACCTGGAGTGCGACGACGACGTCGACGAGCGTGCTGTGCACGATGTACTTCGCTATCGCCGCGATGCCGATCGCCCACGGTTCGCGCTCCACCTGCGCGCCGGGACCAGCGACGAGAAGGAACGCCGTCGCAGCCGCCCCGGTCGACAGGGTGGAGGTTGCTGCGTTGAAGCCTCGGTTGTACCAACTCTGACGCACACCGCGGAAGTGGAGGGCGATGAGCGTCGTCGCGCAGGCCGCGACCATGGCATAGAAGGGCCCGAGGAGAAGCGCTGCCGCAAAGGTCGCGGTGTCGTCGACCGTAATCTTCACCTTGACCGACAGGTGCACCGGCCAGAGCTGAGCGACCGCGGCCATGACGATGAGCACCGCGAAGAGAACCGTGTCGGTCGGTCGGAGATTTACCCGGAATGCGGCGCTCGCGGGCAGAGCCGCGAGCGCCGCACCGAGCACGCCGACGATGTAAACGCGGAGAGGCCAGCGAAGTCGCGACACGCGGGCTAGAGCCCGATCAGCGTGTACTTCACCTGAGTCGTGACGTTCGACTTGCCGTATGCCGTCGAGCTGAGCCAAAGATACGTACCGGTGACCTGCGTCTTCGTGTCGAACGAGGCCGTCGCGTTGATGGTCACCTTGACGACCACGGGCACGCCGAGAGACAGCAGCCCGGTCGCGGGAAGGACCCGGCTGATCTTCGCGGTGGTCGGGACGCTAGCGGGGAGCGAGACCACCGTGGCGATGACATTCGACGGCACGAGCACCTCGTAGGCGACCGCCCCCTCGAGGCTGCTCAGGTAGGCGGCTGGAAACTCGGTCGTGACGTCGACGAGCGCGCCGTTGACGAGGAAGACCGGATCCGATTCGCACCACTGGACGCCGGCGTCGGCGCCGCGCCCGAACACGAGCGTCGAGAAAGCGAAGGCGAGAGTGAACGCAAGCGTGCTGAATAGAGAGCTACGAAGCCGCCCCATCTGACCACCACCCCATGCCCCATTTGTTCGCGCACCTCAGTACGAACTGAGTACGTCGGAAGGATGAGTCGATGACGCGCTGCATTCGTGTCGCTACGGTCGCAGGAGGCATCAACGGGTGGTAAACGACGGATCGCGTCAGGCGGTCGGCGGCAGCGGATATCCGGCGAGCGCGGGCTCGCCCCGAAGACGAGCGTAGCCAGGCTTGATACGCGCGTAGATGATCGCGACACGCTCCTCGTAACCGATGAACGCGCTCTTCATCGCGTTGATCGAGAGACGCTCCACGTCCGCGAGCGTCAGGCCGGCGATCCGTGACAACCGCTGAAATTCGTCGGAAAGCGTCACGTCGGACATGAGCCGGTTATCGGTGTTCACGGTCACGCGAAAGCGCTGCCCGATGAAGTGGCGGATCGGATGCTCCGCGAGCGTCGGTACAGCCCCGGTGTCCACGTTCGATGACGGACAGAGCTCGAGTGGGATCCGCTTGTCGCGGACGTACGCGGCGAGGGGACCGAGCTTCACAACCTTGCCTTCGCTGATCGCCATGTCCTCGACGAGCCGCACGCCGTGGCCGATGCGGTGCGCGCCGCAGTACTGCAGCGCCTGCCAGATCGAGGGCGGCCCGAACGCCTCGCCGGCGTGGATCGTGATGGAGAAGTTCTCGCGTCGGCAGAGCTGAAACGCCTCGAGGTGCGCCTTCGGTGGATGTCCGGCTTCCTCACCGGCGATGTCGAACCCGACGACACCTCGTTCGCGGTTCGCCACGGCGAGCTCGGCCATCTCGAGCGAATCGGTGCGATCACGCATCGCGCAAATGAGCTGCCGGAGCGTGATGTCGTAGTCGCGTTCCGCGCGCTCGAATCCACGCGCCACGCCTTGGACGATCTGCTCGAGATTCAACCCACGCTGCGTATGGAACACGGGCGCATAACGGACCTCGGCGTACACGATGCCATCACGCGCGAGATCTTCGCCGCACTCGTATGCGACACGCTCGAGGGCCTCCTCCGTCTGCATGACCGCGATCGTCTGCGCGAATCCGCGGAGATAGAGCGAGAGGGAGCCCGAGGCGGCGCTCGCGTGAAACCACCGGCCGAGCTCCTCTGGGTCCATCGTCGGCAGGCCCCCGTAGCCCTGGTCGCGCGCGAGATCGACGACGGTCGCCGGGCGCAATCCGCCATCGAGATGATCGTGAAGGAGGACCTTTGGGGCCGCGCGAAGGGTCTCGAGTGGAATCACGATCGCGAAAACGATACGCCTCGCTGTGCGTCGGGCGAGCATGCGGCTCGAAAGAAATCTCTTCTTCCCCAGACGTCGCGCGCGTACGTTATCCCGCGCAGTTCGCATGGGAGGGCAGGAGTGATGCAACGCATCCTTGCGTCTGGAATCCTCACCGGACTCTTGATCGTCGGAGCGACCACCGCGCTCGCGAGTTCTGCAAAGCAGCGACTCGACAGCGATCTCATCAGCTTCACCGAGAGCACGGCGGGCGGCGGCACGAACGGACCGGGCGGCGGCGGGATCTCGGGTGTGGCCTGCGTCACATCGTTGACCGCGCAGCCGACCTCGTTCGCCGGCAATGCGATGCTCGACTGCGACAGTGTCGGTCCGCACAACGAGACGACGATCGCCGTGAATCCGACGAACGCCGCGAACGTCGTCGCGGCCTCGCATACGTATCTGTTCAACCTGGACAAGCAGAGCGCGAGCGCGCTGCTCCGGATCTTCACCGAGGCGTACGTGTCGAAGGACCGCGGGCAGAGCTGGACGAACGTTCATCCGCCCCACGGGAGCTACCGCTTTCTCACCGATCCCGCCCTCGCGTTCGACGCGGATGGACGTCTGTACTGGTCGAACGTCGCGTCGCACGACAGTGTCGCGGGAGCATTCAGTGACGTCAGCGTGATCGTCGAGCGCTCCGACGACGGCGGCATTACCTGGACAGACCCGGTGACCGTCGCGAAGGGGAACGGAACGATTAGCAACGGCGGAACGAACGTGCTGTTCAACGACAAGGACTGGATCGCGGTCGATCGCGGGACGAGCGCCCACCGTGGAAGCGTCTACGTCACGTGGGCGCGACAACAGTACCGGCAGGACGTGCAGACCGAGTCACCGATCTTCTTCGTTCGCTCGCGCGACGGCGGCGTTACGTGGACCTCTGGCACAGAGATCAGCGGCGAGAGCCCCCTCTGCTCCGGTCAGGGTGCGACCGGGCCCACGACGCGCTGCGATCAGAACGACGCGGGATTCTCTTCGCCGATCGTGGCGCCCGACGGGACGATCTACGTCGCGTTCCTGAACCACCAGGCGCAGGGCGCCAGTCTTCGCGACCAGGTTCTCCTCGTAAGCTCGAGCGACGGCGGCGATCACTGGAGCGCTCCGCGGCGGATCGTCGGACTTATTCATGACGGGGCGGGCGACTATCCGACGAACTGGCGTGGGGATTCCCGGTTGACCGGATGCCAGTTCCGCATCTTCGCGGCCGGCAACCTGGCGCTGTCGACGGCAGCCGGCAACCCGGGCCAGATGTACTACGTCTACGCAGAGAATCTCGATCCGGGAGCGACCGCGCGCACCAACATCATGGTGACCACGTCGGTCGACGGCGGGGCCACGTGGTCCACGCCGGCTCTCGTGAAGAGCAGCCGATCCGACCAGATCTTCCCCTGGGCGGCGGTCGGTCCGGACGGCAAGGCGCGCGTGGGGTACGTGGATCGCGCGCGAACCGGTCCGCACGATCAGCCCTGCGTGTACGGCTACACGCTGGCGACGGCGAGCGATCTCGCGGCGACGAGCTTTGCCACGAAACGCCTCGACACGGGCGTGAGCGTGGCGTCCGACGCGCGTTGGTTCACCAACTTCTCCGTCACGGGAACCTTCCAGACCCGCTTCATCGGCGACTACACGAACATCGCGATATCGCCGGACGGATCGGTCTGGGCAAGCTGGACCGATATGCGCGACACCGCGAACGTTTTCGGCCGCGCGGGGCATACCGAGCATGCCGTCGCGACGAAGGGCTGACGCCTAGCCCGACCACCGAGCCGCAAGGGCGCCGATCGAGACCGCGACCATCGCGAGCCAGAGGAGGCGCAGTCCAGCCTCAGGCCCGCCGATGAGCGCTTCTCGATCGAGCCCCGCGGTCGTTCCATCGCGGAAATGGACCGTGCCCGACACGTCGACCGCCTGGCGACGGATTCGCCGGACGGGAGTGGAGAGCCGCCGCTGGGCCAGTGAGACGAGAGATGCTCCGACCGCGGCGGCGATCGTGGGTAGGGGCGCCGCGCCGTTGGCTGCGGCGCTCGCGACGAGAGGGAATCCGCCCCACGCGAGCGCGAATCCGATGTCGGAGTGCACGATCGGAAGCTCGAGTCCATACGAGATCACGAGGCTGGCACCGACCAGGACGATCACCAGGAACCACGGACCAAGCTGCGACGCGGCGATTACGCCGAGGGCGACCGCGCCGATTAGTGCAAGAGATCCCAATGCGAGGAGCATGCCCGACGGGATGCGGGTTCCGAGAGGCCTTCCCTGAAGCTCATCGAACGCGTGCGACGCGATACCGACCGCGAGAAAGAAGGCGAGAAGAGCGCCGGCGACAATGCGCGGATCCGGCGTCGGAGCCAACGCCGCACCGAGCAGCACGTACGACAGATGCCAAATCGTGTAGGGCGGGTGCAAGAGCGTCCAGTAATCGCGGAGACCGCCGGGCCGCAAGGCATAGAAGGCCGCAGCGGTCGGGGCCGACGCGACCGAGGGCCCCCGCGCGATGGGGCGCCGGCCCTGGGAACCGGGGCCGGGGGGACCCCGTCGCGAAAAGAGGGTTTCGGTCGCGTCGGTCTTAGTCGCGGCCATCACGATTCCAGCCCCAAAGCTCATCGGCATCACACGGACGTCCGTCAGTCCTGCCTCCTTCCAATAGCGCTCGACGTCGCTCGCTCGATACGTGCGATCGAATCGCTCGATGCTCGGTCCCAAGAAGGCACCTACGCCGGCCCATTGCTGCGAGATGGTCAGCCCGAGTGTTGGCAGTCCTATCCGCGTATGGATCCGCCACAGCACTCGGACTAGCGGATTCGCCGGAACACCGAAGTCCAGCGCCGCGATTCTTCCGCCCGGTCGGACCACACGAGCGAGCTCGCGGATGACCGCGCAGGGATCGTCCACGTATCGCATCAGATACGTGAACGTCAGGTGATCGAAGGAGTCGTCCGGGAACGGAAGCGATTCGGCGCGTGCGCGGATGAGAGGTATGTGTCCATCCCGCGCGGCAGCGGCAGACAGCATGTCGGCGCTGCGGTCGAGCCCGACGACACGGCAGCCGTACCGCTCGGCGATCGCGCGAGCAACGAGACCCGTGCCCGTCGCCACATCGAGCACCGCGTCATCGGGTCCGGCGTCGAGCACTGAGACGAGCCGCTCTCGCCAGCGCGCGTCCTGGCCAAACGAGAGGAGGGCTCCCGCACGCTCGTAGGTGGCTCCGATCCCGCTGAAGATGCGGCGCGCGTCGTCAGGACGAGAGGAGGGCATCGCCCTCTCGTTACGCACGCAGCGCGCCGCGCGGATCGTCGCCGGGTGCGATACGCCAGCCCGAACGGTACGGCACCCCGAACACGATGTCGTCCGGGCTCACCGGCACGCGGTTGAGCTCCTTGCCCGTGGCGGCACGGATCGCCGCAACGATCGCCGGCGTGCTCGATATGGTCGGAGGCTCGCCCACTCCCTTCGCGCCGTACGGAGCGTCGGGGTGTGGATGCTCGATGAGCACAGTCACGACAGGCGGCATGTCGAGCGTCGTCGGCAGCAGGTAATCCGTGAACGAGGCGTTGCGGACATGCCCGTCGCGGAGCTGCACTTCCTCCATCACCGCGAGCCCGAGGCCCTGCGCGATGCCACCTTCGATCTGGCCAACGACGGCGACGGGGTTGATCGCCTTGCCGACGTCCTGAGCGGTCGCGACCTGAACGACTTTCACCAGGCCGGTTGCGACATCGACGTCCACGACCGCTCGATGCGCCGCGAAGAGGAACGCGACATGGCCCTGGTTCTGGGTCTTCGGGTCGCGTGGCTCGGTGTCGCGATGGCGATGCGTGACCGTTCGGTCGATCGGCTCCTCCAGGAGTGCCGTGAGGTTGTCCGGTGCGCGTCCGGTCTTGCGCGCGCGCGCGAGGAGCTCGGCCTTCACCTCGCGGCACGCCGCGAGGACCGCCCCGCCGGTCATCCACGTCTGACGGGACGCGGACGAGGACCCGGCCGAGCCGATGGTCGTGTCAGGACGATCGACCTCGACCCGCTCGACCCCGAGCTCGGTGCGCGCGATCTGGGCGCAGACGCTGACGATCCCCTGTCCCACCTCTGCCGCGGCGGTGTGCACGTGGACGATCGGCCCGCGCGCGTCTTGCGCGAGACGTACGCGCGCCGTGGAGAAGTCGTCGAAGCCGTGCGAGTAGCAGACGTTCTTGAGCCCCGCCGCATACCCGACGCCGCGTCGAACCCCTTCGCCGCGCGTGAGGTTGCCGAGCCCTCCCGGAAGCGCGATCGGGTCGGTCGGAATGTCGTCGTCTGGCATCGCGACATCGGCGCACCGGCGAATGATGTCGGCGACGGGAGCGCTGCCCTCCACCGGCTGGCTGGTGATGATCCGATCGCCATTGCGTAACGCGTTCTTCTCGCGAAGCACGACCGGGTCGATATCGAGCGCCGCGGCGAGCTTGTCCATCTGCGACTCGTAGGCGAAACAGGACTGCACGGCCCCAAAGCCGCGCATCGCTCCGGTCGGCGGATTGTTGGTGTACGCACCGACCGCATGGACACGCGCGTTGGGAACGCGGTAGGGTCCCGCGCCGAAGCACGCCGCGTTCGCGACGACCGCGGGGCTCGATGATGCGTACGCGCCGCCGTCGAGGACGATCGTCGCGCGGACGAAGACAAGGTTGCCGTTCTTGGTAGCGCCGTGGCTGTACCAGAGCTTGGCGGGATGTCGATGGACGTGTCCGTAGAACGACTCTTCGCGTCCGTAGGTCATCCGCACCGGGCGTCTCGTCGCGAGCGCGAGCAAGCACGTGTGGATCTGGAGCGTCACGTCCTCGCGCGCGCCGAACGCGCCGCCGACGCCCGCGAGTACGAGATGCACTTTCGATTCCGGCAGGCCGAGGCAGGGCGCGATCTGACGCAGATCTTCATGCAGCCACTGCGTCGCGACGTGCAGCTCGACTCCGCCGTCCTGCCGCGGGATCGCGAGGCCCGCCTCCGGTCCGAGCGCGGCCTGATCCTGCATGCCAAGCTCGTACTCGCCTTCGACCACGACGTCCGCGCCCGCGTCTGGATCGCCGTGCTCGACGAGGACGTCTTCGATCACGTTCCCCTTCTGATGCAGCTTCGCGGCATCAGGTTGGAGAGCCGCGACCGGGTCCGTGATCGGCGCGAGCGGCTCGTACCGGACGGCGATCGCCCGCGCCGCCAGGCGTGCCTCCTCGGCCGTCTCCGCGGCGACGATCGCGACCGGCTCGCCGACGTAGCGAACTCGTCCCGTCGCGAGCACGGGCTGGTCGAGCCTCATGAGACCGAAGAGGTCGCGTGTCGGAAGCTCCGCGGACGTGATGACGGATTTCACACCGCTCATCTTCTTCGCCGCCGCGGCGTCGATCGAAAGGATCCGCGCGTTGGGATGCGGGCTGCGGAGCGTGGCGCCGTACAGCATGCCCTCGCGACGCAGATCGCTGCCGTACTGGAACTCGCCCTTCACCTTTGGGACGCCGTCCGGACGCTCGACGGACTCGCCGACGCCTCCACGGACTTTCGTTCGCGGCGCGGTCGTGCTCATCGCCGGTACGCCGCGACCGCTGCGTGTTGGACGGCCTCGAGGATCTTCCCGTAGCCGGTGCAGCGGCAGATGTTGCCGGAGAGCGCTTCCCGGACTTCCGTGTCGCTCGGCTCCGGATTTCTTTTCAGGAGTGCGTAGGTCGCGACGATGAGGCCGGGCGTGCAGAAGCCGCACTGCACCGCACCGGCATCGACGAAAGCCCGCTGCACTGGATGTAGCTGGTCGCCGTTGGAAAGCGATTCGACAGTTTGTATGTTTCGTCCTGCGGCGGCCGCGCCGAGGACCAGGCATGCGCAGACGAGCTCGCCGTCCATCAGAACGGAACAGGAACCACACTCGCCCTGTTCGCACGCGTTCTTGCTCCCGGGAAGCCCGAGATTCTCGCGGAGAACGGTAAGCAAGCTTTCGTGGTCTAGAGCTTCGGCCTCGCGTTCGTCACCGTTAACGATCAGCTTGATCCTCATGCGATAGCGGCGACGCGCACGAGTGCGCGCTCTCCCATCACCGCGAGCACGTGCCGGCGGTACGCCGCGGTGCCTCGCACGTCATCGATCGGCCTCGCAGCGCCCGCGGCAAGCCGGCCGAACTCTCTGGCCGCCGCATCGCCAGGGCGATGCGGCAACTCCCACCCCGCTTCCTCGAACAGTCCCTCGGCAAAGCGCTCGGCCTCGGTCGCGCGGATGATCGTCGGTCCGCAGGACCCGAGGGCGACGCCGGCGCGACGGCGTTCGCGGTCGATCACGAGCGCGAGCCCGGATATCGAGATCGCCATTGCATTTCGCGTCGCGGCGAACATGTACGTTTGCGCCGCGCCGGCGTCGTGCCACTCGACGGCGACGATGAGCTCGTCGGGGCGACGAACGGATTTCTTCGGTCCGGTCATGAAATCGGCGAAGCTCACGAGGCGCTCGCCTTTCTTCGACCTGAGAACGACCGTCGCATCGAGCGCCGCCAGCACTGGCAAGGTATCGCCCGCAGGCGAGCAGGTCCCCAAGTTTCCGCCAATGGTCGCGGCGTTGCGGATCTGTGGCGAGCCGATGGTGCGCGCCGCCTCCCCAAGCGCGGGCGACCCGATGTCGGTCTCGAGCATCCTCGTGTAGGTAACTCCCGCGCCCATTCGCACCTGCCCGTTGCGCGATAGGTACTTGAGGTCCTCGACACGATCGATCGCGACGACGTGAGCCGGCCTGATCCGGCCGAAGTTGATCTCGACCAGCAGGTCGGTGCCGCCGGCGAGGATCGTCGTGTCGGCCCGGCTGGAGAGGTTCTCCAGCACGTCGTCGACGTGCCGGGAGATGTGGACGCTCACGGCGGGATTATCACTTCCGGGTTCACGAGGCGGTCAGTAGGATGGCCGCAGCGGGGAGGCGAGAGTTGGGCGGAGCGGCGGACCTCGAACGGGAGCTCGCGGAGTCGCGGGCGCGCGAGACGGCGCTCGCGGAGGTCCTAGCCGTCATGCGGCGAGGCCCAGGAGAGCCGGCCCGGATGCTCCAGGCCGTCCTCGAGACCGTAGCCACGAATGCCGTGCGGCTGTGCGCCGCGGACAACGGCTCCGTCGCGCGGCTTAAGAGCGACGGCTGGCGGATCGTCGCGAACGTCGGAGACATCGACCCAGAGAGCATGGAGCGCAACTGGGGCAATCAACCGATCGAGCCGAACCGGCGCAGCCTGACGGGCCGCGTCCTGATGGACCGGAAAACGAGCGCGATCGTCGATGCCCGTGCCGATCCCGAGTACGACGCCGGCGCTGGCATCTTCAACGTCCGATCGATGATCGGTGTCCCGCTTACGCGCGGCGAGGAGATCGTCGGTGTGCTGATCCTGAGACGAGCGGAACCAAACCCATTCACGCCCGAGCAAGTCAGTCTCCTCGAGGCCTTCGCCGATCAGGCCTCGATCGCCATAGAGAACGTTCGTTTATTCGACGAGACGAAGGAGGCCCTCGAGCGGCAGACCGCCGTGGCCGACGTGCTCGGTGCGCTCAGTCGCTCGACGTTCGAGCTCCAGTCGGTGTTCGAGGTCGTGCTCGAAAACGCGAGAAAACTCTGTCGCGGCGATTGGTCGTACCTCTTCCGACGCGACGGTGACGTCTTCCGGCTAATCGCGTCGAGCGGTGGAATCCCGGAGATGATCGAGTACGAGAAGACCCACCCACCGATCACTCGGAAGACGCTTGTGGGCCGCGCCGTGCTCGACCGAGCGGCGGTACACATCCCGGACATGCTCAGGGACCCGGACTACGAATGGCCGATCAACCGAGAGCACGCCGTACATGCTGGACTCGGAGTCCCGATTTTCAAGGACGACGAGATCATCGCGGTAATCGGCGTCGCTCGGGCGAGTGCCGACCCCTTCACTCAGGAGGAGATCCGACTCGTCACGACGTTCGCCGACCAGTCCGCGATCGCCATGGAGAATGCCCGCCTCTTCAACGAGACCAAGGACGCCCTCGAGCGGCAGACGGCAACGAGCGAGATCCTCCGTGTGATTGCCGGGTCGCCAACTGAAGTTCAACCCGTTCTCGACGCGATCGCCGAGAACGCCGCACGCGTGTGCGGCGCGAGTGACGCACACGTGTATCGAATCCAGAGTGAGGTCCTGAAGCAGTGGGCTCACTTCGGTCCGATCCCTGGACTCGGTCCCGACGAGTCGCTGCCGCTCACCCGCGGATCGGTCATCGGCCGATCCATCCTCGACCGGCGCGCGATTCACACGGATGACGCGGCCAAGCTCGACCCGGCCGAATACCCGGTCAGCGTGCAATTACAGCGACGGTGGGGATACCGGACCGCACTCTCGGTGCCCCTCATGCGAGATGGCGTTGGGATCGGCGGCATCGCGATCCGCCGCATGGAAGTGCAACCGTTCACGCCGAAGCAGATCGAACTCCTTGAGACGTTCGCCGATCAGGCTGCCATCGCTATCGCGAACGCTGAGCTGTTTCAGACCGTGGAGCGTCAGCGCGGAGAGCTGTCACGCTTCCTGTCGCCCCAGGTCGCCGCGCTCATCACAAGCGAGCAGGGTGCGAAGATGCTCGAGGGCCATCGCCGCCAGATCACCGTCGCGTTCTGCGATCTGCGCGGCTTCACCGCCTTTGCCGAGACCGCCGAGCCCGAGGAGGTCCTCGGTGTCCTGCGGGACTACCACCGCGCCATGGGCGAGCTCATCGTCAAGCACCAGGGGACGCTCGAGCACTTTGCCGGTGACGGGATGATGGTCTTCTTCAACGACCCCCTGCCGGTCGAACGTCATGAGCTGCAGGCGGTGCGCATGGCATGCGCGATGCGCGAGAGC
>Ga0070698_100002132_pt1 | contig 21974 bp, 16 predicted proteins | sample KBSK1502metaG_FD_65477 | JGI IMG/M metagenome (GOLD analysis project Ga0070698, IMG submission 65477) | Corn, switchgrass and miscanthus rhizosphere microbial communities from Kellogg Biological Station, Michigan, USA - KBS K1-50-2 metaG | ecosystem: Host-associated > Plants > Roots >...
TCCGCTCTTGCCCGGGGCCAGGCTCATCCGCTCTTGCCCGGGGCCAGGCTCATCCGCTCTTGCCCGGGGCCAGGCTCATCCGCTCTTGCCCGGGGCCAGGCTCATCCGCCCCTGTCGCCAGCCTGTCAGCTGCCGCGAGTAGCCTCGTCAGGCACGACGCCGGCGCAGGTCGCACTGCAGCGGCGGCGGCGGCGATCCGTTAGGCGACAATAAGCCCGGTGCCCATGCATGCTGACGACCGTATCCCCCGCGTGCTCGTCGTGGATGACGAGCCGAATATCCGTGAACTCGTGCAGGTCGCGCTGAAATTCCACGGCTGCTCGGTGAGCACCGCGGTCAACGGCAAGGACGCGCTCCGGCAGGCCGGGGACGGCAGGCCCGACCTGATCGTGCTCGACGTCGTGCTTCCTGACCTGGACGGTTTCGAGGTCTGCCGCCGCCTGCGGGCGGCCGGCAACGAAGTGCCAGTGATCTTCCTCACCGCCCGGGATACGTCCTCAGACACCGTCACCGGCCTGGCCATCGGCGGCGATGACTATGTCACCAAGCCCTTCTCGGTGGAGGCGCTGGTGGCCAGGGTGCGCGCGGTGCTCAGGCGGGCATCGCGGACCGCCGGCGCCGGGCAGGCAGCCGACGTCGGCCCGCTCCGGGCCGGTGACCTCGAAGTAGACGAGGCGCGCTGGACGGTCCGCCGGGCCGGCCTTCCCGTCGAGCTGTCGCCCACCGAGTTCCGCCTGCTCGCCTACCTGATGCGCCATCAGGGCCGGGTCCTCACCCGGGCGCAGCTGCTTGAGAACGTCTGGGGGTGGGACTACGCGGGCGAGTCCCAGATCGTCGAGACCTATGTCAGCTACTTGCGCCGCAAGCTCGACCCGCTCGGGCCGCCGCTGATTCATACCCAGCGAGGTGTCGGATACAGCCTGCGGCCGCACCCGGGCCAGTAACCCGGGCGGCCGGGATGACCCGCCAGAAAAGGCTGTCGCTGCGCGCCCGCATGCTCGTCCTGCTGATCGGCGTGACGACCATGTTCCTGCTGATCATGGGGGTGGTCGGCACCTTCGTCCTGAACAAGCGGCTGAGCGGTAACTTCAATGCCAGCCTGGCGGCCGCTGCCACCCGCCGCCCGGCTCAGCTTGCGGTCAATACCGGCGGCTACGCAGCCGTCGAGGACGTCCTGCGCGGCGGCACGATCAAGCTTGTTACCCGGAGCACACCGGAGACCCGTGCGCTGGCCGCGGCCGTGGCCCGGCTGAGCCGCGCGGAGCTCGCGGCTCATCTGGGCCGCACGCTCTTCCAGATCCAGGGCGATGGCGCGCCGTTCCGCGCCGCAGCGCGGCTGATCCTGGTCCCGGACGCGGGCGCGCGCCGCGGTGTCGCTCGCGCGATCCTCGTGGTCGCGCGGCCGGTCAGCGACGTGACCGGGCAGGTCCGCGCATTCGTCATCGCCGAGCTGCTCACCGGTGGCGCCCTGATCGCGCTGCTCGCGATCGGCGGCGAGTGGCTGATCGGCCGAGGCCTTGAGCCGCTGGACCAGATGGCGGGCACCGCCAACGAGATCACCTCGCGCGGCGACCTGAACGCGCGGATGCCGGAAGCAGGTAACCGGACCGAGGTGGGCAGGCTGGGCTCGGCCATCAACACGATGCTTGACCGGATCCAGCAGGCCTTCGGCGCGCGGTTGCGCTCGGAGCAGAAGGTGCGCGAGTTCGCCGCCGATGCCTCCCATGAGCTCCGCACCCCGCTCACCACCATCCGTGGCTACGCAGAGCTCTACCGGCAGGGCGCGCTTGGCCCGGATCAGCTGCCAAGCGCGATGCGCAGGATCGAGCAGGAGGCCCAGCGGATGAGCACTCTCGTCGCCGAGCTGCTCGAGCTGGCCAGGCTGGACCGGACCTCTTCGCTCGACCTGACCGAGACGGACCTGGCGAGCGTGGTGCGCGACGCCGTCGCCGACGCCATCGCGGTCCAGCCGGGCCGCCCGGTCCGCGCCGAGGTGCCGCCGCACCTGGTCGCGGTGGTGGACGAACCGCGGATCCGCCAGGTACTCGCGAACTTGCTGGGCAATGTCCGCGCGCATACCCCGCCGGACACCCCGGTTACCGTCCGGCTAGGCGAGGTGAGCGGCGGGGTGCTCATCGAGGTGGCCGATGCCGGTCCTGGCATGTCCGACGAGGACGCCGGCCGGGCCTTCGACCGGTTCCACCGCTCCGCGCGAGGCGGCGGCGTCGAGGGCGGCCCGGGTGCCGACGACGGAAGCAGCAGGTGGGCTAGCGGCGCAGGCGATGGCGGCGCTGCTACTGGCGGCGGCAGTGCCAGTGGTGGTGCCGGTGGTAGTGCTGGTGCTGCTGGTGCTGGTGCTGCTGGCAGTGGCAGTGCTGGCGGCAGTCCTGACGGCGGCGGCAGCGGCGCTGGTCACAGTGGCAGCTCCGGCGGCAGTGCTGACGGTGGTCCTGGTGGTGGTGGTGGCGCTGGTCGCGGTAGCAGTTCTGGTCGCAGTAGTGATGGCGGCAGTGGTGATGGCAGTGGCAGTGCTGGCGGCAGTCCTGACGGCGGCGGCAGCGGCGCTGGTCACAGTGGCAGCTCCGGCGGCAGTGCTGACGGTGGTCCTGGTAGTGGTGGTGGCGCTGGTCGCAGTGGCAGCTCCGGCGGCAGTGCTGACGGTGGTCCTGGTGGTGGTGGCGCTGGTCGCAGTGGCAGCTCCGGCGGCAGTGCTGACGGTGGTGCTAGTGGTGGTGGCGCTGGTCGCGGTGACAACTCTGGCGGCGGCGGTGGTGCTGCTGCTGCTGCTGGTGGTGGTGGTGGTGGTGGTGGTGGCAGCGGGCTCGGCCTCTCCATCGTGCAGGCCATTGCCCGAGCGCACGGCGGCCAGGCGGCGCTGGAGTCATGGCCGGGCCGCGGCACCCGGGTACGCATCTGGCTTCCAGCCCGAAATATGCCCTAGATTCCGATTCTCTAGCCGCCCGCGCCATCCACTTTCATGATCACGGAAGATTCGCGCGCTGGGACCCCGCGAATCTTCCGTGATCACGAAACGGGCGTCGGCCCGCAGCTCCCGGTGCGTCCTGGGGTTAGAAGAGGCCGGACCCGCCCCGGAACGAGCCGCTCGGCGACAGAAGAGGCCGGACTCCAGCCCCGGAACGAGCCGCTCGGCGACAGAAGAGGCCGGGCTCGGCACCGGAACGAGCCGCTCGGCGACAGAAGAGGCCGGACTCGGCGCCGGAACGAGCCGCTCGGCGACAGAAGAGGCCGGACTCGGCGCCGGAACGAGCCGCTCGGCGACAGAAGAGGCCGGGCTCGACACCGGAACGAGCCGCTCGGCGACAGAAGAGGCCGGGCTCGACACCGGAACGAGCCGCTCGGCGTCAGAAGAGGCCGGACTCGGCGTCGGCTGGGTCGTCCCCGGCAGCCGGATCGCCCTGCGCGCCGGCAGGGTCGGGCAGATGGTCGAAAAGGTAATAAACGGCGATCACGCCATATAGCGTCAGCGCGGCCGCTGCCGACACGAACGCCGCGAGCAGCGTCGCCACCACGTAGCCGGCCAGGCCCGCGCTGAATCGCAGGCTGGCCGAAGCCGGAGAACGCGTCCGCGCGGGCGCGCCGAGTCTCTCCCGGTGTGCTTCGAGGTACAGCCACATGCCGGAATAGCCGACCGATATGGCGACCATGACCAGGCCGTACACCACCGCGGCGACCGAGCCGCCGGCCCGGAAGTCGCCGGTCAGGTGCTCGGCCACCAGCGCGGTCGGGAACGGTATGGCCACCACGCCCATGAGCAGGAATAGGTTCAGCGCCAGCAACGGCCGGTCGACCCTGGTGACGTGCGCGAGCATTGTGTGGTGGTTCAGCCACATGATCCCGATGGTGAGGAAGCTGACCGCGTAGGCGGCGTACTGCGGCCAGGCGCTGGACAGCGCGTGCGTCAGCTGCCTCGACGAGATCGTGTCGGCTCCGATCGGCAGCAGGTCGATCACGAGAAGCGTGATGGCAACCGCGAAGACGCCGTCGCTGAACGACTCGGCCCGCCGTGACTCCATCCGGTCCCGCCCCGGTCAGCCCGGACCCGGGCTCGTCGGACCCGCGGACGCACCCGGGCCAGGGCGATCGGACCCAGCCGGGCCGGGGCAATCGGACCCAGCCGGGCCGGGGCAATCGGACCCAGCCGGGCCGGGGCAATCGGACCCAGCCGGGCCGGGACGACCGGACCCGGCCGGGCCGGCCTGGGCGGCACCGCCGGGGCCATCGGACCCAGCCGGGCCGGGACGACCGGACCCGGCCGGGCCGGCCTGGGCGGCACCGCCGGGGCCATCGGACCCAGCCGGGCCCGCGGACGCACCCGGGCCAGGGCGATCGGACCCAGCCGGGCCGGGGCGATCGGACCCGGCCGGGCCGGGACGACCGGACCCGGCCGGGCCGGCCTGGGCGGCACCGCCGGGGCCATCGGACCCGGCCGGGCCCGCGGACCCGGCCGGCGTCGGGTCTGGCGGGCGCACCGAGCGAACGAGCAGCTGGGCCACGTCGACCACCTCCAGCGACTCCTTCGCCTCGCCGGAACTCTTCTTGGCGCTGATCGCGTCGCCCAGCATGACCATGCAATAGGGGCAGCCGGTGGAGATCGTGTCCGGGTCGGTGCCAAGCGCCTCGTCGATCCGCTCGATGTTGATCCGCTTGCCGATCCGCTCTTCCATCCACATCCGGGCGCCGCCGGCGCCGCAGCAGAACCCGCGCTCCTTGCACCGGTGCATCTCCTGCGCCCGCACCCCTGGCACCTGCTCCATGATCTCCCGCGGCGCGGTGAACACCTTGTTGTGCCTGCCGAGGAAGCACGGGTCGTGGTAGGTGATCTTCTCGTCCACCGGGGTGACCGGGGTCAGCTTCCCGTCGGCCACCAGCCGGGCCAGCACCTGGGTGTGGTGCATGACCTCGTAGTTGCCGCCCAGCTGCGGGTACTCGTTAGCGATCGTGTTGAAGCAGTGCGGGCAGCTGGCCACGATCTTGCGGGCGCCCACAGCATTGAGCGTCTCGACATTCTGCTGCGCCAGCATGCTGAACACGAACTCGTTGCCCATCCGCCGGGCTGGGTCGCCGGTGCAGGTCTCGGCGGGGCCGAGCACGGCGAAGCGCACCCCCGCGGTGTGCAGCAACTCGGCGATCGCCTTGGTGGTCTTCTTCGCCCGGTCCTCCAGGGCCCCGGCGCAGCCGACCCAGAACAGGTATTCCACGTCATCGCCGATCGCGGCGTCCACGACCGGCACGTCGAAATCGAGCTCGGCCATCCACTCGGCCCGCTTCGACTCGCCCATCCCCCACGGGTCGCCCTTGTTCTCCAGGTTCTTCAGCATCGTGGACGCCTCGGCCGGAAAGGCCGACTCGATCAGCACCTGGTGCCGGCGCATGCCGGTGATGTGGTCGATGTGCTCGATGTCGACCGGGCACTCCTCGACGCAGGCCCCGCAGTTGGTGCAGGACCAGAGCACGTCCGGGTCGATCACGCCATGGGCCGCCGAGTCACCTACGAGGGGCCGTTCAACCTCTTTCTTAACGGAGTCTGCGACGTGCTCGCGGGCCTCGGCGGAACCGGCCAGCAGGTACGGCGCCTTGGCGAGCGCGTGGTCGCGCAGGTCAAGGATGAACATCTTCGGGGATAGCGGCTTGCCGGTCGCCCACGCCGGGCACTGCGACTGGCAGCGGCCGCACTCGGTGCAGGTGGCCAGGTCAAGCATGCCCTTCCAGCTGAGATCCTCGATCTTGCCAAGCCCGAAGATGTCGGTGTCCGGGTCGGCTTCCTCAAAATCGAGCACCTTGCCGCCCGAGCGCATCGGCTGCAGATCCCGCAGCCCGTCAGGCCGCCGGGAGAAGAGCACGTTCACCGGGGCGAGGAAGATATGCAGGTGCTTGGAGTAGGTGACGAAGACCAGGAAGCCGAGGATGACGGCAAGCTGGGCCAGGATGCCCGCGGTCTCCAGCCCGCTGTTCGCCCCGTGGCCAAGCGGGCTCAGCCAGTGGCCCACGAGCTGCGACGCGAACGCCCCGTGCGGATAGGGGAAGTCCCCGGTGTTGATCTGCGCGCCGCGGTACAGCAGCAGCGTCGCGATAACACCGAAGATCATAAGTAGCACGAGCCAGGCGGCGCCGGTGTGCGACCCGGCAAACCGGGACTTGCGGCCGGCCCGCGCCGGATCGCTGCGCAGCCGGATCACGGCAAACGTGCTGATGCCAGCCAGCACGGCGACGGCGAAGAGATCCTCGCCGAAGCCGATCACTGCCCAGTGGCCGATCCACGGGATGGCGAACGTCTTACTGAACAGGTCGCCGTAGGCCTCGATGATCGTCAGGATCAGGATGACGAAGCCCCAGAACGTCAGGAAATGCGCGGCGCCCGGCACTGACCATTTCAGCAGCTTGCGCTGCCCGAACACCTCGGTGACCTGCGTCCCGACTCCCTGGCCCGGGTGCTCCCGCAGGGCCCGCACCCGCTCCGGGGCGGGCTGCCCGGCCATCGCGAGCCGCTCCAGCCACCACAGCCGACGGCCGGCGATGGCGAAGGCCACCGCGGTGATGGCAAGGCCAACGATGATGCGCAGAGCCACCTGAACTCTCCTCCCGCGGTGCCGGGCGGCCGGCGCTTGCCCGGCGTGCTGCCGGTGCCAGCGTACGCCGGCCGGGTCCGCGGCCGATGATCTACGCGGCGGCCAGCCGGCCGCGGTGTTCCTGGCCGCATCGCACCCGGCGCTAACTTAGTGTGCACACGCGCCGGGCCGCTGACTGGGCCGCCGACCGGATGCCGCAAGCCGCGGCGACGCTGGCCCGCTAGCCTGACCGGGGGCACTGACCACTCAGGCCCCCACCTAGGCCCAGCGGATTCTGGCGGCTGACAGCTGATGACGGAGCGTGAGATGGCCCGGCCGGGCACACCCGGGGATGGCCTCGGGCCGCGGCCCGCGCCGACGGCCCGGCTGGCGATGCTGGCGGGCTCGGCCCCGGTCCTGGTGACCGCCGGGCTGGCGGGCGGCGGCCTCAGCTTCCTCAGCAAGGCGGCCTGCCGGGCCGGGGCCTGGAACACCAGCATCGGGCTGTACCAGGCGCACTGCTACACCGACGTCTACCCGCTTTACTTCACCGAGCGGCTGTCCGCTGGCAAGATCCCCTATCTCGGCCATCCGGTCGAGTACCCGGTGCTCATCGGCGCGGCGATGCAGGCGGCGGCCTGGGTCGTCCGGCCGATCAGCGATGCCTCCATCAGGGGCCGGGAGTTCTTCGACGTGACCGCGGCGCTGCTCGTGATCTTCGCCGTGGCGGCCGTGCTTGCGACCGCATACCTGGCCGGCCCTGCCCGGCGGTGGACGGCCCTGCTGGTCGCGCTGTCGCCCGCGGTGATCCTGGCCGCGCTCATCAACTGGGACCTGATCGCGATGAGCCTGGCGACGCTGGGCCTGGCGGCCTGGGCGGGCCGGCGCGGCGTGCTCGCTGGCATCCTGCTCGGCCTGGCCGTGGCCACCAAGTTCTACCCGGTCTTCCTGCTTGGCCCGCTGTTCCTGCTCTGCCTGCGAGCCGGCCGCCTGCGAGCCTTCTGGGTGACCGCCGGGTCGGCGGCAGCGGCCTGGCTCGCCGTCAACCTGCCGGTCGCACTCGCCGCGCCGGACGGCTGGACCGAGTTCTACCGGTTCAACGCGGCCAGGGGTGCCGACTGGGGTTCCATCTGGTACTTCTTCGAGACCGAGCACTGGCCCGTGCTCGGCGGCATGTCCCTGGGCGCCGTCAACGTGGTATCGCTCGCGCTGTTCGGGATCGGCTGCGCGGCGGTCGGCGTGCTGGCCCTGGCCGCGCCGCGGCGGCCCCGGCTGCCGCAGCTGTGCTTCCTGGTCATCGCCGCGTTCCTGCTCTTCAACAAGGTCTGGTCACCGCAGTACGTGATCTGGCTCGCGCCGCTTGTGGTGCTGGCCAGGCCGCGGCTGCTGTGCTACGCACTCTGGCAGCTCGCCGAGATTGCCTACTTCCTCGGGATCTGGGCCTACCTGATCACGATCGTCGCCGGGCCGGCTGCCGCGGGAGGCATCGGGGCCGGGCAGTATTTCCTGGTCCTGCTCGCCAGGTTCGCTGCCGTGCTGCTGCTGTCCGGCCTGGTGATCAGGGATATCCTGGATCCGCGGGCCGACGTGGTGCGGCGCGACGGGGATGACGACCCGGCAGGCGGCGTCCTGGCCGACGCGCCGGACCGGTTCGTGCTGCGGCTGAGTGCGGGTCTGCGGCAGCCGACATCGGTCGGCGGGGCAGGCATTGCTGGCTAGCGATCCTCGCAAATCAGCAGGTCAGCGCGCGTTGTGGCGGCCCAGGACCGGCTCAGGGAGAAGTTGAGCACGATCGACTCAACTCATTTGACTTGAGCACTGGTGGGTGGCAAACTTGCGTCGTCCAGACTCAATCTTCGGGTTCACCATCACACGCAAGGACTAACTCATGGCACGTGCGGTAGGCATCGACCTTGGGACCACCAACTCTGTCGTCGCCGTTCTGGAAGGCGGCGAGCCCGCGGTTATCGCCAACGCGGAAGGATCGCGGACCACGCCGTCCGTGGTTGCCTTCGCGAAGAACGGCGAAGTGCTCGTCGGCGAGGTGGCCAAGCGGCAGGCAGTGACCAACGTCGACCGGACGATCCGGTCGGTCAAGCGGCAGATGGGCACCGACTGGAAAGTAACGATCGACGGCAAGAAGTTCTCGGCTCAGCAGATCAGCGCGTTCATCCTGCAGAAGCTGAAGCGGGACGCCGAGTCCTACCTGGGCGAGACGATCACCGACGCGGTGATCACCGTCCCGGCGTACTTCAGCGACGCGCAGCGCCAGGCCACCAAGGAGGCCGGCCAGATCGCCGGGCTGAACGTGCTGCGGATCATCAACGAGCCCACCTCGGCCGCGCTCGCCTACCACCTGGACAAGGACACCGAGGCCACGATCCTGGTCTTCGACCTGGGCGGCGGCACCTTCGACGTCTCGCTGCTCGAGGTCGGCGAGGGCGTCGTGGAAGTCAAGGCCACCAGCGGCGATAACCACCTCGGCGGCGATGACTGGGACCAGCGGGTCGTGGACTGGCTGGTCAAGGACTTCAAGAACAGCTACGGCACCGACCTGTCCAAGGACAAGATGGCGCTGCAGCGGCTGCGGGAAACCGCGGAGAAGGCCAAGATCGAGCTGTCCAGCTCGACCGAATCGCAGATCAACCTGCCCTACATCACGCACTCGGAGCAGGGCCCGCTGCACCTGGACACCAAGCTGTCCCGGGCCGAGTTCCAGAAGATGACCTCCGACCTGCTGGACCGCTGCAAGGCGCCGTTCCAGCAGGTGATCAAGGACGCCGGGGTCAGCCTTGACAAGATCCACCACGTGGTGCTTGTCGGCGGATCCACCCGGATGCCCGCCGTGGTCGAGCTGGTCAAGGACCTGACCGGCGGCAAGGAGCCGAACAAGGGCGTCAACCCGGACGAGGTCGTCGCGGTCGGCGCGGCCCTGCAGGCCGGCGTGCTCAAGGGCGAGGTCAAGGACGTCCTGCTGCTGGACGTGACCCCGCTGTCGCTGGGCATCGAGACCAAGGGCGGGATCTTCACCAAGCTGATCGAGCGCAACACCACGATCCCGACCAAGCGCTCGGAGATCTTCACCACCGCCGACGACAACCAGCCGTCCGTGCAGATCCAGGTCTTCCAGGGCGAGCGCGAGATCGCCGCGTACAACAAGAAGCTCGGCATGTTCGAGCTGGCCGGCATCGCGCCGGCGCCGCGCGGCATCCCGCAGATCGAGGTCACCTTCGACATCGACGCGAACGGCATCGTCAACGTCTCAGCCAAGGACCTGGGCACCGGCAAGCAGCAGTCCGTCACCATCTCGGGCGGCTCCGCGCTGGGCAAGGACGACATCGAGCGGATGATGGCCGACGCGGAGAAGTACGCAGAGGAGGACCGCAAGCGGCGCGAGGAGGCCGAGGTACGCAACCGCGCTGAGACCCTCGCCTATACCACCGAGAAGTTCCTGGCGGAGAACGCCGAGAAGGTCCCCGAGGACATCAAGTCCGAGGTGGAGGCATCGATTGCCGAGCTGAAGAAGGCGCTCGAGGGCACCGACACCGAGGCAATCAGGGTCGCCAGCGAGAACGCCGCCCAGGTCAGCCAGAAGATGGGCACGGCCATCTACGCCCAGTCACAGCAGCAGGCTCAGGGGGCCCAGGCCGGCGAGCCGGCCAGCGAGCAGGCGTCCCCGGCCGCTGACGACGACGTCGTGGAGGCGGAGATCGTCGATGACGAGAAGACTGGCGAGCGCGAGGGTGGCGCCGCCTGATGAGGTCACCGGAAGAGGAGAGCACCGGACCGGTGATCCGCGATCGGCGGCGCATCGATCCGGCGACGGGACAGGTCCGGGATACCGGTCAGTCCGGCTCGCCGCGCGGTGTAGATTCGCCGCTACGCGGGGGGCCGGGCCAGGCCCGGCCAGGCAGGCATGCCGCGTCGAAGCAGGGCGGCACCGCTGGTGCCGCACCCGGCGCCGCGCCGGGCTCGCCCGGCAGCGATGACAAGCGCGGTGGCCAGGGCGAGGCGGCAGGCTCGCCGGTGCCCGGTGACGGGCAGGCCGCCGGCGACCAGGCGACGGCGCTGACCAGGCTCGCCGAGCGGACGGCGGACCTGCAGCGCCTGCAGGCCGAGTACGCGAACTACCGCAAGCGGGTCGAGCGGGACCGGGTTGCGGTCAGGGAGCAGGCGCTGGCGAACGTGCTGGCGGCGCTGCTGCCGGTGCTTGACGACATCGGCCGGGCCAGGGAGCACGAAGAGCTCTCTGGCGGATTCAAGTCGGTGGCCGAGTCGCTTGAGTCGGCCGTGGCCAAGCTCGGCCTGACGAGCTACGGGGAGAACGGTGACGTGTTCGACCCGAACCTGCACGAGGCGCTGATGCACTCCTACTCGGCGGACGTGACCGAGCCGACGTGCGTGCAGATCCTGCAGCCTGGCTACCAGATCGGGGACAGGATCCTGCGCCCGGCCAGGGTTGCCGTGGCCGAGCCGGCTGAGGCCGGAGCGGACAGCGCGGGCGGCTCAGGCGAGCCTGCCGGCGCGGAGGCAGACGGCGCGGAGGCAGCCGCCGGGCAGCCGCCGGAAGCCGGCCCGGACGCGGCCGCGGCCGGCCAGTCCCGGGCCGATGGCGGCGTCCCGCGCGCAAGCGATCCCGACTGACCCGGACGAGGAGAGGCCGATGAGCACCAAGGACTTCCTCGAGAAGGACTATTACAAGGTTCTCGCCGTTTCCAAGGACGCTTCCGCCGACGACATCAAGAAGTCGTACCGCAAGCTTGCCCGCAAGTACCACCCGGATGCCAACAAGGGCAACCAGGCTTCGGAGGAGCGCTTCAAGGAGATCTCCGAGGCGTACAACGTGCTGTCCGACGAGAAGCGGCGCAAGGAGTACGACGAGGCCAGGTCGCTGTTCGGCAGCGGCGGCGTCCGGATGCCAGGCACGGCAGGCGGCCAGGGCGGGTTCGGGTTCGATCTTGGTGACCTTTTCGGCGGTCAGCCCGGCAGCACCGGCGGGCGCCTCGGCGACCTGCTCGGCGGGGTCTTCGGCGGCCGCACCACCACCCAGACGAGGCCGCGGCGCGGCGCGGACATCGAGACCGATACGTCGCTGACCTTCAGTGACGCGATCGATGGCGTCACCGTGGCACTGCGGCTGGCCGGCGAGGGGCCGTGCAGGACGTGCAAGGGCACAGGGGCCAAGGCGGGAACCGTGCCGAGGGTCTGCCCCACCTGCGAGGGCAGCGGGCAGGCCAGCAAGAACCTGGGCAACTTCGCGTTCTCCGAGCCATGCCGGACCTGCCGGGGCCGCGGCCTGGTCGTCGACGATCCGTGCCCGGTGTGCTCGGGCAGCGGCCGCGCGATGAGCACAAGGACCATCCAGGCCCGCATCCCGGCCGGGGTTGGCGACGGCCAGCGGATCAAGCTCAAGGGCAAGGGCGCGCCCGGCGAGCGCGGCGGCCCGGCCGGCGATCTGTACGTCCGGGTGCACGTAACTCCGCATCCGGTGTTCGGCAGGTCGGGGCACAACCTGACCGTCAGCGTGCCGGTTACCTATCCCGAGGCCGCGCTCGGCGCGGAGATCAGGGTGCCTGCCCATCGCGCGATGCCGGTCAACGTCCGCATCCCGGCCGGGACTCCCAACGGGCGGACCTTCCGGGTCCGGGGCAAGGGCGTCCGCCGTCCGGATGGCACCGTGGGTGACCTCCTGGTCACCGTGGATGTGCAGGTGCCGAGGCACCTGAACGACGGCGAGCGCGAGGCACTCGAGACGTTCAGGAAGGCGGCCGGGGACCAGGACCCGAGGGAAGACCTGCTGCGCCGGGCAAAGGCGAGCTGAGACTGGTGCGGGGAATGACATGATTAACGAGTTCGAGCTATCCGACGATTCGCCGGTCTACGTCATCTCCGTGGCTGCCCAGCTCTCCGGGCTGCACCCGCAGACGCTGCGCGCCTACGACCGGATGGGCCTGGTCTCGCCTGGCCGGGCAGCGGGCCGCGGGCGCCGTTACTCGCTCCGGGACATCCTCGTCCTGCGGGAGGTCCAGCGTCTCTCCCAGGAGGAGGGCATCAACCTCTCCGGGATCAAGCGGATACTGGCGCTGGAGGACGAGGACCGGCGCAGGCGCCTTCGGCTGGCAGAGACCCAGGCCGAGATTGTGCGGCTGCGCGCGGAGCTTGAGTCCACCCGCGCCGTGGCCGCACGGCTGGCCGGCCTGCTCAGGAACAGAGCCGGCGGCGGCACGCTGGTGCCCGTCCGCGCGCCTGGCGGCACCGGCACACCCAGGCCGGCCCAGCCCGGCCGCCTGCCGCCCGCGCCTGCCGCCGCGACCGGGACCGCGGCAGCTGACGGCGCCGCGATGCGCGCCCTGGCAGCGAACGAGATCCAGGGGGAAGCAGACCATGGATGACAAGCTGACTCGCAAGAGCCAGGAAGCGCTGTCGGAGGCTGTCAAGCGGGCCGCCGCGGCCGGGAACCCCAACGTCGACGGGCTGCATCTGCTCGCCGCGCTGATCGAGCAGAGCGGCGGCACGGCAGCCCCGCTGCTGCGAGCCGTCGGGGCCGACCCGGCCACCGTGCTGAAGCGAGCCGACGAACGGCTGGCCCGGCTGCCGAGCGCGGCAGGCACCACGGTCGGCGCACCGGAGACCTCGCGTCAGCTGCTTGCCACGCTGGCCACCGCGGCCAAGCGCGCCACGCAGATGTCGGATGAGTACGTCTCGACGGAGCACCTGCTGGTTGGCCTGGCCGCCGACGGCGGGCAGGCCGCAACGCTGCTGCGCGAGGCCGGGGCCGGCCCGGATGAGCTGCTCAGCGCGTTCGAGCAGGTGCGCGGCAGTGCCAGGGTTACCACGCAGGATCCGGAAGGTACCTACCAGGCGCTGGAGAAGTACGGCATCGACCTGACCCACCGCGCCAGGGACGGCCAGCTTGACCCGGTGATCGGCCGGGACGCGGAGATCCGGCGGGTGATCCAGGTACTCACCCGGCGCACCAAGAACAACCCGGTGCTGATCGGCGAGCCCGGGGTGGGCAAGACCGCGGTGGTGGAAGGGCTCGCCCAGCGGATCGTTGCGGGCGACGTGCCGGAGTCACTGCGCGGAAAGCGGATCGTGGCTCTCGACTTCGCCGCGATGGTGGCCGGGGCCAAGTACCGGGGTGAATTCGAGGAGCGTCTTAAGGCGGTACTGAACGAGATAAAGCAGAGCGACGGCGAGGTCGTCACCTTCGTCGACGAGTTGCACACGGTGGTCGGGGCGGGCGCGGCCGAGGGCGCGATGGACGCCGGCAACATGCTCAAGCCGATGCTGGCCCGCGGTGAGCTGCGCATGGTCGGCGCTACCACGCTGGACGAGTACCGCGAGCGGATCGAGAAGGATCCGGCCCTGGAGCGCCGGTTCCAGCAGGTGTTCGTCACAGAGCCCTCGGTGGAGGACACGATCGCGATCCTGCGCGGCCTCCGCGGCCGGTACGAGGCGCATCACGAGGTGCAGATCTCCGACGCCGCGCTGGTGGCGGCGGCGACGCTGTCCGACCGTTACATCACCGCGAGGTACCTCCCGGACAAGGCAATCGACCTGATCGACGAGGCGGCCTCGCAGCTACGGATGGAGATCGATTCCCGGCCGGTCGAGATAGACGAGCTGCAGCGGTCCGTTGACCGGATGCGGATGGAGGAACTTGCCCTGGCCAGGGAGGCCGATCCGGCCAGCAAGGAAAGGCTGCAGCGGCTGCGCGCTGACCTGGCCGACCGGCAGGAGCAGCTGACCGCGCTGGTAGCCCGCTGGGACAGGGAGAAGGCGGGCCTGAACAAGGTCGGCGAGCTGAAGAAGCGGCTGGACGACCTGAAGGGCCAGGCCGACCGGGCGCAGCGGGACGCGGATTTCGAGGCCGCGTCGAGGCTGATGTACGGGGAGATCCCGGCCCTTGAGCGGGAAATCGCCGCAGCGGCGGCCCAGGCGGCCGCCGACGCAGCGGGCCCGGGCCGCGGCTCGCCGGACGGCCGGCTGGCCGTTGACGCCAGGCCTATGGTCAAGGAGGAAGTGGGGCCGGATGACGTCGCGGACGTGGTCTCCGCGTGGACCGGCATCCCGGCCGGGCGCCTGCTAGAAGGCGAGACCGGCAAGCTGCTCAGGATGGAAGCGGAGCTCGGCAGGCGGATCGTCGGCCAGCGCGCGGCCGTCCAGGCGGTCTCGGATGCGGTCCGCAGGTCACGGGCCGGTATCGCGGATCCCGACCGCCCGTCCGGCTCGTTCCTGTTCCTCGGGCCGACCGGAGTCGGCAAGACCGAGCTGGCCAAGGCACTCGCCGATTTCCTCTTCGATGACGAGCGCGCGATGAACCGGATCGACATGAGCGAGTACTCCGAGCGGCACTCGGTCGCCCGGCTGGTCGGCGCGCCGCCAGGCTACGTCGGATACGAGGAAGGCGGCCAGCTCACCGAGGCGGTCCGGCGGCGGCCGTATTGCGTCGTGCTGCTCGACGAGGTGGAAAAGGCACACCAGGAAGTCTTCGACATCCTGCTGCAGGTGCTCGATGACGGCAGGCTCACCGATGGCCAGGGCCGGACCGTCGACTTCCGCAACACCATTCTGATCCTCACGTCCAACCTGGGATCGACGTACATCGCCGATCCCGCGCTTGATGATCCCGCGAAGCAGGCGGCGGTCATGTCGGTGGTCCGGGCAACCTTCAAGCCGGAATTCCTGAACCGGCTTGACGACGTCATTCTCTTTGACGCGCTGACCACCGAGGAACTCACCGAGATCGTCGATCTGCAGGTGGCCAGGCTAACCAGGCGGCTCGCCGACCGCAGGCTCGCGCTGACGGTGACCCCGGCTGCCCGGGAGTGGCTGGCGGTCACCGGATTCGACCCGGTCTACGGCGCCAGGCCGCTACGCAGGCTCATCCAGTCGGCGATCGGGGATCAGCTGGCCCGCGGCCTGCTATCCGGTGACATCGGCGACGGCGACGTGGTCCTGGTTGACCTCGATCCTGCATCGGACTCGCTGACCGTGCGGGCCGGCCGGCCGGCCGCCGTCCCGGCGTCCCCGGCGGGCGGCTCGTCGAGCAGCCTGTCGTAGTGATCCTCGGGCAGCCCGAGGTCATTGCGGATCCGGTACCGCAGGCTCAGCAGCATCCTGAGTTCGGCCCGGTCGTCATCGCCGGGATCCGCGTGCACGGACCGGAGGCCGGAATGCCGGGCACGGCCTGCCTCGCGCTGCAGGCACAGCTCTACGCCCGCGGTTGCCCAGTCCAGGGCGCCGCTCAGATCGGAGCGCTCGACAAGGACTTCGGCAACCAGGTCGCACGCCCGCGGATCGCGCCGGCCCTCCTCCTTGAGCGCACTGATCAGGCCCCGCGCCTCGGCCGACTTACCGAGCAGGAAGAGCGCCCTGGATAGCGGAACTCTGGGATCCACGAACACCGGCCCGCCGTCGGCCAGCGCAAGCCGGAATCCGCTGGCCGCCGCGGCCGGATCATCGGCAAGCAGCCATTGCTCACCCGCACGCAGAAACGCCTCTGCCCGCGGCATGGATGCGCTCTGCGTGCCGGTGACGGCAAGCCTGCTCATCCGCTGCGCGGCGGCCTCATGATTGCCGCTAATGGCGGCATCGAACTCTATTGCGTCAAATTCTTCACGACTCAGAACAGGCACGATACAGAACGTACCCACCCGGACGGGGCTTTCAACGCACAGCCGCGCTGCCGATCGCGTGCGAATCCGGCTATCGCCGCGAGCGCTCAAGCGCATCCCAGAAACCGCGCCGCAGGGCGTGCCGCACCTCGTCGTGCAACAGCGAGTCAATCGGCAGCGCCGAGCCCTGCAGCAGCCTGGCCTCCAGGTCGGAAGGCATGCGCGGCTTGCGGGCCAGCACGGCTTCGAGCCATAGGGCCGGGGCGTCCCGCGCCACCGCCTCGCCGAAGCCGAAGCCCTCCGCGTGCGCCGTCTGCACCGCGTCGGCGAGCGAGATGGCTACCGGCTGCGGACCCGGCGGCTGGGCTGCTGCAGGCTGCGGGCCGCTGTAGGGACCGCCCTGCGCTGCGCCGAACGACGGGCCGAGCGCCCCGCCGCCATGCTGAGCATGCTGCGGGCCGGAGAACTGGCCGGGCGGCAGCTGCACGGCGGATCCGCCGTACTGACCGCCACTGGCCGGCGGGTACTGCTCGCCGGCCGGGTACTGCTCCGCGGCCGGATACTGCTCGCCGACCGGATACTTCTCCGCGGCCTGGTACTGCTCCGCGGCCGGGTATCGGTCCTGCGGCGGGTACTGCCGGGCCCCGCCGCCCAGGCCATGACGATGTGACCCGCCCGGCTGGCCGGCCTCCTGCGCAGGCCCGCCATCGGTACCTGGGGCCGGTATCCGGTCGAGGAACGGATCCGGCGGATAGGCCTGGCCGCCATGCGACCGGGACGCCTGGTCGGCGCCGTGCTGCGGAGCCTGCGATCCTGGACCTGGCCCGGTCGGGGCGGCGAGCGGATTCGGTATCGCGAAGCTGGCCGAGCCGCCAGGCCGCGGGACGGCGTTAGGCTGCCCTTGCTGCACATCGCCGGCCGCCGGGCCGCGGAGTCCGTCCGCTTGGCCCGGGATCCCGTCGGCCTGGGCGTAAAGTCCCCCGGGCTGGCCCGGGAGCCCGCCGCCCGCCGCGTTCTGCAGCCCGCCAGCCTGGTTGCGGAGCCCGCCAGCCTGGCCCTGCTGGGCGCCATCCGCCTGGGCGTGGTGACCGCCCGGCTGGCTTGGCTGCGGGCCGCCCGCCTGACCCGGGCCTCCGGCAGGCTGGCCCGGCTGCACGCCCGCCTGACCCGGGCCTCCGGCAGGCTGGCCCGGCTGCACGCCCGCCTGGCCCTGCACGCCACCGGACTGGCCCTGCGAGCCGCCGGACTGGCCTTGCCGGGTGCTGCGCGGCTGGCCCGGCAGGTCCGCGGCCTGCCCTTCGACTGCGCCCTGCTGGGACTGTGGCAACCCGCCCGGCGGCGGGCCCCCCGGCGGCGGCCCATCATGCTGGGAAGGCCGCGCACTGCCCGGCTCGCCCGGCAGGTTTGCGGCCTGGCCCGGCACCCCGCCCGGCTGGCCCTGCGGGGACTGGCCCTGCGGGGACTGGCCATCGGCTCGCTGTTCCTGCTGCGGGGCCGGCCGGGCAGCGGGCAGCGGCTGTGCGGCCCGCTGGAAGTCGTTGACGACCGGGGCGGCATAGATGGCCGGAGCGGCGGGCAGTGCCGCAGCGGGCAGTCCGTGGCGGGTTACGGCGCCGGCCGCCGATCCGTGACCGTTGGCCAGCGACCGTCCAGAATAGGCGCCGGCCGGGTATTCCTCGTCGCGGCGGGCCGGCTCCGCGCCGACGATCAGGTCAACGAACGGGCGCAGGTGAGCGCCGCCGATCTCCATGATGTCGTCGCATTCCTGGCGCAGCGGCCGGGAGATGCTCCAGTTCCCGTCCACCGTGATGTGCACCAGGATTACCCGTATCCCCAGGTCCTGGACTTCCGCGACGACCTCGACGAGATCCTCCTCGCCGCTGACCAGAATGGCGTCATTGATCGCCCCGTTCCTGGCCAGGGTGGTCAGGTCACGGTGCATCTCGGTCTCGACGCCCTCGCGGCGGCCGGGCCGCATCCGGCCGAGCCGCAGCTTGAGCCCGGGTAGGTCGGCAAGGGTGTCGTGCTCGGATGTCCGCCGTCCCCCGACCGTCGCCTCGTACCAGTAGCAGCGCAGCATCGGCAGGCCGCTGCGGTCACGCGAAAGCCCGGACAGGAACTTGAGCAGGCCGGAGTAGTCCCAGGAAACAGAGTCTCGGTGGCGGGTGCCGTGGACGGCCATTGCGCCATCGGCGAGCATGTAGCCCGCGTCCACGAACAGCGCGCAACGATCCACGCGACACCGTCCTTCCCTCGACGCGAGACGTTACCAGCGCGTGGCTACGGCCGTGACATATAGCGCGGATCAGGGACGTAACCACCATGTACCCGTGCCGCGACCCGGCCGGGCACCGCCGGATAGGGTCGGATGCCGTGACCGACCACGACGACCTGCTCGCGATGATCAGGAGCCAGGCCGTCGTGCCCGGGGACGTCATCTTGTCGTCCGGCCAGCGGGCGAGCTGGTATGTCGACCTGCGCCGGATCCTGCTGGCCGGCCGGGCGGCCCCGCTGGCGGGCCGGGTCATGCTCGAGGCGACCGCCGACCTGTGCTTCGACGCCGTCGGCGGGCTTACCCTCGGCGCCGATCCGGTGGCGACGGCCATGATGCATGCCGCGGCCGCGCACGGCAGAATCCTGGACGCCTTCGTGGTGCGTAAGGCGGAGAAGGCGCACGGGCTGCAGCGGCGGATCGAGGGCCCGGAGGTGGCCGGGCGCCGGGTGCTCGCGGTCGAGGACACCTCGACGACGGGCAATTCCGTGCTCACCGCGGTGGACGCGCTCCGCGAAGCCGGCGCCGACGTGGTCGGCGTGGCCGTCATCGTGGATCGCGGCGCCCGCGCCCATGTCACCGGACATGGGCTGGCCTACCGAGCAGCCTACGAGCTTGCCGACCTGGCGCCGGGGGTGAGCTAGTGCCCGGCCAGGTCAAGCAGCGCGGAGATCCCCACCAGGAGGAGGGCGATCACCGCTATCACGACTACCGCGACGATCACGTACCGCAGGCGTTCCCTGGGATCGGCATCATGACGTCCCATCCTGCGAGACTAGCCCCGCGAACGTGCGCAGGCGCCATTAGCGCCGGTAACCGGCCGGCCGGCGGCGCCAAACCGGGGCTGGCTCCGGGATACTAGGTAACGCCAGCACGACGACAGGGAGTAACCGTCATGCCGATCGCGACCCCAGAGATCTACGCACAGATGCTCGACCGGGCCAAGCAGCACGGCTTCGCCTACCCGGCCATCAACGTGACATCGAGCCAAACCCTGAATGCCGCTCTGCGCGGCTTCGCCGAGGCCGGCAGCGACGGGATCATCCAGGTCTCCACCGGCGGCGCCGAATACCTTTCCGGTGTGGCGGTGCACGACATGGTGACCGGAGCGGTCGCGCTTGCGCAGTTCGCCGCCGGGGTGGCAGACCGGTACCCGGTGCATATCGCGCTGCACACCGACCACTGCCCGAAGGGCAAACTGGACGGATTCGTCCGCCCGCTGCTCCGGATCTCCAGGGAAAGAGTGGCCCGCGGCGGGCAGCCGCTCTTCCAGTCGCACATGTGGGACGGCTCCGCCGTGCCGCTCGACGAGAACCTGCAGATCGCCGCGGAATTGCTGGCTGAGTGCGCGAGTGCCCGCATCATCATGGAGATGGAGATCGGGGTGGTCGGCGGCGAGGAGGACGGCGTAGTCGGCGAGATAAACGAGAAGCTGTACAGCACCCCGGACGATGCGCTCGCAACCGCCGAGGCGCTCGGGCTCGGCGAGCGCGGCCGGTACATCCTCGCCGCGACGTTCGGCAACGTGCACGGCGTCTACAAGCCCGGGCACGTCACGCTGCGGCCCTCGGTGCTGGCCGACATCCAGGATGCCGTCGGCGCGAAATATGGCCGGGAAAGGCCGTTCGACCTCGTCTTCCACGGCGGATCTGGTTCTGCTCTTGCGGACATCAGGGAAGCGATCTCCCATGGCGTGGTCAAGATGAACATGGACACCGACACCCAGTACGCGTTCACCCGGCCGGTGGCCGGCCACATGTTCACGCACTATGACGGCGTCCTGAAGATCGACGGTGACGTCGGCAGCAAGAAGGACTACGACCCGCGCAGCTGGGGCAAGGCGGCCGAGGAGTCGATGACCGCGCGCGTGGTGCGCGCCTGCGAGGACCTGATGTCCGCGGGCAAGCAGCTGACCTGACGTATCCCGGCCGGCCCGCTGGCAGCCAGGCACGACGTCAGACGACAGGATGGAAGGCATGACGCATCAGAATCTGCTCGGCGGGCCCGCACCCACCTACCTGCCCGCCAACCAGGAGGCCAGCCTGGCGCTGCGGGCGGCGGGCGACCCGGCCAGCGTGGCCGCCCGGTTCCCCGCTTCCTGCGGGGCGTGGGCAGCGCTGGCGGAAAGAGCCCTGGCGGCCGGCCACCCGGTCGCCGCGTACGCCTACGCGAGGACCGGCTATCACCGCGGTCTTGACCAGCTGCGCCGGGCCGGCTGGAAGGGATACGGCCCGGTCCCCTGGGAGCACGAGCCGAACCGCGGCTTCCTTCGTGCCCTGCACATGCTGGCCATGGCGGCGGCCGCGATCGGCGAGGACGACGAGGCGGAGCGCTGCGCCGGCTTCCTGCGGGACAGCAGCCCAGCCGCGGCTGAGGCCCTTGAGTCCGCCTGATGCCAGCTCAGCAGTGATCCGGTACGGGTAGCCTCGGAACGCAAGAGCCCCTGCCGCACCAGCATTACCCGGACCGTGCGGCCAGGGGCTTCCGCGTCAGGTCAGGGGCCGCCTCGAGCGGCGGCTGGAAGGGGCTGGTGACAATGCCGGCCATTGTGATCGTGGGCGCCCAGTGGGGTGACGAGGGCAAGGGCAAGGCAACCGACCTGCTCGGCGACAGCGTGGACTACGTCGTCCGGTACCAGGGCGGCAACAACGCCGGGCATACCGTCGTCATCGGCGACGAGAGCTACGCCCTGCACCTGCTGCCGAGCGGGGTGCTGTCCCCGGCGGTAACGCCCGTGATCGGCAACGGCGTGGTGATCGACCCGGGCGTCCTGATCGAGGAGATCGCGGGGCTGCAGGCCCGCGGCGTCTCCTGCCGACGGCTGCTGATCTCGGCCAACGCGCACCTGATCATGCCGCACCACCGGGCGCTCGACCGGGTGACCGAGCGCTTCCTCGGCACGGCCAGGATCGGCACCACGGGACGCGGCATCGGTCCCGCCTACAGCGACAAGGTCGCGCGGGTGGGGATCCGCGCACAGGACCTGTTCGACCCCGGGATACTCGGCCAGAAGCTGGAGTTGGTACTGCGGGAGAAGAACCAGGTCCTCACCAAGGTCTACAACCGCCGCGGGATCGACGTCGCCGCGGTAGCCGCCGAGTACCTCGGCTACGGCGAGCGGCTGAAGCCGTACCTGGCCGACACTGGCCTGATCCTGAACCAGGCCCTGGACGAGGGCAAGGTGGTGCTGCTTGAAGGCGCGCAGGCGACCCTGCTGGATGTCGACCACGGCAGCTATCCCTTCGTCACGTCCTCCTCGCCCACCGCTGGCGGCGCCTGCGCCGGATCCGGCATCGGGCCGACCCGGATTACCAGGGTGATCGGCATCGTCAAGGCCTACACGACGCGGGTGGGGGCCGGCCCGTTCCCTACCGAGCTGAGCGATGCCCAGGGCGAGTGGCTGCGCAAGACCGGCCGCGAATATGGCGTCACGACGGGCCGGGAGCGCCGCACCGGCTGGTTCGACGCCGTGGTGGCCAGGTACGCCACCCGCGTCAACGGGATCACCGACTACTT
>Ga0070698_100002133_pt1 | contig 21955 bp, 21 predicted proteins | sample KBSK1502metaG_FD_65477 | JGI IMG/M metagenome (GOLD analysis project Ga0070698, IMG submission 65477) | Corn, switchgrass and miscanthus rhizosphere microbial communities from Kellogg Biological Station, Michigan, USA - KBS K1-50-2 metaG | ecosystem: Host-associated > Plants > Roots >...
TACACGGCCGCAATTCGCGAAGCCGACGCCGCGCGCAAACAGATCTCGGCGTTCGAGACGCAGATCCTCGAACAAATGGAAATCGCCGAGCAGGCCGAAAGGGATCTGGCGGAACGCGCTCCGGAAGTCGAAAAGCTGCGCATAGACATGGCTGAGCGGTTCAAAGCTTTCGATGAACAAGTGCGGACGCAAGAGCAGCAAATCGCCACCGCTATTGCTGAACGCGAGCGTCTCACAAATGAACTGCCGAAAGCCACCAGCGCGCTTTACAAACGCATAGCCGCGCGAATTCGAGACGGCGTGGCGATGGCTGAAGCTCGCAACGGCGCCTGTACCGCATGTCACATGTCCCTCCGCCCACAGATCATGGCCGACGTACGGCGCGGCGCGGAAGTGATCACCTGCGACAACTGCAATCGAATTCTCTACTACTCGCCGGCCAACGCCGCGCAACCTGTCGGTGCCAGTTAGCTATGGCCCTATCGGCCCTCAAGACACAAAGCGCCCCGCCGGGGCGCGATGTTTATAGTCACGGACAATTTGAAAATGAGAATCCGCGAGTAGCGAGATGAAACCGTCTCGCTACTCGCGGAAAGGTTCCTGGTGAGGGCCGCGAACTATAAACATTGTGCCCCGATGGAGCACTGGCGTTTTCTCGTAAGTGCTTATTTCTTCTTCAAAGTTACGTGCACCGGATCACCCAGCCCTTCGGCCGGGATATCCAACTCCTGCGGCCGGTAACCCTTCGCCTTAACCTTAAGCTTCAGACTGCCCATATGAATCGGCAACAGCGCGATGATGCCGTTCGCGTCAGTCTCGCCCCAGCTCTCACAGAAAAATCCGTCCGAGCGGGTCGATTCTAGTTTGACGTAGGCGTTTCTGATAGGATCGCCTTTGTCGTCAAACACTCGCACATCCGCGCGGCCGATACCGTCAGCCACTCTTGGGGCGCGGCCCAAGCTGGGCGGAGTGTCATTGTTTGGCGATGGTTTCTGAGCGAGCGCAATCGAAAACGCTGCCACGATAATAAAAAGCATTGAGAGAACTTTCGACATATTTTCTAACTCCTAAAGTGGAATAGTTGCGCCGTCGCTGGTGCGTGTCGAGGGTAGCGATTCGGCTTGTCAATCGATGGGCAAAGGGCGGTTGCCTGAACGAACTGGGGAAGAGTTCCCACGGCCAACGAGCTGAAGCGATTATACGCTATTGGCCAGAGGATTTGGAAGATTTTTGTAAGCGCAAGTTAACAACTTGAGCTACATCCAGGAAGGATAACTTTTATGCTTATTCAGTTTCTGGTTTTGCTCTTAATCGCCGCTGTTTGCGGAGCGCTGGGGCAGGCTATTGGCGGTTATTCGCACGGCGGATGTCTGGTTTCGATCGCGCTCGGATTTATCGGCGCACTTCTGGGTTCGTGGATTGCCGGTCAGCTCCATCTTCCGGAACTGCTGGTCGTCCCCGCGGGCGGCATGCGCTTTCCCGTGATTTGGTCGATTATTGGCGCGGCGTTGTTCGTGGCCCTGATAAATCTGATCAGCCGCCGGCGATATTGATCTTAGCCGGATCAGGAAACCGCATCGCGCGCTTCCCGATGGCTGTCAAACCACCAGGCCAGGGGAATCAGTAACGAAGTACAAAGAGTAGCGATCGCAAGTTTCCTGATGCCTGCCGGCGGAGGAGGACCAAAAGCGGCCATTCCGTAAGCCAACAGGAGAACCCCCACGAAGGCCCAGAAGGCGTACTCGCCGATCTTATCTTTCGCTTGCGTCTGCCTCAGATAAAGCCAAACCCCGGCGGCGAACAGAATCATCTCCACTGCAATCGCCCACCAACGGTGAGTCCACAATCCCATCCCAACCAGGCGCGTGCCGCCGGCAGTGAGCGGCAGATCCGGGCGGTGCACAATGTAATCCATCACCCAGTGACTGACCACGCCCATCCAAATCACCGCCGCACCTTCAATGTATCGCGTGAAGCCATAGTAAAGGGCAGCGAACATTGTTGCCCAACCGATCACCGCCACCAGTCCATGCGAGAGCGGATAAGAATCGAAAGCCAGGCGCAGGAATGGATTCGGGTTCGGTTCGACCGAGACATGTTCCCAGCCCAGCAGCAGAAAGATCGGCCAGAGAAGATCGAGCAGGATCGGCGCCGCAATCAACGCACCGAGTGATGCGCGCGGCGCCAGTTTCTTCGACGCTAAACCGACTGCATAGTGACCAATGAACATTTTGTGCAGCGTATGCTATCACCTAATCGCAATTTGCCGTCACTTTTTCGCTACTCGGTTTGAAAAAATTGGATCATCTCGCTAAAGTAACTGTCACCAGAGCAATTCATTTTAGTTTTTAGCCAGGACCGTTTAGAGGCGGGACTTGTCCCGCCCGTTAGCGACGATAGGCGGACAAGTCCGCCTGCTAAACGAACTCTGATCTTTTCGGCAGATGCCACAGATTTTCCGTCACAGTACGAACTATCTGGCCCGAGCTACGATTTACGGCGCCGTCTTTATTCTGTTTGCGGCCCTTTGGGTCACGGCAGAGATTACTCGATCGGGTTGGAACACCGGCCAGTGGATCGAGCGCCAACAACCAATCCAATTCAGTCATAAGCACCACGTCGGCGACGACGGCATCGACTGTCGTTATTGCCACACATCGGTTGAGACGGCGGCCTCGGCCGGCATTCCGTCGACCGCGGTCTGCATGAACTGCCACAAACAGATTTGGGCCGACAGCCCTTATCTGAAACCAGTGCGCGACAGTTATAAGTCTGGCGAGCCACTGCAATGGATCCGTGTGCACGACCTGCCGGACTTCGCATATTTCAATCACGCGATTCACGTCAACAAAGGCGTCGGCTGTTCGACGTGTCATGGGCGGATCGATCAGATGCCCGTGGTGTCGCAAGCGAATTCGTTACAGATGGAATGGTGTCTCGAGTGTCATCGAGCGCCGGAGAATTTTGTGAGACCGAAAGAGAAGGTTTTTGACATGGAGTGGCGACCACGAAATAGCACAAAAGCCGAGATCGCCGAAGGGATGAACTGGAAGAAGCAGTATCACATTCAGGACGCGAACGTTTTGACGAGCTGCTCGACGTGCCATCGTTAGGAGCGCAGGCATCTTGCCTGCGGAGCGCGGGCATCCTGCCCGCACAGCGAGGCGCAGCCTCGCTCGGTACAGAACCGGGAGCGGTAGCGACCGGGTGCAGTTGACCTTTGAAAGTGTTTGAGCAATCCCCGCCTGCTACCGCAAGCGGTTCCGTAACGAGTTACCAAATGGATAACGATCGTCACATCAATTTTAAGCTGCTCCGCGACCGCATCATGAAGTCAGAACCGCCTGCGGTAGCGGGCGGTTTAACCTCGAGCGATCAACCACCCGCTATCGCTGGTGGTTCTGACTCGATTGCCGGCAAACAATACTGGCGCAGCCTCGAAGAACTCGCCGAATCGCCGCTCTTCGAAGAGTTCGTCCAGCGCGAATTCCCCCAACAAGCCGAAGAGTGGAACAATCCCGTCGAGCGCCGCACCTTTCTGAAGGTGATGGGCGCATCGCTGGCCCTGGCGGGTTTGAGTGGCTGCGTGATTCAACCTCCCGAGAAGATCGTTCCTTACGTGAAGCAACCCGAAGAAGAAGTGCCCGGCCGCGGTCTCTATTTCGCCACGGCGTTTTCGTTAGGCGGCATCGCGACGCCGCTTCTCGCGCGCAGTAATGAAGGGCGGCCAACCAAGTTGGAAGGCAATCCCGATCATCCCAACAATCGCAACAGCGATCCGAACGATAAGGGATCCAGCGCAACTGACATCTTCTCTCAGGCTTCAATTCTCACTCTCTACGATCCTGATCGCTCGCAGACGCCGATGTTTCGCGGCGAGACGCGACCCTGGACGCAGTTCATGGCCGAAATTCGCGGCGCGATTGAAAAGGAAGGCGATGGAATCAAAGCTAAGAAAGGCGCCGGCCTGCGCTTCTTAACTGAAACAATCACGTCGCCGAGCCTGGCCGCGCAAATGAAATCCATTCTCACCGATTTTCCGGAAGCGAAGTGGCTCCAGTACGAACCCGCCAACCGCGACAATGCACGCGCCGGCGCCGTGATGGCGTTCGGCCAACCGGTGAATACGATCTATGACTTCAGCAAAGCGGATCGAATTCTTTCGCTCGGATCGGATTTTCTTGCGGCGATGCCCGGCACACTTCGCTACGCCCGCGATTATGCAGCCAAGCGCCGCATCACGAGTGAGAAGGCCGAGATGAACCGGCTGTATGTTGTTGAGAGTACGCCGACGACAACAGGCGCGAACGCGGATCATCGCTTTTCGGTTAAGCCAAGCGAGATGATCGCCATTACTCAACCTGATCCGCGTCCGCACGAGTGGCTCAGCACTATATGGCGCGACCTGAAAGAGCATAAGAGTTCTTCAATCGTAATCGTCGGCGATGATCAAGCGCCAATTATCCACGCAATGGCGCACTCGATGAACGCCTTGCTTGGCAACGTCGGCAAGACAGTCTTCTACACCGATCCAGTCGAAGCCAACTCAGTCGATCAAACTCAGTCGCTGCGCGAGCTCGTTAATGACATCGATGCCGGCAAAGTCGATACGCTGATCATTATCGGCGGCAATCCGGCGCACAGCACGCCGATTGATCTCAGACTAGACTACGATCGGCTGAATAAGGTGAAGCTGCGCGCGCACCTCAGTCTTTATAACAACGAAACTTCGAACATTTGCCACTGGCACATTCCGGCTACGCATTACCTGGAGTCTTGGGGTGATGCGCGTTCGTACGACGGCACGGTCACGATTGTGCAGCCTTTGATCGCGCCGCTTTACGAAGGCCGCACAGCGTATGAAGTGCTGGCGCTGTTTTCAGAGAACTACGATCGCAAGCCTTACGAGATTGTGAAGGATTTCTGGCGCGCGGGTTACGGAACCGGGAGCGGTAGCGACCGGATGCAAGAGGCAGGCAAGCTGCCTGCGAACCGCCCGCAGGATGCGGGCGCTCCGACGGCGGGCGCTCCACCCGCTCCGGCTGATTTTGAATCGTCGTGGCGGAAGTGGCTGCACGATGGCTTCATCCCGAACTCGGCATTACCCACAAAGACTGTGGCAATGAAATCCGATTGGGCTAACTCGCTCACTAAGCCGGCGGAGACGACGCCGGCGGTCCAGGGATTCGAGGTCATCTTCCGCACCGATCCAACCATCTATGACGGGCGCTTTGCGAATAACGGTTGGTTGCAGGAACTGCCGAAGCCTCTGACAAAACTCACCTGGGACAACGTCGCTTTGATGAGCGCGAACACTGCAAAAAAGCTCAGCGTCAATCCGCAGGATTACGAGAAAGATAAGAAAGGCCGTGAGGCTTACGTAGATCAGATCGAACTCAAGCTGAACGGGCGGGCCATCAGCAAGCCGCTGCCCGCATGGATCATGCCCGGCCAACCTGATGACGTGATCACGATCCATCTTGGCTATGGCCGCGCGCGCGCGGGTCGCGTCGGCGATGCACAGGGTTTCGATGCTTACGAGATTCGCACTTCCGACGCCCCCTGGTTTGCGACGGGCGCACAGGCGAGCAAAGCTGTGGGTCAATATGAACTGGCCGCGACGCAGGTTCACTTCTCAATGCAGGCCAGACCCGGAGAGGAAGATAGAGACATCCTGCGTGAAGGCACCCTCGAAGAATATCTGAAAGACAAAGACCACCTGCGCGAAGAAGCTGAAAAGCAAAAGAAGGAACTGCGCGAGCTCTCGCTCTATCCTGAAGTCGATTACAAGAATCAGGGCAACGGTTACGCGTGGGGCATGTCGATCGACTTGAATAGTTGCGTCGGTTGCAACGCCTGCATGATTGCCTGCCAGTCGGAAAACAATATTCCCGTAGTGGGCAAGGATCAGGTGCTGCGCAGCCGCGAGATGCACTGGATTCGGGTCGACTGTTACTTCAAAGGCGACCCGAATAAACCGGGCGGTCCTTTCTTTCAGCCTGTGCCCTGCATGCATTGCGAGAACGCGCCCTGCGAACCGGTTTGTCCGGTGCATGCGACGGTGCACAGTGCTGAAGGTCTGAACGACATGGTCTATAACCGCTGTGTCGGCACCAAGTATTGTTCGAACAACTGCCCTTACAAAGTCCGCCGCTTTAATTTCTACCTGTACCAGGATTGGGAGACGCCGACGTATCAGTTGATGCGCAATCCGGACGTGTCTGTGCGCAGCCGCGGCGTGATGGAGAAATGCACTTACTGCGTGCAGCGAATCCAGTCGGCAAAGATCCAGTCAGAGATCGAAGGCCGCCAGGTGCACGACGGCGAGATCGTTACCGCTTGCCAGTCAGTCTGTCCGACTGAAGCGATTGTGTTTGGCAACATCAACGATCCCAGCAGCAAGGTTTCGAAGTTGAAGGCGCTGGATCGCGATTATTCATTGCTGGGTGAACTGAACACGCGGCCGCGCACGACTTACTTGTCGGCGCTGAGGAATCCGAATCCGGAGATTAAATCGTGAAAAGATCAAGCCACAGAGGCACAGAGTCACTGAGACAACTAACGGAGAAGAATTAGAGATGTCTTCGACATTCAGCGATGTTCCGTCATCCAGGCAAGGTATCGCTACGGCGGCAGTTAAAGAAAGTGAGGCGCTTAAGCGCCTTACTGAACGAATTATTGGTTGTGCTATTGAGGTGCATCGCCAGCTTGGACCGGGGCTTCTGGAAGGAACGTATGAGGCGGCCCTGTGCATTGAACTACAGCTTGCCGGGCTGAACTTCGTAAGACAGCCAGTCTTTCCAGTAATTTACAAGGGGCAAGTCATCGGCGAATATCGGCTCGACTTAATCGTTGAAGACACCGTCATCGTAGAAATCAAGAGCGTCGAGCGCTTCGATCCGATCTTTGAAGCTCAGGTCTTAACGTACTTGCGTGTCACCGGCAAGGGAATAGGCCTACTAATGAATTTCAACTCGCGACTGCTTCGTGACGGAATAAAACGGTATGTACTCAGCTAGTTTTTCTCTCTCATCGTCTCTGTGTCTCAGTGCCTCTGTGGCTGATTGATTTGAACCTAATGGACGAACCACGCGACGATCGCCACACATCAATCCACGCGACCCATCCGGTCGTGGGATCTGAGCTGACTTTTGGCTCGGTCACCGACAAGATCAGTGCGATCGTTTTGAAGCGCAAGACGCCGCTCTGGTGGTTCATCGGCTTTGCCATTTCGTTTGCTCTTTTCCAACTGATGCTGCTCACGATCACGAACATGCTGTTCCGTGGGATCGGGTTGTGGGGCGTGAACATTCCCGTCGGTTGGGGCCTGGACATCCTCAACTTCGTCTGGTGGATCGGCATCGGTCACGCGGGAACTTTGATTTCGGCAATCCTGCTGCTCCTGCGACAGAAGTGGCGCACCTCGATCAACCGGTTCGCGGAAGCAATGACTTTGTTCGCCGTAGCGCAAGCAGGAGTTTTTCCGCTCATGCACCTCGGTCGTCCGTGGCTCGGGTATTGGCTGTTTCCTTATCCGAACACGATGGGGATCTGGCCGCAGTTTCGCAGCCCTCTGATGTGGGACGTGTTCGCGGTTTCCACTTACGCCACCGTGTCAGCGCTGTTTTGGTTCGTCGGTTTGATTCCTGACTTTGCGACGCTGCGCGATCGCACCGGCAGTAAACCTTTCCGGCTGATCTACGGCCTGCTGGCGATGGGCTGGCGCGGTTCAGCACGGCACTGGCATCGCTACGAGACGGCTTACCTTTTGTTAGCCGGTCTGGCGACGCCACTGGTGCTTTCAGTGCACACGATTGTCAGTTTCGACTTTGCAGTCGGCATCATTCCGGGCTGGCACGCGACAATCTTTCCGCCCTACTTTGTGGCCGGAGCGATCTATGCAGGCTTTGCGATGGTGCTGCTGTTGACGATTCCTTTGCGCAAAGTTTTTGGGTTGGAAAGCTTCATCACCATGCGCCACATGCACAACATGGCAAAGGTCATGCTGGCCACGGGTTTGATTGTGGTTTACGGCTACATGATGGAAGCGTTTTTCGGCTGGTACAGCGGCAACCAGTACGAGCGATTCATGATCTGGAATCGCATGCACGGTCCGTATGCGCCTTACTACTGGGCGCTGATTCTGTGCAACGGCCTGACGCCGCAGTTGCTCTGGATCAAGAAACTCCGTTCCCGGCTGCTGGTGCTGTGGCTGATCTCGCTGGTGGTCAGCATCGGCATGTGGCTCGAGCGGTTCGTGATCGTAGTGACGAGTTTGCATCGAGACTTTTTGCCGTCGTCGTGGGGCTTTTATAAGGCGACCCAGTGGGACTGGGCGATGTTCATCGGCACGATCGGTTTCTTCTTTGCGTTGCTGTTTCTGTTTATTCGCTTCCTGCCGATGATTTCGATTTTTGAGATGCGCACAATTCTTCCTGAAGCGGAAGTTGAGGAATGATGTTAAGAGTTCAACCTTTAGGTTGCTGGTTTGGAGGAAGACAAGCTGAAGCTTGAACTCTGAACTCTTATGAAAGCTAAGTCTCACAGACTCTATGGCGTAATGGCCCAGTTCGATAATCCGAGCGCGCTGGTCGCGGCGGCCCGCGAAACCTACGCGGCCGGCTATCGACAAATCAACGGCTATTCGCCATTTCCGATCGAAGAACTTTCGGACGCGATCGGCTTCAAGCGCACGATCCTGCCTTTGATTGTACTGGCGGGCGGGATCATTGGCGGGCTGGGAGGATTTTTCATGCAGTACTGGATGGAAGTGATCGACTATCCGATCAACGTCGGCGGCAAGCCTTTCAATAGCTGGCCCGCGTTCATTCCGATCACGTTTGAATGCACGGTGCTGGCAGCGGCGTTCGCGGCCGTGTTCGGCATGCTGGCGCTGAACAAGCTGCCGCAGCCTTACCATCCCGTTTTCAACGCGCCGAACTTTGCGCTGGCGACGCGCGACAGTTTTTTTCTGGTGATCGAATCCAAGGACCCGAAATTCGACCATGATGAAGTAATGCGGTTTTTGAAGAGTCTGGAAGCAAGAGAAGTTAATGATGTCGAGCTCTGAAGGAAAAGTGGGCAGTGGGCAGTGGGCGGTGTGCAGTCAGCGGCACTGCCGCCCCGATGTGTGGAAAGGCTTCGCCTTTCCGGAAGCTCGCACTCTGGAATTTATCGAGGCTATGCCTCGTGAATCTCCGCGAGGCGTAGCCTCGCAAATCCAAAATGATCATGAATCGGAAAGGCAGAGCCTTTCCGCACATCGGGGCGGCGAAGCCGCATCGCGGAACCCTAAAGCCTCTCTCGCGCTTCGCCTGATTCTTTTACTGCTCACTGCACACTGCACACTGCTCACTGCCTCCTGTCGCCGCGACATGCAGGATCAACCCAAGGCGATTCCTTATCGCGAAAACGCTTTCTTCCGCGACGATCTTTCAATGCGCAACCTGGTTCCAGGCACTGTGCCGCGAGGTTACCTGCGCGCTGATCGAGAATTTTATCTCGGGAAGAAAGCCAACTCCGGTTCCGCCGCTGTGGGACAACCGACTGCGACGCAAACCGCAAGCGCGGCAACGGCAGGCGCCCCGGCAAGTCCGACCGCGTTGTATCCGGACGATGTCGAGACTTTTCCGATTCCAATTACAAAGCAGGATATCGATCGCGGCCAGCAACGCTACGACATTTTCTGCTCTGTCTGTCATGGCGCGACTGGGAACGGTGACGGCATGATTGCACGGCGCGGCTTCAACAAGCCTCTGCCGGCTTCGTTCAACCAGGACCGGCTGCGGCAGGCGCCGGTGGGACATTTCTTTGACGCGATGACCAACGGCTGGGGTGCGATGCCGTTGTATGCGACGCAGATTCCAGTGGAAGATCGCTGGCGGATCATCGCTTATATTCGCGCTTTGCAGTTGAGCGAGATGCCGGCGCAGACGCAGATTGGCCCAACGCCGGGGGTGAAATCGAGCGAGGGGCAAAAACATTAATACCATTGCCCAGCGGTGCGATAGGGAAACGACAAACTGGTTGAAGTTGTGATGAAGGTCAAAGGACGTTGCAGCCTATGGGAAGTTGCCTGGCTCCGTAGGAGCCAAATATTTATAGCTCCGTAGGCTAGTTTGTTTCTCGTGCTCCATAGGACCGCAACGCACAAACATTTCGCTCCTACGGAGCGAGGATATGAGAACGGGGCAGGTACTATAAATATCTCGCCTCTACGAGGCGAAGACGGGCCGACAACACATGATCCAAACTGGATACACACCTCCACGAGAACTGAAGCGAGTGAGCACGATGGCGCTCGCGGTTGGTGCTCTGTGCTTCGCGCTCTTTGTTTTCGGCTTGCTGGTCGACCGCGCGCAGTTCTTTCATGCTTACCTGGTTGGCTTCATCTTTTGGATTGGCATCACCCTCGGCAGCATGGCGCTTTTGATGTTGCAGCATCTGACGGGCGGCGCGTGGGGCGTGATCATTCGGCGCGTGCTCGAGGCCGCTACCCGAACCCTGCCGCTGATGTTGATTCTATTCATTCCCATTCTGTTGAGATTGAATCAGATCTATTCGTGGACGAATCCGGCCGAAATGGATCAGACTCCGGCGCTGCGGGAAAAGGCCGCACATTATCTGAATCCGGCGTTCTTTACAGTTCGCGCAGCCCTTTATTTCGCGATCTGGTCGCTGATGATGTTGCTGTTGAATATGTTTTCGCTTGAACACGATCGCACCGCGGATCGACGCTTCGCCAAACGTTTGCAGATGATCAGCGGGCCGGGGCTGGGCCTTTTGATAATCACGATCACGTTTGCCTCGATCGATTGGGTGATGTCTTTGGATCCGGCGTGGTCTTCGACAATCTATGGCTTGATCTTTGTCGCTTCATGGAGTTTGAGCGCCTTAGCGTTCGCAATTCTGGTGATGTCATGGCTGTCGAAGCGCGAGCCCATGAACGCGGTTGTGCGCACTTCGCATTTTCACGATTGGGGCAATCTGATGATGGCCCTGGTGATGCTGTGGATGTACTTTGCTTTCTCGCAATACCTGATCATCTGGTCAGCGAACCTGCCTGAGGAAACGACCTGGTATGTGGCGCGCAAGCACGGCGGTTGGGGCGTAATTGCTCTGGGAATTGTCATCCTTCAGTTTGCGTTTCCCTTCATGACGCTGCTGTCGCGCGCGGCCAAGAAGAGTCCGCAGAAACTCGGGATGCTGGCGCTGCTGATTCTGATCACGCGTGTGGTGGACGTAATCTGGCTGATCGAGCCAACTTTTAATCGCGAGCGTTTTCATCTGAGTTGGATGGACATGGCGGCGCCCATAGCCATGGGCGGATTCTGGATTGCGACCTTCGCGTGGCAGTTGCAGAAGCGAGCGCTGGCGCCGATTAACGATCCGCAGCTGGCGCAGGCATTGACGGCGCACGCTGGGCATTGAAGTGTGGTTTTGAATGTGGTTTTGAAACGCAAAGGGGCGCAGAGGCTTTCGCCGAGGGACGCAAGGGAAATCTCTCTGCGACCTCTGCGGTTAAGTTAGCAGCGATTTATATATGGCGAACTCAAAACACGACGGACACATTACCGAAACACCGGACGTGTCTTATATCAAGAACGTTGACGTCAACCATGAGATGAGCGACGTCAATGTCTCTGGCATCGTGAAGTTTCTGGCGGGCCTTTCGGTGCTTACCATCGTCACTTTCGTTTTGATGTGGGGTTTGTTTCGATCTCTCGAGCACAAGGTAACTGAGCCGCCGCGCTCACCGATGGCCCTGACCGAAAAGGATCGGCTGCCGCCTGAGCCGCGCCTTCAGGGCGCACCCGGTTTCGCCGAAGACCTCGAGAAAACAACTGCTGTTAAGCAGGAAGAACTACCCCCCGAGCACACAGTGGGGCCGGCCGTTTCAGTGGGCGCGGCACTGCCGAAAAATCCGCTGTACGAGATCAGAATCCTGCGCCGGCACTGGAACGACATACTCGAGAATGGCCCGGCCGATCAAAGCGGCAAACGCTACGGCATGCCGATCGAAAAAGCGAAGGAAGAGATTTTGAAACAGGGGTTGCCGGTCAGGGGACAGAAGCAGTGGGCAGTGGGCAGTGGGCAGTAGGCAGTGGGCAGTGGGCAGAAAGCAAAAGACAGGCACTATGCGAAGGGCAATACTCGGAACGAGAGAAGGAATGCGGCGCTCGGCTGCAACCTGGCGTCTGTTGTCTGCTTTCTGCCTGCTGCCCAACGCCCACCGCTCACTGCTCACTGCTTTTTTCCTGCTGCTCACTGCTCACTGCTCACTGCTCACTGTCCAGGCTCAGCCCGGCGTGCCGCAACCGAACTCGCCGCTGTACGGCGCGCGGCCAGGTTCCGGCCCGGTGTCGAGCGGTCTGCCGACAGTCCTGAAGAAGGTCGGCATCGATCAGAGATTGAACGAGCAAATTCCGCTAGATGCGGTTTTCAAGGACGAGCAGGGCCGCGACGTTCGCCTCAGTCAGTTCTTCAAAGGCAAGCCCGTCGTACTGTCTCTGGTCTATTACGCCTGCCCAATGCTGTGTAATCAGGTCTTGAATGGAATGCTCGGTTCTTTCCGGCAGGTATCATTCAATGTCGGCGAACAGTTTGAAGTGGTCACGGTAAGTTTTGATCCACACGAGACTCCGGAACTCGCCGCTGCCAAGAAGAATACCTACATCAAGGGTTACAACCGTCCGGGCGGCGCAGCGAGTTGGCATTTCCTTACTGGCGACGAAGCCAACATCAAACGATTGACTGAAGCAGTCGGTTTTCACTACGTCTGGGACGAACAGACAAAACAGTTCGCGCACGCGAGCGGGATCATGGTCTTGACGCCGGAAGGAAAACTCGCGCGCTACTTTTACGGCATCGACTATCCACCGAGAGACTTGCGCCTGGGCCTGGTGGAGGCTTCGCAAAACAAGATTGGCACTCCGGTCGATGTGCTGATGCTCTACTGCTATCACTATGACCCGTCGACGGGGAAGTATGGCGCGGTGGTGATGAATATTATCCGACTGGCCGGCGGCGTGACTGTGTTTCTGATCATCGGGCTGCTGCTCGTTCTGCGCGGGCGGAGTGGCGGTGCGCTAACGACGAATGAGGTGAAGACGTGAGGAATGTTTAGAGTTCAAGCTTCAGCTTGTCTGGGTTGGCTGAAGGCAAACTGAAGTTTGAACTCTGAACCAAATCGATTTGAGATTCTGGATTTGAAATTTGAGATCTCACATTTGAGATCTGAAGTTAATAGCGATGCAATCCTCGATTCCATTAATGCCGGAAAGCGCGTCAACCATGTCGGGCGACGTGGACGCGCTGTACTTCTATCTGTGCGGAGTCACGATCTTTTTCACGCTGCTGATTGCCGGCGTCATTATTTTCTTCGTCATCCGCTATCGCCGGCGCAACGCGTTCGAAATTCCGCGCCCGATTGAGGGCTCGATGAAGCTGGAGACTCTCTGGTCGGTAATTCCTTTGCTGATCGCCATGAGTTTCTTTGTCTGGGGCGCCAGCCTTTTCTACCGGCAGTATCGTCCACCGGCAAACGCCCTCGAAGTTTATGTCGTCGGCAAGCAATGGATGTGGAAGTTTCAGCACGCTACCGGTCAGCGCGAGATCAACGAACTGCACGTGCCCGTCGGCCGCAAGATCCGTCTGATCATGGCTACCGAAGATGTAATTCATGACGTCTTTGTGCCGGCGTTTCGCATCAAGGCCGACGTCGTGCCGGGCCGTTATACAACCGAATGGTTCGAAGCGACCAAGCCCGGGCGTTATCACTTCTTCTGCGCCGAGTACTGCGGCATGAATCATTCGGGCATGGGCGGGTTTGTCGTAGTGATGGAGCCGACTGATTTCGAAAACTGGCTCAGCGGCAACGCGAATCAGATGTCACCCGCGGCGGCCGGGCAACAAATGTTCGAGTCCCTGGGTTGCGCCTCGTGTCATGGCGCGAACGCCGAAGGTGGACGCGGTCCGGCGCTGCTGGGTGTATACGGCAGCAATGTAGCTCTGAACAACGGCCAGACAGTGCGGGCTGACGAAGCCTACGTTCGCGAATCGATTATGAATCCGCAGGCAAAGATCGTCACTGGCTTTGGGCCGATCATGCCGTCGTTCCAGGGACAGCTCAACGAAGAGCAGCTTTTGCAACTGGTAGCTTTTGTTAAGTCTCTGTCGACGCCAAAGACCGAAACGACGACTGCAAAACCGCCGCCACCGGCAGCGAAGCCGAGCGCGACGAGTGCGCCGAGTACGCAGAAGAAATGATTGGTTGAGATTTTGGATCGGTCGGCAAAAATCAGCCGCGGAGCGGCGTGATGTTTATAGTCCCCGATCTTTTTTTGAAATCAGCTCCGAAGGAGCGAAATGTTTCTGTCGCCCATAAATGGGCGTAAAGAACTTTAATGCAATCGTAGCTATAAATATGCTGCGCCTACGGCGCTAACCGCATGGAAGAATTCACCATACCAAAGCCGCCACGCACCAACTACCTCAACGCCGAATATGGCTTGAAGTCGTGGCTGCTGACCAGAGATCACAAGCGCATCGCGCTGCTCTATCTCGGAGCGATTAGCTTTTTCTTTTTCATCGGCAGCCTCTATGCGATGGCCATCCGCCTGGAGCTGCTGACGCCGCAAGGCGATCTCGTGCAGTCGAGCACCTACAACAAGATGTTCACTCAGCACGGGATCATCATGGTCTTCTTCTTTTTGATTCCGTCGATTCCCGCGACCCTGGGAAACTTTCTGATCCCCATGATGATTGGCGCGAAAGATCTCGCCTTTCCGCGCATCAATCTGTTGAGCTGGTATATCTATATCGCCGGCGGAATCATCACGATCTACGCGCTGCTGGCGGGCGGTGTCGATACCGGTTGGACGTTCTACGTTCCTTACAGCACGACTTTTTCCAACAGCTACGTCATTGCCGCGGGCCTGGGGATTTTCATCAACGGATTCTCGTCGATTCTGACGGGTTTGAATTTCATCGTCACGATTCACACGATGCGGGCGCCGGGAATGACCTGGTACCGGCTGCCTTTATTCGTCTGGTCGCATTATGCAACCAGCTTGATCATGATCCTGGGCACGCCCGTCATCGCCATCACGATCCTGCTGGTGGCGCTCGAACGCCTCGCACATATTGGCATTTTCGATCCGGCGGCGGGAGGCGATCCGATCCTGTTCCAACATCTCTTCTGGTTTTACTCGCATCCGGCGGTTTACATCATGGTGCTGCCGGCGATGGGTGTAGTCAGCGAGTTGATTGCTAACTTCTCGCGCAAGAATATTTTCGGCTATAAGTTTGTGGCCTTCTCGAGCCTGGCCATCGCCGTTTTCGGTTTCCTGGTTTGGGGCCATCATCTGTTTGTCGCCAGCCAGTCGGTTTATGCGGGAATGATCTTTTCGTTTCTGAGTTTCGCGGTCGCAATTCCCTCGGCCATCAAAGTCTTCAACTGGACGGCGACGCTTTACAAAGGATCGATCTCGTACGACACGCCGATGCTCTATGCGCTCGGCTTCATCGGTCTGTTCACTCTCGGCGGCATGACCGGGCTGTTTTTGGCTTCGCTCGCGGTAGACGTTCACGTCAGCGACACGTACTTTGTCGTCGCGCACTTCCACTACATCATGGTGGGCGGCGCGCTGTTCGGGTATCTCGGCGGGCTGCATTACTGGTGGCCGAAGATCAGCGGGCGCATGTACCCCGAAGGGTGGGGCAGGTTTTCGGCGCTGGTAATTTACGTCGGTTTCAACCTGACATTTTTGCCGCAGTTCGTGCTCGGCTACATGGGTATGCCGCGTCGCTATCACACCTATCCCGCGGATTTGGTTTCGTGGCAGGTGCTGCATGTGCTGTCGACTGCGGGCGCGTCGATCCTGGGAGTGGGGCTGCTGATTCCGCTCTTTTATCTCGTGTGGTCGATGCGTTATGGCCCCATTGCCGCGGCCAACCCCTGGAACCTGCCCGGGCTGGAATGGCAGACGGCTTCGCCGCCGCCGACTGAGAATTTCCTGGTTACTCCGGTAGTAACGCATGAAGCTTATGAGTTCGCGCCCCCGGAACATACGAAGGTGGTTGGTAAGTTTGAGCGCGAGCGAGTGCAGAAATAATGGATCACCACAAAGACACGAAGAGCACAAAGTTAAAAGCTGAAATGGTTTTGTGTCTTGGTGACTTTGTGGTTCGATTTTAGAGGACTAATGACGGAAGGCATCGCCACGACACACGAAGAGCATCACGCCGGGCTCCAGCACCACTTCGAGAACATGGAGCAGCAGCGGGAAGCCAGCACGCTGGGCATGTGGGTTTTTCTGGTCACTGAAATCATGTTCTTTGGCGGGCTCTTCCTGGCCTATACGATCTATCGCTACCAGTATCCGGCCGCCTTCGCGACCGCCAGCAATCATCTGGACATAACGCTCGGGGCAATCAACACCGCAGTTTTGATCGTCAGCAGTTTCACGATGGCGATGGCCGTCTACAGCACGCAGGTCGGCAAGCAACGCGTGACGATTATCTGCCTGATCCTGACGATGATTCTGGGCGCGACGTTTTTGGGAATCAAAGCCGTCGAATACCGCGACAAGTATCGAGACCACCTGATTCCCGGCCAACTAATTCCCGGACGCCCATTCAACCCCGAGGTGGCGAAGCCGGGCGATGCCGATCCGCACAAGCTGCACCTGGTTGAAGGCGCCACGGTGCGCAACGTCGAGTTGTTCTACTGGATCTATTTCGCCATGACAGGCTTGCACGCGTTGCACATGATCATCGGCATCGGAATCATGCTGGTCATGACGATCATGGCCTGGCGCGGGCGATACGGGCCGGAGTATTTCGCGCCCATCGAAGTATCAGGGCTGTACTGGCACTTTGTGGATATCGTCTGGATATTTCTCTTCCCGTTGCTTTACTTGCTGGGACGTCACCTGGAAGGACACCTGGGATGAGGAGAATTTGGTACGGAACCGCTTGCGATAGCAAGTGGGTCAGATGAGCGATGTACCCATTTGCCACCGCAGGCGGTTCCGTACAGACAACTGATCAATACAATGAGTGAGCACATAGTTCAACCGCGAGTTTACATAGTCATCTTCCTGGCGTTGATGTTGGGGACTGGCCTGACCGTGCTGGCGGCGTTCCGCGATTTTCCCGGGCCCTTGAATGTGGTGGTCGCTCTCACCATCGCGGTGGTGAAAGCGACTCTCGTAATTCTCTATTTCATGCACGTGCGTTACAGCCCGCGGCTAATCTGGCTGGTGATTGGAGCGGCGTTCTTCTGGCTGGCGATTATGTTTGCCTTGACGATCAGCGACTACTGGACGCGCACCTGGCTGCCACCGCTTTGAAGCAATTTCAGTTTCGGCCCCTTCCGGATAAAGAAGGAACGATCCACGAAGTCACACGAAGGGCACGAAGAAAACTAGTTCCGCTTCGTGTACTTCGTGGATCGATCTATCTGGCAGCGCAGTCTCTCGAGCAATGACACCCACAGACGTTGTGGAGTATTGGCATCTTCACCTCGGCGCCAGAAACAACTTCTCTTCGCGCACATCGATCACGCTCTGACAACTGGGACACCTCAGTTGCAAAGTTGCGTCTGAAGTCTTGATCGTTGCGCCACACTTGGGACAGGGTTCCTGGATCTCGCTCGTTTTGAAAAGATCGCGCATCATCAAGAGCGGAATGACCAGCCCGGCCACCAGCAGCGGAATCCCGAAGATCAGCCCCATGCTCGTTCCCCCGCCGACCGTCAGGCTGACGAATAGTCCGGCGATGAACAGCACCAGGCCAACCGCTATGCTGAATGAAAAGCCATAAGCGCTGTCAAAAGTGCGCTTGGAACCTGGATCGGCCGCGTCCTTCTTCGACTCCATCGATAATCTCCTGGACGATTAGACTTGAGGTAAACGATTCTTAACCCGCGCGACTGGCCTTTGTCAACGACTGCGCTGGGCCGCGTAAAGCAGTCAGTACCGCCTGCGTGAGCGGGTGGGTTATCTGCTCAATCGTGGGATGGACCGTTGGATCCAACCCGCTCACGCAGGTGGCACTGACCTGATTATCGCGGTCGTGTTTGGGCCTTGCCGGGCATCCTGCTACACTAAGCGTTTTGATTAACCGAGGAATTCCGATCTAACACGCTATGAACACCGAAACACCGTTTGAAAAGTTCTTGAATCAACACGACGAAGAAGCCTGGTCGGCCACTCTGGCCACGCTCCTGCGATCAATCCATGAAGTCGATCGCAACGCTACGCAGATTTGGTTTGCTTTCTACCCGCTCTCTTTGTTTCGCGCGCTGCAACAGGCCGACGACCGCGACAAGCTGGCTCAGCAGTTGCTCCTCCAGGGCGACTATGAATTGAAAGATCAGGTCGACCGTTCGCATAAGTTTCTCTACGGCCATCGCTTCTGGCCGCAGGTCAAGACAGCGGTTGAGCAGCACGCGGACGAGTGGCACAGACTTCAGTCTGTGTCGCCGGCATTTCCACCGACTGAAGTCGGTGCCACTTCACTCGCAGATCAAATTCTTGCAGTCGCGCACGTTGCGGCGCAGCAGACTAAGAAAGACGAATCGCTCATAGTAGGAATCACTGCGGTAGCTTTCATGACGGTGCAGCAAGCCGGTCTGGATGCTTTCAAGAGCGCGCCCGGCGCCGTCCACATCGACGACAAACATGCAAAGAAATCTCCCGATCAGATTCTCCGCGATCGCGCCCGGGTCGACAGCCAGGGTTTGCTCGGCTTTCTCAAGACGGTCAACAAACAATTCACTGTCACGCATGACGAGAACGACGACAAAGCGAAATACAAATTGAATGACGGTCAGGATCTCGCTTGGGGTGCGGCCCTTGATCGGGCACGCGATTGGGTGGCCATCGATCCTCGTCGCATGGAAGGACCGATTCCCGTCGAGTGTCGTTCGGCTTCGTGCGGTACCTGCTGGGTAGGCGTGCTGGCCGGAGCTGATCGGATGTCCGACGTCGCGGTTCGTGAAGGAAAGAAGATCAAGGAATTCGGTTACATCGACACCGCCGAGCCCAAGCCGCTGATTCGCCTGGCCTGTCAGGCCCAGGCGCAAGGCGCAGTTTCAGTGGTGATTCCACCATGGAACGGACAATTCGGAAAACATCTCCGCGCTATCAAGGAAACGTTATCTGCTACGATCTCGGCTTCAGAGCGAGATCAAGATGCGAAGCCTGAGCTGATTCAGTGATTGCGATCTTGAGGCCGGAAGGGCCGCCATGAAATAGCCGCACCCGTCAGGGCGTGGACAAGATCGTTTCGGGATACCCTCGAGCACCGAAGGTGCGACATGAGTGTGGGCACCTTCGGGCCTTAGGCAATTGATTATCTGAAGTCCACGACCTTACGGTCGTGGCTATTTCATTTCGCCTCTGCGAGGCTCATCACCTCTCGACGAATTGCCGGGCTCTGGGAGTCCTCGTCAAGGCAGTGTTCAAAAATTCTACTCTAACGAACAGAAAGCCGGCTGTATCTCCGTTGCTGCTGGTGCTTGGCGCGGCGATCCTCTGGAGCACCGGCGGTCTCTTCATCAAGGCAACCTCGCTGTCCGCCTTTGAACTTTCGTTCGGCCGTTCCCTGGTGGGCGTAATCACGATAGCCATCGTTACCCGGCACGAAGGCTTTGGCCTGAATCGTGTCAGTGCGATCGCGGCAGTGCTCTACGCCGCGTTGCTGATCCTGTTTGTCCTGGCCACCAAGCTCACCACCGCGGCCAACGCGATCTTTCTGCAATACACCGCACCGGTTTATGTGCTGATCCTCGAACCGATTTTCTATAAAGAAAAGTTTCGGCGACGCGATCTAATAACGGTCGCCGTTTGCGTCGCGGGAATGTCCTTGTTCTTTGTCGGCAAATTGCGGCCGCAGGACCTGGAAGGCAATCTGGTGGCGCTGGCTTCGGGAGTTTGTTTCGCGCTCTATTTCCTGCTGCTGCGTCATTCGAAAGCCCGCGATGTTAACCGCGCTTCGTCGGCCATCTACGGCAATCTGATCGCCGTCCTGGTTTGCGCGCCGGCGTTTTTCGGAGCTGTTCGAAGAGGCATTAGCACGAAGGATTTTGCCTGCATCGCCTATCTCGGAATTATTCAGATCGGCGTAGCCTACATTCTGTTTACCAGCGCGATGGCCCGCGGACTGCGTTCGCTCGACGCCAGCATCGTCGGCTATATCGAACCGGTGCTGAATCCCATCTGGGTTTTTCTCTTGCTTGGTGAGCGGCCTGCGGGTTGGGCGATAATTGGCGGCGCGATCATTATCGCATCCGTGATTTCTCATATCCTGATCGAGGCTAAAGCGAAAGGTCGGAAGGGCGGCGCGCCGGTGATGCCGCCGCATGAGTGAATAATCTCCGCTGCTTTGCGTAGTTGTACGGAGACTAGTCCTCGAAGAGTTTTGTGATGGCAATTGTCATTGCCGGTATCACATTAGACGCAAACTGATCGCCCTTTCCGAAACGTTCTCCTTCGCCATAACGGTCGCCGCGCAGGGTACGGACCTCGACTATTTCTTTAATCTCGTCAACCAGCCACAACTCTTTGACGCCGAGAGCTGCATACGTGTCGGCCTTGGTGTTACGGTCGTAGATTGCCGAGCCCGGCGAAATTACTTCGATAACCAGATCGGCGGTGGTGCGACGCTCAGGATCGAGTTGCGCTTCGGTCTCCGCGGAAACATAAAAGAGGTCCGGTTCGAGATAGGTTCTAGCGGTGGTCCAGATCGCCGCGCGTGGTGCGTAGACGCTGCCACTGTTTTGAACACGCGCTAGTTCAAGAATAATCAGGCGGCTCAGTCGCGCGACGATATTGTCGTGAGTGTACTCTGGAAGCGGCGAGAGGTAGAGAACTCCTGCGATTAGCTCCACCTTCAACCTGTCCGGCGGATCTGGTAAGCCCCAGAATTCTTCGAGCGAGTATGTTTTGACGAGGGGTGATGTGTTAACCCAAGCCATGAGATTTTTCCTGCGGCGATGCCGTGCAGTATATCACCCCTCACAGCATCCACTGGCTGCGATTTTTGAAATAAACCGGCGACTTATCAGGAAAGCGTTTCTTGAATCGGTAATAGCGCTCGTGCCAAAACTCGTACCGTCGATCAGATGAAAGGAGTTTCTGGTGTGGGATTGCCCGCAGGTGATCTTCGATCTTCGTCATCTTCTTTGCCGAGAAACGCCAATCGTATTTGCCGAGGTCGTAGAGGCTGGTCAAGCCATAGCCTTTGATGCGGCCGGTTCGATCTATGTACGGATCAAAATAACTCCAGACCAGTTGTCGCAAGTTTCGGAACACAGGCTTGCGGCCGTGCAGACCAGTGTCGCGCGAACGCCCAATCGATCCCCACAAACCATCCTTTTGAAAAACAAAGATGACGTGGTCGAGCAGGTCCACTGACTCAATGTCGAGGAGCAAGGGTGGGTAGCCATGTTGTTCGAGAATCACCGCGGCTGCCACTGCTGCTTCCAGGCAGTGCGCTTCGTTTCGCTTTACTACCTCGCGAAAACAACGCATCGTGCCGCCCTGCCGCTCCCAGTTGTAAGGCATCAGCGTGAGCCAACGCTGCACCTGCGCGGGCGCCCGCAGACGCTGAATCAACTTCCATTCTTTTGCGGTGAAAGCTTCGCGCGACGGCGCTTCGTTCATGAAAGAAGCAATAGCAGATGCGGCGGAGTTTGTCAGCACCGCAGCCGTGTCAGCAGCCCGCGCGTCAGCAAGGGCCAGTCGCGCCAAACTTGCTCGGGCACTTAATTGTCGCGAATGAGTACGAACCGGATGGCCCTCCCTCACGGTCGGGCTTCTGAAACGATTTGGTAGTGGGTCAGTTTGCCTAATCGGGCATCGGTACAGAACCGGGAGCGGTAGCGACCGGATGCTATAGTCAACGAGAGAATTCAGACAAACAGTTCGGAAAATCTGATTTGTAAGCA
>Ga0070698_100002134_pt1 | contig 21952 bp, 17 predicted proteins | sample KBSK1502metaG_FD_65477 | JGI IMG/M metagenome (GOLD analysis project Ga0070698, IMG submission 65477) | Corn, switchgrass and miscanthus rhizosphere microbial communities from Kellogg Biological Station, Michigan, USA - KBS K1-50-2 metaG | ecosystem: Host-associated > Plants > Roots >...
TATCGCGTCGGTCGATGACGGCGTGATAAGCCAGATCCGCCACGTCAACGCCGAGGAGGCGCGTTCGCGCTTGACCACAAGCTAAACACCGACACCTTGAAGAAATCCTAATGGCTGCAAGCGGTGGGAGAAACGAGAGCGGATCAGGCTGGGGTGTGTGAGACGAGAAAAGGCAGCACGGCATTGTTGAATTCACGCGCCCGGATCTGCGTGAAAAAATGGCCCCCTCGCGGGAAGAGCTTGACCTCGGCTGCTGGTATCAGTCGCGCGAGCTCCTCGGAGAAATACGACGGGGTTACCATATCGTCTTCGGCGCCGATTACCAGGGTCGGTGTCTTGATGCGCTCCAACTCGCTTGTGCGATCGAACGCCAGCATGGCATCGATCCGACTCGCGACAATTTCAGCTGGCGCAAAACCCGCAAGGTTCTGGGCCTCTTCCTGGCGCAGGCGTTCGTTGTTCCGCGCCACCCACCAGCTCGGATACAAGATAAGGGTGGCTGCCTGCAGGTAGACGCTGGGACCGAGCCGCTGCAGCAACTCCTTGCGAAGGGTGAATAGGCGGCGGAAATAGGCATCCGCCTTGGTCCACGTGGCCGAAAGCACGACACTCGCGAGTCTGTTCGGATGTTCGATCGCAAGGATTTGCGCGATGGCGCCGCCGGTCGAGTGTCCGACGATGTGGCTGCGCTTGATCTCGAGGCGGTCCAACAGCTTGATGACATCGGCCGCCATCCGGTCGATCGTGTATCCGATCCGGCTTTCGTCGCTCTGCCCGATACCGCGGTGGTCAAAGGTGATGACCTCGAACCGCCGAGCAAAGGTCGGGACTTGATCCTTCCAAAAGGATCCAAAACCGCCGAGCCCGGAGATGAACAAGACGGGGAAGCCCATGCCGTGCCGCTCGTAGTAGAGCGAGCAGTCGCCGATTGAGATGCGGGGCATCGATTCGCGATTCAGAACGGATGAGCGCCCGTCGGTATCATCGGCACCGGGCGGCTGTCAACGCGAACCGCATGCGTAGAACGCAAGTGTGAATAGCGTTTGCCCAGCGTTGCGCGTTATACCCCGCCTAAGTTTTGACACATCAGAGATCTTGAATTCCGACGACACCATGCGGTTGAGTAGAATCTCTGTATCTAACGAGAACCGATTTTGGGTGGGGGTGTTGCGCTTCGAACGACCGATTGCGGCGATGCGGGAAGCGAGTGGAGCGAGATGAAAGAGCAGGAGCAGGTCAGAAGGCCACACTACAGTTTCAATGCCGTAGAGAGCTCGAAAGGGGGGACATCGACACGGCCCAGCTCGTCACGTCGATCGACCGGCCGAACCCAGGACATCGACCGATATGTGGGAGCCCGCATTCGGGAGCGGCGGATCATGCTCGGTCTGACGCAACAACAGCTCGCCGATCTGATTGGTGTAACATATCAGCAGGCGCACAAGTATGAGCGGGGGATCAACCGGGTTTCGGCTGGTCGCCTATTCGAGGTTGCTCAAGTTTTGAGCGTGCCAGTCAGCTATTTCTTCGACGGGCTCGAACAGGACAATGAACGCACAATCAGCCCACGCGAAAGGATGTGCCTGGAGCTTGCCCGCAACTTTGCCCAGATCCCAAACGAGCGCCATCAGGAAGCGCTCAGTCAACTCGCTCGGGTTCTCGCGACGGCTGATTAGCATATCGTCCTCATTCGTGCGCGGCCAAAAATTGGATGTTGTGCTGCGCTGTAGCAGGTAGGTGCGCGCTGATGCCCCTGAGGTGGAGGCCGATACCTTAGGCAGCTGGACGCAAGACTCCGGCTTCCGCCGGCGTATCGATCCACATTCCGAACCACAGTTCGAGCATCAAGAGCGACCAAAGCCTCGCGTGATGATCAGAGGTCGAACTGGAATGCTCGTCGAGCAGACGGCGAACGTAAGCCGGCCGGAAAACGCCCCGTTCACGCGCTTGCTGCGAAAGCAGGGTGTCGTATGCGAGTTCCTTCAACTCGTTTCGGAACCAATGATCGACCGGACAGCTGAACCCCATCTTGCGGCGATAAAGCAATTTGGCCGGCAGATATGGCTCCATCGCCGATTTGAACAGCGATTTAGTTACCCCATACGCCATCTTGACCTGCTCCGGGATCCCCACCGCCCATTCCAACAAGTGGTGGTCGAGCAACGGCGAGCGGGCCTCCAGTCCATGAGCCATGCCAGCGACATCCACCTTCACCATCAGATCGTCGGGCAGATAGGTGTGGATGTCCGCCCGGTTAGCTCCCGCGACAAGGCTGTCGGCCTCTTCGAAATAGGGATCGAAAATATCGAGAGCGGATCGTCCCAACTGCTCCCGCATCGTCCCGGTGTAGCAATCCTCTTTGTCCTGATCGGTGAACGAAACCAAGGTGTGCGCATACCGTTGGCCTGGATGCTCCCGGGGCACCCGCAACAGCTTGCGAATTCGCGGAATTTTGAATCGGCGCTGGAGGGCCGGCGGAGCTAGGCCGAGCAATCGTTCAAACTCCGCTCCGCTCCGACCCAGCGTCGCGTCAAACCAGGAGACGTAGCGCATTGCCTTGTATCGGCTGTAGCCGAGAAAGCACTCGTCTCCGCCGTCGCCATTGAGTGCCACCGTAACCTCTCGCCGTGCCAGTTGGGCGACATAATAGGTTGGCACGGCGGACGGATCGGCAAACGGTTCGCCATAATGCCAGACGAGGCGCGGCAGTACGGCGACCGCGTCGGGCTCTACGACCAGCTCCTGGTGATCAGTGGCATAACGTTCCGCGACTATCCGAGCAAATCGGGTCTCGTCATATTCCGGGGGCGAGAAGCCGATCGAGAAGGTCTTGACCTTCCCGTTCCCGATCCGCGCCATCATCGCGACGACGGAGGAGGAATCGACACCGCCGGAAAGAAAGGCTCCCAGCGGCACATCCGAGATGAGCCGGAGGCGGACGGCTTCCTCAAGTCGTGCGACCAGTTCGTCCTGCAGGTCAGGAATTCGCCAATGCTGCCGTGCCGTGCGCGGTTCTGGGAGCTGCCAATAGCGGATGAGCTCGGGTTCCGCGAAGCTCCCGTCGGCGCGCTTCTCGACTACAAGGTAGTGAGCAGCTGGGAGCTTGCGGATCCCGCGAAATGCCGTATCCGGCGCAGGCACGTAGCCCAAGCTCAAGTAACGGTCGATCGCCGAAAGGTCCGGTATTCGCGGCACACCGGGCCAGGCCAGCAACGCCTTGATCTCCGAACCAAACAGAAAAGCGTTACCAGCTGCCGTATAATAGAGCGGCTTTTTGCCGAGGCGATCGCGCGCGAGGATCAGGCGTTGGGATCGCTGGTCCCAAATGGCCAGCGCGAACATCCCGCGCAGCCGCGAAAAGATGCTCGGGCCCCAAGCATGCCAACCGTTGACAATGACTTCAGTATCGCTGCGGCTGCGGAACCGGTAGTCGCGCCCTTCGAGTTCGTTCCTGATCTCTCCAAAGTTGTAAACCTCGCCGTTATAGCTGATCCACACCGTCCGGTCCGCGCTCGGCATCGGCTGATGAGCGGCGGGTGAGAGGTCGATGATCGAGAGGCGGGCATGCGCAAGGCCGGCCCGGCCGTCAGTCCACACGCCTTCATCGTCCGGCCCGCGATGCCGCAGCGTCGCAATCATTGCCCACAGCCGTGCCTCGGCCGCGTTGCGGGGCAATGTGGAACGGGCGAGAAGAAAACCACTGATGCCGCACATCTGCTCGTCAGTAGGCAATCGAAAGCGTCAGCGAGCCGCACGGTATCACAGTTTTTGGCTCCCGCGAGGATAGCCGGCGGACTGGGTTTGCGCGGCAAGGCGCCCTATCGCACGCCACCGGAAACGCGCTCGCCGTGCGATCCGCTCAGCTTCGGCGGGCGCGAGCTCGCCGCGCGCAACGGCCACCAGCATGGCGGACAGCGCCTTTCGGACATCCTCGGTTGTGCACAACGATGACAGGTCAATCCCGAGACGCGCCGCCGGGTCGGTCGAAGCGAGCGGCGGCGGCGATAGTTGCGCGGCGAGGGGCCGCAACAGATGCGGCTTGCGGTCGATCAGATCCGCCAGCGCCTGCGCGCTCGGCGGCCTCGCAGTGAGCTCGGGCATGCGCCGCCTGGGATTGGCGATGCCGCGCGGCCGGCCCCGCGGGTTGCCGGAGCTTCCCTTGGCGAAGCGCCCGCGCGCATCGCGCGCGAGACAAGGAGGGATCAGGGCCAAGCGATTGATATTCCTCGATTCCGGGTCTGGAAAACAGGAGGAAGCAGGGCGGATCGGGGTGAATCGGCAGAGATTTCCGGCATTAGGGGGTCCGACGGCAAGCGCCTCCGAGGCGCGGAACTCAATCATGTATGTTCGCGATCGGTTCTCTTAAAGGCGGCTGCCAGACCGCGGTCAATTGGTAGGGCGGGTAGGTGGCGGTGGCGAACCGCTCGAAACCGGCGAACCGCGATGATTTGAGGGGCGGAATGCGCTGCATTGTTGCGGATCTTGCGTTTGACGAAGCGATCCGATAGGCATTTTTGATGATCAGCGAATTTGACGTGCCGTAATGCTCTCGGCCGCGCGATCCGAGACAGGTGCGCGCGTCGTGCAGCTTCTGCCGACGCCGCCTTCCAGGGCTGCCGCCGCTTGGCGCGACCTGTCCGACGGATTCGCCAAGAGCTGGATGTGGTGGACGCTCGCTCTGCAGGACATCAAACTGCGCTACCGTGGCTCGGTGCTGGGCCCGTTTTGGATGACCATCAGCACCCTTGTCATGGTGACCGCCATGGGGCTGATCTATTCGCATCTATTTCACGTAGAAATCGCGACCTATATGCCCTACGTGACGATCGGGCTGATAGTGTGGCAGTTCGTCTCGGCGGTCACGTCCGAAGGGTGCGAAAGCTTTCTCCGGGCGGAGAACGTTATCCAGCAGATCCCCATACCCTACTCTATCCATGCCTACAGAACCGTCTGTCGCAATCTGATCGTTCTGGCGCATAATTTCCTGATCATCCCGTTGGGGCTGATCGTGCTGTGGCGGCCAGTCGATTGGCGCATCATCGAGACCGGCGCTGGACTAGCAGTGCTGGCCTTCGATGGACTCTGGATCAGCATACTGTTGGGAATGGTGAGCGCGCGCTTTCGTGACATACCGCCGATCGTTGCGAGCTTTCTGCAAGTAGCGTTTTTTGTGACGCCGGTGTTCTGGCCAGTCGACGCGCTGGGAGACTGGAAAGCGATCGCGACGCTCAATCCCTTGTTTGCTGCGATTGACGTTGTCCGGAGCCCCTTGCTTGGGCTCGCCGTCGCTCGGACCTCCTGGGTCGTTCTGCTGGGATCGACGATCTTTGGATGCGTTATTACCTTTGCCTTGTTTGCCCGCTTCCGAATGCGCATTGCCTATTGGATCTGAGCCGCGATGGCATATCTGCGGTTGCGCAATCTCTCGGTGGAGTTCCCGATCTATCAAGGCGGTAGTCGTTCGCTCAAGAAGAGTGTTTTAGCGAAGACCATTCAAGGGAACATAGGGAGAGATGCACATAACCGTGTCAACGTTCTCGCCTTAGCCGATGTCAATCTCGACATCGAGCATGGCGAGCGTCTGGCGGTAATGGGAGCAAATGGCGCGGGTAAAAGCACGCTGCTGAAGGTTCTCGCCGGTATTTACGAGCCGACGCGTGGACGTTTCTGCGCCTCCGGCCAAGTCTGCGCATTGCTCACCGCCTCGGTAGGCTTGGATCCCGACGCCACCGGGCGCGAGAACATCGTTCTGCGCGGCATGTATATGGATATCCACCCGCGTGAAATGCGCGCGCGCGTTGACGAAATAGCGGCATTTACTGAGCTCGGATCCCACCTCGATCTGCCGGTGCGCACCTACTCTTCCGGCATGATGCTGCGGCTCTGTTTTGCCGTGGCGACCTCGGTGCGGCCCGACATTCTGCTGATGGATGAATGGCTGGCCACCGCCGACGCCAGCTTCCTCGGCAAGGCACGCAGACGAATGGAGGAGTTCGTGTCGGCCTCGAGTATCCTCGTTCTTGCCTCGCATTCGATCCCGATTCTGCAAGAGTGGTGTAACCGCGCGATCCTGCTCGATCACGGCAGGATCCTCGCGATAGGCGGCGTCGAGGAGATTGCTGCTGCGTATCAGAAGGCAGCCTGATTGCACGGTTGCTTCGCGCCAAGAAAGAAGAGGTAGCCAGCAGATTAAGAATTCACTGCTGCACTACACCAAAGGTCAAAGTTCCTGGAGCGGTATCATGATGCTGAAGGCGCGCCGGTGAGTCGAGACCGGCAGCTGCTCACAGCAAATGTGCTAGCAGAAATCGACGCCTCTAAATTAGTTGCCGGGGTGGCATGTTTCTTTACCATCTTCGGTGCAAAACTATGGCTCATACATTTTGCAGGTAACTCGACTCCTTTTTGGGACGAATGGGATGCTGCCGATTTCATATTCAAGCCGTACATAAAAGGACAATTAACTATCACTGATCTCGTCCGAACCCATAATGAACATACAATTCTTTTCACGCGGCTTTTGATGGTAGGAAGTCTTAAGATCTCTGGCTATTGGGATGTTGTCTTGGAGATGATTGTTAATGCAGTAATCCACGCTGCTTTGGTCGCAATGATCGTCGCGAGGCTGTCGCGCGTCCTTGACCGTCCAAAGGCCATTTTCGCGCTGATAGTCTGCGGGGTTCTAAATGCGATTCCCTTCAGTTGGGAGAGTACGCTCTGGGGCTTTATGACCCAATTCTATCTGCTTATCGGTTTTTCGTTCGCAAGCCTCGCGTGCTTCAATGGGAGCATCGCGTGGTCGCCGCGTTGGTGGCTGGGCACGCTTCTGGCGGTGATGTCCTTCTTCTGTGGAGCCTCCGGCGCTCTAACGCTCTCCGCCGCGATCGGGTTATTCCTCTTACAAATTCTCTGCGGTCGCCGCGAGGGTCTGCGTGAGTGGCTCGGAATCATTGCACATGCTGCGCTGATGATAGCCCTTGCCCTGTCCGTTCCAAAGATACCAGGCCATGAGCCCCTCAGAGCCCATGGAGTTGTGGAATTACTCTCGGCTCTTGCTGCGATCGCCAGTTGGCCTGCCAAATCCCCTTTTGGCCTCGTTGTCTACGCTCCAGCCATCGCGTTCAGCATCCGGGTTTTGAGGAATACTCCTAGGTTAGCCGATAACCAGTGGTTCAACATAGCGGCTTTCGGATGGATCCTGGTACAGTTCGTCGCCCTCGCTCTGGGACGGGCGAAGGGTGCTCCATTGTCGTCCCGATATCTCGACATGTTCCAGATCGGGCTTGCGGTAAGTATTGTCAGCGCCTTATCCCTGATGCCTGCGCATTTGGGGCTAACTTCCTTGCGACGCGGGATGCCCGCGGTGGTCGCACTGTGGTTTTTGCTACTGGCTTTTTGGATAGGACGGGACGCCTATTCTCACCTGGAGTATCCGGTCGAGGCTCGACGGCAAACTGCAATTACAGAGACAAATAACTTGCGCGGCTATCTCTCTACTGGCGATTTTTCGTACCTCACGAACAAACCGATTTTGGAGATTCCGTACCCCTCGGCTGAACGACTGCGGGGGCTTCTCGATGACCTTGCGATTCGGTCGGTTCTACCTCCCGGTCTCTCTTCTGACGGGGCGCGCGACAGCGTCATCGAATCGGTCAAAGCGGCGCTCCTGCAGCTGTCATATTTCTTTGTCGGCTTAGGACTATTGCTGTTCGTGGCCGTGCTTCGCTCTCTTCGTATCCGCTGACTACAGCCGAAGGCCCATCTCTGTGGCAAGGCGACCGTGGTCGCGAGGGCCTGGTGGAGCGCGCCGGCCGTCAGCCGATGGACGCAGTCACGCGCCACGAGCAAGATCTCGGGCGAGCGGCAGATAGGTGCGGTAGGCGTCGGGGTTCATCCGAAATAGGAGCTTGTGGGGCTCGGGACAACAATCGAAGTCACCGGCCAGCATCATTTCGGCGTGGGCCGGCTTGGGGCCGTGCCAATGCACGATTTTTGCCTGATCGGAATAGCCCCAATAAGGTTTCCAATTGAAGAGCGGCGGCAGCCGTTGCCATCGCCATCCCAGCACTTGGACGATCGCCGTCTGGTCGTGGGCGAGCATTTCCGACGGACTGCTCCGCGCCAAATTGTAGATCCGATCGACCCATCGGCGGAACCGCGGCACGTTGATGATCATTACGCCGGTGTTCGGATTGCGTCGGCCGCGTCGATCCATTTCCGGCGCCATCGCCAAGATCCATGGCCTGAAGGACTCGATACCGTCTGACGAGCGGAACATGACATCCGTGTCGGTGTAAAGCACGTATTTGTCGTCACGTTCGATATCGCCGATCTCAAGCCTCAGATAGGCCCCACGAGCCGAGGAGAGGTCGAAATCAGGGTTTCCTTCTTTATGCCGGAGGAAATCGCCAAGTATACGAATGTCGCGAAAATGCACCCTGACGCCCTGGTTTTCGAGCCAAGCAGAGCAGGCGCCTGGCGGCCCGCTGATGATGCAATTTGGTTTGAGGTCGGTGTACCGGCGGGCAGAATTGACCGCCATTCGGATCAGGGGGAACTGAGCTTCTTCCGTATAAGCGTTATAGGCAAAATACCACTTCATATAACCCCCTAATTCGAGAACAACGAGCTTGAAACTCACTGGCGTGAAATACCCGGTATGAAAATCGAAACGGGGCTCTCATTTACTTCGTCGTGGCCTCGAATGCCCGCTTTACATTTGCGAGACACCCAACGTGAAACAGACTGTATTCACTAACGGTCCGACCATACCAAAACGCGTCCAGGACGCCGTTCGCAATTTACGGCCACGTGCGGTGCCACATGCGCAAATCGGCATGACACGGATAAGTCGACGGCAAGCTCATATGCGACCGCGGAGACGTGCAACACTTCGCCTGATCGGTAGAAGGTGAAGCCAGCCCGCCCGTAGCGGACGCAGCATTTTCCGCGCCCACGCCGCCACCTCGGCGATGTCGCGCAGATGCTCTGCTTGCTCGTCCAGCCGCCGGAAAAGCTCCGTTTGATCGTCCAGCCGCCGGATAAGTACCGCTTGCTCGTCCAGCCGCCGGATAAGTCCTTCCATAAGGGGGTTGTCGCCGCCCCCATTGTCCGCCGAGAAGGCGATCTGCTCTCTGGCATCCATAAGGGTGCCCTTTAAAAGCGCGAGGCGTTGCGCCTGGAGCGCCTCCTCCGATGCGAAATGCGGTCGCCCTGTGCGCAAAACAGCGAAGAATTCGCAGCCTTCTGGCGCAAAACATTCCGCTATATGAAAGTCGATTATCCCTAACACCGCCAATTCGAGAACGATCAGCTTAAAGCTGGCTGGCGTGAAGTGCCAGGCATGAAAATCCACATAGGGGGTGGCCTCATCGCTTTCGTCCTGGCCGTCGAACGCCCGCTTTGCGTCCGCCAAGCTAGTCAGGAAAGTGAGTTCTGCGACGGGGTGCCGGCCCCACGCATGCTGACCACCATTTCGCACGCCGTAGGCAAGGAAATCAAACGCGGTCTTCTTCGAATGTCTCGCTCTTTCGGTTTCATGAGCCGAGAGCAACTCTCCCGTGGTCGTGATCGGCTTGAAATAGTCAAAGCAAAATCGTTTGTCAGGCACTGCCAGCGACACCACCCCTTCGGGGCGAAGAATCCGCTCCAATGATATAAAGAACCCGACGAGATCCGGAATATGTTCTATTACATGACTTGCAATACACACATCAAAGGTGCCCAATTGCGATTTAGGAAGAGATTCATGAAGATAACCACGTTGCCAGACAAAATCGACTTCCTCGATATTGATGGTGTTGACCGATGAGTCCAGTTTATATTTTTCTATAAGATCTTCTTTCGTAGCATGATCGACCACGAAAGATTGCCAGCCTTCCAACTTTGGGGTGATAGGGTTACAGCTTGGCCCGATCTCAAGGATTTTTGATGACTTGTCGATCGGTTGGCGAAGTTTCTGGGCGCGGTCAAGCATCTGGATCGCCTTCGGTAATGCTTGCCAATTAGCGGCGTACTGTCCCGCCGGATTCTGGGTTCGACAGCCAGGGCTTTGTGATCCGAGGCGGGAATGCCAAGCCGAAATCGGCGCCGTCGAGCCGCAGGTTCGGATTGTAGTAGGGGTCCCGGTCGAGAACTTGGCCCCAACGCAGCATCATGTGGGCGACTTCCGTATGAAAACGCTCGATCTTGTCGGGATGGGTATCAGGCCCGCGCGAAGCCGATTCATGGTGATAGAGTTGGGCATGCGGAGTCCAGACGATCCGGTAGCCGGCTTCACGGATGCGCAAGCAGAGGTCGACGTCATTGAATGCTACCGCGAACTCCGTCGCATTGAGACCGCCGAGTTGGCGATAAAGGTCCTTCGGCATTACCAAACAAGCCGCGGTCACTGCGGACAGGTTCTGCACCAAGGCGGCCCGACCGAAATAGCCGGGATCGCCGCGACACAGCCCGTGATGCGCATGCCCCGCCACGCCGCCGATGCCGGTGATGACCCCGGCGTGCTGAACCCTATCATCGGGATAATAGAGTAGGGCGCCGACTGCTCCGATGCCCGGGCGCACCGCGTGCGAGGCCATTTCTGTCAGCCAGTCGGGGGCGATCACCTCGATGTCATTATTGAGGAGACAGAGAAGCGGGCCTGTCGCCTCAGCCGCGGCAAAATTGTTGATCGCTGAGTAATTGAACGGTTTGTCATACGCAAGAATACGCACGCGTGGGTCAGCGGTGATTGCGCCGAAGTAGGCAAGCGTCGCCGGCTCTCTACTCTGATTGTCGATAATTAGAATCTCAAAATCGTGGTAATTCGTGCCGTGAAGTATCCCCTCTATACACTTTTGTAGCAGGTCGACGCAATCACGTGTCGGAATGACGATGCTCACCCTTGGAGCGGGGTCGGGGAGCAAGTAGCGCACGCGATGGAAGTTGGGAAAAAAGCCCCGCCCGACCTCGGCCGCAATTCCGCGTTCTCGCAGGTGGTCGGAAATAGCTCGACGAGCGTGAGCGACGGGGTAGTCTTTTTCATCTGGGCTCAGCGCCACCGAGCCGCCCACAGCCCGCCAGTGGTAGAGTACGTGCGGGATGTGGTGGATGCGCTCGGGCGTCGTCAGGGTGCTGGCCCGCAGAACGAGATCATAATCTTGACTTCCTTCGTAGCCTTCGCGGAACCCGCCAACCTCCTCGACTACGCTACGGCGGTAAACGCCAAGATGGTTGAACATATTTTGCGACAATAGCAGGTCGGGGTTCCAGTCTGATTTGAAATAAGGCGCGAAACGCCGGCCAGCGCCGTCAATCTTGTCCTCGTCACTGTAGATCAGATCTAACTCAGGGTTGGCGGCGATAGCGGTGGCAACTTCAAAAAGGGCGTGTTCGGGCAGAAGATCGTCATGGTCGAGGAGAGCGACAAATCTACCGTCTGCCAGCTCGAGAGCGGTGTTCGTGGCCACTGAAATGTGCCCGTTCGTGCTGCGGTAACAGACCTTGATACGCCGGTCCAACGCGCGGTAATCCTCAAGGACGCTGCGCACCATCGGGGACTGCGAGGCGTCGTCGGCGACGCACAGTTCCCAGTACGGGTAGAGCTGGGCGCGCACAGATTCGATGGCGGCGCGCAGGTAAAGCGGCGGAGTTTCATAGACGGGCATGAGGACGGAGATCAGTGGTGGGTCAGTCATGCGCCCAACCACAGTCGCAATGGCGCGGCGGTCGTCATCGTCTATCGTATCGTATCGCGCGATCCATTCGGCATAATCGGCGGCGGCAGGGGCTCGTTCGGGGCTTCCATCATCGATGGCCCCAGTACGTACAGCTGTGCTCAACCGGCGTAGGAGACTAACGCCCAGTTTTGCTCTCCAAACAGCTGAACGGAGTGGAGCAGTTATTCGCCAACAGGTCGAATTGACGAGAGATGCGATCTGCTCCTCACGCGCTTCGAGATCGGTGCGCAGCTGCTGCACTTCACTCCGGCGCGCCGAGATTTCGCTGTGCAGCCGGCCGATCTCGTCATCCTGGTCCCGCAATTCTCGCTGCACGCGCCCGACCTTGCCTTCGCCGTCCGCCACTATCGCACGCAAGCGCTGCACTTCAGCCTCTCGCGTCGAGACCTGCGCGAGGCGCTGAAATGAAATACCCCGCGTTGAGAACCAGCGGCGTATTCCGATGGCCGTCTCCTGATCTCGGCTCATTTCGAATAGTCGCTGGAGCAGCGCGACTTGGTCCTGTCCGACGCCGAGCACGCCTAGACCGTGAGAGTGGTCGAACCGAAAGGACGGGTATTGATCAGACAGCTCCTGCCAGAGCTTCCACACCCCGAAACCGCGTTCCCGGACGTTGATGTCGTGAAATACCACGACCGCGCGTCGGGATAGAGCACTGTACCAATTGTCGAAATCGTGCTTGACCCCCTCATAGCTGTGCAGGCCATCGATATGGAGAAGGTCGATGCTGGCCTCCGCGAAATATTTGCGCGCGTCATCGAAGGTGGTGCGCAGCAGTGTCGCGAAGCCGAGGTAATGCGCGTTGTGAAACGCCGCCAGATCTTCAAAGACTTCCTCGCCATAGTCGCCCGCGTGTTCATCTCCCTTCCAGGTGTCGACGGCAAACGCCCGCCCCGAAATCCCAAAAACCGCGATCGCCTGGCAAAAAGCGGAAAAGGAATTGCCGGAGTGGGTACCCAATTCGACGAGAATCTCTGGGCGCAGTGCTTTGATGAGCCAGAAGGCAAATGGGATATGACCAACCCACGGCTCGGGTGGTACCACGCGTATCGGCTCCCAAAACAGTTCGTCGCCAATTTGCAGCTCTGCCAGGATCTGGTTCATCTATCCGCCCACTGGCGCGTCCTCGGGGGAAGCTTGATCTTGTCTGGATCCGTTTACGCACCGGCGTCCCGCAGATCTCCACGGTTTGTCGATAGCGGGTGGGAACGCCAAGCTGATTGAAAGGTCGCGCAAAGATAAGTTGGGATTGAAATAAGGGTCTCTCGCGAGCGCCCACCCCCATCGCGATTGCATATACTCATTCTCTTGCATAAACTCCTGGTGCCGCTCCGACAGTAAATCCGAACCGCGGGACGCGGATTCATGATGGTAGAGCTCTGCCAGCGGTGTCCAGACAATCAGATAACCGCGTTGGCGAATGCGAAGACAGAGATCGACATCGTTGAACGCGACCCGCAAATTGCCATTGAAACCGCCAATCTCATGGAACACTGCCCGGCGCATCGCAAGACACGCCGCGGTTACCGCCGAGAGGTTCTGCTGCAGCAAAGCGCGGCTAAAATATCCGGGATCGTGGCGTTGACGGCCGAGGTTGATGTGCCCAGCAACACCGCCGAGCCCCAAAATCACGCCAGCGTGCTGCACACGCCCACTGGGATAAATAAGCTTCGCCCCGACTGCGCCAACCTCAAAGCGGCATGCGTTGACGACCAGATGTCGCAACCAATCCGGGGCGATGACTTCAGTATCATTATTGAGGAAAAGGAGCACATCGCCAGCCGCCCGTTTCGCCGCCCAATTGTTGATTAGTGAGAAATTGAACAACTCATCGTAGCAAAGCACGCGGACGCGCGGATCGACAGCGATCTCATCGAGATAAGCGTGTGTTGCTTTCTCTTCGCTGCGATTGTCGACGATCAGCAGCTCAAGGTTATGATAGTGGGTCCGCTCAAGAATGCCGCTCACGCAGCGTGACAGCAGATCCCTGCGGTCCTTTGTCGGTACGATAATGCTGACTGAAGGTTCGTAATCTAGCGCATAGGCTATCCGCAGAAATGGTGCCCCCTGGGCGAAAGCCACATCGGCACGGATATGCTGCCGCCGCAAATGCTCGGCGACAGCTCTTCGCGCCGCTTCGATTGCGTAGGGCTTCTCGCTGGCGCCTCTGGCGGTAGAGCCGGCTGCAGCGCGCCAATGGTAGAGGATATGCGGAACGTGCCGAATGCGCTGGGGCTGCGTCCGCTCGACAATTCGCAGCGCGAGGTCATAATCCTGGCTGCCGTCAAACTCCGGGCGCAGCCCTCCCACCTCTCGCACCAGCGAGGCCCGATAAACCCCGAGATGAGAAATCATATTCTGCGCGAGAAACAGATCCGGGTTCCAATCGCTCTTGAAATGAGGATCATACCGCCGGCCCCATCGGCTGATCTTGTCTTCGTCGGTGTAGATCACATCGAGGTCGGGGTCGCGGGCTAGCTCGCAAGCGACCATGTAGAGCGCATGCTGCGGCAACACGTCGTCGTGATCGAGAAGCGCGATGAACTCACCGGTTGCGACATCGACGGCGCTGTTGGTGGCGGCTGAAATCCCCCCGTTCGTAGCGCGCGAGACAACTTTTATTCGGGAATCCTTGGTCGTGTATTCTGCAAGCACGGTCGCCACATGCGGCGCGGTCGAAGCATCGTCGGCGACACATAATTCCCAGTTCGGATAGAGCTGCCCGATTACCGATTCGAGTGCCGCTTTCAGGTAGCGTTCCGGCGTGTTGAAGACCGGTACCACCACTGAGATAAGGGGGGTCCTGGTCCAAACGCTGATCTCGGCAGTGATCGCGCTGCGATCCTTGTCGGACAAGGTATCGTAGAGCCTGACCCAACGGCGGTACGACCCTCGTTTTAGGGCATCCGCGAGCGCTCGATAGGCGACTGGCGCAATGCGCTGATAACCGCGCACGACGACCCTCTGCAGCCGGTGTGGCAGCACATGGAGAAGCCTGCGCATTAGCTTCTTGAGGCGCGGCGGGATCAAGGGCTCACTGTTGCGGGCTTTTGCTGCCGCGGAAGTAAGCGCATGGCCCTTCTCTAGAATCGCCGGCGCGTTACCGGATCCCGTATCACATCACGTCCGGTCGCCACCGATCTCCGCCGCCTCAAACTCGCGGCCCCAAGACTGCACAATAGGTCGATCAATTTGGGTGCCGTTACCTCCAACGAATAATGCGTCTCGGCCCGCTGCCGTCCGGCGATGCCCATCTTTCGGCGCAACTGCGGGGCCTGCGCTAGCCGAAACAACGATGAAACCCAATCGCTTTCGGTTTCGGCGAGAAAGCCGGTTTCTCCAGGGATCACGATTTCGCGGTTTACCCCGACAGGTGAGGCGACCACTGGGAGCGCGCTCGCCATGTATTGGATTAGCTTATAGCCGCATTTGCCCCGCTCCCATGGCAAATCGGGCAGAGGCATGATGCCGACATCGCAGCGCGCGAGCTCTACTGCCTCCGTGTCCGCCGACCAAGCTACCCGTTCAACGGGAAGGCCGGCTAGCGCACCGGCCTCTCCGCCGATCAGGATAATTCTGAGCGATGATTGGGCCATCAACGCCGTAAGCGCGGGGCGCAGCGGTTCGAGATAAGCGCTGGTCAGCGGAGACCCGATCCAGCCAAGGGTGAACGGGCCCTCATCATCTGCCCGCGCCAAGACAGGGTCCGGGTAGCTCCTCAAGTCCACCACAGTCGGGAGCTCGACAACCGCACACGCCCCGGCCGCCTTCGCACGAAGGCCAAGATAGGAGTTTCCGACAATCACGAGATCGGCGATCGACATGATTCGGTCGATCTTGCAACCGAGTAACTTGCGCACGAACCTGTTCCGGTGCTGATCATAGGTATGGAAGACGGCATCGTCATAGTCGACGACGATCTTGGTTCCGACCATTTTCAGGAGGACCAGCTCGGCCCAGGCAGGGATCCACGGCAGAGCCTCCTTCTCAATCCACAGCAGATCATAACCGCGTCTTTGCAGCAGCGCCATCAAACGAGCCGCATACGATCCGAGGATAAGTGGTAGGCTCGTAGCGCGCCCAGCATAAAGGTTAAGAAGATACTCATCGTCCAAGAATGGACACACATCGGCAGTGATACCCGCGTCGCGCAGCTCATCGAGGTATAAAAAACCACGTTGCCGGCTGCTAGCCCCCAGTCGGCCGTAGCGCGTCAAAAAAAGAACTCTCATTATCGCTGGGTCGGTTTCGACCGGTCGGAAAGGCTGGCTGGGGCGGGAGGATTCGAACCTCCGTATGGCGGAATCAAAATCCGCTGCCTTACCACTTGGCTACGCCCCAATCGTGAGCGGCGCCAAGTTATCGGGAAAGTTCATCGACAGCAACAAAACCGCCGGCGGCACACCACCACAGAGGTTCTGCGGCGGCGAGCATCTCACGGGCCCTCTCCGCCGCGCGACGATCGCCAAAGAGGGCAAAGCAAGTGGCCCCGCTGCCGCTCATTCGCGCCAGCATAGCACCCGGCAGCGTGGCGAGCCGAGCCAGCACCGTGCCGATCTCGGGCACGAGCCCGATCGCGGCCTCGGTCAGATCGTTGCGTCGACGCATCAGGGTCTGGGCAAGCGCGGCGGCGTCTGCCGGCATCGGCTCAAACCGTCCGGGGTCGCAAAAAGGGCCGCTCCGGGCGGCGAATACCGCGGCGGTCGGCAGCTGGCGGCGTGGATTGGCGAGCAGGATGCCGGCATTGGGCAGCGCGGGCGCCGGTTCGATTCGCTCGCCGATGCCGCCGACCCAGACGGCGCGTCCGCGAATGCAGGCGGGGACATCGGCGCCAATCCCGGCGGCGAGTGTTTGCAACGTCCGATCGTCGACCGAGACGTGCCACAGGGCTCTCAACGCCCGTAGAGTCGCCGCGGCATCACTCGACCCGCCACCGATCCCGGCGGCGACGGGCAGGTGCTTGTCCAACTGCAGCGCCGCGCCAGCAGCGATCCTTGCCTCAGCGGCAAACAAGCGCGCGGCTCGCAGTACCAGATTGTCGTCACCTGCACTGGTGAGGCTGCCGGCCTCGGGCCCGCTCACCTCGAGCGAAAAAACCGCGGCTGGTTCAGCCACGACCCGATCGCCCACATCCGGAAAGGCGACCAAACTGTCGAGCAAATGGTAACCGTCGGTTCGGCGGCCAGTAACGTGTAGATAAAGATTGACCTTTGCCGGAGCAAAGGCCGTTACCCGCATCGCAGCTCAGCCACCGCGAGCAGCCCCGGCCGTGGGGACGCTGCCGCCGTCGAGCTTGGCCTGGATCGGCTTGATCTCGTCCTCCTGAGGGCCGAACTGCAAGGCCCGCCGCCACTGATAGCGCGCTTCCACCGGACGCCCGCTCTGCCAATAGGCATCGCCCAGATGATCATTGATCGTGGGGTCTTCGGGCACCAGCTCGATCGCCTTTTCGAGGTATTGTACGGCGCTAGTATAATCGCCGAGCCGGTAATGAGCCCAGCCCAGGCTGTCGACAATATAGCCGTCTTCGGGTCGCAGCTCGACGGCCTTCTCGATCATTTTGATGCCACGTTCCAAATTCTCGCTGCGGTCGATCCAGGAATAACCCAAATAATTCAAGACCAACGGTTGGTCGGGCTTGAGCTCTAAAGCGTGCAGCAGATCCACCTCGGAGCGTTGCCATTGACCGGAGCGTTCTAGTGCAATGCCCCGGCTGTAGAGCAGCGACCAGCGCTCGGGCATGCCCGCAGCTTCAAAGCGCCGGCTCGCTTCGTCATAGGCGTCAACCGCTTCGCTAAACCGCTTCTTGCCCCGCAACAGATCGCCGAGCTGCATCTCGGCGCCGGCCCTTAGCGGCTCCTCCGCCGCCATTTCTTTGAGCTGAGCGATCGCCTCGTCGGTCCGATCCTGCATCTCGAGACTGGCGGCGACACGTAAACGAGAGGCCCACCAATAAGGCGAAGTCGGCGGGATGCCGGCGAGAACATCAAGGCTCAGTTCCGGCTTGTTCTGGGCATTCAGCACGTCGGACAGCAACAGCTGGCCCAGAATCAAATTGGGACGCAGTTCAACTGCACACCGCGCATAGAGCAGCGCCAAGTCGAGCGTTTCTGGCTGATTAACGATGCTTGCGAGATCAAACAGGGCCTCGGCGAGGCCATCCTTGGGCGAACCGATCAACGCTGGCAGAGGTTCGGCAGTCTTGCTGGCAATGACCGATTCGGCGAGCTCGCTTCCCGGGTTTTCCTTGATAAACCGCTGATAGAGTGCCTGTGCCTCATCATAGCGGCCGTGACGCTGATAAAAATTGGCCATTGCGTCCGTCAGCCGCCAGTTGAGTTGGCCACTCGCGTCGAGTGTCTTTTTGAAATTCTCCTCGGCCAGATCGGTGCGTCCAGCGAAATCGTACATGAGTGCGAGCTGGTAATATTTGAGCGGGGCAAAGCCGTTGAATTTGTCAAATTCCTGCAGCGCCGCCTCGGCACCGGCCAGATCTCCCACCGCTATGCGGGTCCAAGTGCGGGCCAGCGGCCCGACAAACCGATGTACCCCTTCTTCGTGAAACCTTTCAGCGAGCGCCAGCGCACCCGACTTGTCGTCTTCCTTTACCCGGTCCATCAAGAGGACGAGCAGTGCCACGGTATCGGTCGCATCGAGGTTTAGCTCGTTTTCGGCGAGGCTGCGAGCTCGCTTGAAGCGGCCGACGCTCGCTTCCATCAGAAAGGTGCGCGTGATCAGCTCGGGCGATTCAGTGTCGGCTCGCAGGGCGTCCTCAAACCAAGACGCGGCCGTCTGGTAATCCCGCATATGCTGCGCGTGACGGCCGGCGAGGTAAGCGCCAAACGGCGCTTCGGAGGGCTGCTCGGGCTTTTCAAGGCTCGGCGCCGCGACGCTCGCTGCGGCCGCAAAGCTTACGAACAGAAAGGTTGGCAAGGTCCAAATCCGACGGACGCCTATTACCGTTCTTCCCATGTATCCTCTACCCACTCACCCGTATCACATGTTCGGATAATTGGGTCCGCCGCCTCCCTCCGGGACAACCCAATCGATATTCTGCTCCGGATCCTTGATGTCGCAGGTTTTGCAATGAACGCAATTCTGCGCATTTATCTGTAGGTATGGTTCGCCCGTGCCGTCTTGTTTCACGATCTCATAGACACCGGCCGGACAATACCGCTGTTCGGGCGAATCGTAGAGCCGATAATTGACGCTTATCGCTTTTTTCGCCTCGCGCAACCGCAGATGCGACGGCTGATCCTCCTCGTGGTTGGTATTCGAAATGAACACCGAGGACAGTCTGTCGAAGCTGATTTTGCCGTCGGGTCGGGGGTAGTCGATACGCGTTGCCGCGCTCGCCTTGCTCAGCTGCAGGTGGTCGGGGTGATGATGCAACGTCCAAGGGGCGCAGCCGCGAAAAACGTAGGTATCGAGCGCCGAGTAAGCGAGACCGGCCCAAAGGCCCCAGCGAAAGCTCGGCCTTATGTTGCGGACCCGGCGCAACTCCTCCCATACCCAGCTCTCTTGCAGCGCTTGCCCGACCTCTGCTCCGGGCTCCCCCGAAAGCCGGCGGAACACAGTCTCGGCCGCCACCATCCCCGACTTCATGGCCGTGTGGCTGCCCTTGATCTTCGGCACGTTGAGAAAGCCGGCGGCGCAGCCCACCAGCGCGCCGCCGGGAAAGTCGAGCCGCGGGATCGACTGAAAGCCGCCCTCGTTCAGCGCCCGTGCGCCATAAGCGATCCGTCTGCCGCCGTCGAAGAAGGGGCGGATCGCCGGATGCGTCTTGAAACGCTGGAACTCCTCGAACGGATTGAGAAACGGGTTGCGGTAATCGAGCCCGATCACAAACCCGACCGCCACTTGGCGATCCTCGAGATGATAGAGAAACGAGCCGCCATAGGTGCGGGTATCGAGCGGCCACCCGACCGTGTGGACGACCAGCCCCGGTCGATGCCGGTCGGGCGCGATCTCCCATAATTCCTTGATGCCGATCGCATAGGTTTGCGGGTCGATGCCGTCGCGCAGGCTAAACCGCTGCGTGAGTGTCTTTGTCAGCGAACCGCGGCAGCCCTCCGCGAACAATGTCTCGTTGGCGGTGAGTTCGACGCCCGGCTGGTAGCGATCGGTCGGACGTCCGTCTTTGCCGATCCCCATGTCGCCGGTCGCCACACCGATCACGCGTCCGGAAGTGTCGTACAGCACTTCGGCCGCTGCAAAACCAGGGTAGATCTCGACGCCGAGCGCCTCCGCCTGCTGCGCCAGCCAGCGGCAGAGATTGGCGAGGCTGATGATATAGTTGCCGTGATTGGCCATTTGCGTCGGGGTCGGTAGACGCAGGGTGCGCCCCTTTGTCAGCAACAGAAAGCGATCCTCGGCCGCCGGAGTGACGAGCGGTGCGCCCTGCTCGCGCCAGTCGGGTATCAGCTCGTCGAGCGCACGCGGTTCGAAGACGGCGCCGGAGAGGATGTGCGCGCCGACCTCGGAGCCCTTTTCCACGACGCACACCGCGAGCTCGCGTTCGGCGGCCGCAGCAAGCTGCTTCAGGCGGATCGCCGCGGCAAGACCGGACGGCCCTGCCCCGACGATCACGACGTCGTAGGTCATCTGCTCGCGCTGAACCCGCTCCTCACTCATCTTCCTGCCGCCGATCTTTCCCCAGTGACTATAAAGGATCTCGGCAAAAACGGGAGTGCGAGCCCTGCTTCGATGGTACCTTGACCCGCGATGTCACGCGCGGACCCGCCATCGAGCCCGGAAGAGAGCGAGATCGCTCTTGCTCTCCTGCGCTGGTATGTCGAGATGGGAGCTGACGAAGCGATCGACACGGAGCCCGCTCGGCGGTTCCGACCGCCCCAGGTTGACGAGGACCCACCGGCGGTTCCAATTGTCGCGCGCGAGCCCGTTCCCCGCGGCATTGCGGCGGCACCACCCGCCGCTCTCGCCGAATCCCTGGGCGAAGCCGCTCAATCAGCACGCCGGCTCGCGGCGGGTGCCGCGGATTTGGACGCGCTTGCCGCAGCGGTTGCCGGGTTTGAGGGCTGCGCGCTGAAGCGCACCGCGACGAACACCGTTTTCGCCGACGGCAATCCGACGGGGCCGGTCATGATCATCGGCGAGGGGCCGGGAGCGGATGAGGACCGGATCGGGAGACCCTTTGTCGGACGGGCCGGTCAGCTTCTCGATCGCATGCTGGCGGCGATCGGGCTGGATCGCAGCTCCGTCCTGATTACCAATGTCGTCTATTGGCGGCCCCCGGGGAACCGCACGCCGACGGCCGCAGAGATTGCCTCCTGCCTGCCCTTCGTGCTGCGGCACATCGCGCTGGTGCAGCCAAAGGTGTTGGTTCTTGCCGGCGGTACTGCCGTAGGTGCATTGCTACCGCAAGGCCAAGGCATCACCAGGCTGCGCGGCCGCTGGTTCGACCTTGCGGTGCCGGGCCTCGATTGGCCGGTGCCGACCTTGCCGATGTTCCACCCCTCCTTTCTGCTGCGCACACCGGAGCGCAAACGCGAGGCCTGGCGCGATCTCTTATCGCTTCGCGCCCGCCTCGACGAACTGCAGTCGGATAGCGGCGAAAATAGCCGTCGAGAGGACGCCAGGCAGCCCGGCGCCGAGTGATTATTTCGGCGCGGGACCTGGTTCGACCGCGCCGAGCGGTCACCGGCACCGGGCGGCGCTGGCGTCCAACTTTGGAGGGGCCCGTTCGTCAACCGGGCCTTTGACGCAGGCTCAAATGCCTCCGATCAGGCGGTGCCGTAAATCAGCACGTCGAGCCCATCGTTGCCGGCGCCGCCGCCGACCGCATCGGCAAACACGGTCAACATCCGGCCGGGCACGTCATAGACGCGCGTGAGCTGCGAATGCGGCGCCAGCGACAGGACGTCGAGCTGCGCAACCAATTCGTTTCCTTCGGTGATTGTGAGCCGGATGTTGAGACCGGTGGGCGACCCGATCCGTTCGTCGGCGATCACCCGGATCTTTGAGAAGTTGTGGACGTCGACCGTGCCGAGTTCTTTCGACTGGCCAGCGGGGATCGAGACGCCGCCGACCGGGGTTCTGAAGGCGAGACTAGTAGGCATAACCTCACGCTCCTGGGTTGTTCCTGCAAGGCCATCCTTTGCAGGCGGCCGGGCCGAACCTCTCATGTGTATTGGCCGGCGTCAGCCGAAGGCATGCCTAGCAGAAGACAGCGGTATAGGGCTGTGAGGGAGTTCACACCGTGTCCCATAAAT
>Ga0070698_100002135_pt1 | contig 21952 bp, 18 predicted proteins | sample KBSK1502metaG_FD_65477 | JGI IMG/M metagenome (GOLD analysis project Ga0070698, IMG submission 65477) | Corn, switchgrass and miscanthus rhizosphere microbial communities from Kellogg Biological Station, Michigan, USA - KBS K1-50-2 metaG | ecosystem: Host-associated > Plants > Roots >...
CGATGAACCGGAGACGCTCGTCCTCCACGTGACACTCCTTCCAGGGCATGCCCCCTCCTCGGGGGCGAAGTGTCACCCATGTCTCCGGAATGAAATGTCACCCTTCTCTCAGGAAGGGCACTTAGGGAATCCTTCGACTGCGCCGCGAGCGAAACGGCTCGCGGCGCGGAATCCTGGCTTAACTTTAACCGGGCTCGCGTGCGTTGCACGCGCCCCGGAATGACTGAAGAACGGCTACACGTCCTGAAGACCCTACGCCACCTTCTGGCGGTTGGCGGCGAGCCGCGCATCGACCAGCGCCACCTGCGCGTCGATCGCCGGATGGCTCAGGCCCTTCTGCCTGGCGATGAGCTGCACCAGCTTGTCGGCGCGCTCGATATTGGGCACGCCGTTCTGCAGCGCGCGCGCCGCCGAGGCCGGACGCACGAGGCTTTGCGCGGCGGCGGCATATTTCTCGAACGGCACGAGGTCTTCCGGCTTGGCGCCGAGCTTCACGCACAAGTCGAACACGAAGTTGTAGACCGAGCGCGAAGCCTCGATGTCTGAATGTACGGCCTCTTGGGCTGTCCGCATGCCGTCCGGGGTGATGCAGCGGTAATTCCCGGCCAGCAGCATCGACCACTTGGCGAGTGGCACGAAGATCGAGTCATAGACCCGCAGCTTCACCGGCAGTTCGATCTTGCTGCCGTCGCCCGGATCGAAACGGACGGCGTCGATGTCTTTCTCCAACTGGCGCAGGATCGCGTTGCCTTTTTCGTTGTCGAACTTCGCGACCTTGAAGTTGGTCGGCAGCGTGACCATCAACACGTTGACCTTCTCGTCCGGCGGGCGCAACGCCTGCGGGTCGGGGCTGCACAAGGTGAGAAAGGTGGGATCGAAACTGTCCCAGACGGTCGGGTCGGTGTAGGCGGGCTTCAGCGCCTCGTAGTCGAGGCCCGGAATGCGCTTCACATAGGGCAGCGGCGGCATGTTCATGATCGACATGCAGGGCACACGCGACTTCGCGACCGCGTCGAGCAATTCGCGCACGCCGGGCGAGCGGTATTGCGGCTCCTGCATCGCAAGCCCGATGAGGTCGTAATCGGCCGGGTTGACGCCCGCCGGCCCGCCGGCCGTCACCTTACCGGGCAGATTGCGGGAGTCGATTAGCACCGGGTCCTTGCGGCCCTTCACCGGCAAACGGATGCGAAAACCCTCGGCGTTGATCAGGTCGGCCTCGGCCGGCAGGCAGATGTGATGGATCTTGTGGCCGCCGAACAGCATTTTGGAGGCGAGCAGCGAGCCATAGGCCGCGCCCAGTATCAGGATGTTGTACGCCACGTCGTTTCTCCCTTTGGCCGATCCGCGCCCCTACCGGTCTTCCGGCCCGCGCGACGCCTTGTCGTTGATCCGCAATGCTATTGCCGAAATGGCCGGCGTGCAATTATGAACACGAGGCTTTCCGCCGCACCGGACCATTTCCCGATGACGTTAGATGGGGCATGGTCCGGATTCTTAGCCTGTCGGATTTTCTGCGGCGAACCGGTTCCCACTTCGCCGGAAAATGCTTTGGAGAGATTCCCCATGCTTGCGCTTCAGGCGATGTTGGTTGATGGGGAGTAAATGGGTATGCGGATGAGCGGACACAAGACGGCGAGCGTGTTCCAACGCTACAACATCGTCAGTGATGGCGACCTATGCCAAGCCGCGGGATCCAGTCTCCTGCGCTGCACTCGTAAGAGATCAGGGACTCGATACTGTCGAGAAACTGACAACGTTCAACCGCTCAAGGCGTCCGTCGATAGCCACACCTCGCGCGAGATCGACACCAGGACGGGATTTCGGCGTGGGGAGACGTCCATCTGTGCTGAGATCCCGCCAAGTCAGCACGTGCCTGGGTGTTAGATACTCAGTGCTGCGACGTTTATCCGATAGGGCGCATGTGCGAACCGGGGTTCCGAAACACACAGCGGCCTTCTTCTCCACCATGAGCGAGACGACGATGCAGACAGACGATGAGCGGCCGCACGCGACGGGCGCCAGCACGAAGTCGATTGTTCTGTTCTCCGACGGCACCGGGAACAGCAGCGCAAAGCTGTTCAAGACGAACGTGTGGAGGATGTATGAGGCCGTCGATCTTGGTCCGGCGGCGCCGGGGAAGCGCCCACAGATCTCTTACTACGACGACGGGGTCGGCACCTCGTCCTTCAAGCCGCTGGCCGCTCTCGGAGGTGCGTTCGGCTGGGGCCTGAAGCGGAACGTCCTCGAACTCTATCGCTTCGCCTGCCGCAACTATCGCGATGGCGACGACATCTATGCCTTCGGGTTCAGCCGTGGAGCGTTCACCGCGCGTCTCGTCGTCGCGCTAATCGCCTCCGAAGGACTGGTGCCGTCCGACAACGAGGCTGACCTCGAGCGCAAGACGGTCGCCGCGTATCGCGATTTCCGCCGGCACTTTCTGCCGCGGCGTCTGAAGTGGCCAACGAAGCTGGCGAGACGCCTGCGCGCCGCGTTCATCGTGTTCGTCGATCGGCTCCGCCGGCGCGCACCCTACGACTCGAGTCAGAACGCGACGCCGCAAATCCGGTTCATCGGTGTCTGGGACACAGTTGCCGCATACGGCGGCCCCATCACCGAGATCACGCGAGCGGTTGACAACTGGTTCTTTCCGCTCAGCATGCCCGATTACCATTTGCACGAACGCGTGCGCTGCGCGCGCCATGCGCTCGCGATCGACGACGAGCGCGATGCGTTCCAGCCTCTGCTCTGGGACGAAGTGCACGAGAAGACACTGGTGAACGAAGGAAAGGTTGATTGCAACCGACTGCTGCAGGTCTGGTTCACCGGCATGCACGCAGACGTTGGCGGTGGCTACCCCGACGAGAGTCTCAGTTACGTGTCTCTACTCTGGATGATGGAGGAAGCCGAGCGTGCAGGGTTGCGCACGCTCGCCGTGATCAAGGATCGCATCCTGGCGTTGGCCAGCAGCTTCGGCCCCATCCATGACAGCCGTGCGGGAATTGCGGCCTACTATCGCTACCAGCCGCGAAAAATTGCGGCGTGGCTCGATCCGGCCGACACGGCGACGCTCAGTTTGCGCGATCCCGTCATCACCGATAAAAGCGGGCGGTCGCGTGGACTGCTGCGATCAGTCAAAGTACATGAGAGCGCCATCAACAGACTCGCGACCGGAACCGATCGGTACGCGCCGATCACTCTGCCCGGTGCCTTTGATATCGTCCCTCCTCAGGAACACGGCGAAAACGTGCCGCAGGCTGACAGTGAGACGCCAGCAGCCAATCACAGCAACGGCGCGCCGAAATCGATGCTCGACCGAGGCCTGGTCGCGCGCTTGAAAGACCCTGCGCTGGCAAAGGCGCGAGACGCAGGGACTGAGGCTGTTTGGGACCGCGTATGGTGGCGCCGTGTCATCTACTTCGCCACGCTGGCAGCGACCCTGCTTCTTCTGGGCCTGCCGCTGATCCTTGGCATACTTCCAGACGCTCCGTTGCTGACTGATGGCCGCACGTGGATCGGCGGTGTGATTCGGCTTCTCTCCATCGTTCTTCCGTCGTTCGCCAGCCGCTGGGTCGAGGTCTACGCCGACAATCCGTTCTACTTCCTGCTCTTTGGCGGGTTCATCCTGGTGCTCCTCGTCGTAGGGACCTGGATGGAACGCCGGCTACGGGATCAGGCGCGCCGCGTGTGGCGTGAGACCCTGGATGGCCATCCCGTAGTAAGCCGCTCATCGCGGCTGCAGGCATTCAGAACCAGTGCCCGGTATCAGCGCTTCCTGCGGACCTTCAAGTGGTACTTCCTACCCGACTGGCTCATCACTCCGCTGACGATCGTTGTTGCGTCGTGGCTTCTCTTTGCGATATCTGTGCAGGCCACCTTACCATTCCTCGAAAACAGCAGCGCGTTGTGCCGACCTTCGTCTGCCGTTGGCGCGGAGCTCATTCAAGTGTCTCGCGACTTTTTTCCGCGGGACGTGTGCAGCGAGAGTCTCGGATGGGTGAAACAGGGGCAGCGATACGTCGTCACCTTCGACGTGCTCGATTCCTGGTACGACGCCACGCTGCCGACGAGTCCGGAAGGCCTTCGCGCAGGAGAGTTTCCGTGGGGACTTGGCTACATGGCTGGGCCGCTCAAGCGCGTGGTCGATGCCCACTACCTGCAGCCCCTGATCGAAATCAGGCCGACAGACCGTCACGGCAAGCCGGGCGGAAACGTTCGGATTTACCCCCTGGCAGTGCGCCAGGTCGGTGACGAGGACACGCTATTCCGCGCCGACTTCAAGGCACAGAAAAGTGGAGAACTCTTCGTGTTCGTCAACGACGCCATGCTGCCCTTTACGGGCTCCAGTTGGGGCGAGCATGACTATCGGTACTTCTATCAATTCTCCGGCGGTACAGACGACAGTGAACGTGGCAATCGCGGATCGGCGTGCGTCACGATCGAATCGGCCGAAGCCAGAAATCAGGCGTCCTCGCCGACTCCCGGTTCGGTCTGCTACAAAACGGCGCTGCGCCGCACTGGCACTGCGAATAGCTCTCTGCAAGCCGGTTTTCGTCCGGTGACAGATGCACCGCACTAAGGTAAGAGTTGCCGCTCGCGCGTGTCGCTTGTCAACGAGAGTCACCAGGCGACTATGAGACACGCCTCGTCGGACTGTCGCGGTGTGACGAATCTGGCCGTCGCCAGACTGCTTTCGACAGCATCGATATTTACCACCAGCGGCTTGGTTGGGGCAGGCTCATGAGTTGGAACCGTAAATACGCGCGTCCCTTCGGTAGGATCTGCTAGGCCGACGCTTGGAGTCTTGAATTTAAGAGTCTGCGATTCGACCGCGATCACAAGCTCGCCGATGACGTCGTCGCCAATCGGATAACAGAATTCATCCTGATTGACCGCCAACGCGTACCTGCATGGTCGGTACGATGTTGCGCATTCCAGCCTGGACGAGGCAGCGCTCCTGTAGAGAAAGAGGCGCATCATTCGGGTATTTGCGTCGGGCCCGCGGCATGAAATTCGCTCGTCGGAGGATGCCCGCGAATCCATGGCCGAGACAGACGACCTCTTCGATTCGGTCGATGATGCGTCGCAAGAATCGCGAAGCCAGACCTTCCTTCGGCGGTGGCTTCGCTGTTTCGTACGGACCGGGGGGCTGCACTCCTTGGAAATACAGACCGGGCTCTGCCGTCACTGCCGCCGTGACTGGCTTGGTATGTATCCGGCCCACCGACCCTCGATTGAGGCCGAGCATTCTCGTGACTGGCGATCAAACCGACAGACGTGGCTGGCCCGCTTAGTCCAAAGAATGCGCCATTAACTCAGCCGCAGCGTGGGCGAAGTGTGACCAATCGGAGCCACGCTCGTCTCCTTACTGAGAGCAATGAGAGCAGTCGCCGCTGACTTGCTGCTTCGGAACTCAACCGCAGGGGTCCAACTTTCATCGATGCCTCCAACGCTGTGTACGAACTGTGGGAACGTCTGCACCGCCACACCCACTGCCTCCGGTGAAGATCCACGGTTGGCCTGCGATCGCTGTGGTCATGTTTGGTCGCCAACAGAACAGCCGACGATCCGGCTTTCGACTCCCGTCAACGAACGTCGCTCCGGCCGGACAGAGCGCCGTAGATTTTCTCGGACAGAGCGCCGCCGATGTTAGCCGCGGCCCGCTCGCTGCGATTTCTTCTCAGCTCACCGCGTGTCACAACCGGACACATTTCAGCTCACCGTGTCACAACCGGACACATTGATGTTGCCGTCCATTCGCTTCGGACTGTTCTCGATTCGAACAGTTTTTTGCCTCGTGGTATCGAATCAAACACTGAGATCCCTCCACTCCGTTTCTTCCGTTTCTTTTCTCCGTTTCTTCCGTTTCTTTTCGAGAGATTTTCTGTTGTCGAAAAGCGTTTCGTGGAATCGTCTTTGCTAATTGGCCGCGGGAGACGTGATGAAAACTCAACGATTCTGGGTGTGGCGACAGCGCCGGTGGGTTCTTACGATCTTCTTCATCCTCTGTGGTGTCGGCGTTATGGTGGGTCCGACAGAGGCCCTGTCAGGGCTGGTTGGACGATCGATTGAGTTCCTTCTCACGATGAGCGCGCCCAGCGCGCCGGCGGCCAATCTTCATCCGGCAGCCGCGCCCAGACCAGTGCCCCCGATCAGTACTGCCTCGGGCTACTACGAGACTTTAACCGCGATCGCGGCGCACCTGTCTGACGCCAGCGGTCCCGCAGATGGTGTCACCTCATCGGATGATTCACTCCCGAGCGACGGCTTGAGTTCCTCAAATGCCGGATCATCTGGTTCGGCGGGTGCATCTGCAGCCACAGGAGGATCCGGATCAGGCCGCTCATCGGGAGCCCCGTCTGGACCCGGTGGGGGTGCAGGTGGGGGTGGGGGCGGGACTGCCGGCAGTGCAGATCAGAGCGGAGTGCTCAGCTTGGGCGATATTGCCGAACTCGGGACGGGACTGACCGATTCTCTGGACCTCTCCGTTGCGTCATTGGTGTCGTCGACGGTGATTGAGTCTCTCGATTCTCACTCGCCGCCTTTCGACAACGGCGCGGCGCTGTCCGTCTCTCCGGCCAGCGTTGCTGGTATCGATGGTCTCCCGGCTGACGTTCTGCTGCGTGCGTCGGCATTGCCCGGAGATGTCGGAACCGTCGAGTTCGCCGCCACTGCAGACACCGGGATTCTCGCCACACCCGAGCCTTCTTCGCTGGCGCTGCTGGCGCTCGGTCTCTGCGGAGTCGCCCTCCGACGTTATCGGCGGCGCAGCCGAACCGTCTCGCGAGTGGACAGCGTTCGCTCACTAGCCACCGTCCGAGGTTGACGTCGGCGAGTGGCCGTGAGTGATGCGATGCCACGCCACTCGTCCGACAGCCGGGACGAAGAACGCAGCACGACGCGCACCTCCGTGCTGATAATCCGGTCTGTCCTGACATCCGGCCAAGCTCAGGCGCCGCGGTCACCAACCGCTGTTTGAGCGATACGCCGAAGTGACGAAACCGCGCCTCGCTCGTCTTTAACAGATGTGGATCGCGATCGACAAAGGGTGGAAACGGTTCGATCCGCGCAGACCTGTTGCGCGACGTAGCGTCGTCGAGTGCGAGTTGTTGGGGAGAACTGTCGATGGAAACTCTGTGGCGGCGGGCATCCGATCACGTTGTCGGGAAGGTGCAGGTCGATGTCGCCGAAGCGCTCGCACCCGCTCACGGTCTCGAGTGGTCCTTGTTGTCCCGAGTTCGGCCGAACGTGCTGTTGGTGGGCGATCGTGCAAAGGTCGATGCCGCAATTCGCGATGTGGAATTTGTTTGTCGCCCCCCGATTTATATGTGGCGCTGTGGCAATCTCCCCCTGACGTTGCCGCCGTTCGAAGCGGCAAACACCGTCGTTCTGCATAACGTGGCCGCGTTATCGCACGGGTGCCAGCAGATGCTGAACGATTGGCTGTGCGCCGACGACGACAGGACGCAAATCATTACCACGAATGTCGCGCCTCTGTTTCCACTGGTGAAGCGTCGTGCGTTCCTCGAGGCGCTGTACTACCGCTTGAATGTCGTTCTCGTCGACGTCTCGACGTGCTCAGGGCAATCGCTCGCGAGCGCTCGGAAGCGCATACCTACGTAGGATCAACGGAATCTGCGCTGATCCAGGTGGCGCGTCTCCTTCCGGTGGTAGAAACGCCCACTGCTCGTGGACCCACGGCCGGAGGACTGTCTCGATCGCAGCATGAAGTAGCGCGCTCGTGCGCGGACATCCCATTTCGCGGTTTGAGTAGTCCTCTGCACCGCGACACCGTTCGACTTCGCGATTTGGCCAGTCGTGTGCGCCGCTACACCGTCTTGCTTCGCGGTTCAAGCAGTCACCTGCGTCGCGACACCGCCCGACTTCGCGGTGTGAGCCATCGACTTCACCGCAATACGGGCGGACTTCTCGGTGTGAGCGGTCGTGTGCGCCGCGACCGTCCGACTTCGGATGACAGTCGGTTGTCAGCCCTTAATGACGTTGTGAATCGGCATGATGTGGGGTTGACCCGGGTCGACACCAATCTCCTTGAGGATCGGCATCAGCGTCTCACCGAAGCGATCGAATAATTGCTGCGATTCCCAGACGTCAAATACAGCGAGCTTGTCTCCGTCGCCGAAGCTTGCGTGATACAGACGTCCCGCCGGCTTGCCGGCGCCCGCCGCCTCGAGCTTCTTGATGCAGGTGTCGTACTGCTGCTTCGTCATCGATGTCGGCGAAAAGTAGATCCCGAGTGCCATCGTTCATCCCTCCGTAGTGGATTCGGCCGGTGGACGACCTCGTGTCGTTTTCGGGCCCCGGAGAGGATACACCGATGCGATGCTACCGGCGGGAATCGCCTGACGCGCGTTGGAACGCGCCAGCCTCAGTTGATGGAGCAGGAACCAGGTCCGCGCGGGTCACCGCAGTGGCCGCAGGCGCCTGCGGGCTCCGCCGGGCGCGCAGTGCCACCGCTGCGGGCGGCAAAGACGGACGAACGACGCTCGAGCTCAGTGCTCGTGCACGACGGGCAGTGGAGAGTATCGTTGCCCCGGACCAGCAGTTCGAAGTTCTGAGCGCAGTTCCGACAGGTGTATTCGTACAGTGGCATCTCGATGACCATTATCGCGCGACCGGCGGATATCGGCTACGTCGACCGCGGTGCGGCGCGCCGGGAGCGTAGAAGGAGCGTGAGCGTAAGGGGTATTTCCAACCGATCGCGTAGAATGCCCGACAAGTGACGCTGGCCAAGACGATAGACGTCGTGCCGACGGTGGGGCCTCCGACAGGTCGACGTGCCGTGGCCACGCCCCGCGGTGTGCGTCGGCGGCCGTTCTACATTGGCGTGAGCCTGCTGATGGGGCTCATCGCGGTCGTGGGATTCTGGCCAACCTACTTCGGCCCTCTCGTACTCGGGACCATCGCGCAGCCTCTTCTCATCCATCTCCATGCAACGGTCTTCGTGGGCTGGCTGGTGCTGTTTCTGACGCAGGTTGTGCTCGCGGCAAGCGGTCGGGTCGCGTGGCATCTGCGATTGGGCCGAATCGGCATCGGCTACGGTGTCCTGGTCATCATCGTTGGGCTCCTCACAGGCATCAGCCGGTCCGCCAACCGTATTCGTTTAGGTCTGGCGGGCGAGCACTTGCTCTTCGTCGCTGTCGCCGACATGACGGTATTTGCGATCTTCTTCGGCGCCGCCATCGCGTTTCGTCGGAAGCCTCAGATCCACAAGCGTCTGATGATGGTGGCGGCAACGATGCTGCTCGTGGCTGCGGCGTCGCGCATGGCGTTTCTTCCGAATCTCCAAGTCAGGCAGGCTGTGTGGGTCTCACCGATCCTGCTGGCAATGGCCTACGATTTCAGGGCCCAACGCCTGATTCATCCCGTGTACCTCCTCGGCCTTGGAGCCTTCCTCGTACGGGCCATGAGTCCGGGGTTCATCGCCGACACGGACACCTGGTCTGCCATCGCACACTGGTTGACCGGGTTGGTCGCCTAGTCCTCCCCGGCCGAGCGTGCTGCGCTTCATTGTTAAAATTAGTGCCGGCACTGCCGTAGCCTGCAACTCCTGGTAGCCTCTGACAATTACGAATGGGTTTCGTCGATCGCGCAAAAGGGATCTTGCGGGCACTCCTGATTCGCATGGCGCTAGTGGTTGCCGGGTGTGCCGCACTGATCATCGCCATCTGGATCAATCTCAACGCCGGAAATGAGATTCTTGCCGGGTTGTTCTCACCACGCTCTTCGGTCGACACCGCCGTCAGCGTCGCGCGGCTGGCGGCACCGAGCTTTGGGCTGTGGTTGATTTACCGTGGGCTCCGGTAGCGACCGTGACTTCCGGCGGGGTCTGCGCTAGAGTTTGGCGTTCCAGCAGGAAAGGATTGGGTGATGGCCAAGCCCGGACGAAACGATCTGTGTACCTGCGGCAGCGGAAAAAAATTCAAACGCTGTCACGGCCTTAAAACCGAGAGCGGCCGACGCTCGACCTTCCTCACGGTCGTCGTTGGCGGCGCCATCCTCGCCGCGATCGCCATTGGCATCGCATCCTTCAGCGGCCTGGCAAACCAATCTTCTTCCGACCGCATCTGGGACCCGGCCCACGGGCACTTCCACAACTCCGCCGGCGTCCAGGTCCCGTAAGAAGTCCCCCCGGACCCGGGAACTGTCCTGAAGTAACGCCAACGATCTCAAGTCGGCGCGGGTTTCTGCGCTCTGTGTCGGATACGGGTTCTACGCCTAAGGTGGCGGGGCTGTGAGATGCGGCGTGTCCGAAGCAAACCCGCAGGCAGCCGAAGGCCGGCAAGCTGTGTCGCTCGGCGGCGAAGCTCGGTTGCTTCGGATCAAGCCGGTTTTGCGCAGGACATGCCGCGTCTCACTGCGGCCCGGTCGTTCTACGCTCACATCGGCACAAATCCGCGGGCCTTGTCGGACGGAGTGTCGATGGCGGGAATGGGGCAGGCGACGTTATGCCCGCTTAGCATCGTCCGGGTTCTGCTCTTCGCGCTCGACCCGGATAGTGCAATTCTTCAAGAGCGCAATCAACGCACCGATTGCCGCGACAACTGGCGCCAGCACGACGCCGACGATGCCCGCTGTGAGCGGGAACTCAGCCACCGTGCGCCCCTCGTGCTGAACGACGATACGGCGCACATTGCCTTCGTGGACCAATGCCTTTACCTTGTCGGCCGCTGCTTCCCCCTCTGCCTTGAACGATTCCCAGTACGTCTTTTCTGCCACGACAGTCCCTCCGTCGAGGCAACGATACCTCTGATTCGATCGTGCCACGTCCGTCGGCGGCGGTCTCGCCCTTCATCGAATGGAAACCGGCTCAGGTACTCGGCCACAGTATTGCGACTCGATCGGTCGTCGTTGCGATGGCCGGAATCACAGGAACGGTGTCTAATCCTTGAAACCTCCCCTGACGAACGCCCGTAGGACAAACCAAATCGCTATTTCCGCCGTCTGAGCGGACGCTCACCGGCAGCCGAAGGGGGCGCATCGATGCGCGTCATTCGATACGTGATAGTGGTGGCCGTCTTGTTGGCTGCGTCGCGCTCCGCGCTTCGCGCTCAAGCTCAAGCGTTGGATGCGGGTCAGGTCCTTGCCGCCGCGCGAGAAGCGCTCGGCGGCGAGCAGAAGCTGACGGCCGTCAAAACGTTCGTCGCCACAGGACGGACTCGTCAGATTCGAGGGAATAACTTAGTACCGATTGAGTTTGAGATTAACTGCGAACTTCCTGACAAGTTCGTGCGTAAAGACGAAATCCCCGCGCAAGACACCGATCCCACGACCACGGGATTCCAAGGCGACGAGCTGATTCAGTTTCCGGCACCTCCTGCAGGGCCCGACCGGGCAGGTGGGCCGGGGCCAGCCGGTCGTGCAGGGACCGTCCCTCCGCCCAACGCGGGCCGCGCTGAGGGTCCCCCTTCAGCAGAGGGGAGGGGACGCGGAGGTCCTCCCCTCACTCCGGCGCAGCAGCGTGTCGCCACCATCAAGCAGGACTTTGCGCGTTTGACGCTGGGCATCTTCGCGGCTTCTTTTCCCAGCTATCCACTGACGTTCAAGTACGCGGCTCAAGGCGAAGCGCCCGAAGGAAAGGCGGACATCCTCGACGTCACAGGACCTGGCAACTTCTCGGCCCGCCTCGTTATCCAGCAAGCCACCCACCTGCCCGTGATGCTGATGTGGCAGGTCCCGGCGACGAATGCGATCGTTCGCGTTCCCGGCCAACCGTTGCCGGATCCTGTTCCGCCGGGTGCGGTGATTGTCGACGCACCGGCTCCACCGGCCGCCAATGCGAGCCAGGAGGATCGCAATCAGTACGCGACGACGGTCGCCGATTTGCGAAGGCAAGCGCTTGCGCAAGCCAAGCCTGTCGACTATCGAATCTACTACGCCGATTTCCGCGATGTGAACGGGCTGAAATGGCCGTTCCGCATCAGGCGCTCCATCGCGGGCGAAACCATTGAGGAGACCACGTTCGACCGGATCAGACTCAACGTGAAGATCGACCCACGCAAATTTGAGGTTCCGAAGTGACGCGCCATCGCGGCGGTGTTTTGCGACGGCTGTTCGCAGCGCTCTGCTTCGTCATCTGTTCAGGCGTGATAACCGGGGGAGCGTTCGCGCAAGCGCCTGCTGCCGGCACGTTGCGCGTGACCGTCGTTGATCAGAGTGGTGCCGTCATCCTTGGCGCCGCTGTCACGGTCGCCGGCGCAGACGATGTCACGAAAGCGGCGGCGATTGCGCCGGTTCAGACATCAGAAGGAGGCGTGGCTGTCGTCTCAGGCTTGAGACCCGGCCGGTATGCAATTCAGGCCGCGTTCCCCGGATTCGAGACACGGCTCCTGACCGACGTGCGTGTCCGCGCCGGTGAGAACAAGCAGGTTGCTGTGCTCGCGATTGAGCGCGTTGAAGCGTCGCTCACCGTGGAACAGGACAAGCAGCAGGCGGCAGCCGATCGACAGGGCCCGTCGTTCGGGACCTCCCTCACACGCGATCAGATCGAGGCGCTCTCGGATGACCCATCGATCCTGCAGCAGCAGCTCCAGGACATGGCAGGCCCGGGCGCGGTCATTCGCATTGACGGATTCGAGGGCCGCGGTTTGCCCGCGAAGGCGCAGATTCGATCCATTCGAATTTCTCGCGATCAGTTTGCCGCCGAGTATCACAGCGCGGGCGGCGTCTCGATCGAGATCATCACCCAACCGGGGCTCGGTCCAATCCGCTATTTCTCGACGTTCGTTGTGCGTAACGGCTCGTTGAGCGGCCGCAGTCCCTTCGTTCCCGTGAGGGGTCCCGAACAGAATATGACGTTCGGCTTTGGGGCGGGCGGGACCCTGCTCAAGGAGAAGAGCTCGTTCAACATCAACGCGTTCGGCATCAATTCGTACGACACTCCCAACCTCAATGCGGCACTGCCCACGGGTACGCTTGCCCGTGCGCTCAACCTCAAAGCGCCGCGCAATAACCTGTTTCTCAACGGGCAGCTGGACTACGCCGTGACGCTCGATCAGACGCTGCGGTTTGCGTACAACCTGACGCGGTTCACCAACGAGAATGCCGGCGTCGGGGGCTACGATGAACCTGAGCGCGCGTACTCGATAGAGAACCGCTCGCATACGGTGCGCGCCCAGCACTTCGGTCCGATCGGCCGCCGGGCGTTCTCCCGGTCACGCGTGCAGCTCTCGTGGTCGGATAACGACTCCGAGTCCACCACCGATCTGCCGACGATTCGCGTGCTGGATGCATTCACTCGCGGTGGTGCGCAGCGGTCCGGGGGCGATCATTCCAGAACGCTGAACTTCGGGTCCGACCTCGACTACGTGCTGGGAAGGCACTCGCTCCGGATGGGAGTCCTGCTCGATGGCAGCTGGTATCACTCGGATGCGACCTCGAACTATCTCGGCACGTACACTTTTGACAATCTCGATGCGTTCGTGGCGAATCAGCCCAGCAACTACACGCGACGCATCGGCGATCCCAAGATTACGTACCAGATGGTTCAGGGCGGAATCTATCTGCAGGACGACATCCGCCTCAGAAAGAACCTGACACTGACCCCCGGCGTCCGATATGAGCTCCAGACACACGTTCGCAACAACGCGAATCTGGGTCCGCGGATCGGCATGACCTGGGCGCCCTTTGCCAGCGGCCAGACCACGCTCCGAAGCAGCATCGGCATTTTTTATGACTGGCTCGCCACCGGTACGTTCGAGCAGGCGCTGCGCGTGGATGGCTTCCGTCAGCGGGAGCTCAATATCATCAATCCATCCTTTCCGGACCCAGGCGCGGGCGGCATCGTCCCGCCCATCAACCGATACGTGTTGGGGAGCGAATTTGACGCGCCGCGGATTACGCGCGTGAGCGCGGGCATCGACCAGGGACTCCTCAAGGTTATTCGCCTCGCCGCCACATACAGCTATCAGCGCGGGTCGCGGCTGGCTCGCGGTCTGAATCTCAATCCGTCCGCCAATGGTGTTCGATCGAACCGGGCGTTTGGCAACATCATCGAGGTGATGTCCGATGCGGCCTCGCGCCAACATCAGTTGCAAGTCGACGGGAATATCAATCCCGGTGCGTTGTTGCCGGCATTCAACGGCCCTCTGGTCAGCTGGAAGCGAACGACCGTGTTCCTCAACTACACGCTCGGCTCGGTCAGGAACAACACTGACGGCGCGTTCAGCATTCCGGCGACGGGCGATCTCGCGGTCGAATGGGGACCGGCCGTAGGCGGAGGGGCGATCGCGGGGCCGTTTTTCAATGGAGGGCCGTTCGGAGGGCCGCCGCCCGCACCGACCGATATTCGGAGCCGGCTGAACGTGGCGTTCAACAATCAAGTGATCCGGAACGTGATGATGTCGTTCAATTTGAACACCAACACCGCACCGCCGTACACCTTCCTCAGCGGTCGCGATGACAATGGCGACGGCATCTTCAATGACCGCCCCGGGGGCGTCGGACGCAATACGCTGCGTGCCAGCGGGCAAACGACGCTCAACATGTTCATGGGGTATCAGTTTGCGTTCGGCCGGACGGCTCCGCTACCTCCAGGGATCGGTGTGTTCGGCGGCGGCGGCGCCGCGCAGGTGCGCACCTTCGATCAGGGGACGGCGCGCTACCGCCTGCAAGTGTTCGTGCAGGCGCAAAATGTCACGAACGAGCGAAATTATCTCGGGTACAGCGGCACCTTGACCTCACCGTTCTTCGGCAAACCGACGGCTGTCAGCGGGATGCGCAAGATTGACGTGGGGATCGGTCTGCAGTTCTAACTGTTTTTCACCACGACGGAACACCGAGGCACTGAGGCACCGAGGCAAAACTGGAATGAATTTCTCTGCGTCAGGACCGTCGAGGTGAAAGAAAGCGGGTCACACGCGCTGCGGTTACTTCCTGCGGGCGATGTTCACCTGTGTGCACAGGGACATCACGTCGACGAACTTCTGATAGTTCGCCTCGCCAACGACGAACGGGTTCGGGTCGTTGCTCTTGCGCGACTTCAGCTTGTCCAGCTTCGCCTGAATTGGATCCATCAATGGATGATTCTGAATCTCGACGTCTGCCTTGGCCTTCCTGGTTTCCTCCTTGAAGTGCGCGACCGACTTCAGGTACGTCTGCAAACCCTCGTCTGAAATGATCCCGGGCGTCAGGATAGTTCCGCCGTATAGCGCGGCCACATGGGTCCTGCCGTTGTCCTTGACCGGGAAGATGAAGCCCATCGATCCTGGCGTGTGGCCGGGGATTGCAACCGGCGTCACTTTCAGATCGCCGAGCACGATAGGCTGGCCTTCCGCGATCACCTGATCGCGCTTCGGCCACACCGGCGGCGGTCCCGCAGGGGCGCCGCCAGCGCGGGGCGGCGGAGGATTCTCAATCACATTCCAGTCGGCCGCCGAGATATAAACCTTCGAACCGAAGTGGTCCTGCATGTACTTCGACCCGCCAACGTGGTCGGCATGGCCGTGGCCGGCGATGATGACCTTCACCTGGGCGGGATTCAGGCCGAGCTTCTGGAAGCCCGGTAAGAGCTGCGACTCCACCTGGTTGGCGCCCAGCGAATCAATCATCAGCAGGCCGTCCGAGGTTTGCACGACGTACACAACGGTGCCGGAGTTGCCAATCGCGTACACGTTGTCGAAGATCTTCGTCGGCTCGATGACCGGATCGTTGGCGTTATTGCCACGTGGCGCTTCGCAGAGGAAGTGAACCTCGTCGGCCCACATCGCCCCTCCGGCCCTTTTCGCCTTCTCGATCAGCGCTTTCACATCGGGCGAATCGGGCTTGGCCTGCGGCGCCGCCGGCGCTTGCGCTCGCGCGAGCGAGGGAAGAGCCGCGGCGAATATCAGGAGACAACCAAGCTTCATGAGTGACATGTGCGAGTCCTTTCAAGTGCTGGCGACGCCAGCGCCAAACACGCCCTGGTCATGATCGCAGATCTCCACCGCTCAGACCTTGAACTTGGGGAAGAGCCGCTCGGCACTTCCCCCGGGGAGGTCACCCTGTGTTGCGCATGCCGGCGGCAACACCGTTGACGGTGACCAGCAGCGCAGTTTTGACGCGGCCATTGTCGCCCCTTCTGGCGCGGCGCAGCAGCTCGACTTGCACGAGATTGATCGGGTCGACGTACGGATTGCGCACGTCGATCGATCGGCGTAGCACAGGATTCGATTCAAGCAGCTCCTGGTGATCGGTCAGCTCGAGCACTCGAGCGATGGCCTGCTGAAGGCGGGCGCGCAGATCGCTGCCTAGAGGCTTCAGATCGTCAGGCACCAGGCGGCGGTCGTACTCGCCCGCAATGCGCGCATCGGCCTTGGCGAGGACCATCTCGATAAGATCGATTGAACTTCGGAAATGGGTCCATTCCCTGTACATCTCCCGGACCCGTTCACGCTCGCCGCGCCGGAATGCCTCGTCAAGGGCATCCTCCACTCCAAGCCAGGCGCCGAGCATGAGGCGCGTCTGGGTCCATGCGAACTGCCACGGAATCGCTCGCAGGTTCCTTACGCCGACGTCGGAGGGCTCCGCCGAACGCCACACGGGGCGGCTGCCGATATTCATCTCCGCGAGCTCTGCTTGCGGCGTTGCCGCGTGGAAATATTCCAGGAAGCGTGGATGTTCGAACACGATGGAGTGATAGCTCGCACAGGAGGTGTCCCGCAGCCGATCCATGCAGGCGCGCCATTGGGGACGGACCGGTGGCGCCGGCGACAGCCACGCTTCCAGCGTGCCGCTCGTGTAGATCTCCAATGTACGCACGGCGATGTCGGGCAGGCCAAAGAGCGCCTGCAGCATCTCGCCCTGCTCGGTCACACGTAACGTACCGTCGATGGATCCGGGCGGCTGCGACATGAGTGCCAGATGCGTCGGTCCTCCTCCGCGACCCACGCTGCCGCCGCGCCCATGGAACAATGTGACCTGGATACCGTGCCGTCGGCACGTGTCGACGATGTTTTCCTGTGCGCGATACAAATCCCATCCTGCCGCGAGCCGGCCGACGTCCTTTGCGGAGTCCGAGTAACCAACCATCACTTCCTGCCGGCCGTTGATACGCTCGCGGTACCAGGGAATCGGCAGCAGCTTGTCGAGGACGGCGCCCGCGTTCTCGAGATCGCGCGACGTCTCGAACAGCGGCACGACGCGCAGTGGTGCCGCGATTCCGGACGCCTTCTGCAGCAGTTCGACCGCCAGCACGTCGGAGGCGCGACTTGTCATCGTGATCACGTACGCGCCGAGAGATCCATCCGGAATCCGCGCGATCATTCGAAATGTGTCCAGTGTGTCGCGTACGTTGTCGTCCGCCCCCAGATCGTCCGGGATCAGCGGTCGCCTGCTCCCAAGCTCGGTCAACAGGAATGTGATGCGTGTGTCCTCATCCCAGTCTTCGTAGCGACCCAGGCCCAGGGTGTCGGTGATCGCGGTGAGGGCCTTCGCATGGAGTGCCGCGTCCTGGCGAATATCCAGAGGTGCCAGAGTCAAGCCGAACACCGCCACTCGGCGACGGAGGTCGGTCAAGCGTCCTGCCGCAATAAATCCCTGCCCTGTTGCGTGCAGTGACTCGTAGCAGAGGCGTAGCGGCGCTTCGAAATCACGAACGTCCACATACACGTCGCTGCCAGGGGGTTCGTCGCGCTCGAGCGAGGCTTCAATCCACTGACGAGTTGCCGCCATGCGCGCGCGCACCGGCCGGAGCAGCTCGCGATAGGGCTCGTGTGCATCGCCTGCACGCGCGCGCAACTCGGGTGTGGCGTCGACGAGTGAGAGCTCGCTGCGCAACGCCTCGATTTCCTGGAGATACAAGTCGGCCGCGACCCACCTCGAGAGCAGGCAGGCGCGGCGCGTGACGTCGGGGGTCACGTGTGGATTCCCGTCCCGATCGCCACCAATCCATGAACCGAACCGAATGGGCACGACGTCAATGGGCAGTGCCCGGCCCGTACTCGCCCTCAGCGCGGAATCGACGCCGCGGAGGTACCGCGGCAGGGCATGCCACAGGCTCTGTTCGAACACGATCAGGCCCGCGCGCACTTCGTCGAGGGGCGTCGGCGGCTCAAGACGCACATCATCCGTGCCCCACGCGGTCATGATTTCGCGCAGTAATGCCGCGACGACGTCGTCGTGCTCCGCGTGCGTCAGGTCTGCGCGATCGCGTGCGTCGAGGAGCGTCGCGATACGGTTGTATTTCTCCACGAGGGTCCGGCGAGATACCTCAGTCGGGTGCGCGGTCAGCACCAGCTCGATCCGCAGTGCGCACACAGCCTCATGAAGCTGGTCAGGCGTGAGGCCCCCGGCGATGAGACGCCCGAACGCGTCCTCGCACGAGCCGCGCTGCGGTGGTGAATCAGGCTCGCGGCGATGGGCTCGCCGCCTCCGAATCCGGTGATGCTGCTCCGCGACGTTGGCGAGGTTCAGGAAATGGGTGAATGCACGGGCAACCGGAAGTGCGGAGTCCACGGGCATCTGCGAAAGCTCTGACGCGAGCGCCTCGACGTCGGCGTCGTTCCCCGCGCGTGCTCCTTTCGCCAGTGCGCGCACACGTTCGACCGTCTGGAAGAGCGTCTCGCCCTCGAGCGTGCGCAATGTCGCGCCCAGCAGGTGTCCGAGCAGCCGCACGTCGTCGCGCAGCTTCTGGTGCGGATCGTCGCTCATAGGGGTCAGACTCGCGTGACGCCGATCACCCGAGTCAGACTCGAGTACACCGCATATCAAGGTTATAGCTTCAGCAACTATGTCGACGGATTGGCTGACTCTCGAGGATTATGTCCTCGGTGTCTCTTCCAGCTGCTGACATTACGCTAGTACGGCCGCAAGCTGCCTCGATACGGGATCACTTCTCCCGCCACGATATCTACGTCGAACACCAGCGGAACATAGTTCGGCGCCTGCAACTCGACGTTGTGCCGCCCGGGCGCGAGCGAGAGTGGCGCCGATGAGGGCGTGAAGTTACTGACCGGGCCGACGTACTGGCCGTCCACGTAAATGGCCGCCGTCGCCGGGGAGAACTCGAAGCTCATGCCGCCGATGGCTTGCGCGTCGGGCGCCGCGTTGACAGATCCCTGTGGGTACCCGGGATACGACCCCTGCGGGTTTCCCGGATACTGCGATCCTTGTGGGTACGTCGGATACGGTGATCCCTGTGGGTACGTCGGATACGGGGTGGCGGACGGATAGCTCGGCGGATAGGCTCCGGGAGGATACGCCCGCGGATATGCCGATGGCGGATACGCCGGGTAGGCCGGATACGTCGGGTAGGCCGGGTACGTCCGGTAGACCGGATACGCGGGATAGCGGTACGCGTAGGGCCGATACGCGGGATAGGGGTACGCGTAGGACGGATACGCCACAGGGTAGCCGACCCAGACTCCCAGGCTGAAGCTCGTGCGAGGTCTGAAGGAGTAGTAGGGACGATAGAACGGGCGATATGGCGCGACGACGATCGGCCTGACGACGCGGCGTGGCGCGACGACGATCGGCCGGGCGACCGCGCGCCCCCCACCTCGCGCTTCGACGCGCCCGCCACCTCGAGACTGTGCTTGGCCGCCGCGGCTGCGCTGCTGGGCCGCCATCGCAGGCTGAGCGGCGCTGACGACGAACAGGATGGTCGCGACCGCGAAGCTCTGTTGAATCGTCATAGCGCCTCCTCAGGCTGGTCCGGTGACAAAACGCAATCGTCCTGCCAATCGACCTGATGTGTTTGTCGCTGATTTCCACTGAAATCGAGCGCGCTCATTCGCGTGTGTCCCCGGGCGAGCACCGTTGCGGCCCTGGCCGATGACAGGCTGGACGGCGTTCGCCCGCGCCGGCTGAGGCCCGACAGTCGACATCACAACTTCCGCAAACGAACAGGCCGGGTGCGATAGCAGGTGTCGGAATAAGCCGTCTTCATCGTTGGTATAGGTGTCCGGCGCTTCGAGGGAGACGAGTCCAGCATAGACATTGGCAGGGTCCGGGCTGGGCAGTGGCGCATGCAGGTAACTGGCGGCCAGAGCCCGAAGATTGCGATACAGAAGTCAGGGGGTAAGCGATGAGTCCTTCTATCAGCCGATATGACAGGTCCGCGGTGCCCGACTCGACCTGGCCTGATGGTTCGCCCGTGAGCAATTGGAGCAAGGCTGTCGCAGCCCTCGCGCTCGCAAGCGGCCCTGCGCAGTCCAAGGAGAAGAACAGGGAAGCGGCTGACGTTCATCCGCTGTTAGCCCTGGCCGCCTGACGCGATACTCTGACCCTCGACCTTCACCGCCGTCGCGTCACGGCGACATCTCGCACGGCTCCTTCCTTCACACACAACCTGCCTCACGTAATCTGAGCACGCCGCACAACTTGTGCACGGCCGAACGACCCGCTCGAAGCGTCACTTGGGTGTCGCCGGCGTAGCGGACTCGGCCACGCGCCTGGCCGCAAACTCGATCGGCACATCGGCTCTCCCCTCCTCAATCTGCATGTAGGAGAAGGTGATCACGTCTCCAGAGATTCTGCCGCGATAGCGGTGCAGCACGTTCTTGGCGTCGCTGCAGTCGCCCGTGCATACCTGGGTCATGGTGCTGAACAGGACTCGATCGCCGTTCAGCGTGCCATCAAGGATGCCCCGTCCGACGCCAAGATAGGATGCCGTTCCCAGTACCTCGTTGCCATCCAACTTGAACGTGAAACGCTCCGTGTGTGTGATGTTGCGGGCATAGGTAACCTCCGCGGTCCACACGCCGGCAAGGCGTACGTTCGAACGTGACGATTCGCTGCCGCCGTCGCGAGCCGGCACCTGCGCCGTGTCGTCCAGTTCAGCCAACCGCGCCCGCGCCTCACTCGCGGTCTCGGGGTCACTGTTCAACGTGAGAACCGTTTTGAAATCGGCGATGGCTTTCGCTGTTTCGTCCCGATCCCTGAACACGAGACCACGGTTGTAGTACGTCTTGCCCTCCTTCGGCTCCAGTTCGATGGCACGGTTGTAGTCAGCGACCGCAAGGGCATAGTCCCCCTTGACGGTGTAGGCGTTCCCTCGCTGGCGGTACGCACGCGCGTCTCTAGGGGCGAGGTTAACGGCCTCATTCCAGTCGGCGATGGCCGAGTCGACGTTTTTCTTCGAGTAGTACGCAAGGCCGCGGTTGTAATAGGTCTCCGCGCCACCGCCGAGTGTGATTGCCTTGTCGAAGTCGGCGATAGCCCGATCGTAGTCGCCGCTCGCCAGATACTCGCTCCCTCGGGAATAGTACGATTCAGCATCCTGCAAACCGTCGCCTGGTCCCTGGCGAGTGCGGAGGACGAGGAACGCTCCCAGTATCACAATGAGCGCCACTCCAGCAGCTATCGACAGCCATGTGCGTCGCTGCAGTCGGCGCGGTTTGGAGGCAAGCTTCTCGGTCGCCTGGATCAAACGCTCGACGTCGTACGACCACCGCTGATCGGTGATCTCGTGCGCATTACGCTCGGCGAGCGGCTTCAAAAGCTCGGGTAACGCCTCGGCAGTGGGCATGGCGGCCCCCTCGACCAGCACGGGAATGACGGGCGTACGGCGTTCGAGCGCGGCGGCAATCTCCGTTCGCACGAAATCCTGAGGATCGTCGAGCCTTCGACCATTTGGGCCGGTGCAGGTCAACCACTGCCTGCCGATAACGGCGAGAAGGACGTCAGACGATCCGACGGCCGCCTTGATCGCGTCGACGAAATTCTGGCCCGATTCGATGGCCGTGAGATCCATGAACAGGCTCTCTTGACCGAAATGGGCCTGGAGGGAATCGTACAGACGACCGGTGTGACCCGCCGAATCCTCGCGCCTGTAGCTGATGAAGATCTTCATCGGATCACTGCGCATCCCCATCGCATGCTCCGCAAACGCCGCCTTCTACGTCCTTCGATTCGTCACGACGAGGGTGGTGAGACGTGCGGAAGGCACCCTGCGCGTCAGTGCACAGGGTGGGTAGTGTCGCACACAGGTAGCAGGCCGCCACATGGCCTTCGGGTCGAG
>Ga0070698_100002136_pt1 | contig 21949 bp, 25 predicted proteins | sample KBSK1502metaG_FD_65477 | JGI IMG/M metagenome (GOLD analysis project Ga0070698, IMG submission 65477) | Corn, switchgrass and miscanthus rhizosphere microbial communities from Kellogg Biological Station, Michigan, USA - KBS K1-50-2 metaG | ecosystem: Host-associated > Plants > Roots >...
GACAGGTGCTTCAGATGCTCCGGGATAAGGACGGGGTAGCCCGTAAAGGGGTCTCGTTTTCCTGAAGGATGGAAAGCGGGTCACGCACACTAAGAGGCTGGTGGTGCCGAAGCGGGGATTGTAGCAGAGGGGGTTGCTCAAGTGCATGAAACTTGGGCAATCCCCTTATCATTCGTGGCTGAGAGCCTGATCAGTTCATCAGGTTTCGTCGGGTCTCATCGGGCCTTTTCCAGTCAGATGGCCGGGTAGCCTGACACCAGGCTGACACCACCATCAAGGCAAGGGTTTAATGCAGACAGGTGGAGAGCCAAAGGAAAACCGTAGACTTATGATTCATCCATTGACCGCGAAGCGCGAGAAGTTTGCTCAGCTCGTCGCGCTCGGGGACCTGACCTACACCGATGCGTACATCGAGGCCTATCAGAAGCCGGCAGGATACGATCGGAAGGTGGCGGCCGAAGAAGGCTCGCGCTTGATGGCCATCACCGATGTCATGCTCCGCGTGCAGGAGCTGCGCCGTCCCGTCATCCGCAGGATGCAGAAGCAGTACGCGTACACTCTGCAGGATGCCCTGAGAGAGTGCACCGAGATGTATGACCTTGCGTACGCGAACGGGAACGTGATGGCAATGGTGCGGGCCATCGAGCTCAAGTCCAAACTGGTCAAGATTCTCAGCGATGGGGTCGAGCACACCCATCGGCATGTTTTAGATGACGCGACGACGGCCACGCTGCTGGAGATGAAGCGGCAGATCGAAAATCGGAAACGTAATGCCTGCAACTCGTAGAAAAAAGCGCGTTGGTGGAAGCGAAAGCCGTTTCTTGTCCCCCTAGGGCCCCCTTTTGCTCGCTGCTCATGGGTCCCCTCTGGATGGTACCTGGAAGTCTGGGGCGTAGCGAAAACGATAGAGCGCTAATAGCGTTCGGGGAAGAATTTCCTTTTCCGTCTTGACCTTCTGTTACTACTCTCTTGCCGAAGTTTTTGTGCGTGTATCCTTTTCGATTCGCGCGCCGGCCGCCCCCGTTTTCTCCGGCATGACTTTACGGAGGAGGAGTGGTAGGATTTCGGGCCGATAAGTTTCAGCGAAAAGTAGCCTGCCCTCCGTTAAAAGTGGACTCGTGACATTTTGGATGGTTGTTGTAACTGAGCAGCGAAAAAGCAATGCCAGCTTGGCTTGACGGCATCCAGGGCGATACGCTCCTGCCGCTTATTGTTAGCGACTCGCACGTAATTCGCGTCGTAGCCGGACCTGGTTCAGGAAAAACAACGGGACTAAAGCGTCGCGTACAAAGGCTCGTTCAAGGCGAGGGAGTTCCGCCGGGGAAGATCTTTGTCGGCACGTTTACTCGTGCGATCGCAGGGGAGCTCGGCAGTGCACTTGGTGTATCTGTTATCTCTGACGAGCTAGGGACAAATGAAAACAATGAACACGTTCAGGTTTCAACACTCCACTCGCATGCTCTTCGACTCGTGCGCTCGCATCCGGCGGCACGTCCAGGCAGATCGCTGCGGTTTCTTCTTGGATATGAGAAGGAAGTGATGCTCTACGACATCGGTGAGGTGCTTCCCGGTTTTCCGAAGCAACGCGAACGGCAAAAACAACTGAAAAGGGTTTGCGCGGCGTGGGCTGAGGGAACGAATCTTGAGCTCGCAGGCTTTGTGGGTGAAATGGACCGGTGGCTCCGTCGACAAGGTGGGATGTTGATTGATGAAGTAGTGAACCTCGCACGGATGGGACTAGAGTCAGGAGATATTCCCGTGGGCGAGTTCGACCACGTCATCATTGACGAGTACCAGGATCTTACTGCTGCTGAGCAGCACCTTGTAGAAAAACTCTGGTCAGGAAACAGATCGCTTGTTGTCCTCGGTGACGACGACCAATCGATCTACTCGTTCCGATATAACCATCCAGGAGGTATCACTGAGTTTGTGGAACGGTGGGAAAGCGAGCAGCTAACCGACCTCGGTATTGTGGACAATCGCCGATGCGGTCGAACGATCGTTCGGCTTGCGAATGCGATGATGGCGGAGTCGGGAAGCACGAAGCCCCCCATGATCTCAAGGCGGGATGAGGACGGAGATCTCTCGCTTGTATATTGGCCGTCCGTTGGTCACGAGGTCGGAGGACTCGCCAAATACATGCGGGAACGAAATGACACGCGCTTCCTGGTTCTTGTTCCGAGACGGTTTATTGGGTACAGGTTGAAAGAAGCAGTTGGAGCAGACGCACGCACATCTTTCCACGAGGAAGTGCTTGAGATACCGGTCGTCCAGGAACGGTTTGCGCTTGCGTGTCTTGTTGCAAGCCCGGAAGATCGAGTTGCGCTTCGAACGGTTCTAGGATTCCACGCGAATGGGATCGAGTATGGAGTAAGGCGAAATGCAAGTGCATACCGGAGCATTCTTGGATCCTCGCTCGAGGGTGTAGCCCTTCTCAGGGCAATCTCCGGCGGCGAGATCGAGCTGCATGGAGCAGGAAGTGGGCATCTTCGCGCCAGAGCAGAGAAGACGCTTGAGTTTTTGTCGGAGCTCTCTTCTGCGAATCAGATCGCAGTGATCCATGCCCTCTTTGACCCACGCTTGGCGGCAACGGTCGATGATCAAGAAAAACGAGAGAAAGCGAAGCGAGATCTAGAACATCTTCGAGATTCGGCAATGCTCGCTTTGGAGGAAACAAACAACAACGAACTCGGGACGATCCTTGACCAACTTCGCTACCGCATCGCGATGCGGCTTCCACTGACCGAGCCGGAAGAAGCACGAGTTCGGATCATGACCTTTCACGGTGCCAAGGGACTGGAAGCTGATGTTGTTATTGTTGCTGGCGTTGCTGACCAGATCATTCCTGGGCATTTTCCGGACGACCCGACAGAGGCAGAGAGGGTAAGGGAGGAGCAACGCCGACTTCTCTACGTTTCTGTGACTCGAGCAAAGCGGGAACTGGTTATCTCCTGGCCGCAGAGCATGGAGTACAAAGACGCAAGAGAAAACCAAGTTCGGCTCGATGGTGGTGTGTGGAGACAGGGCGATCGCAAATTGGTGAAGCTCGGACGCACAAGGCTCCTGCCAGATATCCCACAGACGCCGCAGACCGGGAAGGGCTGGCTCAGAGCGAAGCTCGGTTGACAGGCCCCGGCAGGTGGCCTAGCCTTGCTGCTGGAACCGGAACAACTTGGCCCCCGCAGCTCACTTAATTGTTGGATTCCTGGGGTGGTACGGTGAGACAAATCACGGCTTTAATCTTCGCAGTGATTCTTGCTGCGCTTGCCTCTCCGCCAGTACCGGCACAAACTGATTTTGAGAGGTCGCAGAACCTAACAAGGTGCCTGAGTGGACGTTATCCGAACCTCTGCAAGAAACATTGGCTTAGCACGGACGAGTCGAAGGAAGTCGAAAGCGCAGAGCGCCGCGAGAATTTGAAAACGTGTCTTACGGGGCGCTCCCCCGCGCTCTGCAACAGAAGCAAACTTTCCCCCGACGAAGCCCAGCAGGTCTTAGCTGCTGAAAAGCGGGAGAACCTGAAGATCTGCCTCACGGGACGTTTTAAGGCACTGTGCAAGAAAACTCTCTTGTCTGAACCTGAACTCAAGCAGGTGCTGGCTGCGGAGCAATCCGAGAACCTACGCGTCTGTCTGACGGGGCGATACCAACAACTCTGCGATAAATCCCTTCTCACAAAAGAACAGTTATCCCAGACGCAGACGGCAGAAAATCTGGCTGCCGAGAGCCGTAAGCAGGACGTTAGTAAAGCACCATCACCTCGTGGTCGGAGGTATTCGTCTTCGGGCTGCGAGTCGGGTCACTGGGTTGATTCAGTCTCAAGTGATGGTCAGATAGTGAAGCTAGAAGATGGCTCCATCTGGGAAGTTGACGCTGTCGATGCCATTGACTCAGCTCTGTGGCTTCCAATAACAGACATCGTGGCGTGTGACGATAAGCTAATCAATACCGAAGACAATGAGACCGTCTCCGCCACGCGCATTCGCTAGGAGTCGAAATCTAACCTTCACTTCAATTCGGACGCGCCGCAAGCGACGCGCCAGCTAAGCTGCGCGTTAGACACTGTTTGTGATCTTTGCCCTTCTTGCTTCACCAGCCTTCGCCGATTTCTCTGGCCGTGTGATCGGCGTCTCGGACAGCGACACGATCAAGCGCGCTTGACAGGTCACCAAGGGTAACCTAGCCTTGGCCAACTTATCTGTGGGTAGTACAACAACCGGGGGCAGGCCATAAGCTTATGATTTATTTATGTTGTTTTATGAGCAATTTCGCACATAAAAACCTGTAGGTTAAGACGGTATCGAAGGAGTAGAATAATACTCTACTAAAGTAAGGGGGCAGACATGATCTACAAAAAATTCCTAGTCCCGGTTGGAGTAGCCTTAGCTGCTTTGATTTCAAGCGGTTCTCTTGCCGCCCAGGCTCCAGTAGAGACTCATAAAATACCTGGTGATCCCGTTCTTCAAAGGTTGATCAATCAGATTGGAGCAGGGGAGCATGCACTTCTTCTGCATAAGGCGGCCCCTGGAACGATCTATGCGCAACATTATTCGCATAGCTCACATAGCTCACACGAATCTCATTCTTCTCATCAATCTCATAGGTCTGGGTACTGAGAAAGAGCTTTCCTTAATCAAGAGTTCTGGAGGGAGGAACCTATGAAAAAGTTCCTCGTCCCTTTAGCCACTGCAATTGCTGCGCTTATCTCCCAGCAAAGCTTAGCTGCTGATACTCATAACCAAGATAACGCTTTCCAACCAAGCACTACGGCAGAAACAATCAACCAACGAAGCGAAATTATTCCGCTCAAAGCAACGCTAACCGAAGTCACTTCGAATCTAATGTTAGTTAAGGCGAACCCCAATTTGATAATGGCTAGTCATAGTTCCCACCGTTCGCATAGATCACACAGGTCACATAGATCTGGGCGATAAAAGTAATCCGTAAATAAAGATGAAGGACTCAGAGAAAGAAGCTAAATCAGTAGCGGTTAGCTTTGACGGCCACGTTTTCAGCTTGATGGCTGTAAAGAAAGCAGCTTACAGATACATAGACTCTTTTTCTGCTGACATTAGTATAAAGGATGAGGAAATCAGGTGCGTGTTGAACTTTACTTCTCCAAGAAGTGATGAAAGTTGTGCAAGACTCGTAGATGACTTCAAAAAGGAAGTTTTGGATCAAGAACTCAGAGAAAAATTAAAAGCTGAGACCGAACCAGTTCGAAACTTGATCTTGGCGCATGCTTTCTCCAAGACTGGAATAGTAAGCAATGAGCCAGTTTCAGGCGATTGAGTTCTACAAGACTCCCCAGCCCTCCTATAGACTCCTTCCGTTTCGCTTCACCACTTTAGATCAGGACCAGTACGTTTTGACTAACATGGCAGGGGAATACCTCGTATCTGCAAGGGACAAGCTCTCTGACCTTCTGCAGCACAAACTCTCTAATAACGATCCAACTTATATTGAGTTGAGGGCTCGCCATTTCCTCATAGACGATAACTCCTCAATAGCCCCAGAGCTACTATCTATAAAACTTAGAACAAGGTACGACCGACTTGCTGAGTTCACCGGTCTGCACATCTTCGTTGTCACGCTGAGGTGCGAACACAGTTGTCCTTACTGTCAGGTTTCCAGGCAATCAGAAGATAAGCTCAGATATGACATGTCTTCTGAGATTGCGACTGGGGCAATAGATTTAGCTTTTCGGTCTCCATCTCCAAATATAAAAATTGAGTTTCAGGGCGGAGAGCCATTGCTAAATTTTGACCTAATCAAATTCATAGTTCTTGAAGCAAAGAAGAAGAATCAACAACGCGGCAAGAACTTAGCTTTTGTAATTGCTACTAACTTAGCGTTAGTGAATGACGATATCCTGAAGTTTTGCAGGGATCATTCGATACTAATATCGACTTCCCTGGATGGCCCTAAAGATCTTCATAATGCCAACCGACCTAGGCCGGGAGGAAATAGTTATGAAAAAACGGTAGAGGGCGTCAACCTTGTTCGTCAGATGTTGGGTAGAGACCAAGTTTCTGCACTAATGACGACGACGGAAGCAAGCTTGAATCGTGTCAAAGAAATCATTGACGAATATCTTGCTCAAGACTTCAACGGAATATTTCTTAGACCTCTTTCGCCTTACGGTTTCGCTATAAAAACTAAGTCTTACCGAGCCTACAACGCTAAACGATGGCTGGACTTCTATAAGGAAGGCCTTGAGTACATCATCGAACTCAATCGCCAGAACATTAACTTCATGGAGTATTACGCGGCAACCGTCTTAAAAAAGATGCTGACGAGTGAAGACCCTGGTTATGTTGATCTAATGAGTCCATCGGGGATTGGAATTGGAGCGGTTGTGTATAACTACGATGGCTCTGTCTATGCTTCTGACGAGAGCAGGATGCTAGCTGAAATGGGCGAGGAGAAATTCAAGCTTGGCAAGGTTCTAGAAAATAGTTATGAGCAGATATTCACTTCTCCTAACTTACTCGATCCATTAGAAGAATCATTTGCATACAGTGCGCCCATGTGCAATGACTGCGCCTTCGAACCATACTGTGGCGCTGATCCGGTCTTTCACTACGCCTTATATAAAGACTATGTTGGTCGCAAACCTGAGTCAGAATTTTGCTCTCGTAACATGGAGACCTTTCGTTTTTTGATTAGGAAAATGGAAGGCGATAGATTTGTCAGGCAACTTTTCACGAAGTGGGCCAATAGCTAATGTTAAAACTCCACGGCAATCTGCCAGTCTTGAATTCGTCTACGAGGGACTCATACCTTGTAACAGTCACAACGAACGCAAACCTTCCCCCAGTGCTGAAAAGGAACCGAGCCTTACTGTTGCAGCCCAACCAAGATCCGAAAGGTTATAAAGTCATATTGGCCAAGGAGCTAGAAGGCAAAGTCTTTGACGCTGATAGTGATGTTTTCCAAGTGTCGGATGATTATGACTATCTCATTGAGGGCGACATTATTAGATTAGATCCTTCCTCTGGGTCGTTCAATTCCCTCTATAGGAGAAACTCGCCTCACAACACAATTCTTTTGACTGAGCAATGCAATCATTACTGCTTAATGTGCTCACAACCGCCTAAGGATGTTGATGACTCTTGGTTACTTCAAGAAGCCTTTGAGCTCATAAGCCTGATACCGACCGATACTGAAGCCCTAGGCTTTTCAGGAGGAGAGCCTACCCTTTATGGAGATAGGCTTATCGATCTCCTTCACCATACAAAAAGGTCCCTGCCTAATACAGCGATAGACATTTTGTCGAATGGGCGGGCCTTTAAGGAACTTGAGTTCGCTAAAAAGTATGCGGCTGTTGAACATCCAGATATGCTCATAGGGATACCGATTTACTCAGACGATCCTGTTCGTCACGACTATGTGGTGCAAAGTCGAGGAGCATTTGATGACACAATTAAGGGAGTATTAAACCTCAAGAAAGTGAAGCAAAAGGTTGAGATACGTATTGTCATCCACAAACAAACGATAGATCGTCTTGTTAAAACATGTGAGTTTATAGCCCGTAATCTATTGTTTGTTGACCATGTAGCCTTGATGGGTTTAGAGATAACCGGTTTCACTCGACCCAATCTAGATGTTCTTTGGATAGATCCCTACGAATACAAGGATATTCTTAGCGAGGCCGTTGCTGTGCTAAATGGCTACGGCATGAATGCATCTGTTTACAACCATCAACTCTGTACGGTAAATCCTGACGTGATAGGGAACTATAGAAAATCGATCAGTGATTGGAAAAACGAATATCTAGATGAATGTATTTCTTGCACGAAAAGTGGAGATTGCGGCGGTCTGTTCTCGTCTGCAAAGATGTATAAACACAGCAAGTACATAAAGGCTTTCACATAACCTTCTAGTTGTGCGTGATTCAAGATGACGCTGCAACCACGCAACAGGGTTCCAGAGAAGGACAGCCATGAGAACACTCACCTTTACACTCTGGTTTGTCTTGTCGGTCGCAACAGTCTGGGCCTGCGAAGTCCAACCCCTGTTCTCGCCCTACGACAAAATTGATGATGCCATACATACCCAACTAACGCAGTCCAGAAAGTCCGTTCACTGCTCGCTGTACGGGATCACGAATCTGCGGCTCGCTAACGATCTGATTGCGGCCAAGAAGCGAGGTACCGATGTTGGGGTTGGCCTCGATAAGGTACAGGCTTCAGGCAAGCACGACCTACACGATAAGCTCCAGGCAGAAGGAATCCTGGTCGAGATCAAGCCTGTGAATGTGCTGGAACACAACAAATTCTGTGTGCTTGACGGAGCCACAGTCATCATGGGGAGTTGGAATTGGTCGAACAGCGCCCAGAAGCAGGACAACAGTGACGTGATTATCACAGACTGCCCGCCGGTGGCTCAAGCCTTTGAGGCCGCGTACCAACGGATTATAGAGAGAGATAAGCCGCAGTAGACTCCCAAGCCGGTGCTGTCGTGAAGCTGATACCTGGCTTGCTGGACTGACGGATCATGTCTGGGGATGGGAGGAGTTATTGGCGGTCTAGGAGTTTCCAGAGTATAGGGATAAAGGCAGATTTAATAGTATTATAGCCAGAAAATTCCCTATCAAGGAAGGGGGTTTTAGTTGATACCTTTGCAAAAAAAGAATCATAAGGGCCTACTCCTCGTGAGTCCAGAAAACGAGATATATCGGTGTCTGTCATCTTTTCTTCAATAAGAATTTGACGGATGGCCATCTGTTCAGCTCCACTCAATTTTTTTATTTCGCTCTTTGCAAACTCATGTCTTTTCTCAATCAATGAATCCAAATCGTCGTAATCGGCTTCTGGAACATCAAGAAAAGGCTGAAAGAAAACTTCTCCTCCATCTTTTAAGATGAGTTGCACCTTGAGCAAAATCGAGTCAGGACTCTGTGAGTTCCTTATATTGTCATAACCTAATGGGAACTCATGCTCCAAGAGTGCATTTTTGAAATACAACCCTTTCGGATTTTCATTTTCTGAGAGAATAATCCATTTGTTGCGATGCGCAGGGAGACGTTTATCGCCCATGAGTGGCGCTGGAAGCAGGGCAACCACATTCCCGATATTCTCTTTGAGTCTAGATATAAACATGAAAGAGTGTGTCAGGGTGACAAGGGGGATCATGCACCACCCCCTCGGTGCGGAGAGCTTAGCAGATTATTTGAATTAAGACACTGCCGAATTTCTTCCGCCCTAGCCTTTTCTAATCGGCTGCGTTAGAGTGGTAAATTGTGGAAGGCCCCATGACCACCAAAGTTGACGCCATCTACATGCCAGATGTCTCGCTGCCGGTCGAACGGCCTGTGTTCCTGGCACGGGTCCCTGGCGGCTTCCCGTCGCCGGCCGATGACTACCTTGAAGGCAAGCTCGACCTCAACCAGTACCTCGTCAAGCACCCTGCCGCCACGTTCTTTGTGCGCGTGACCGGCGACTCCATGATCGGAGCCGGGATTCACTCCGGGGACCTACTGATCGTGGACCGTTCACTCGAACCAAAGGATGGGAACGTGGTCATTGCGAGTGTGGACGGGGAACTGACCGTTAAGCGGCTCTCCATCCGTGGGGGTAAACCCGCCCTCCTACCTGACAATGAGCAGTATCAGCCAGTCGAAGTGGGCGAACACGCCACCTTCGAGGTGTGGGGCGTCGTCACGAACGTCATTCATCCGCTATAGCCCTATGGCTCTCTTCGCCCTCGTGGACTGCAATAACTTCTACGTCTCCTGCGAGCGGGTCTTTGACCCCAAGCTGGAAGGGAAGCCTGTTGTCGTTCTGTCGAACAACGACGGCATCGTCGTGGCCCGCTCCAATGAAGCCAAAGCCCTGGGCATCGGAATGGGGGTGCCGGAGTTCCAGATTCGTCATCTGATCCGCCGCCATGACGTACAGGTCTTTTCTTCCAACTATACCCTCTACGGGGATATGTCTCAGCGGGTGATGGAGACGCTGGCGCAGTTCACCCCGAACCTAGAGGTCTATTCAATCGACGAGGCGTTCCTGAGCCTGTCCGGGTTCACCTCACGAGACCTGACCGAATACGGCCGAACCATCAAGGCTACCGTGAAGCGATGGACGGGTATCCCGGTCTCGGTCGGGATCGCTGAGACCAAGACGCTGGCCAAGGTGGCAGGTCGTGTGGCGAAGCGTTCCATAGGCGCCGCCGGGGTGTTTGACCTGACGGTCTGCCAGGATCGGAACGCTTTACTTGCCCTGACCCCGGTAGAGGACATTTGGGGCATCGGACGGAACTGGGCACGGCTCCTGAAACAGCACGGTATTACCACTGCGCTGAGCCTCAGGGAAGCCGACGTGCACTGGGTAAGAGGAACGATGGGGGTAGTGGGTGAACGCCTCGTACGCGAGCTGCACGGGGTGTCCTGCTTGGCCTTGGATGACTGCCCTCCACCCAAGCAGGGAATCACCGTCTCGCGGTCATTCGGAAGGTCGGTGACGACGCTGGCTGAGATGAAGGAAGCCGTCGCCTTCTACACGGGCAGAGCTGCTGAGAAGCTGCGCGAGGAGCGATTGGCCGTGACTGTGCTGACGGTGTTCCTGACGACTAACACCTTCAAGGACGAGCCGCAATACAGCAACGCGGCCACGATCAAGCTGCCAGTTGCTACGGATAGCACGTTCGACATGCTTCGCCATGCCCTCCACGGCGTGGAGAGAATCTATCGGGATGGCTACCGCTATAAGAAAGCAGGAGTTATGCTGACGGCGCTGGTCCCTGCAAGTCAGGTCCAGGGCGATCTCTTTGACCAGCAAGACCGGGAGCGGTCAAGAACATTGATGAGGGTGCTAGACCGGCTCAACGACCACATGGGGGCCGGGACGCTGCGTTATGCAGCCGAGGGCATCACGAAACGCTGGCAGGCACGGTTTGAACGGCGTTCCCCCGCCTACACGACCCGGTGGGAAGAACTGCCGGTTGCAAAGGTGTCGTAAGTGTTGTGTCGAATATTCATTCGAGGGAATAGAAATGGTTTGTTCTCCCATTCTAACGCCGAAACCACGATCTCATACGACCAACTTCCAAGGGAAGCAGGCTTTCAAGGGCCTCCTTTAACTCCATCAAAGCCTCGGCTATCCCCACATGAGCAAAACTTCCTAAAATTTTATTGATGATCTCGAAGAGTTTCCTTAAAACCATAGAGCCCCCGATTGAACGATATTCCATTTTCCATTTCTCGAATATGCTGAGCTTTAATTCGAGTTGGCTCCCATATAATCCTGCAGTTGTTAGTTGATCGGGAGTCAAATTGTCTATTTGGGCAGTAAGTGTTGCAATAGGAAAATCTCTTTGATATTCCTGCCATGCTGTATGTAGTAGCTGCTTGTAATTCTCGGAAAATAAACTACTGCCTCTCACATCTTCGCCTCTCTCTGCTATTGCACCGATAATGGAATAGACATCTCTAATGAAATTTTTTAGCTTCTCTTTGGCTAAAGGAGCTTGGTCATTCGTAGCGGGCATGATTCCTCCTTGGCCAGAGCCTCAATTGATTTGCCATAAGGGTTAATTGTAAATTATAATCCTAAGGTTAGATGCTATCTACTCCTAAATCCTTATTATTGGATTTAACCCGTCTACGATGTGCGGACGCTATACCCTCAAGACGCCGGTTGAACGCCTCTCCGAGAAGTTCCAGTTCCAACAAATCATCCCGCTCAAGCCCCGGTACAACATCGCGCCCTCGCAATCGGTGGCGGTGGTTCGGCTGTTGCCTGACGATACCGACCGAAAGCTCGCCATGCTGCGGTGGGGCTTGCTCCCGGCCTGGGTGAAGGATCCCACCAAGGTGCAGCAGCCGATCAACGCGAAGGCCGAGACCGCCGCCGAGAAGCCGATGTTTCGAGATGCCTTCAAGCGTCGTCGTTGCCTCGTCCCTGCTGACGGGTTCTACGAGTGGAAGCAGGAAGGGGAGCGCAAGCAGCCAGTCTATATCCGCATGAAGGACGGCGAGCCGTTCGCTATTGCCGGACTGTGGGAGCATTGGGAAGGCGAGGACGGACAAGTGATCGAGTCGTGTACTCTGCTTACGACCGAGCCGAACGACCTACTCGCGCCGATCCACAACCGGATGCCGGTGATCCTGGACCCGAAGAACTACGAGCTCTGGCTTGATCCTGATGTCCTAGAACCGGATAAGCTACGTCCCCTGCTGCATCCAAACCCGTCAGAACCCATTACCTATTATTCGGTCAACTTACGAGTGAACAATCCCAAGTATGACGATCCGCTGTGTCTTGAGCCGCTGCCGCCCGAAATCACACCTCCCTAACCTTCTCTGACCACCACGCTTGACAGGTTCCGCAGGGTGGCCTAGCCTAGGCTTTCATGGGGGGAAGGCCCAGGCCCATGACCCAAAGCTTCCTAAGGAGAAGCAGTAAAACACCAGCGATGTAGGCAGGTATCGCCGATCATGTGTGGTCGCTGGAGGAAATCGTCTGACTGCTCAGATAAAAATTAGGAGAGAAACAGAGGTATGTCATTTCAAGTGTTGGGTTTACTTATAGTTATTGCTCTCACTGGCTGCACGCCATCATTAACACCCGTCGAGCACCAGACTGCAAGGCGAACGATCACCGCAGAAACGCTTCTCACTACTCCTTTTCCGTTCCCGATAGCAGGCACCGCTGCCATAAGTCCTGATGGCCGGCGCATCGCATACATATCGCGGATGCGTGAGGGCGGGTACGCCGTCGTCGTGAATGGGGTACCGCAGCAGACGTACAATTTCATAGCTACAGTTGAACCTATTTTCAGTCCGGACAGCCGTCGACTTGCTTATACTGCCAGCAGAGAAGGCACGCAGCAGTTTGTCGTCGTAGACGGAAAGGAACAAGGCACGTACGACGGCATCCTAAGAGGGACTCCCGTCTTCAGTTTAGATGGGAAGCATGTCGCGTATGGTGCGCGGCTAAGAAACAGGTGGTTCGTCGTCGTCGACGGACGCGAAGGCACACCATTCATCGGGCTGGGTGAAAACAGTCTTATGTTCAGTCCTGACGGGCGTCGCTTTGCGTATACTGCCGGCAATGGCAATCAATGGGTTGCCATCGTTGACGGAATTGAGCAGAAGGCATATGACACCATCGGTACAGATCGCGTTTTTAGTCCGGACAGCCTGCACTTTGCCTACACTGCCCTATCAAATAATCAGGTCTTTGTGGTAGTAGACGGAAGCGAGCAAACGCACTACGAACTTATCGAAAGGAATGGCATCGTACAGAATGGTCTCGTAGATAATTGCTTGGCATTCAGCCCTGACAGCAAACACGTGTTCTACGTCTCGGTACGCAACGGCAAGCAATCGATTGTCATGGACAACCGCGAAGGCAGGTATTTCGACGACTTACTGGACAGGAAACCGGTGTTCAGCCGAGACGGCGAACACTTTGCCTACGGCGTAAGCGATGTAGGCAAGGGGTGGGTCATCGCCGACGGCGTGGCCGGAAAGCGCTACGACGGAGTTGGTGCACACACGGTCGTTTTCAGCACTGACGGGAAGCGCCTTGCTTATCTGGCTATGGTGGAGGGGAAATGGTTTCTCGTCCTCAATGGCGTCGAGAACAAGCGGTACGCAAGCATGATGCAATTTCCAGTCTTCAGTCCTGACGGCACGCATGTCGCCTATGGCGCCTGCGAGGCCGAGAAGCAGTGCTTTGTAGTTGTTGATGGGGTTGAGGGCAAGAGGTATGACAAGTTGTGGGGAAACAGGCTGGCTTTCGATACAGATAACGAGTTCCATTATTTAGGGGTCTTAGGAAAGAGCATATACCTCGTTGAGGAAAAGCTGAAATGAAATATAGGCCCTCGCAACTCGCTTTCGGAAACTATAGGAGGAGAAGCGACAAATCGAATGTTAGCAAACACAATCAGCTATAAAATGTCGTGCAATTAGTGTTCTTAACATCTCTTTTCTAAACGGGGCATATCGGTTGTGTGACCTTGTGCAAAACCACAACTTAGGTCGGCGCTGAAATGAGGGTTTTGTGAACGCTGGCCAGCGAGATTTGCAGCGAGATTTTTAATAATCTTTCTGTCTCCGGCGGTTTAGCGTGTTGTGCCCCATCTATTTCTACTTTCCGCGACGCAATTGGTTGCTTACCACGTTCATTGCGTCAGTGACATTGTTCTTCATCAACGTCGTGCTGATGGGGTTTTTCGTCTTTAAAACATTTTGGACTTGACCGAAGGGATGAACACGAGACGGGCACGTCACCTGACCTGAGGGTGATCACCGTTTAGGTCCCATTGTTTATGGTGCAACTCCTTAGATTGAGGGTGCAGCTGCGACCCGACTCCCGAACCCTCCACCTGGTTATTGATCGGGTCTGGACTCTATGGCTAGTCTCATTCGGTTGATCACAGCGGCGACGTTCCTCGCAGCGCTTTCCGTGGCGCGGGTGGAGGCGACACCGATTGCCTTCACCTTTGAAGGCACAGGCACCGGCGTCCTGGGGGCGACACCTTTCACCACAGTCCCCTTCACCATCACGGCTCAAGCTAATACGCAGAATATCGTGACATCCGCTACTGCCGATGGCGCTCTGGGAGGAGACTTCAGTCTCGATACAAACTCAGCAAGGATCGCCATCGCAAGTATTGGAACGGTTACATTCACGCAGGGAACACGGGTATTCGACGCCAGAGACGTGACGGTCAACAGTCAGGGACCCTTAGACCTGTTGGGGTTCGCCCGCGCCGGGCTTAACGGTATCCTTCTGATGGATTTTGCGAACTCTGCGTTTGCCACATATGATCTCGCGACGGCATTCGGTCCTCTATTTGTCGGCGGCCCGATTAGCCTCAATGCGATCCCAACGACCATGGGGAACCTCAGCTTCGAGACCGTCGCCGATGTCACGTTCACTGCAACGACCCACATGTGTGATGATCATGAGGATGACTCCTGCGGGTCGCCGGTCCCCGAACCATCTACCTGGCTGCTGCTTGGTTCTGGTCTAGCAGGACTGGCGGCGTGGCGGAGAAAGAAAGCGGCGTAAGCGCATACATCGAGTCGAGACAGACGGCGGTTCCAGCACTGGGGCCGCCGTTTTTGTTTGTGTGTCGCACACGCTTGACAGGTCCCCAGGGGTGGCCTAGCCTTGCCTTTATATCACGCCCGACGTAAGGAGGCTCAGCATGGGGAAAGTTACCGATCTCGGATCAGCAGGGCCGGATGACCCGATCTACAAGGAAGGGTTGCAGATCTACGGCAAGCCATCTTTGCCGCCAAAGATCAAGAAGGCGGGCCGTATACTTCAGGGAATAGTGCTTGAAAACTATACTGGAACCAAGTCGAACTATCGTAAGGCTAAGTTGCCGCTGTTAGGGCAGGTTTTTATCGGAGATACACCAAAGATCGAGCGGTACGAGATCACCGACCTCGACACCGGCGAGATGGGCTACGGCTATTCAATGAGCGACGTGCTCGACCAGATATTCTACATCTCTGGGCTAGGGCACAACTGGCAAATCGGAGAAGTGCCCGCGGACAAGGAGACGTCATGAAACAGCTATTCATCGCAGCGGCGTTGACGCTGGCGCTGGTAGGAACTGCCTGGGCGCAGTCGTGCTACGAAACGACAATACAGAGCCCGACCCCATTCCTAGGAAATAGCGGCGAGATCATTAAGCTCGCTGACGGATCTCTATGGGAGATAATGTACGCTTACAACTATCTATACGCCTACTATCCCCCAGTAATCGTTTGCCCGGATAGGGGAAAGTTGATAGTTAACGACAAGTCGATCGCTGTGCAGCTACTACGCGCACCAACCGTGCGACAATAGGAAGACGCCATGACTCCGCTCTGTCCCTACGGGTCGGCCGCTGACCGAGACCTGCAGCGAGTGTGAAGCTGAGACTAAACGCGAGCACGAAGCGATAGCCAAGTGGCGAGAGAGTCTTCCGGATGGCTGTATGCTTCCTGCTAGCAATCCGCACGAGGCATATCAAGCGGAAGAAGCTCACAAGAAGAGGATAAATGAAGGAGACTAAGCCTGACACTAGAAAAAGACCCGATCCTAAGGAGGGCTGAGCGATGACACGCCACAGTGACGCCCTCCCGGGAAACTGGACCAGCGAGAATCTGAACTTTAGGACTAAGCCACACCCTGGACCAGTTTCAAGGGGGCAGGCCAGAGAGTCACTAGCTCTTGACGCTTTTCATATTCCTTCGTCTCATTCGTTGACGACAGGCAGGGCCACACGTCTTTGCGCCCTGCCTTAGGTGACCTATGGGGGCACCACAAGCCACACAACGAGCGCGGCGTAGCGAGTAACCCAGTTTCAAATAGAGCGCGCCTAATAGAGATTGAACCTTCCATCCAAGACGGATTTCATGGGTCAACACGCGTTCTTCCGTCCAATAAAGTTGAAATTCACTGCCTAGATACCAATCGGTTAAGATTCCGAGTCCTCTAAGCGCCAATCGATCATACTCGACTGACTTGTGGGGTTGAGCGTGCTTGCCTATGTCCACACCAAAAACCCGCATTTTGATTTCGTTTCCGACCCTGGTCGAATCATCTGGAATGATTAGTTCCTTGAGGTTTTTGGCTCGATCGTGAATCGATGGCGCTTTCAATGCTTGATATAAAGCTGTCGCCGCTTTTGCAACGTTAATAGATTCTCTGATGAGCGCAAGAGGTTCATAGCCATATGCGATTCTATGCTCAGGTCCGAAAAATCTGTCGCGTCCGGGAATGATATGAGTGACCAGGAGAGAATGACTGAGGGGATACACGGGACGAAAGCCGAGAAATCCCCATTTGGAAATCCACTTTATAAGTTCCGTGTTTGTTTGATCGGCGAGGGAGGCAAGATCATGTAGCGACAAGTCTACTCCGAGAGGATCAAAGAGTTTCACCTCCGCATTATCTATCCACCGCACCATTTCCACCGTCGCGTCTGAATCCGTCTTCAACACGTATTCCATCGGTTTGTTCTGGACCCGAACAAGTCTGACCTGATTAAGTTTCAATAGCTTGCAGGGGGCGGTCATCCATGTCGCCCGTATCGGTCCAGCGGCTTTAAATTCTGGCAGCGTCACGCTTGTCACACTTATGGCAAGAGAATAACAGATAGTTCAAGCTGGGGGCAACTTAAACGCGATAGGGAGGCACCCATGGAAATTCGATGTCTCAGCTTAGACGAGGCAGCATCTCGGTTGTCGGTCCAGCCTAGCACACTCCTGAAGTGGGCCAGGGAGGGCATACTTGAAAGCGTGCGGTTGGGCCGACGTCGGGTGTTTCGTGAAGATGCCCTTGCGAATTTTATCAATGCTGGTATCCAACCACCGGCGAAAACAGCTTTGAAGGATGGCGGGGAGATCAATGGAGACGACTGAGATCAAGCGGCGGATCTCGATTGAAACCGTTGTGACCTACTATGGCGGCATACTCAATGCCAAGGGGCAAGGCCAGTGCTTGTTCCCTCAGAATCACAACAACGGGGACGTCCATCCGAGCATGGCGGTCCACGATGGGCACGTGAAATGCTGGTCGCAGGGCTGCTTTGGGGAAACGGGCGTGGACGTGTTCGAGCTGGTAGGGATCAAGGAAGGTTTGTCGAACATCTCCGACCAAATGCGGCGGGTCTGTGAGATCGGCGGCATTGCGGACGCTGGCAATGTGGACGAGCAACGGCGAATTGTGGCGTTGTACAACTACACCGACGAGACAGGGACCCTGCTCTATCAAGTGGTCCGATACGAGCCCAAGGATTTTCGGCAACGAAGGCCAGACGGTCACGGTGGCTGGGCCTCGAACCTTCACGGCGTCCGGCGGGTTCTGTATCGCCTCCCTGACGTGGTGAAGGCCGAAAACGTCCTCCTCCTTGAGGGCGAGAAGGACGTTGACACGGCCTACCAACTAGGACTCCCAGCAGGTTGGACCGCGACGTGCAATCCGATGGGAGCAGGCAAATGGCAACAAGAATACTCAGACACGCTCCGGGGCAAGCGCGTGGCGATTCTCCCCGATGCCGATGATCCCGGACGGAAGCATGGAGACCAAATAGCCCGATCCTTGGAAGGGAAAGCGTCAGCCATTCTGACCATAACCCTTCCCCATGGCAAGGACTTGAGCGAGTGGGTCCACGCTGGTGGAACGGTGGAAGCGTTCGCTCTCTTGCTCGATCAAGCCGAGCCGTACTTGGTAGAGGAAGAGTGCACAGACAAAGAAATCGGGCCGTGGAACAAGGCGCAGACTGCAAAAGACTTTTTAACTGCCACAGAAAAAGACGTACCGATGTTGGAGCCGTATTTGCTGGCGCGGGGTTCTCTCACAGAGATCTTTTCTCCTCGCGGCATCGGCAAGACCCATGTGTTGCATTGGCTGGCCGTCAAACTGGCGAAGGAAGGGACACGGGTCCTTCTACTTGATCGTGACAATTCCAAGCGCGAAGTGGCCCGGCGTCTTCGATCGTGGGACGCTGGTGGCTTAATCACGCTCAAGGTGATGACCCGTGACGAAGTCCCCCCATTGAAGGACGCTGAGAAGTGGGGGGACTTCCCCTTTTCGGATTATGACGTGGTGCTGATTGACTCGTTGGAGTCCAGTATGGAAGGGGCTGGCGAACAAGACTCGGCAAAGCCGAGCAAGGCGATTGCCCCGCTCCTCGATATTGCTCACCGAGACAACGGGCCGGCGATCCTCGTCTTAGGCAACACCGTCAGGAGCGGGGAACATAGCCGGGGCAGCGGCGTCGTGGAAGATCGGGCTGACGTGGCCTACGAAGTGCGCGACGCTACCGACTTGAAGCCTAGTGGCACAAAGGATTGGTGGCACGAATTACCACAGGCAGGGGCCGCGACGTGGGCGGGGCGGGCGAGCCGGCGCAAGCGGCGCGACACCTACCGCCTCGCCTTCATCCCGTCAAAGTACCGTATCGGGGAGGAGCCGGACCCGTTCATCTGGGAAATCACTATGCCTGATGGAGAACCGTGGACTGTGTGCGACGTGACGGCTGACGTGGTGAAGGCCGGCGAGGACGCGAAACAGGCGGCAGACACCGAGCGCCGGGCGACGCTTGACAGGGCAGCGCTTGCATTGGCCGATCAAGTGCGGCAACGCGCCGAGGCCGGCAACCCGATGCTCTCCGAGAAAGAGGCCGTTCCCTATCTCACTAACGAGCATGACCTGAAGCGGAAAGACGCTCGGCGGATTATCAAAGATAAGGTCGGCACTCTCTGGGACCTCGAACAAGGGAAGGGTAAGGGGCACCCTCAAATCCTCGTTCCCGTAGGGTATAAAACAAATATGGCGGCGAAAATGCCTAGTGAAGAAAGACCGTATAAGGAAAGCCCAGAAGGCGAAGCGATTACCGCCGAGCGCATGGATATAGGACGGCGGAAATCAGGCCACACGGAAACCGCATCCAGTGCGGGGGAAACAGCCTTGTTATTTTCGCCGCCGGATGAAGTTATGCCACCACGGTCAGGCCTCGGTTTGCAGCCTCTTGATGGGCACAGGTGATCGGGTAGAAAGGACTCCAATGACCCCGCGCTAAAGCCTTTTCAGCGCAGGTGCCGAGCTAAAAGGAGAGGTACGCCATGTCCAAACCGAAAACTCATCGCAAGGAAGCAAAGCTTATGCAGCGACGTGCGACCATCCTTGTGTGTTCGGTAATGCACCGGCTTTTACCATGAGTCTGAATCACATTGCAGCGGAAAGCTCGAATGAGAAGAAGCATCATTTCAACCATTAGGAGGATCGCAGATGAGTACGCAAAAAAATGCAAGTGTACAAAAGTACCGCGCCAAAATGGACGCGGAAGGATGTGCGAGGCTTGAAATTACGATCGGCCGCCTCTCGATCGATCAGGCACGTGAACTGGCTAAGCGGAAGCAATGTCCGTTGTGGCAGGTTGTGCAGGACGCCCTACTAGCCTATGTCGCTACCGGAAACGCCGCTGCCGGTAAGACCGCTGAAACCGGTAATGGGAAATAACACAATGCGAATCGTCTGCAAAGCCAGCAGGGGCGCGAGTTTTAGGGCGTGCGGCTCTGCACCATGCTGTTCCACTGGGCTGAAATGTTCCTGCGGAAAACTGACAGCGTGGGCGAATTACCGGTTATGTATGACCCTGCGAAAGGTACAAGTTTTACCCCTGTATTAAGGGGGGCGGAGCCAACGGCCGGGAACGAACGACGGACTGACGTGAAATATTTAGCGAATATGAGACAGATTGCGTCCAACCAGCAGCTTCTTGTGGACATTCGGGTCCTCGCGGACTATCTCGGCATCAGCCCAGATACGGTCTACACGATGGTGAGCCAGCGACGGATCCCATATGTGAAGGTCGGGCGTCTTCTTCGGTTCGACCTCAAGGTGATCGAGGAGTGGATCAAGCAGAAAACGATCATGCCGATGCCTGAAAAACGCGCTTGACATGATATAGCCATTAGGCTATATTAACCGGGTATGCGACTCAAGGAGTGCCGGGAGCAGCGCGGCCTCACGTTGAAGGTGCTTGCTGAGAAGGCAAAGGTCCATTGGGTCTCGTTGGCGAACATCGAAGCCGGACGCAAGGATCCACGACTCTCGACACTCCTGAAGGTGTGCAAGGCGCTAAATGTCACGATTGCCGAATTGGTCGGCACAGGCGAACCACTCAAGAAAGGAGGGAAATGAGTATGGGTCTCGCAAGACGAGGGAAGGTGTACTACGTGCAGTTCCCCGTCATTGACGACGGGAAGACACTGCGGCTCATGCCGTTCGGGTCTCGCACGCTGCCGGGCGTGAAGATGCGACGGTGGAAGGCGGGCCGGTCAAAGGAGGAAGCCGAGAAACAAGAGGCGATTATCAAAACCCGCCTGGTGGCCGAGGACATGCCGAGCAAGGCAGCCGCAGAGCAGGCTCTCGTAGAGGCAGAACAGACGGCGACGACCTTTGCACAGTGGGCGAAGGCGTATGTGGAGATCGAAGAAGTCAAGGCACTCCGAAGCTACCGCTTCCGCCGCAAGCAGATCGAGAACGTGATGGTTCCGTTCTTCGGCTCCAAGCGGCTTCAGGGTATTGCCGTCAAGGACGTAGAGGACTTCAGGCGGGCACTAAGTATTGCGAGAGAACCCGCCACAGTCAACGTCTATCACAACCTTCTCAAGCATATGCTTAAGCACGCCATGAAGCGGGACTTGCTCATGCGGAATGTAGCCTGTTTGGTCACAGCCCCGAAGCCCGATAACCGGCGAGATCGGGTCTTGACGCCGGACGAGTGGAAGATGCTCCACGGTACGGCCCCGGAGTGGTTCAAGCCGGTGCTGCTGACGGGCTATCATACCGGGATGCGGCTCAACGAGGTGTTAGGGCTGACCTGGGAGCGAGTGGACTTAGAGAAGGGCCGTATCTTCCTGCCAGGGAGCCTGACCAAAAACAAGAAGGATCGCGAGGTGCCCATTACCCCAACGCTGCGTGGCCGTCTGCGGGAGCTACGGCAACACGGCGGGGTAGCGCGTATCGGAGGCTATGTGTTCACAAAAGACGGCCATCGGATCAGTGACAGCGTGAAAGACCGGGAGATGCGGAGGCTGTGCCTGGATCAGAAGATCGATGATTTCCGATTCCACGACCTACGCCACTGCGCCGTGACTGCCATGTCAGAGGCCGGGGTTGCCCCGGAAGTGATTATGAAAGCCATAGGGCACTCTGACGTGGAGATGTATCTCCGGTATCGAAGTGTCCAACCCGCTGCACTGGATGCAGCAGTCGCACAGCTTGACACCTACCTGAAGACCGCGCAGTCGAACACCAATCAGACACCACGCCAAGCTACTAGTAGCTAAGTTATTGACAGAGTAGAAGGTGGTGCCGAAGCGGGGATTTGAACCCCGACGGGATTGCTCCCGCTAGACCCTGAATCTAGTGCGTCTGCCAGTTCCGCCACTTCGGCACAGAGCGGAGAAGAGGGATTATATGGTACA
>Ga0070698_100002137_pt1 | contig 21941 bp, 19 predicted proteins | sample KBSK1502metaG_FD_65477 | JGI IMG/M metagenome (GOLD analysis project Ga0070698, IMG submission 65477) | Corn, switchgrass and miscanthus rhizosphere microbial communities from Kellogg Biological Station, Michigan, USA - KBS K1-50-2 metaG | ecosystem: Host-associated > Plants > Roots >...
TGGATGGCGGCGTCCAAGTGCGAAAGCTGGTCGCCCGTCGTCCGAACAGTCACCAGCTCCGTTTGCACCTGAGCGCCAAGCAGCCGCCGCACGATCTCCACCTGCACAAGGGACAGCGCGCTCCCGCGGGCGGCGATGCGGAGGGTCATTGGGGATAAACGAAAGAGATCAATTACTTCTCCTGATCTAAACCGAAGAGATGGCGTATCGCTTCCACTCTCTCCAGCTTCTTGGCGGTGTCGGCCTCGGCTTTGAGACGGCGCAGCGGCTCGTGGAGGACCCGCGCCATCAAGGCAGCGCCGAAGGAACGCAGTCGCTCGCGATCGTTGGCCGGCTGGCGCGAGAGCTCCCGCTCCACTTCCTGCTCCAGGTTCTTGCGCCACCCGGTCACCGTCGGAACGACGGAGAGATTGCCGTACCAGAGGAGAAACTTCTGCAGCTCCTGCTCGAGAATCTCTTCCGCCCGAGGAATCTGATGCGCCCGCCGCCGGCGGTTCTCCTCTGCGACGTCGGCGAGGTCGTTCAACGCATAGGCGAAGACGTTGTAGATCTTGGCGACCGCGGGATCGATGTCGGGCGGTATGGCCAGGTCCAGAAAGACCAGCGGCCGGCCGCGCCTTTCGCGCATGGCCGCTTCCACCTCTTCCGCGCGGACGACAGGGGTCTCGCTGGCCGTCGTGCCGACGACCATGTCCGCCCGCGGGAGCTCCCGAGGGACGTCTTCCCACGCGATCGCAGTCCCCTCGACCTGCCTAGCCACCGTCTCCGCGCGCTCGAGGGTGCGGTTGGCAATCCGCAGGTCGCGCCATCCCGCGTCGGCTGCCTGGTGCGCGAAAAGCCCGCCGGTCTCTCCCGCCCCGAGGACGAGCACGGTCTTCTCCGAAACGTCGCCGAAAACTTTTCCCGCGAGCTCCAGTCCGATTGACGTCACGGAGAGGGGGTGCACGCCGATTTCCGTCTCGGTGCGAACGCGCTTGCCGGCGGCGACCGCGCTCTCGAAGAGGCGATGGAGCACGGCATGCGTGGATCCGATCTCGCGCGCGAGCCGGAGCGCCTGCCGCACCTGGCCCAGAACCTCGCTCTCTCCCAGGGCCATCGAGTCGAGCCCAGACGCGACACGGAAGAGGTGGCGCGCCGCGTCGGCCCCCTCGCGAAGGAACCCCGCCGAGCTCAGAGAGGCCGCTTCGAGCCCGCGCCATTGCGCGACGAAGCCGGCCAGCTCCTTCTCGCTGCGCTGCGCCTCGACGACGCCATAGATCTCGCTGCGATGGCAGGTCGAGACGATCACGCCCTCGGCGACGAGCCCCCGCCCCACGATCTCGCGCAAGGCTTCCCGCACCTCGTCCGCGCTAAATGCGACGCGGTCCCGAATCGCGACGTCGGCGACTCGGAAGTTCCAGCCGAGAAGAACCAGCCGCGTTTCGGAAGAGGCCGTCATCGGAAGTGGTGGGCCGTCGAGAAGTAGAGGTTGACGACGGTGTAAGAAAAGAGAACGACGCCGAAGCCGAGGATCGAGAGCAAGGCGACGCGCCGGCCTTCCCAGCCCCGCCGGTCGACCCAGAGCAGGAACACGTACACGGCAAGCGTGATCAGGGCCCACAGAATCTTCGGATCCGCAAGGGTCGCCCAGAGCTCGCTCGCCCGGACGATCCCCAGCATGAGGGCGACCACGAGAACAGCCAGACCGATCGAGACGGCGGTCCGGTTCATCCGGCCAATGACCTCGAGCGCGGGGAGGCGTGAGAAGAGGACTCCGATCCGGCGGCGCTTGAGCTGGCGGTTCTGGATGAGATAGAGGATGGAAAGCACAAACGAGAAAGTGAAGGCCGCGTAGGCCAGGATCGCGAACGTGACGTGAAGCGCGAAGAGGACTCCTCGGGTCTCCGGCGTGGCGGCGGTCGCGTGAGCCGGCACGAGCATCCCGGCGAGCGAAGCGATCATGACGATGGGGATGAGAAAGGGCCCGATCGCGCGTTCGCGATGGCGAATCTGGAGGGCGAGGAAAGCGATCCCCAGCATCCAGCCGAAAAGCGAAAGCGATCCCTCGAGGGTCCGGTAGGGCACGGAGCCGAGCGCGCGAGCGCGCACCTGAAGGTCGGCGAACTGCAGCGCCAGGCCGGCGCCCAGAGCAAGCATGACGGCCAGGCCCAGACCTCGCCTCGGCCGGCGCAGCGCGGCGATCGAGAGTATCTCCGCCGCCAGGTAGAGAAAAAGGGCCATCCAGCCGAGCGAATGCGCCATCGGGACTAGTCGAGTCTACCAGCGCGGCTCGAGGCGGGGCGCCGGGCGGACTCGGAAGGATGCCAGTACTTCCGCTTTCTGGAGCGAGTGTCTTGTAACAGAAATTCCAACAAACAAGCCGCACGTAGGGGCGGGGTTCACCCCCGCCCGCGGGCAGCCGCCCCTACGAAGATATGTAGCAGAGACTTTTGAGACAGAACGCTTAGTTTTTTGCGGGCGCGGCCGGCTTTGCCTCGGCCGGCATTTCCTTGTTGGCCTCCACCTGGATGTTGAGCTCGACGTCGTCGCCGACAACCGGGGCCCCCTTCTCGATGCCGTAGTCCTTGCGGTTGAGCGTCAGAGCGACTTCGAAACCGGCCTTATCCGTCTTTCCCATCTTCGCGAAACCGAAGGACTTGACGGGGACCTTGATCGTCTTGGTGACACCATGCATCGTAAATTCGCCCGTGACATCGTAAAGATCGTTTCCCTTCGGTTCGACCTTGGTGCTCTTGAATGTGATCGTCGAGTACTTGTCGGCATCGAAATAGTTGGCCGAGCGGAGATCCTGGTCCCTGGCGTCCACGCCCGTGTCGATCGACGCCGTCTGGATCGTCAGCTCGACCTTGGATGCGGAAGGATTGGCCCGGTCGATCCAGATCGTGCCGTCGAAGTTTTTGAAACGCCCCTCGACCTTCGTCAGGACATGGCGGATGCGGAAACCGATCAGCGTGTGGGCCTTGTCGAACTTGTACGTCTCGACTTCGGCCAGGACGGTGGTTGCCGCCAGGACCAGAGCAACGACCGCGAGAATCGGGAGTCTCCTCTTCATGTCTCTTCTCCTTATTGGGGGGATAGTCTATCGTCGCCAGTCGCGCAATGGCTGTTGCGCGACTCTACAGCCTTGTTGACTCCTCCACCGATACACCCATAGACTCGATTGTCCGGATGAAAACTGCGCCCGGCTCGTTCCTCATTCCGGCCTCATGAACGGCGACCCTCTCGGCGTCCGACGGACCTTCGAACCCTCGCCGGGGAAAACCGCGGCGTTCGACAGCCTTCCGGAGCTCGAGCGGCGCGGACTCGGCTCGATCTCGCGGCTTCCCGTTTGCTTGAGGATCGTTCTCGAGTCCCTCGTGCGAAACGTCGACGGCAAGCGGGTCAAAGAGGAAGACGTGCGGGAGCTCGCCTCCTGGAAGCCCCGAGGCGAGCGGACGGCCGAGATCCCGTTCGTCGTCGCCCGTATCGTGTTGCAGGACTTCACCGGCGTTCCCCTGCTCGTCGATCTCGCGGCGATGCGCTCCACGGTTCAGAGACTGGAGAAGGATCCGGCCGTCATCGAGCCCCTCGTCCCGGTGGCGCTGGTGGTGGACCACTCCGTTCAAGTCGATTTCTGGTCCGTGCCCGACGCCCTCCAGCGCAACATGGAGATGGAATTCAAGAGAAACCGCGCCCGCTACGAGTTCCTGAAGTGGGGCATGCAGGCATTCCACGGCTTCGACGTCATTCCGCCGGGAATCGGCATCGTCCACCAGGTGAACCTGGAGTACCTGGCCCGGGGCGTCCTCGAGAAGGACGGAGTCTATTACCCCGACACGCTGGTCGGAACGGACTCGCACACGACGATGATCAACGGCCTTGGAATCGTCGCTTGGGGCGTGGGGGGGATCGAGGCGGAGGCGGGGATGCTGGGCCAGCCCGTCTATTTTCTGACGCCCGACGTGGTCGGTGTTCACATCACCGGACGGCTCTCGGATGGAGTCACGGCCACCGACCTCGCGCTCCACGTGACCCAGATGCTCCGGGCGGCGAAAGTCGTCGGCAAGTTCGTGGAGTTTCACGGGGAGGGGGCGGCGACGCTCCCCCTTCCGGACCGCGCGACGATCGCGAACATGGCGCCCGAGTACGGGGCCACGATGGGGTTCTTCCCCGTCGACGAAGAGTCCTGCGCCTACCTCACGGCGACGGGCCGCACCCCGGAACAGGTGTCGGCATTTCGCTCCTACTTTCAAGCGCAGGGAATGTTCGGCATCCCGCGCGGAGGCGCCTGCGACTACACCTCGGTGCTCGAGCTCGATCTGGCCTCCGTGCGCCCAAGCGTCTCCGGGCCGAAACGCCCGCAGGACCGGATCGACCTTCCGGACGTCAAGCCGCGATTCCGGGAGCTGCTCGCCAAGCCGCTCACCGAAGGGGGATACGGCAAGACAAACGGGAACCTCATGCGCCGTTATCCAGTCGAGATTGGTTTCCCTGGCACCGAACCGGACCTTCCTCTCGGTGGCGGCGGCAAGCAAGAACCGGAGCCCGTCATCGCTTCCGTGTCTCGCGCCAAAGACACGAATCCCTGGACGGAATCGGAGATGGTCAACAACCGGCCGAGCCCCGACAGGATCGAAGAGGTTCCGGAGGAGCATCTGGCGCCGGCGAAAGTCGATCTCGGCCACGGCGACGTGCTGATCGCGGCGATCACGTCGTGCACGAATACGTCCAATCCGAGTGTCATGATCGCGGCTGGGCTGCTGGCAAAAAAGGCGGTGGCCCGGGGACTGAGCGTCTCTCCCAAGGTCAAGGCGTCGCTCGCACCCGGCTCCCGCGTCGTGACCGAGTACCTCCGCAAGACGGGACTGAACGAGCCGCTGGATCGGTTGGGCTTCGGGCTGGTGGGCTACGGCTGTACGACCTGCATCGGCAACTCGGGACCGCTGGATCCTCACATCGAGGAGGTCGTGACCGAAAACGACCTCATCACCGCCGCCGTCCTTTCAGGAAACCGCAACTTCGAGGCTCGGATCCAGCAGAACATCAAGGCGAATTTCCTGATGAGCCCTCCGCTCGTCGTGGCATTCGCGCTGGCGGGACGCATCGACACGGACCTGACTCGGGAGCCGATCGGGCGCGACCGCAAAGGTGAGCCCGTCTACCTGAAAGAGATCTGGCCGACCCTCGCGGAGATCCGTGACGCCCTCGTCTCCTCGACCGATCCGGAGTCGTACCGCCGCCTCTACTCCGACTTCGTCGCGGCCAACCCGCTCTGGAACGAAATCCCCGCGGCGACGGGACGTGTCTACCGGTGGGACACGGAATCGACTTATATCCAGGAGCCTCCCTTCTTCGACGGCTTCCGGATGCAGCCGGACCCCGTCACGGACATCCGGGGGGCGCGCCCTCTCGCGATCTTCGGCGACTCGGTGACGACCGATCACATCAGTCCGGCCGGGGCGATCAAGAAGGACTCCCCCGCCGGGAAGTACCTCCTCGAGAGAGGCGTCAAGCCGGAAGACTTCAACAGCTACGGGTCGAGGCGGGGCAATGACCGCGTCATGACGCGCGGCACCTTCGCCAACGTCCGGATCAAGAACCTCATGGTGCCCGGCGTCGAAGGAGGAGTGACGATCTACCAGCCGACCGGCGAGCGGATGTCGATCTTCGACGCCGCGATGAAGTACCGCGAAGCGAACGTGCCGCTCGTCGTCTTCGCCGGGCAGGAGTACGGGACCGGCTCTTCCCGCGATTGGGCGGCGAAAGGAACAAAGCTGCTCGGCGTGCGCGCCGTCGTCGCGCAGAGCTTCGAGCGGATCCATCGATCCAACCTCGTCGGTATGGGCGTTCTCCCCTGCCAGTTCCGGGAAGGGGCCAACGCGAAGACGCTGGGACTTACGGGAACGGAGCTCTTCGACATCGGAGGCCTCGGCTCCCTGCTCAAGCCGCGGCAGACTCTGGTTCTCACGATTCGCCGCGCGGACGGCCGCGAGGAGCGCGTCGACATCCTCGTCCGGATCGACACGCCGATCGAGGTCGACTACTACCGGCACGGCGGCATCCTTCCCTACGTCCTGCGGCAGCTTGTCGCATAGACCGAGTCTCGGACGCCGACTCCCGGTTTTTCTTTCTCTGAACAGCGGGTCGATCACGGCGCCGTGACGGGTGGGCCGCGAGCTCCCGCTTCTGCTTGAGTCACATGCATCAAACCCGTCCCTTTGGATCTTGGACAATGAGGGAACGGGAGTTATTGTGCTAGCGATGAGCTCGAACGAGTCCTCGGCCCGGCGCCTCCTCGACGCCTGTTTCGGGCGCGAGGTGGACCGCGCTCCCGCGTGGATGATGCGCCAGGCCGGCCGTTACCTTCCGGAATACCGGGAGGTGCGATCCCACGCGTCGTTTTTCGACCTCTGCCGGACTCCCGATCTGGCGGTCGAAGTCTCGCTTCAGCCGTTTCGCCGATTTCGCCCCGATGGCGTGATCTTTTTCTCCGACATCCTCGTGCCCGTCGAGGCGATGGGCGTCCCCGTCGAGTTTGGCGATGGAGGACCGCATCTGCCGGAGCCGATCGCATCCGCCTCCGACGTCCGCAGGCTCGCGCGGTTCGATCCGTCCGAGAAGCTGGGGTTTACCGGAGAGATCCTTCGCACGCTCCGGCGCGAAATCGGCGATCGAGCCGCCGTTCTCGGATTCGCCGGAGCCCCGTGGACCCTCGCCTCGTACCTGGTCGAGGGGGGCGGCTCGAAGTCTTTCGCCACGATCAAGCGGATGATGGGCAGAGACCCCTCGACGCTTCGTCGATTGCTGGACCTTCTGGCGGACGTCGTGGGTGACGTGCTCTCGTTCCAGATCGCGTCAGGGGCTCAGGCGGTCCAGCTCTTCGACACCTGGGCAGGAGAGCTGACGCTGGAGGATTACCGGGTGTGGGCTCTTCCCGCGGCCGCCCGCGCCATCGCCGGCATTCGGCGGCAGTTCTCCCCTCACCCCGGCCCCTCCTCCGCTCGGAGAGCGAAGGAGGAGGGAGAGGGGGCAGAAGGCGCGCCCGTCATTCTCTTCGTGAACGGGTGCGGGCATCTCGTCGAGGCGATGGCCGAATCGGGGGCCGATGTCCTGTCGATCGACTGGCGACTTCCGCTCTTGCAGGCCCGCCGCCGTGTTCCCGGGCGTGCGCTCCAGGGCAATCTCGACCCGGGCACGCTCCTGGGCGAGCCGGAGGACGTTCGCCGCCGCGTGCGAGCTCTTCTGTCCGAGACGGGGGGCCAGGCGCACGTGGTGAACCTCGGGCACGGGGTCTTGCCACAAACTCCCATTGAATGCGTCGAGGCGTTCTTCGGAGCCGTGAGAGACGAAGCTGTCAGCTCTCAGCTGGCTTTCGGCCGCGACAGTCGCTCCGCGACTGGCGGCCGAGAGAGTTCAACTACGAAGGCCACCGAAGCCGAGCACAATCCTTTGATGAGCCGATGAAGACTTCCGACGTCACTCTCGACCTTCTCCATCGGTACAACGTCCCCGGGCCGCGCTACACGTCCTATCCGACCGCCCCGGTGTGGACGGAGGACTTCCGCCCGGCCGATTACGAACGCGTCCTGCGAGAGAGCTCCTCTGCCGAAATGCCGGCGCCCCTTTCCCTCTATGTGCATCTGCCCTTCTGCGAGAAGCTCTGCTACTTCTGCGGGTGCACGGTGGTGATCACCGGCAGTGAGCATTCCCCCGAAGACGCTTACCTGTTGACGCTCGAGCGGGAGATCGACTGGGTCGCCGAGCGGATCGGCTCCCAGCGGCCGGTTGTCCAGTTCCACCTCGGGGGCGGAACGCCGACCTACTTCTCTCCCGAGCGTCTGACGCGCCTCGGGCGCAAGTTCCGCGATCGCTTCCGCTTCGCCGAGGACGCCGAGATCGGTGTGGAGGTCGATCCGCGTGTGACGACGCGCGAGCACCTGCTGACGCTCGCCAGGCTCGGCTTCAATCGGCTCTCGATGGGAGTCCAAGACTTCGACCCCCGCGTCCAGACCGCGATCAACCGCGTTCAGCCCTATGAAGATACGAAGAGGCTGGTCGAACAGGCGCGCGAGCTCGGGTTTCCCAGCATCAACATGGATTTGATCTTCGGTCTCCCCTTCCAGACTGCGGAGACGTTTGCCGCCACGATCGATCAGGTCCTCGACATCGGCCCGGACCGCCTCGCGGTCTACTCCTACGCCAACGTGCCGTGGATGAAGAAACATCAGAACGTGCTCGTGCCGCATCTGCCGGACGAGCGGACGAAGTTCGAGATCTTCCGCACGGCGCTCGAGCGATTCACCGCGGCCGGCTTCGAGTACATCGGCATGGACCACTTCGCGCGGCCGACCGACGAGCTCGCGCGCGCACGGGCCAGCCGCTCGCTCCACCGCAACTTCCAGGGCTACACGACCAAGGCCGGGACCGACCTGATCGGGTTCGGCATGAGCGCGATCGGATCGGTCGGGAGCGCGTACGTCCAGAACCGCCGAGAGCTTCCCGCTTACCGGGACGCGATCGCTCGAGAAGGCGCGGCGACCTTCCGGGGTTTTCATCTTTCCCAGGACGACCGGCTGCGTCGAACCGTCATCGGCAACCTGCTCTGCCACGGTGTCGTCGTCAAGAGCGAGATCGAGAAGGAGTTCGGAATCGACTTCGACGCGACCTTCGCAGACGCCCTGGCTCGATTGGAGCCCTGCGCGTCCGACGGCCTGGTCGAGCTCTCGCAAGGGGAAGTGCGCGCCACAGCGATGGGCCGGGTGTTTCTGCGAAATCTGGCGATGCCCTTCGATGCTTATCTCACCGCCACGCCGGAGAAGCCGGTGTTCTCGCGGACCTTATGAGGCGCTGGGCGCTCGGCGCTCGGCGCTGGGCGCTGGGCGAAGCCGACGGACGCAGGTCTCTACGCCTAGCGCCTAGCGCCCATCGCCTAGCGCCCTTCTCGTGAAACGCGTCATCCTCTTTCTCCAGCTCGGCGGGCCCGAGACCCTCGACGAGGTCCCGCGTTTTCTGTACCGGCTCTTTTCGGATCCGGACGTCATCTCGGTCCGGCCCCCGCTTCTGCGAAAGGCGATCGCCGCGTCGATCGCGTTTGCGAGGCGAAACACATCGCGCGATCTCTATCGGAGGATCGGCGGCGGGTCTCCGATCCGGCGTTTGACCGAACAGCAGGCGGCCGGCGTCGAGAAGCGCCTGCGCGGACGCGGTCTGGACGTCGTCGTCCGCGCGGCGATGAATTGCTCGGCGCCGCTCGTGGAGGACGTGGTGCGTGAACAGGCCGGGCAGGGCGTCCGCCGTTTTCTCGCCTTTCCCCTCTATCCGCAATATTCGCTGACGACCACCAAAGGCGCGCTCGAGCGCGCCAGGAGCGCGGTCGAACGCTGCGCGCCGGGCGCCGCGGTCGAGGAGCTGAGCTCCTGGCCCACGCATCCCCTCTTCGTTCAGGCGCATGCGGAACTCATCGATCAGGAGATCGCCCGTTTTCCCGACCCGCGGCCGGAAGCGGTCCACCTGCTCTATTCGGCACATTCGATCCCCAAGAAGCTCGTGACCAGGAAGGGAGACCCTTATCCCCGCGAGGTTGAGGCCTCGATTTGCGCAATCAACGAGCGGCTCCAGAACCGGTCACCGTGGACTCTGGCCTATCAATCCAAGCTTGGCCCGATCGAATGGCTGGGGCCCTCCACTCTGCAGGTCCTGGGCGAGCTCGGGCGCTCCGGGGTCAAGCAGGTCCTCGCGATTCCCATCGCCTTCGTGACCGATCACGTCGAGACGCTCTATGAGATTGATCAGCTGTTCGGGGAGGAAGCGAAGCGGGTCGGCATCGAGCACTTCCGGCGGACCCGAGGCCTGAACGACCAACCCACGTTCCTCGCGGCGCTCGAGGATCTCGCTCTCTCCCGAAAGGAGTTCTGGTCGTGATCGATACGGTCGTCGTCGGGGCGGGCCTCTCCGGGCTGACCCGCGCCGATGCGCTGGCTCGATCGGGGCAAGACGTGCTGCTCCTGGAAGAGTCCAGCCGTGCGGGAGGAGTCGTCTCGTCGGAAATGCGCGACGGGTTCCTGCTCGAGAAGGGGCCGAACACGGTGCGGCCGACGCCACCGCTCTGGCAGCTGGTCGTGGGACTCGATCTGGAGGGCGAGGCACTCCTCGCTGATCCGCGGGAGCCGCGCTTCATCGACTTCCAGGGAGGTCTCCAGCCGGTTCCGATGTCCCTGAAAAGCTTTCTCTCGACTCCTCTGCTCTCTTGGCGAGGAAAATTGCGCCTGCTCGCCGAGTTTTCCGTCTTCCCGTCGAGGGAGCGCGTCGAGTCGGTGGCTTCTTTCTTCCAGCGCCGGCTCGGGCCGGAGGTCGCCGAGCGATTCGTCGAGCCCTTCATCTCCGGAGTTTTCGCCGGCGACGCTTGGCAGCTCGACATCGCAGAATGTTTTCCGAAACTGGCGCGATGGGAGAGGGATTTCTCCAGTCTCACCTTCGGCGCTCTCGTCGAGCGGTTGCGAGCCTCGGGCCCGCCGCCCGTCCGCGGCCTCCTGACGTTCCGAGACGGCCTCGAAACGCTGCCGCGGGCAATCGCGGCGCGCCTGGGCGACCGCTTGAGACTCGGGACGCGCGTCGAGGCGCTGCGAAGCTCTCAGGACGGCTGGACCGTCTGCACCGCCAAGGAAGAAATCACCACCCGACGCGTCGTTCTTGCCGCTCCCGCGCGAGAGGCCGCGCTCCTCGTCGCGAGTTTCGCGCCCGATGCCGCCGTAGCTCTGAAGTCGATCCCGCATCCTCCCCTGGTGGTTCTTCACCTGGCCTGGCCGATCGACGCCTTTTCCCCCCCACCCCGAGGGTTCGGGCATCTGGTGGTTCCCCAGCCGGAACGCCGAATCCTGGGAGCCATCTACAGCTCGAGCCTTTTTCCGGATCGCGCGCCTTCGGGCCGGTTTCTGGCGACCATTTTTCTCGGGGGCACCCGCGATCCCGCGGCGGTCGATCTTCCAGGCCCGGAGCTCGCGTCGATCGTTGAAGACGACCTCGCGGTGCTTCACTCCACTTCTCCCTTCGAGATCGTGCGCATCACCCGCTACGCGCGGGCGCTCCCTCAGTACGACCTGGAACACGGATCCCGGATCGAAACTCTCCAGCGCACCGAACGAGACTGGCCAGGCCTGACTTTTCTCGGCAACTACCGGGGTGGAGTTTCGGTCGGAGACGTCGTGGCCAACGCGATGAAACTCGAGCCGGGCTGATCCAGAGACACACGAGCCGCTCGCTCGAAGGACGCGGATATCATCTCGGCAAATGGCGATCGGCGTTCGAACGGAGGGGCTCCGGAAAGTCTACACCTCGCCTCCGCCCTCCGGGGTCCCGGGGCGCACGATCGGAATGACTTTCGGCGGAGGCCAGCCGCGCAAGTCGCGCAAGGAGAAACAGGAGATCGTCGCGCTCGACGGCTTGTCCCTGGAGATCGAACCGGGGGAGATCTTCGGCCTTCTCGGCCCCAACGGCGCCGGAAAGTCGACGACCGTCGGAGTGGTCACGACGCGTATCCGGCCGACCGCGGGCCGGGCATGGATCGGCGACCACGAGGTGTGGACGGATCGCGTTGCGGTGAAACGGCGCATCGGCGTCGTGCCGCAGCGCCCGAACCTCGATTTCGCTCTCACCGCGCGCGAGATCCTGACATTCCACGGGGCTTACTTCGGGATGGCGGCCGCGGAACGCGCGCAGCGAGCCCAGGAGCTGCTGGAGCGCTTCCAGCTCGTGGATCGGGCCGACCAGCTCGTCAAGGGATTCTCCGGCGGCATGATGCAGCGCATGTCGATCGCCCGCGCGATGATGCACGACCCCGAGGTCCTCTTCTTGGACGAGCCCTCCGCGGGTCTCGATCCGCAGACACGCCTGCTCCTCTGGGAGATGGTTCGGCAGTACAACGCCCGCGGCAAGACGATCGTATTGACGACCCACAACATGGAGGAGGCCGACGACCTCTGCCGGCGAGTCGCGATCGTGGATCACGGTCGTTTGATCGCGCTCGGAGAACCGGAAGAGCTCAAGAATTCGATTCCGGGAGGCTTCGTCATCCGATTGAAGCTGCGACCGCGCACGCCGGAGCTCATCGAGAGGCTGGCGCGGCTGCCCGGCGTGACCGAGGCCAGGGCGGTGGGAGATTCGGGAGTGGACCTTTATGCCGACCGGGGCGGACCCCTCGCGGCCGAAGCTTTCCCTGTCGTCGCGGCCGCCGGCGCGACCGTCACCGACCTGCACGTCTCCGAGCCGTCGCTGGAGAATCTTTTCCTTCACCACACGGGGAGGAGCTTGAGAGACTGAGTTCTCAGTTTTCAGTTCTCAGTTTTCAGTTCCAAACTGATAACTGACTACTGATCACTGAAAACTTGCAGCTATGAACCTCAAGACGTTCCTCGCTCTGTTGGGACGCGACGCCCGCGTGGCGCGGCGCAATTTCTTTCCGCTGCTGCTCCAGACGCTGCTCCAGCCGATGCTGCTCGTCTTCGTCTTCGGGCGCGTCCTCACGACATCGGGATACATGCCGATGCAGTACAAGAGCCTTCTGCTGCCCGGCATCATGGCTCTCTCGATGCTGCTTTCCGGAATTCAGGCCGTCGCGATGCCGCTGATCGCCGAGTTCCAGTTCACGCGCGAGATCGAGGACCGATTGCTGGCTCCCATCGAGATCGAGTGGGTCGCCGTCGAAAAGATCGTCGGGGGAATGATCCAGGCGCTCGTCGCCGGCCTGGTCGTTCTCCCCGCGGCCTGGCTCACGCTGGGCAAAGGGGTTGAGATTGTCTTCGCCCACCCCTTTCAATTCGCGGCGATCTGCCTGCTCGTCGCCCTGGTCTCGTCCGCGGTCGGGTTGACACTTGGGTGCTCGATCGGTCAGACCCACATCGGTCTGATGTTCTCGCTCGTCCTGGCGCCGATGATCTTCTTCGGCTGCACCTACTACCCGTGGAGCGCTCTGGCCAAATTTCCCATTCTGCAGAAGGCGGTGCTGGCCAACCCTGTCGTCTATGCCAGTGAAGGACTTCGGAGCGCGCTCGTCCCCCAATTCCCTCACCTCTCGTTGACCGTGATCTTCGGCGGCCTGATCTTCTTCAACGTCCTCTTCCTGGCGCTCGGGATCCGCCAGTTTCGACGCAAGGCTGTCCTTTAGAAAGGCCGGCTCCCTCAGGGGACACAGCTGCCGCTCGGCGCCGACCTGAACTCTTGGAGCCCAAGGGTTTACAAGTTGGCCGGTAGATTGCTCTTGTTGGCGCCGGAGGGACAAGAGATGAATAAGAACGCATGGCGCTTCTCGCTCGCGGTCCTTGGCTGGGCCGCCCTTCTGCTCGCGGGGGCCGCGGCAGCGCGCGCACACGGGCCTTCCGGCACTCTGTCCGAGCGCGGCTACCAGGAGATGCAGCGTCTGGCCCACGAACTGGACGAGGTGGCCTCTCACGCGAACGACCAGGCTCAGCACCAGCAGGCTTGGATCTACAACAACGACCGGAGCTTCCTGCGGGCCGTCTCGCGGTTCGCGGACCACGCCGAGGCTTTTCACGCACGCATGGATACCTACCGGACTCGGCCCTGGCAGGTCGACGACGAGCTGCGCCGCCTGATCCGCGACGCGCGAGACGTTCAGTACCGGGTCCAACACGCACGAGCTGTCGACGATCACACGATCGCGGACTGGAACCGGGTCTTGCAGATCCTCAACCAGATGATTCGCGTCTATCAGAACGACATTGCCCGTCGCTCTTGGGACACGTGGGATGGGTACGGAAGCCGGTACGGCGCTCCTCCTCCGCCCGCTCCGGATCCCTCCGTCTATGGAAATCAGGTCCCCGACCGCGGCCAACTCGCGGCTCTTGCCCGCGAGCTCGCCGAGCGAACCGCCCGGATCTTTCAGTATGCGACCGCAGCCGCCGGCCCCTTCCAGGCCGACCCCCGGCAGCGGGACTCAATCGACGCGATCATGCACTTTCGCGACCAGGCCCGCGCGTTCCACGAGCAGGTGGAATCGGGACTCGATCCCTCACGTCTCAGCGGCTCTGCGAACCACCTGGCGCAGGATGCGCGCGAGGCCGACGCGCGCGTGAGACAGACTTATCTCTCTCCCCAGATTCAGGGGGACTGGCAACAGGCGATGCGGCTGGTCAACCAGATCCGGGCAATCGCGCCATATTGAGGAGGCCGGAAGATGAAGAATCGTCCTGCTTCACCCTGGGTCTGGCTCGGTCTGACAGTCGGCGCGGCCTTCTTTGCAGCGGCGTGCGACGCAACGTACAGCGTGGGAGTGTCTTCGGATCCCTATGCGCGGCCCTACTATCCTCCTCCGGAGGTCCATTACGCCTTTCCCGTCGAACGTTTCGCCGCGCTCGCGCATGAGCTCGACGACCGGGCCGCCCGAGCGCACGAGCTCGCTGAAACGCATGCGGCAAGCTACGGGCCTCAGGCGCAGGAGTTCTTCGAGCGGATCCATCACTTCAGCGACCAGGCCCGCGCTTTCCACTATCGTTACGAGCGCGGAGAAATTCGCACGCAGGATAGATTGCGGGAGGAGCTCCAGCACCTGATCGATGACGCGCGCGCGACCGACGACGCGATCCGGCGGGCGCGAGTCTTCTCCGAAGTTTACGAGGAATGGAGCGGCGTGATCCGGGTGCTCAACCGGATGCTGAACATGGCCGGAGCCTGATCGAGGCCGGAACCGGCCTGGCAGCTTCCTTGCTGCGATTGAAGCGGAAAGGAGACTGTCATGGCCTGTGAACATCGCGGCTGTCGCTGCAAGGAAGAAGCTGTGAACCGCGAAGGGAAGCACTTCTGCAGCGAGTTCTGCGCGAAGGCGCAGACGAGCAATCAGCACGAGGCGAACTGCCGCTGCGGGCATCCCGACTGCGCCCAGAAATAACGCGCCCTGCGCTTTAAGGTACAGCGGCAGTGGCCAGAGTCGCCGCGCGTATCCGAGACGGATCGCTCGCCTGGACCCACGCGACAACCACGCTGTCGCCAGACCGTACGAGTCTTGGAAAGCCGCTCGTCCGAGCCGCCGTGGTCTCCGAGACGAGCATCGCTTCCCCGGCCCGGCCGCTCGAGGAGAACCGCCGCAGCTGAATGGAGGACTGCTTTCCCTGGGAAGCCACCCACAGAACGATCGCGTCCCCGTTTGCGTCCAGGACGACTGCCACGCGGCCGAGCGGGCCCGCGTCATCCACGACGCGAGGAGCGCCGAACGTCGCGCCGGAGTCCTTCGAGAACGCCACCTGGACGCGAGGCCGCCCCTGCGCTGCGGTGAACCACGCGACTGCAACTCTCCTCCCGTTCGCGTCCACCGAAGGCCCGTTCACCGGGCAGCCCGAGATCTCCCATCCATCATTCGCGACCGGCCTGGGCTCCGTCCACCGCTTGCCCGTTCGCCGCACGATTGAAATGTCCCGGATCTCCTTCTCGGACCGGTCGCGGTAGACGACGATCGGACCCTCCGGCGTGATCGCCGCTCCCGTCTGGCAGCAGTCGCAAACACGCGTATCGAGGAGCTCTGCAAAGCGCACGGTCTCGCCGGCGAGAGCCGTGCGGAGGCTCATGTTCCCTCCGCCGTGTTCGCTCCCGCCGCTCTCCGATTTGGTTTCTCGGCCGTCGAGCCAGAAAACGCGGATCTGATTGCCGTCAGGAACGAACGAAACGAAACCGTGCTCGGCTTGAGTTTCGTCGTCGTGCGCCTTTCCGATCTGTCTCCAGGGTGATCCGAGTGACTCCGCCCGCGCGAGCTGCACGTCATAGGCGTCAGTCCCATCGCCGGACATCTGTGCCCAGTGCGCCAGCAGCCATCCTCCCGGACCCTGCGCGATCGAAGGGAAGTCGGCCCAGTTCGCGAAGAAGCGATTCCCAGAGAAGACGGTTTGCGGCTCGGCCCAGCGGCTGCCGTCGAAGATCGAGTATCGAAGCGCGTAGACGCCGTCCTGCGGCTTGGAGCCGGGGCGAGGCGGCTCGAGCCAGGACAGCAGGACGTTCTTGCCGACGCGGGAGAGCTCCGGCCCGAGCGAGCCGGCAGCCGCGGGAGGGTCGAGGATTCGGATCAACCGAGGCGCGGCTTCCGGGCTCAGGGCCGACGGCGGACCTTGCGCTGGCGCCAACCGCGTAGCGGCGGGAGAGTCGGCGCCCGGCGCCGGGAAATGCGTGCACAGAAGAACCAGAAGGGCACCCAGGGGCGCTGCGAGAATCATCTGGACCTCCGCTCGAGAGCCTGGTCATCTTCGATATCCCTGTGTCTCCTGATCACATCGAGTGCCCTCCGTGCGATCCGAACCGGACGCGGAAGAAGACGTGGGCGGAAAGGGGATGACGGCCGTAGACGGAATCGAGGCGCGAGCGGAATCGATACGTCGTGAGATCCGCTCCGAGGCCGGTTTCGGCCTCCGAGAGGAGGGGCACATTGCGCACGAAGCCGAGCGTCGCCGCCTGCACGAGCGTCCGCTCCCGCGCAACCCCGTTCGGGCGTTGTCTCTTGTGGACCAGCTCGTAGATGTCCCGGTCCACGCTCTCGAGCCGTCCGTAGAGGAAGTTCTTCCGCGCGAACTTCCACGTCCACTCGAGGAGGTTTCCCCACTCCGGTCCTTCCTCTGTCTGATTCCGGCCAGCGATAAGGCTCGCCGCGATGAAGCCGCCGGCAGTCGACCTCTGGTAGGTCAGCGACGCGCTCGAGCGAGTCTGGTTTCCCTGTTCGATCGCTTCCGGATGTTCCAGATGACCGGCGGAAACCTGGAGCGCGAGCTCCGGCATCGGCCGGATCGTCAACCTGCCGGAGTAGGAGTCGAGCGCGCCGGCCTCGAGGTTCCAGCGGTTCTCGTCCGGCTCCGCGCCGTGAAAGGCGGAGGCCTCGAGCGTGAAGATCGAAGCCGCGAAGCCTACAGTCGCGACGTCGTAGGAGATGTGGGTCGAGTCCTGGTTGTGGTGAGAGAGGGGCGCGGTCGGATTCTCGGAAGCCGAGAGACGGTGAGGGTAAGCGACCGGTCCCAGGGACGGCTCCCCCACTGGAGCGAGGTAGAGGCGCAGCTTCGCTCCGGCCCCGACCGGCTTCTCCCAGGAGGCGGCGAGCTGCACGACGAGATCATGAGGGTGCTGGAGGTCCACAAGTAATATATTGTGGTACGTCTCGCCCCGCTGAAAGAGCTCGAGGGAGCCGCGCGGCGGGACCGTCGCCGGCTCGAGAGTGAACGTGCCGAGCAGCGAGAGTTTTCCTCCCGCCCACCGGCGCACGGCCATCGCCATCAAATGGTTCTGCGACTCGAACTCGCGATCGCCCGAGGGCCCTCCCTGCCGGTTGGCCGTCAGGAACGCGTAGCCGTGGAGCATCGTCATCCAGTGCTCCATTGGTTCCATTTCCTCCATCGCTGCCATCGGATCGGGGTTCGATGGCTGCTGCATGTCATGGCCAGAGGGTCCTGCCGTTGCGCTGGGCGGCGGGACTCCGGCCGGAGGGGCCGTGGGTGTCGGCGTCGCCATCGGCATCGGGTGATGCTCGTGCTGGGCGGCAGCCCGGGAGCAAGCCGCGAAAAAGAGCAGAAGAGTCAGAAACTGGGTTCGAGACTTCACGGGTCCTCCGTTTCGCCAGAGCGGGAGTGGTCCGACGAAGAATCCGTCGGACGTGAGGCGAAACGGTGAATCAGATTCGGAGGGGCGGTGGGGCGGACCGGCTCCTCGGGGCCGGACACGCGGACGAGAACGCGGCCACTGGGCCAAGGGGCGCACTGCTCGTGACGAGAAGCGTATGGGCCGGCATCAGGCTCCCGGAGCTGACCCTCGAAAGGGGCCGCGGCAGAGAGGAGATCGCTCCCCCGGAGTGGAAGCCCGGACAGTGGCTGGAGGAGGGCGGCGACTCCTTCCGGTTGCTGCCGCTCTCCTCGTGACGGGCACAGGCTCCCGACATCGTCTCGCAGAAGGCGGAATCGCAGGAGATCGCACAGGCCACCGCCAGTGACGGGAGCGAGAAGAGACTCCATGCGGCCGCAAGCGCGAGGATACCTTTCACCGGACCCTGCAATCTGACGCGGGAGGTTCGCATTGCTGGCCGCTCAGTGGCTATGGGGTTTCGTTCCAGGCGGATGGGTATGCGGTGTCGGGGCCGCGGCACCCGCGGCTTTGGGTTTCTCCACGGGGCTTGCAGGCGAAGTCTCCTCTTCGTGGTGATGCTCCTCTTCTTCCGATCCCGTCTTCAGAACCTTTTGCTCGTCCGCGGAAATCTGCGGCAGATGCCGGACGAACGTGACCAGATGCCAGATTTCCTCCTTCTTGTGCGTCAGGGAGAAGGCGGGCATGCCCGACATTCGAATGCCGTTGGCTACGATCCAATAGAGCTCGCCGTCGGACATGTTCTGTATGGCGGGCAGCGTCAGGTCCGGGGCGGTTGGATTCAGACCCATCCCCGCCTCGGACTCTTCGACGCCCGGAGCTCCGTGGCACATGACGCAGTTCTCTTTGTAATGCGCGAGGCCAAGCTTAAGAGCCTCGGGAGACCCGGCGAAGGGATTTTTCTCCTTGGGCGCCCGGCGAGCCACCGAGCGCTGGAGCGTGAACGCCGCCACCTTCCGCTCGAACTTTCCCGACCCCTCCTTCGCCGAGACGTTGAAGGAGCCGGTCGCGGCGAGGAGAAAACAGGTGAGGATCACGAGCAAGACTCCAAGGAGAACACCGGCCAAGAGTTTCATGATTCTTACCTCCAAGCTGCGAGCTGTCAGCTGTCAGCTATCAGCTTTCCTCACGCATGCCCCCGATTGGACGCGTGGCAGGTCATCTCCGATCCCCACTCGACCTGAATGGTCGCGTGCGCGACGCCGGCCTGTTCCTGGAGCAGCCGCTGCACAGCGGCGAGCAGCTCCGCTCGCGGAATGTCGGTCGAGGCTCGGATGTGAACGCTGGCCGAATGGAGGCCGGACGTCAGGGTCCAGAAGTGAAGGTCGTGCACTTCTTCGACACCGGAAATCTCGCTCAACTGGCGGCGAAGAGCCGGCACGTCGATCTCCCCGGGCGTCCCTTCGAGAAGGATGTGCGCGGATTGGCGGAGCAACCCCACGGCGCGCGGCAGAATCACGAGGGCGATCGCGCCCGACAGCGCGGGGTCGATCCAGGTCCAGCCGGTCGCGGGGATCGCCACGGCGGCGGCCACGACCGCCAGAGCGCCGAGCGCGTCCATGACCACTTCGAGGTAGGCCGCCCGCAGGTTCAGGTTCGCGTTGCGCCCGCGGGCGAGCAGAAGGACCGAGACCATGTTGCCCGCCAGAGCGACCGCGCCGATCGCGAGCATGAGCCCGGCGTGGATCGCTATGGGATGAGTCAGACGCCGGACCGCTTCGTATCCGATGAATAGCGCCATCAGAAGAAGGACCTGGGCGTTGACGAAGGCGGCGAGGACTTCGGCGCGGTAGAGGCCGAACGTGTGGCGGCCCGTGGGAGCGCGTTCCGCGAGCGTCGCGGCGGCATACGCGAGTGTCAGCGCGCCGATATCGGCAAAGACGTGCGCGGCATCGGCGAGCAGCGCGAGGCTGTGCGAGAGCAGACCTCCCACGACCTCCACGAGAAGCACCCCTACGGTGACCGCGATCGCGGCTCGCAGCCGGCGCCGGCCTCCGGCGCGATCCGTCACCAGGCCGGCCGCGGGAAGGAGGGAGGAACCGTGTGCGGCGCTCATGGAAGCGGGCTACAGCCGCTCGACCTGGACCCGGGCGTCGTTGAAGCAGGCGCCCTGACCCAGATCTGCCAGGGTGGCGGGGGCGAGAGATGTCGCCGTCATCCCGTTTTCGGTGTTGTGGCCCCAGAGACCCTTGGGAAGAACCGCGAGTCCCGGTCGGAGAGTGGCATTCCGCCGCGCCCGGCAGACCACCTCGCCGAGCTCGTTGAAGACGCGGACGCGATCCCCGTCGGAGATTCCCCGCGCCTGCGCATCTTCCGGCGCCAGCTCGACACCGACCGCCTCGCGGCGCAGCTCGCCCAGGCTCGAAGAGATCGTGCGATCGGTCGCGGGCGACAGCAGTGCCAGCGGAAAGCTCGCGCTCGCGGGCTCCGGCTGGAAGTGGTAGAGCCCGCCGGGCGCCTCGGTATCCAGCTCCTCCGGCACGAAATGCACGCGTGCGTCCGACGTCCGCGGGAAGACGTCGACGAAAGAGATGGGCGCCGGGTTTCCGCCGGGAAAGGCGGCGCCGTCTCGTGCCAGCGCAGCGGCGATCGCCTCCCCTTCCCGACTTCGCGACAGGAGCGCCGCCGCCAGCTCCTCCGCCGTCTCGGGGTCTTCCGGGCGCGCCACACCGGTCCGCCGGCACAGCTCTCCGAAGACCTCGTGATTCGGACGGGACTCCCCCACTGGCTCGAGCACCGGCCGCGTGCTCTGGAGAACCATCGCGCCGTATCCCCGCGACATTTCTGAGCGCTCGAGAAAGGTGGTGGCGGGCAGGACCACATCCGCATACCGCGCCGTGTCCGTCATCACGGGATCGAAGACGATGGTGAAGAGATCTTCCCGCGCGAGTCCCGCCAGAACCTTCGACTGGTCGGGGATCGTCATCGCCGGATTGGCGTTGTAGACGAAGAGGAGATCGACCGGTCCTCCTTCGCGGCCGGCGAGGACCTCGCCCAATCGGTTCATATTGACCTCGCGCGTCGTCCAGCTCGCAGCCCCTGCCGCGGCTGCCGAATCGAGGTCCCAGGCCTTCGAGTTCGACATCGTGTATCCGCCACCACGGACACCGAACTTGCCGGCGACCGCGGGCAGCGCGAGGATGGCCGCGACCGCGGACCCGCCGTTGCGATTTCGCTCGACGCCCCAGCCGCAGCGGATGGCCGCCGGTTGCGACTCCGCGTAGAGGCGGGCAAAGCGCTTGAGGTCGCCGACCGGTACGCGCGCCGTCTCCGCGGCGCGCTCGAGCGTCCAGGGCTCCGCGCGCCGCCGAAGCTCTTCCGACCGGGTCGTGTGCTCGGAGAGGAACTTCTCATCCGAGTAGCCCTTTCCGAACAGCCACCGGATCAAGGCCAGCGCGACGACCAGGTCCGTGCCCGGATGGATCGGCAGGTGAAGGTCCGCGCGCGCGGCCAGACGCGTCCGGCGCGGGTCGACCACGACGAGCTTTCCGCCCCTCTTCTGCGCCTCCTGAACGTGCGGGACCAGATGGATTCCGGAAACGGAGGGGTTCACGCCCCAGAGGACGATGAGCTTCGCTTCCGCGTAGTCCTGCAAAGCGACGCCGGGCATCTTTCCGTAGAGCCCCCGGGCTGCCGCTCCGGAAGGTGCCGCGCAGACCGTCCGCGCCAGCCGCGACGCGCCCAGCCGAGAGAAGAGCCTCGCGTCGACGGCGTCGTGAGAGAGGTAGCCGTTGGATCCCCCGTAGCAGAAGGGAAGGATGCGCTCCCCCTGGCCTCGGTCAACGAGCTCCTTCATCCGGCGCGCGACTAAGTCGAGCGCCTCCTCCCAGGAGACTCGCCGGAACTGTCCCTTTCCCTTTTCGCCGACTCGGATCTGGGGGTACCGAACGCGGTCGGGTCCGTAGAGATGCTCCGGAAAGCGCCGGACCTTGGCGCAGATGTAGCCGTCGGTGAGGGGATTGACGCGGGTTCCGGCGATCGCGACAGCCCGGCCGTCCTCGAGCTGGACCTCGAGGCTGCACGCGTCGGGGCAGTCGAGCGGACAGGCGCTCGGAAGCCGTGCGGTCGTCGGAGACGGATCGGGGGGCAAGGCGGCCACCGGACGATTCTAGTCCGCGGCGAGGCGGAGTCCCCTATCGCGCGAGGTCGCAGCGCAGCCCGCACCCGGCCGCCGTGGCACGTTCGTAGACCGCGGCTGCGGCGGCGACGTCTTCCAGCGCCGTGCCAGTGCTGTCGAAAACCACGATTTCGTTCCGGCTCTGCCGTCCCGGCTGGCGGCCGGCCACGATCTCGGACAGCTCTCCGTAGACGTCGGCGCGGGTCAGGACTCCGGCGTCGAGGGCGTG
>Ga0070698_100002138_pt1 | contig 21929 bp, 18 predicted proteins | sample KBSK1502metaG_FD_65477 | JGI IMG/M metagenome (GOLD analysis project Ga0070698, IMG submission 65477) | Corn, switchgrass and miscanthus rhizosphere microbial communities from Kellogg Biological Station, Michigan, USA - KBS K1-50-2 metaG | ecosystem: Host-associated > Plants > Roots >...
GGCCGAGGTCGAGGCCGAGGACATCCTCGAGATCACGATCGTAGGCAATCCGATCATGCACCACCTGTTCCTCGGCTTCGACCCGACGCCACTCGGCTCGGCGCCGTTCGCGCTCGCCACTGATCGCGCCGTGCGCGTGCGCGCTCGCGAGCTCGAGCTGCCGGGGCACGAGGGCGCACGCGTCTACTTGCTGCCGTGCATCGCGGGCCACGTGGGCGCCGACGCAGCCGGGGTGATCCTCGCCGAGACCCCGTATCTCGCGGACGAGATCACCCTCGTCGTCGACGTCGGCACGAACGCCGAGATCGTGCTCGGCTCGCGGGACCGGCTGCTCGCCGCTTCGTCGCCGACCGGGCCGGCGTTCGAGGGCGCCCAGATCTCGTGCGGGCAGCGGGCCGCGCCCGGCGCGATCGAGCGGGTGCGGATCGACCGGGCCACCCTCGAGCCTCGCTTCCGTGTCATTGGCTCGTCGCGCTGGTCCGACGAGACGGGCTTCAAAGCCTCCACGCGGCGCACCGGCGTGACCGGCGTCTGTGGCTCGGGCATCGTCGAGGTCATCGCCGAGCTGTTCCTCGCCGGAGTGATCACCGCCGACGGCACGATCGACGGCAGCCTCGCGGCCCGCTCGCCTCGTGTCGTCCCGGATGGCCGGACGTTCAGCTACGTGCTCAACGAGGGCGGCCCGGGTGTTGCGCTGGGTGACCGCGAGACGGGCCCGGCGTCGCCACGGCTCCTGATCACCCAGAACGATGTCCGCGCGATCCAGCTCGCGAAGGCGGCGCTGTACGCGGGCGCGCGGTTGCTGATGGACCATCTCGAGGTCGAGACTGTCGATCGGGTCAAGCTCGCCGGTGCGTTCGGCAGCCAGATCGATCCGCTCCACGCCCTCGTCCTCGGCCTCGTGCCCGATGCGCCGCTGGACCATGTCGGCGCAGCGGGCAACGCGGCGGGCACCGGCGCGCTGATCGCGCTGCTGTCGGGCGAGGCGCGGCGCGAGATCGAGCGGGTGGTCCGCACGGTCGAGAAGATCGAGACGGCGGTGGAGCCTCGGTTCCAGCAGCACTTCGTCGACGCCATGGCGATCCCGCACGCCACCGCGCCAGCGACGAATCTCGCCCACGAGGTCGAGCTCCCCGCTTCTCGCCCCGCAGGCGGAGAATCGCAGCAGAACGGACGACGCCCGTCCGCGACCCGCCCGCCGAATCGGCGGCGCGGCGTGTCCCAGCCGATCGGAGGCGGCCGATGACCGACACGGCAACCGAACCCGCGCGAGAGCGACACGGTCGCCCGGGCGGCGGTCGCGACGCACGAATCGCCGCGCGCCAGGCGGCGGCGCATGCGGCCGGCGCGCCGTTCCTCACTCGGGCGCTCAAGCCGTTCGAAGTGCTCGACGAGGAGGGCCTGTCGCTCATCGAGCGCAACGCCGACACGATCCTCGAGGAGGTCGGGATCATCTTCCGCGGCGACCCCGAGGCGGTGAAGATGCTCAAGGACGCCGGCGCTGACATCGAGGGCGAGCTCGTCAAGTTCCCGCGCGGAATGTGCCGCCAGATCGTCCAGGCGAGTGCGCCGCGGATCTACACCCAGCACGCGCGCAATCCCGCGCGCGACGTGCGGATCGGCGACCCCTACACGGTCCTCGCGCCCAACTACGGCAGCCCGTTCGTGCGCGACCTCGACAACGGGCGGCGCTACGGCACGCTCGAGGACTTCCGGAACTTCGTGAAGCTCGCGTACATGACCCCGCACCTGCACCACTCCGGCGGGACCGTGTGCGAGCCGGTCGACGTCCCCGTGAACAAGCGCCACCTGGACATGGTCTATTCGCACATCCGCTGGAGTGACAAGCCATTCATGGGCTCGGTCACGCACCCGGATCGGGCGCGGGACTCGGTGGAGCTCGCGAAGATCGCGTTCAGCGATCGCGGCCCGGACTTCCTCGACAGCCACACCGTGATCACCAGCCTGATCAACGCCAACTCGCCGCTGGTCTGGGACGCGACGATGCTCGGCGCGGCGCGGGTCTACGCGGAGGCGAACCAGGCGACGCTGATCACGCCGTTCATCCTCGCCGGGGCGATGTCGCCGGTGACCGTCGCGGGCACGTGTGCCCAGACCCTCGCCGAGGCGCTCGCGGGCATGGCCTTCGTCCAGCTCGTGCGGCCCGGCGCGCCGGTCATCCTCGGCAGCTTCGCGTCATCGATCTCGATGCAGTCGGGAGCGCCCACCTTCGGGACACCGGAGCCGGCGCTGGTCCTGTACGTCATGGCCGCGCTCGCGCGGCGGCTCGGCGTGCCCTTCCGCTCCGGGGGGAACCTGTGCGCGGCGAAGACCGCCGACGCCCAGGCGGCCTACGAATCGGCCGCGACGTTCCAGCCGACGATCCTCGCCGGCACGAACTTCGTGCTCCATGCGGCCGGCTGGCTCGAAGGCGGCCTCGCGGTCGGCTACGAGAAGTTCATTCTCGATCTCGACCAGTGCGGCATGGCCGGCGTGTTCGTCGGCGGCGTCGACCTGTCGGAGAACGGCCAGGCGCTGGACGCCATCCGCGAGAACGGCCCGGGCATGCACTTCCTCGGTAACTCGCACACCCTCGCCAACTTCGAGACAGCGTTCTATCGATCGGCGACCGCCGACAACAACTCATTCGAGCAGTGGCTCGAGGACGGCGCGCTCGAATCGCCCCAGCGCGCGAACAAGATCTGGAAGCGGATGCTCGCCGAGTACGAGGCGCCGCCGATCGACCCGGGCATCGACGAGGCGCTCAACGAGTTCATCGCGAAGCGGAAGGCCGCCTTCCCCGACTCGGACGTCTAGGCGGCGGCTCCCATCGATGGCCGTGGCCGAAGCCTCCGCCGCGCTCGCCGGCGTCCTCGCCGACCCGACCTTCGAGCTGATTCCCCTCAAGAACGTCCACGAGCAGGCGGCGGCGATCCCGCGCGGCCGAACCGTTTCCGTGACGGCGTCGCCGGGCAAGACGATCGATACCACGGTCGAGCTGGCGATCGAGCTCGAGGCGGCAGGTCTGCGCGCGATCCCGCACCTCTCGGCCCGGATGATCCGCGACCGCGCACACCTCGCCGCCCTCCTCGACCGCCTCGAGGCGGCGAACATCGATCGCGCGTTCGTCGTCGGCGGCGATGCGGACGAGCCGGGCGAGTTCCTCGACGGGCTGTCGCTCCTCCGGGCGATGGCCGAGCTCGGCAGGCTCCCGAAGGAGCTCGGCTGCCCGTGCTACCCGCAGGGCCACCCGGACATCCCGGACGACGCGCTGGCCCAGGCGCTTCGGGACAAGGCGCAGTTCGTCCAGTACATGACCACGCAGCTGTGCTTCGACCCGAAGGCGATCGCATCGTTCATCGCGGCACGACGCGCCGAGGGCAACACGCTGCGGGTCAAGCTCGGCATTCCGGGCGTCGCCGAGATCCCGAAGCTGCTGTCGATCAGCGCCCGGATCGGGGTCAAGGACGCGAGCCGGTTCGTGCTCAAGAACGCCCGATTCGTCGGCCAGCTGCTCCGCTCCGGCGGCATCTACCGGCCGGTCGATCTCATGCGCAAGCTGGAACCGGTGATCGCAGACCCGGTCGCGGACGTGCTGGGGCTGCACGTGTACACCTTCAACAACGTGCCCGCCACCGAGGAATGGCGGCGCGACGCGGAGGCTGCAGCCCGCGCCTGAGGCCGGTGCCGAGCGGCACCTCGCCCGAAGGTCGGGCGGGCGCAGCAACGTCTTTCTCATGCCGGTGCGGCGCTGCGCCGCTCGCGGGGTCAGTTGTTCACCGACGCTCTCGCCCCGCGGCTGCCAAGATTGGCTGCTGCCATGGGCCTTCCGACTGGACCTGCCGTCACGTTCCTCTTCACCGACATCGAGGGTTCGACGCGGCTGGAGCGCAGCGTCGGGTCGGCGTCGTGGGCGGAGATCGTCGCGCGACACGATCAGCTCCTTCGTCAGGCGATCGAGTCGAACGGGGGAGCGGTCGTCAAGACCGAGGGTGACGCCTTCTTCGCCGCGTTCGACACGCCCGACGCGGCCGTCCGGGCGGCTATCGACGGCCAGCGTGCCGTCTCGGATTCGAGCTGGCCCGAGGGCTGCCTCCTGCGCGTGCGCATGGGCATGCACACGGGCGAGGGCCGCCTCCGTGGCGGCCGCCTCGAGGGCGACCCGGAGGACTACGTCGGCATCGACGTGAACTACGCGGCGCGAATCGCCGCTGCCGGCAACGGCGGCCAGATCGTCCTGTCGCAGACGCTTGTCGACGCCCTCGGTGGGAGCGCGGCGCGCGTGAGCGATGGCGGCGAGCTCCGCCTCGCCGATGAGGGCCTCCGCGCGGTCAAGGACTTCGAGGAGCCGCTGCGCCTCCACCGGCTGGTGGTCGTGGGTGCGGCGGAGGACGACCGGCCGCTGCGGACCCTCACGGCCCCGTCGAACCTGCCCGGGGACGTCACCGAGCTGGTCGGCCGGCAGGCAGACCTCGAACGGCTCCGCGGCGAGCTCGACGAAACCCGCGTGCTCACCCTGACCGGGCCCGGCGGGAGCGGCAAGACGCGCCTCGCGCTCGGCCTCGGCCGGACTGTGCTCGACCGATTCCCCCACGGCGTCTGGTTTGTCGACCTGGCCGGGCTGACGCAGCCGCACCTCGTCGAGACGACCATCGCCGCGGCGCTCTCAGTTCGAGAGTCCGCCGAAAAGCCGATCGGCGAGGTGCTCCGGGAATACCTGCGCGAGCGGACGACGCTGCTCCTGCTCGACAATCTCGAACAGCTGCTCCCACCCGCAGCCCAGACGGTTGCGCTCCTGGTCCGCGTTGCCCCGAAGCTATGCGTGATCGTCACCAGCCGCGAGCTGCTGCGGATCGCCGGCGAGCGCGGCTACGCCGTACCGCCGCTGGACATCGCGGCCGGCATCGAGCTGTTCGAGGCCCGAGCGAAGGCAATCCGACCGGATCTCCAGTTCACGGACGACTCGCGCATCGCAGTCCGGATGATCTGCGAGCGGCTGGGCGGGGTCCCGCTGGCGATCGAGCTCGCCGCCGCACGCGTCCGGCTGATGAGCCCGGCTTTGATCCTGGAGCGGCTCGTCGGCAGCCTCGACCTGGCTGGGTCGTCGCGGGACGTGCCCGAGCGCCAGCGCACGCTCCGTGGCGCGATCGCCTGGAGCCACGACCTGCTCGGCGAGCCGGAACGACGCCTGTTCCGCCGGCTCGGCGTCTTCGTTGGCGGCTGGACCGCCGAGGAGGCCATCCGCGTCGCCGATCCGGACGGCGATCTCGGCGTCGACGTCGTCGAGGGCCTCGATTCGCTGGCTGACAAGAGCCTCATCCGGATCGAGCCTGCCGAGTCAGGCGGCGATACCCGTTTCGAGTTCCACCCGCTGCTCCGGGAGTACGCGCTGGAGCGGCTGCACGAGAGCGGCGAAGCGGAGGCATTCCTCGAGCGCCACGCAGTGGCCATGGTCGACGCGCTCGAGTCGATCGGCGGGCAGATCCTGGGCACCCGCGGGACAGACGCGGTCAAACGCCTCGACGCCGAGATCTACAACCTGCGGGCGGCCTGCGATTTCGGCCTGCAGCGAGACCGTGACGAGATCCCGCTCCGGATCCTCGCCGCGACCTGGCGCTGGTTCCAGCAGCGGGGCTTCCTGCGCGAGGCACGCGGCGTCTTGCAGCCGCTGCTGGCGCACGAAGGCGCGGAGCCGCGCATCCGCATCGGCGCGCTCGCCGCCGAGGGCGGGCTCGCCTACTGGATGAACGACTTCGACGCCTGCCGCACGGCGTACCGGGAACGACTGGCGCTCGCCGAGGCGATCGGCGACAAGCTGCTCGTCGCCGATGCTCAGTACGACGTCGGGTTCCTGTCGCTGATCGACAAGGATCCAGTGGGTCTGCGCGACCACGAGCAGCGCGCACTCGACCTGTACGAATCGCTCGGAGATGAGGGGGGCGCGATGCGCGCGAGGCAGGCCGTCGGGCTGGCGCACTTCCTCAATGGCGAGTACGCGCGCGCCCAGGAGTTCGAGCTCCAGAACCAGGAGGAGTTCCGGCGCAAGGGCTCTGCCTACCTGGTCGCCGACTCGCAGACGTTCCTCTCGGGCGTGAACTTCCGACTTGGCGAGCCCGAGGTGTCATGGCGCTGGATGCTCGACGCCCTCGCCTTCTTCGCCGAGCACGACAACGCAAGCGGCGTCGCGCGCGCGCTGGGCATGGCCGCGATCCTCCTCGTGAACTTCGGCGACGCCGAGCTCGGCGCTCGCGTGACCGGGGCGACGTACGAGCTGTCGAAGCAGAAGGGGGTGATGGTCGCGCCCGTGACCGTGCTCCACCTCCCCGACCCGCGCGAGACCGCCGTCGAACGTCTCGGCAAGGACCGCGCCGCATCGCTCATGGACGACGGCGCCCTGACGCCGCTCCCGGAAATGATCGAGACGGTGACTGCGGCCCCGGTGCCCAGGGCGCAGGCAGTCCCGACGCCTGCCGGTTGATCCGAGGCGACCGACCCGGTCGGCCGGTCGATGCCAACGAGCCCCGTACCTTCAGATGGCTGGCCTTCCGCGGGCCAAGTGCATAGCCTCCCCGTCGATGGCCAGCTCGAGGCCCGAGGGCGGGCTCGCACTCCGACTCGATGCCGTCGCGGAGGATGCCTTCGAGCCCGACTCGGTGGCCGACGCGCCACTGCTGCGTTTCGAGGCCTTCCTCGCCACGGAGCGGCTCTTCGGCTGGATTCGCCTCGAGGCGACGCGACTGACCGACCTGCTGAACGCCCACGACGCGCTGCACCTGTTCAACGCCTCGTTCGAGAGCCTTACCGATGGTTCGACTCGCCGGGCCGAAGAGCTGGTCGTGCCGCGATCCTCGCTGCTCGCCGTGTCGGTGACCGGCCCGCGCGGTGATCCCGCGCTGCGCCGCTGGACGCACTCCCATCCGGTCGCGGTCCAGCTCGGTGAGTTCCTGATGGGTGGGTATGCCCACGCGATGCCAGGGGAGGACGCGCTCGCCAGCATGCTCGAGCGCCCGCCGATGGTGCCCCTCACCGATGCCTGGCTCCAGCATTGGACCGCAGGTGAGCGCCGCCGCACCTGGATCGGCACGATGGTCTTCAACCGTGACCTCAGCGACTCGATCCGCCTCGTGACAGAGGACGACCTCGAGCTCGGGTTTCTCTCTCCACGCACACCTTCGGGGCCCTAGGGCAGCGCCATCGTCGCGTCCGAAACTCGTCAGGTCTGTTGGTGGATCTCCCCGGCCACACGCTCGCCCGACCGCACCGCGCCCTCGATGTAGCCCTGGAAGTCGACCGAGGTGTGCTCCCCGCAGAAGTGGATCGCCCCTTCCTGGAGGCCCTCGGCGCCCGAAAACCCCGTGTAGTGACCGATCCCCCAGTGCGAATAGGCGCCGTGGTGCCAGGGATCGTCCACCCACGATGACTTCAAGGCGCGGCCGTTGTACGCGGCCGTCGTGCCCGGGAACACCGGCTCGATCGCCGTCAGGAATGCGCTGACATCGGCGTCCGAGGCAATGCCAAAGGCGCCTGGACCTTTGAGCTGTGTGCCCTTCGTGCCGCCGGTGTAGTCGACGAGCAGCCCCCGCGGGCTCGGTGACGCAACCGACCCGTCCCAGACGACCTGGAAGCCGCCGGGATCGGAGTACGCGACGCCATTGGCCTGGATCTGCTGGCCATTGGCAGTGATCACGCCGGACCACGGCCTCGTGCTGGCCTGGATCTGGACCTTCGCGTTGGTTCCGATCGGCATGGAGCTGATGGCGAATTGCTTCTCGGGCCGGAATGCGCCCCAGATCCGCGGGTCGATGTCGACCTCGCGAAGCATTCGGAAGGGCAGGGCCAGGACCAGGTGGTCGGCGACGGCGGGTGTGCCAGTCGCGAAATGGCACGTGTACGGGCCGGCGGCTTCGCCGGTGATTGCCGTCAAGGCACGACCGGTATGCACGCTGCCCGCCGACAGCTGCCCTGCCATCCGCTGCGCGATCTGCTCGTTGCCGCCCTGGACGTGGTACAGCTCGTCGGTCCCCGGCAGCGGCGAGAGTGCGTTTCGCGGATTCCACGCCAGCAGGTACAGGAGGTTCAGGGCGGGCTGAGCCTCGGGGTTCCCGCCGTACTCGCTGATCACGTTCGTCTGCATCAGGCGTGCAAAGCGCGAGGTCGGGCCGAACCCGGCGAGGACCGGGTTGCTCAGCGGGTTTGCCGGGTCGAACCACTCGGGCACCGAGATGCTGTCCAGCTCCTGGCCGCGCGCCGTGAACGAGTCGAAGTTCTGCGGCCACGGGGCGGCCTGGAGCTCGTCCTTGAACGCCTTCGACGCGACCAGCCAGTCGGCGCTCGCCTCCGCGTAGGTGTAGAACTCGCCGTCGATGCGGTAGATCTCCTCGCCGCCGGGCAGCTCCCCGCCGTTGATGACCTCCAGCCGCAGTCCAAGGTTGCGCGCGAGGTTGCGGGTGGCGTTGTGCTCCGTGGAGATGAACTCGCCGCCGTGCTCGGCGACCTGGCCATCGGCGAAGAAGTCCGTAACCGAGAAGGTGCGTCCGCCGATTCGGCCGGCGGCCTCGAAGACCTCGGCGGTGATCCCGGATTGCCGCAGCAGGTGGGCGCAGCGGATGCCGGCAACGCCCGCGCCGATCACGACCACGCGCGCACCGCGCGCTCGCGCTGCGCGGACCGACGATGGACCGAGCATCGATGCTGCCGCCAACCCGGCCGCCGCCGCGCCTGCTCCACGGAGGAAGTCGCGACGAGTGATCGTGCGCCGGGCGACGACAGGTGGTCGGCCGTTCGACCGCTGCCCCACATCCTCGTCGGCGGCGAGCCGACGGAACAGGCGCGTGGCCGGCGAATAGGCGAGGCGCGAGGGCATTCGGGCCTCCGTTCTTCGGGTGAGCCGAGTATAGGAATCGAGGCAACGGGCTCAGCATCGGAGGTCGGTTGCCGCCAACGATGCCATCGGTGCCTGACGGCGCGGGAGCCGGGCTACTCTCAGGCGATGAACGGCTGGATGGAGGCCGAGCCGGCGTGGTGGCTCGACCTCCAGGCGCAACCCGCGGCGCGGGTCGAGCTGAGCAGGCGCGGCGCAAATGACTGACGATCCGCACCAGTTCAGGCCTGGCGACCGACCGACGCCCTTCAGTGCCGATGAGATCCGCGAGGGCTGTCCGCCTGGTCGGACAGTCCGAACGCTCATCGTGCGGGCCGGCGAGGAGCCGTATGTCCGAGTCACCCGCTTCTCGACCGGAGACGAGGACGGGGCCGACCAGGAGTCCTGGAACGAGACGCCGGATGGGATTCGCCTGACCGATACCGAGACGGGCCACTCCATCTGGCGCGAGCTCCAGGGCCACGCCTCGATGCCCGCCGATCGCACGAACGTGACCGAGGAGGAGATCGAGATCCCGGCGGGACGGTACGCCTGCCTCCGATACACCCGCACCGACGAGGACGGCGTCCGCGACTTCTGGTTCGCGAAATCGGCCCCAGGCATGCCACTGAAGATCGAGCAACGGGTGGACGGCATGACCGTCTTCTCGTCGACCACACTGTCGGACGAGCGACCGGCCTGAGCTATCTGCTACCCCGGACGTCGGTTGACGGTGTAGTAGATAGAGCGGTGGGAAGTTGCCGGTAGGACACTCAGTACCTCGGTACCGAAGCGCAGATGCCTCGTGGGCGCGCATGTTCCCGGGAGCTCGAGGTCTCGGGTCGAAGCGACGGGGTACCGAATGTTGACGGCGGAAGAGCAGGATCGCCAGGTTCGCGCCCGGCAAACCATTCGCCGGATGTTTGCAGAGACATGCTCGCCGGCTGAGGACGCTCGGCATGTCGCGAGCGTCGTGTATTGGGCACAGGGATTGGATGGCCCCATCAAGGGGGCATCCGACCGCATTCTGCAGTTGTTCGTCCGGGCTGTGGCTCTGAGCGGCGCACTACGCAGGACTGGTGGCTCCCCGGAACTGGCTGGGACGGTGGTTGGCGACTACCTGTCCGACCTTCGGGCCCTGACGCTCGCCCGCCACGCTGGATTCTGGAGCTTCTTGATCCAGGCGTTTCGCGTTGACGGTGCGGTCGACGAGGAACTGGACGCCTATCTTCCCGAGTTCGCCTCCAAACTCGAGCCCGAACTGGTCGCGATGACAACAAAGCATGGATTCACCCCGATCCCATCTGCCGATGACGGCCTCAAGCCATGGGCGATGGCGCTGAGCCTGCACGGTCGTTTCTGGGTCGACGGCCGTGAGCACGGCGTGCCCGAGGCGGAGCTCATGAAAGCGCTGTGGGAGACGCCGTCAATTCAATAGCAACACGGAGATTCCATCGTCCAATGAACCACGACGTTGCGCGTACATTGGCGGCAAAGGGTTGGAGCTTCGCTCCGGATTCGCGCACGCCCTACCGCATGATTGCCTCCGTTGTCGCCGAGGGTGGTGCCGCCATCGTCGAAAACATTTCGCGTGATCACCGTGGCCGCTGCGAGATGCAACGTCACTCTCATCTGATCTTTCGGGTGTGCCGCCACGGCAGGTGGGCCAAGGACGCCCGCGGAGTAATGCTGCCCGGGGAGCGTGCCCGTCAGGCGCGAATGCTCGGCGAGGTGTGCAGCTGTCCGTTGCAGCGGTTCATCAACGAATTTCACCCGGTCGCCGCTGCCGCCGAGTGGCGACGCGGCCTCAGCAAGCCAATGGATACTTGGCTTGCCGGCTTCCTAGCGCAGCAACCACCCTGCTCTTGTGTTCCCATCCTGACTGTCGCTGCCGAGATCGGCGGTGACGGTCGACCGAGGGAAGTAGTCGCGGCGCTGTCCCATGAGACCGGGCGCTGCACGGCGCGCGGCGAACCGGCTGGGATAGTCGTAGCCGCTGCCTAGGCGGCCCGGGTCGACCTAACTCGCCTGACATACGCAGTCCTCAACAACCTGCGCCGAGCAGACGAAGCCGACACGCAGAGCGGGGCAGGTCTCTTGTACTCCGGCCCTCTTATCTGCGGCTTACCCGCACACCGCCGACGTCACGGTGCGAAGAAGGAGCAGGTGCCTGAAGTAGGGATGCCAGCCAAGGTTGTGCGGACGCGCGACGGGCGTCTCAGGCTATTTGACCGCGCGTGACCCAGCTGCGAGCTGAGCCGGGGGCGAACTTCACCTGGTCGATGACTGATGTTGCTGGGCCAGAACGACCGCCCCATACCGACTTTCGGTCGTTCCTCATGGCGGTTCGCCCATTAGATGCGCCGAACGAAGACGTCTACCTCCCAAAGATCTTCGCGGACATCTACCCGGAGGTCGGTTGACGCTTCGTCACGGCCGTTCGTACACTCAATCCCGACAAGATCGCTCGGGATTGAGGACCGACTCCTGACCTCCACGACAACCACCGCCGGCCCCTCGACGCGCTCCGACACCCACGCGGCGCACCGGCCCGCGTTCCATGGCACGGGCGCCGTCGCCTTCTCGACCAAGGGCGAATATGGCGTGCGGTTGATGGTCCAGCTCGGGCGGCACTTCGGTGCGGGGCCGGCCTCGCTTGCCGAGATCGCCGCGGTGGAGGACATGCCCCGCGCCTACCTCGAGCAGCTGGCCTTCGTGCTCCGCGACGCGGGCCTCGTCGTTTCGACCCGCGGCGCCCACGGCGGCTATGAGCTCGCGCGCCAGCCCGCAGAGATCAGCATGAGCGAGGTCCTGCGCGCGCTCGAAGGGCCCCTCGCGCCGATGATCTGCGCAACCGACGAGCCGGGCCACGACCTCGCCTGCGATCGGACCTCATCGTGCACCGTCAACCTGCTCTGGATCCGGGTTCGAGACGCGGTCGCAGGCGCGCTCGATGGCGTGACCCTGGCTGACCTCGTTCCGCCCCGGGTCGTCGCCATCAAGGCCAGGGCGACCACCGACACACCGACTCTCGAAGGAGCCCTGACGCCATCGTGAGCGACGAGACCAACGGCACAACGAAGCACCAGCCCTCCGCCAAGGATCGCCTGGTCATCCGCGGCCTGCGCGTCGCGCCGATCGCGAGCCCGGAGCGCGAGATCCTGCAGGGCATCGACCTCGAGGTCGGGCCGGGCGAGGTCCACGCGATCATGGGCCCGAACGGCTCGGGCAAGACGACGCTCGCCTACGCGCTGATGGGCCACCCCGCCTACGTGATCAAGGGCGGCGAGGTGACCTGGCGCGGCCGCGACATCCTCAAGCTCAGCCCCGACAAGCGCTCCCGCCTGGGCATGTTCCTTGCCTTCCAGTACCCGACCGCGGTCCCGGGCCTGAGCGTCGCGAGCTTCATCCGCAGCGCGCTCAATGCCAAGCTCCAGGGGATCGACAAGAACCCGGACATCGACCCGACGGACGCGATCAAGGGCGGCGTCTCGATGATGGACTTCCGCAAGAAGATGCGCGAGAAGCTCGCCATGCTCCGGATGGACGAGAGCTTCGCAAGCCGGTACGTCAACGAGGGCTTCTCGGGCGGCGAGAAGAAGCGGCTCGAGATGCTCCAGATGGCGATGCTCGAGCCGCAGATGGCGATCCTCGACGAGACCGACTCGGGTCTCGACATCGACGCCCTGCGCGTCGTCGCGGACGGCGTGAACGCGATGCTCAACCCGAACCTGGGCATCCTGCTGATCACGCACTACCAGCGACTGCTCAACTACATCACCCCGGATTTCGTGCACGTCCTCGCCCAGGGCCGCATCGTGAAGAGCGGTGGCAAGGACCTCGCGCTGCGGCTCGAGGAGCATGGCTACGGGCCGATCCTGCGCGAGGCCGGCCTTGCGCCCGACGTCCCCGACGAGGCGCTGCTCGTGCCCCAGGGCCCGGAGCTCGGCGAGCACGCCGGCGAGGGCGAGCCGGCGGGGACGCACGCATGACCCTGACCGCGGCGCCGGCAAAGAACCCCACGACCGAGCTCGGTGGACGGATCCGCAATGGCCGGCTCGACCCTTCGGTGATCCGCCGCGACTTCCCGATCTTCGAGCAGCAGGTCCACGGCCACCCGCTGGTGTTCCTCGACTCCGCGTCGACGAGCCAGAAGCCGCAGCCGGTCATCGACGCGCTCGACGCCTACTACCGCGAGTACACGGCGAACGTGCACCGCGGCATCTACGAGTTCGGGGAGCACGCCACCGCGAGCTACGAGGCGGCTCGCGCTTCCGTGGCGACGTTCATCAACGCCTCCGACGCTCACGAAGTCATCTTCACCCGCAACGCGACCGAGGCGATCAACCTGGTCGCCTATGCCTGGGGTCGCCGGAACATCGGCCGGGGCGATGCGATCGTGCTCACCGAGATGGAGCACCACGCCAATCTCGTCCCGTGGCAGCTCCTCGCCCAGGAGAAGGACGGCGATCTCGAGTTCATCCCGATCACCGACGATGGAATCCTGCGCCAGGACGTCTTCGAGGTCCTGCTCCGACTGAAGCCGAAGCTCGTGGCGTTCACCCATGTCTCGAACACGTTGGGCACGATCAACCCGGTCGCCGAGATGGTCGAGGCCGCGCACAAGGCGGGCGCGCTCGTCCTGCTCGATGGTGCGCAGGCGGCGCCCCACGTGCCCGTGGACGTCCAGGCCATCGGCGCCGACTTCTACGCGTTCTCGGGGCACAAGATGCTCGGCCCGACCGGGTCCGGCGTGCTGTGGGCGCGACGCCAGCTCCTCGAGGCCATGCCGCCGTTCATGGCCGGCGGCGACATGATCCGCGAGGTCCACCTCCGTCGGTCGGAGTGGAACGACATCCCCTGGAAGTTCGAAGCGGGCACGCCGGACATCGCCGCCGGCATCGGCCTCGGCGCCGCCGCCGAATACCTCGGCGAGCTGGGCATGGAGCGGGTCCGCGAGCACGAGATGGAGCTGCTGACCTACGCCCTCGTCGCGCTCCGACGCGAGCACCCGGACGTCACGCTCTACGGCCCGATGGACGCAGGCATCCGCTGCGGCGTGATCCCGTTCAATGTGCCCGGCGTCCATCCCCACGACGTGGCCCAGGTGCTCGACCGATCCGGCGTCGCCGTCCGAGCCGGCCATCACTGCACGATGCCGCTCCACGAGCGCCTCGAGCTCCCGGCCACCGCCCGGGCGAGCTTCAACGTCTACACCACCGAAGCGGATGTCGACGCTCTCGTCGCCGGCCTGCACGAGGTGAAGCGGATCTTCGGCTGAGCGTCCAGCCCTGATCCGCGGTTCGCGTAGCCGCTGATCTAGGGGGCCGGCAGCGGGCGGTTGTCTGCCGGGAACTCCTGATACGCCTGCAGGAGGGAGGCCTGCGCGGCTTCGAGCACGACCTTGTGCTGTGCCCAGGCGTTGTTGTCGTTGTTCTCGATTGCCTGGCTCCGCAATGCCAGGCCGTGAATGTTCTCGGCAAGTGCTGCCCTGAAGTGCTCATCCGCGGCGACGAAGCGAGGTGGGACGACAACCGCGCCAAGCGCGGCGATCACGTCCTGCATCGCCGCGATGACCTTCGCGTCGGCATCGTGGCAGCCCTGCAGTGACCCACCGACGTTGCACACACCCGGGTTGCTGCCGCTTGCGGCGAACAGGTTGAGCTGTTCGCTGAGCCTGGACATCTGGAGGCTGTAGATGTTGTTGTACGCAACCTCAGCCTGGAGCTCATCGATGCTCGCGACGCCGAACGTCCGCGTCTCGACTCGGACGTTGACGCAGCCCGCAACCAGGATGCCGAAAACGGCCGCGACGAGGAGCTTCGACGTGGGCACGCTCCCATCTTGGCGGCCCGGCGCGACCTTGACCGCAGTCCTTTCGGCGTAATCCCGACGGGTACCCTTGGGATTCCGCGTTTCGGCAGTAGAATGCGCCAGCACCGATGGACGACCTGTACCGCGATTACATCCTCGAGCACTACCGGCGACCGCACAACTTCGGCGTGCTCGACAACGCGACATCGACGCAGGAGGGCGCGAATCCCCTCTGCGGCGACCGGATCACGCTGCAGCTGCGCGTGAGCGACGGTCAGATCGCGGCGGTTGGCTTCACCGGCCGCGGCTGCGCGATCAGCCAGGCCTCCGCGTCGCTACTCACCGACGAGATCAAGGGCAAGCCGGTCGAGAACGCGGTCGGGATGGCACCCAATGACGTGCTCGACCTGCTCGGCATCGAGATCAGCCCGGCGCGCATGAAGTGCGCGCTCCTCTCGCTCGAGACCCTGCACGGCGCCCTCGGCGAGTCCGGCTCGAAGCCGGCGGCGGCGACGGCCAAGGCGGCGCAGGCGTGAGGAAGCTCGCGGGCAGCTGCAGGTGTCAGCCGCCGGCCTGACCGCCGGCGCGATCGATCGTCCGGTCATCGACCGGGCGCGACATCTGAGATCCCTCCCCGTCGCCCACGCGGCGGCACCTACCCACTGGAGCCCATTCGATGCCAACCGCCATCCGTGAGATCAGCCCACCCGAGGCGCACCAGCGCCAGGGCGCGGGCGCGACCCTGATCGACGTCCGCGAGCAGGTCGAGTGGGATGCCGGGCATATTCCCGGCGCCCTGTTCATCCCGCTCGGCACGCTCGAGCAGGCGATCGCCGCGGCGGTGCCCGACAAGGACACCGAGATCATCATGCAGTGCCGCAGCGGCGCGCGCTCCGGCCGCGGCACAGACCTGCTCCACCAGCTCGGGTACACGAACGTCGTGAACATGGCCGGCGGCATCCTCCAGTGGGAGGCTGACAACCTGCCGGTCGAGGCGCCGGCGAGCCTGACGCCTGCCCAGCAGTCGCGCTACAGCCGGCACCTGCTCATCCCCGAGGTCGGCACGGCCGGCCAGGTGAAGCTGCTCGAGTCGAAGGTCCTGCTCATCGGCGCGGGCGGGCTCGGCAGCCCGGCCGCGTTGTACCTTGCTGCCGCCGGCGTCGGGACGCTGGGCATCGTCGACTTCGACGTCGTCGAGGCGAGCAACCTCCAGCGTCAGGTCATCCATTCGACCGAGCGCCTCGGGCTGAAGAAGGTCGATTCCGCCCGCCAGTCGATCGAGGCACTCAACCCCGACGTCAAGGTCGTGACCCATGACGAGATGCTCCTCGCCGACAACGTCGAGCGGCTGATCGCCGGCTACGACGTGATCCTCGACGGGACCGACACGTTCGAGACGCGCTACCTCCTCAACGACGCCGCTGTCGCCGCCGGAATCCCCGTCGTGCACGCATCGGTCTTCCGGTTCGAGGGCCAGCTGACGACATTCGTGCCCTACGAAGGCCCCTGCTATCGCTGCCTGTACCCGACCCCGCCGCCGCCCGAGCTGGCGCCCGGTTGCTCCGTGGCCGGCGTGCTCGGCGTGGTGCCTGGGATCATGGGCCTGCTCCAGTCCAACGAGGTGCTCAAGGTCGTACTGGGGATCGGCGAGCCGCTCGTCGGCCGGCTCCTCCTGTTCGATGCCCTCGACGGCACGTTCTCCGAGCTGCGCTTGTCGCGCGACCCCAACTGCCCGACGTGCTCCGACGAGGCCCGCGCGGCGCGGGATCGGGGCGAGTGGACGGCCCCGGCTGCGTACGGCGCGGATCAGCCCTTCGCGCTGGGTTCATTCGGCGCCGTCGGCGGCCAGGCGACCGGGAGGCCGTCATGAGCACGGTCCGGCTGCCCGCTGTGCTCCGCGCCCAGGCCAATGGCGAGCGGGCGATCGAGGTCGACGGGTCGACGATCGGCGCGGCGGTGCAGTCGCTCGTCGGCCGACACCCTGGGCTCGCCGGCCAGCTGCTGACCCCGTCCGGGGAGCTGCATCGTTTCGTCAACGTCTACCTGAACGGCCAGGACGTCCGCTACCTCGGCGGGCTCGAGACGCCGGTCGGCGACCGCGACGAGATCCGGCTCCTGCCGGCGATCGCCGGCGGCTGCTGACGTGACCGTGCCCGTGGCGGCACGGGCGGCAAGGCGCTACGCAGGGATCGTCGAGTCGATCGGCGACACGCCGACAGTCGAGATCCCGCGGCTCGCGCCCAACCAGCACGTCCGCCTGTTCGCCAAGCTCGAGGCGGCCAACCCGACCGGCTCGGTCAAGGATCGTGTCGCGCGGGCCCTGATCGAGGATCTCGAGGGCAGCGGCCGGCTGCATCCCGGCTCGATCCTTCTCGAGGCGACGTCCGGGAACACCGGCATCGCCCTGGCCATGATCGGCCGGCGCAAGGGCTACCGCGTCGCGGTGGTGATGCCCGACAACGTCACGCTGGAGCGGCGCCAGCTCGTCGCGCTCCACGGCGCGGAGATCATCGATTCGCCCGGCGCGCTCGGCTCCAATGGCGCCATCGCGCTGGCCCGCGACCTCGTCGCCCGGGACTCGCAGTTCGTGATGGCCGACCAGTACGCCAACCAGGCGAACCCGCGCGTCCACGAGGAGACGACCGGCCCGGAGCTGCTCGAGGCCGTGCCGGAGCTGGACGTGTTCGTGGCGGGCCTGGGGACCGGGGGCACGCTCACCGGCGTGGGGCGCTTCCTGCGGCGCGCCAAGCCAGGCGTGCGAATCGTGGCTGCCGAGCCGCTCCCCGGCGAGTCCGTCCAGGGCCTGCGCTCGCTCGACGATGGATTCGTGCCCGAGGTGTTCGACCCGTCGCTGCTCGACGATCGCTTCGTGGTCGCGAACCGCGACGCCGTGGAGACGGCGCGCGAGCTGCTCGAGCGCGAGGGCATCCTTGCCGGGCCGTCCTCCGGCGCGATCCTGTGGGTGGCGGCTCGCGTGGCGCGTTCGATGGACCGCGGGACCATCGTCGCGCTCCTGCCCGACGGCGGTTGGAAGTACCTCTCGACCGGCACGTACTCGCGACCGCTCGACGAGATGGAGGACGAGCTCGAGGGCGGGGTCGCCTGGTGGTGACCGAGCCACACCTGCCCGATCCCGAGGCGTACTACCCGGGCGCCGGTGGCGAGGAGCATCCGGGGCCGGCGTCGGTTCGCCTCCCGGCCGCGATGACCGACCTGATCGTCGCCCATGCTCGGGCCGCTATGCCGAATGAAGCGTGCGGCATCATCGTGGGCGACCGGCCGGCCGCGGAGGGCGGGGTCGCCCGCCGGTGGCTGCCGCTGCGGAACGCGCTCGCCTCGCCGGCGCGGTACGCCATCGACCCGGACGACCTGCTCCGTATCACCATCGAGACGGACGATGCCGACGAGGTCTTCTGGGCGATCGTCCACTCGCACGTAGCCTCGCCGGCACGCCCATCGCCGACGGACGTCCGCGAATCGCACTATCCCGACGCCCTGTACATCCTGGTCTCGCTCGCTCCCGGCGAGGTGGATCGAATGACGGGTCGGCCGGGGGTGCGCTCGTGGCGGGTCCTTGACGGCGCGGTGCACGAGGTCGAGCTTCTCATCGATGGCTGAGCCGGAACCCCCGCAACCAGCTGGGCGGCGACGGCGCCCCGAGGCCGGTCTCGCCGTGGGCCTGGCCCTGCTGGCCGGCCTCGCGGCGCTGGGCGCGGCGATGGTGGTCGGCGTGGCGCCCGAGCTCCTCGTCCAGCTCGCCGCGCCTCCGCCGATCGTGCGGGCCGCACTTGCCGGGGCAGCGATCGTGATCGGTGCGCGCCTGCTCCTGTCGGCGACGAGGCGCATCGCCGCTTCCATGCGCCGTGACTCCGGGCTCACCAGCCGCATCTCCGATGCCGACCTCGGGGCGATGGTCCGCGGCGTCCGGCTCGTCTTTCTCTCGGCGGCTTCGTTCACGGCGGCCGTGGGCTGGCTTCTGGGCGAGTCGCTGCCGCTCGTGATCGCTCTCGTGATCGCGGGCGTCGACGTCGTCGAGACCTCGTTCCTGCTGCTGGTCGCGACGTCGAGGCGCCCGCCGGTCTAAGGGCCGGAGAGCTCAGACCGAGGCGCGTTGGCGGGCCTTCGCGGGCGCTTTCGCTCGATCAGCCTCATCCCGCGGTCGTGCGAGGGCCTTGTCCAGCCGGTCGAGGAATGGCTGTGCCCCGAGCTCTTCCAGGATCTGCCGAGCCGTCGCGGCAGCAGCCGTGACCTCGGGTCGGCCTGGATCGAGCACGGTGACCATGTCGATCGTGCACAGGGCCTGGTCCCACGGCAACCCGAGCTCCTCCCAGCCGCGAAGCGCGTCCCGGTACATCGTGAGCGCCTCACCCGCGCGACCCTCGAGGGCCTCGATGCCGGCCTTGAACGTGAGCCGCTCCAGAGCCACGGCCCGGCCGCGCCGCTGCATGCCCTCGAGCGCCTCAAGATCCGCCCGCGCTCCCTCGACGTCACCAGCCCAGATTGCGGCTCGTGCCGCGAGCCGCCATCCCTCTGCGCCGCCTTGCGGCCAGCTCTCGGCAAAGCGCCGCGCCCGCTCCCGGACGGCCGGCAGCTTGCCCTCGACCAGCCCCGTCCATGCCTGGGTCAGCGTGAGAAAGGCTTCGCGCGAGGCGGCGTCCGCCCCTTGCAATGTCGTGCTGAGCTCGGCGACGAGATCGTCGGTGGGCACACCGCGAAACGCCCGGATCTCGAGGATGCCCGCGAGCGCCGAGCCGCGGGCGACAGGGTCGGTCTCATCGGGCGCGACGGCCTCGAGCAGCGCAAGCGCCCAATCCCAGTTGCCGAGCCGGACCGACCCCGCCACGGCGTTGTCGACAAGCGTGAAGCCGCGCTCGCCGCGTCGAGCCATGACCTCGAGGCCTTCCCGGGCCGTCTCGACGCTCGCACGAGGGTCGTCATCCGAGAGCACGCTCGCAAGGTTGTTGATCGCGCGGGTCACCAAGGCGTCGTTGCCGGATCGCTCGAGCAGGCGCCGGCCCGCTTCGATGAGGGCGATTGCCTCGAAGTGCCGGCCCATGTTGTCGAGCGTCGTGCCCTTGGTGATCAACGCGTCTGCGGTAAGATCCGTGAGCTCGTCTCGCTCGGCGACCTCGAGGACCCGATCGGAAATCGCCAGTGCTTCGTCCCAGCGCACGGTCAGCATGTAGACCCGAGCGAGCTGACCTTCGAGGGCCGCGAAGAGCGGATCGCCGCGCATGTCGGCGAACCGGGCAACGGCGTCTTCGATCAGTGCCGTCGCGTCCTCGAAGCGGAAACTTCGGATGATCACCTGCGCGAGCATCACGAGGGTGTGCGCGATCGCCCGCTGGTCCGCGATCACCTCGCGCCGTGCGAGCGCATCGCGGAGGTACGCCTCGGCCTCGGTGAACCGCTGGCGAACCGCTGCCGCGACAGCAGCGGCCTCGAGCAGGTCTGCGAGCTCGCCGGAGTCGTGGGTGACCGACCGGGCCTGCTCGATGAAGGCGAGAGCTTGTTCTGGCGCGCCAAGCGACGACGCCCGGTCAGCGGCCGCGCGAAGAGCAACGCGTGCCTGGGCGGCAAGCGCGTCGGCCTCCGGACCCTCGGAAGCGTACTGGTGGGCGGCAAGGTAATGGCCGGCCAGCGCACCCGCCAACTCGTCCGAGCCGATGCTCTCGAAGAACCGCGCCGCGGCGAGGTGGCGCGTCTTGCGCCCCTTCCGCGAGAGCGTGCCGTACGCCACCTCGCGGATCAGGGCCTGCACGAACGCGTACTGGCCACGCTCGGGTGAGCGTGGGTCCACCTCGAGGGTCAGGAGCTCCAGCCGGACAAGCGTTCGCAGTCGGGGCAGCAGCTCCGGCTCGTCATGGCTCGATACCGCCGCCAAGCCCGCGATCGTGAAGCTCTGGCCCAGGACTGCCGCGTCGGACACGAGTGACCGGTCGACCGGGTCCAGGCCATCGAGCCGGCTTGTGATCAGGGCGGTCAGCGACTCCGGAACCGCGAGCGAGGTGAGGTCGCCGACGGGGCGAAATGCCCCTTCCTCCGGGACGACCCGACCGTCGGCCAGGAGCATTCGGATGGTCTCGACCGCGTAGAGCGGCACGCCTTCGGCACGCGCGACGATCTGGCCGACGGCCGTATCGGGCAGGCCCGGGACCAGGCCCCGGATGAGCTCCCGCATCGCCGCATCAGGCAGCGGCTCGAGGTGCAGCACCGTGAGGTTGCGCTTGCCCGTTGCCCAGTCGGGTCGCCGCTCGAGCAGCTCCGGTCGCGCCAGCGTGATCACGCACAGCGGAACGTCGCGTGACCACTCCAGGAGGTGGTCGACGAAGTCGAGCAGGCCCGGGTCGGCGTGGTGGTGATCCTCGAAGACCATGACGACCGGTGCGGTCGCGCTGAGCCGCTCGAAGAATGTCCGCCACGCTGCGAACAGCTCGCTCGACGCGACGCGCGTCTCCAGGCCCAGCAGGGCGAGCAATGCGCCCTCGATCCAGCGACGCTCCGACTCGTCGGGGACATGGGTCGCGAGGATGTCGGCCAGCTTGGCACGGGTGGTCTGCTCGTCATCTGTCTCGAGCAAGCCGGCGCGGGCGCGGACCATCTCGCCGAGCGCCCAGAACGTGATGCCCTGGCCGTAGGCTGGTGACCTGCCGACATGCCAATACACGGTCTCGACGAGGCCGTCGAGGTAGCGGCCGAGCTCACGGGCGAGTCGCGTCTTGCCGATGCCCGCTGGACCGACCACCGAGACGAGCCGTACGCGGGATTCGCGGCCGGTTGCGTGGAACAGGTCCTTCAGCTGGCGCAGCTCGTCGGCACGCCCGACGAACGGCGCCTCGAGGGCATCGCCACGATTGCGGCCGCCGCGCTCCGCAACGACGCGCGTCGCCTTCCACGCCGCAACCGGCGCGGCCTTGCCCTTGAGCGTCAAGTCGGCGACCGGCTCGAATGCGATCGCGCGAGAGGCCGCCCGGAATGTCCCCTCGCCGACGATCACCGTGCCGGGCTCGGCCGCGCTCTGCAGGCGCGCCGCCGTGTTCACCACGTCCCCGACGACCATGCCCTCGCCCTCGGCGCCGACGCGGACCACGGCCTCGCCGGTGAGCACGCCGGCGCGGGCATTCACGTTGAGCGATCGCACCTCCTCGACCAGCTCGAGCGCCGCTCGCACCGCCCGCTCGGCGTCATCCTCGCGCGCGACCGGCGCGCCCCACACCGCCATCACCGCGTCGCCGATGAACTTCTCGACGACCCC
>Ga0070698_100002139_pt1 | contig 21913 bp, 15 predicted proteins | sample KBSK1502metaG_FD_65477 | JGI IMG/M metagenome (GOLD analysis project Ga0070698, IMG submission 65477) | Corn, switchgrass and miscanthus rhizosphere microbial communities from Kellogg Biological Station, Michigan, USA - KBS K1-50-2 metaG | ecosystem: Host-associated > Plants > Roots >...
GCCTACATCGGCGTATCGCCCGCTGATGTACGGGTACGAGCGACCCGATGCGAAATACGGAATCACCACCTCGATCGTGACAACGAAAGCCGTGAGGCTCCCCGCGAGCACGCCCAACCCGAGTTTCCAATCACGTTTGCCGAGCCACGCATACGCTCCGAACGCGATGCCGACGAGCCCGATCTCCTCCTTGACGAGAAATGCCACTGCCAGGCTCAGCACGAACCAGCCGCGGCGGCCGGACTCCAGGAAGTACAGGGCGAATCCCAGTGGCGCCACGGCCAGCGCGATCTCGTGAAAGTCGAAGAGGTTGATGTAAGCGAGCGGGAGAAACAGAAAATATGCAGCGACCCACGCGAGCGCGTAGCCGCGGGGGAGCTTCAGCTTCGCCAACAGGTAGACGGGCCATGCTCCCAGCGCGAGGCAGAAGGTCTGGACCACCACCAGCGTCTCGGGATGTGGGTACGCGTAATAGAAAGGAACGACAAGCCAGAAGATGGGCGAGAAATGGTCCCCGAGCAGGGAGTGGGGGACGGGCAGGGCTTGGCTCATCGTCGACTCGAAAAGCCTTCCCTGCGTTGTGTTCCAGAAGACCTGGTCGAACAAACCGAGGTCGAAGCCGAGCGAGTGATACGAACGGTGCCGCAGCACGGCGAGAATCGAGTAGACCATGAAGTAAAGGGCTATGAGCGCGAGAGCCAACCACTCCTCCCGCCGAGCGAGCCACTCTCGCGCGGTCACGGCGCGGGAGGAGGGCATCGGGCTCGATGGTAAACTACGGCCGGTGCCCACTCGGCGTCGCCGGCGCCAACGCGCCCAACTCACCCTTGCTGCAGTCCTCGTCATCCTCCTGGGCGTCGCGGGTGTCGGCGGGCTCGGATTTCTAGTGGTCAAAGCCCAGGCCGATCTCCTGCAGAACCAACTCGCCTCTAACCTGAAGTCGGGTCAGGCCGAGCTGGAGGCCGCCAAGACCAGCTTGAAGTTCGCCAACTCCAAACACGACCTCAGTCAGGTGGCCGCGGCCAAAGCGCACTTCGCATCGGCCAGGCAGCAGTTCATCGCGGCCCAAAAGCTCGCGGACGGCAGCCTCGAGCTGAAAGGCCTCGAAAAGATTCCGGTGGCCGGCGGGCTGGCGAGCTCCCGCCACATCGCCGTCGATCGCATCGCGACGATGGGCATCGCTCTATGCGACGCGGGGCAGGACATTGCAGACCTCGACGCGCAGCTCCTCACGCCAAGCCCCACCGGCGCGCAGCAGGGGCAGGTCTTGCTGAAGCTGCTCGGTCAGATGGGCACGAGCCTGACGAAGATCCAGGGAGAGCTCGTGCAGGCCGACTCAGCGGCGAGGAGCGTCGACGCCAGCCTGGTCCCGTCCGCGCAGCGGGCGGCGTTTCTCAAGGCGATCGATATGATCCACTCCGGCCTGGTTGGAATCGAAGAGTTCCAGAAGCTGGTGCCGGTGTTGACCGAGATCCTGGGCGGTAACGGCGTCCGGACCTACCTCATCGAGCAGGTGAACCCGGCCGAGCTTCGCCCGGGGGGTGGTTTCATCGGCTCGTTCAGCGTGCTGCGGGCCGACCACGGGTCGATCACCCTCGTCGCGAGCGGCAACAGCTACCAGATCGTTCCGTACCGAGCTTCCCCCGGCCAGCCTGGATACGTCGCCCCTCCTGGGCCGCTGCGCGAGTTCGTGCCCACCGTCAGCTGGAGCTTTGTCGACTCCAACTTTTTTCCCGACTTCCCATCCAACGCCAAGGCGGCCGAGCAGTTCGTGGCGCCACAGCTCAAGACCTCGGTCGATGCGGTGATCGCGATGGACTACTACACGGTCGCGGCGATTCTCAAGGTCACCGGTCCGATGGCTGTGCCCGGTTATCCGATCACGGTGAACGCCGACAATATCGTGCCGCTCTTGATCCAGTACGACCTCGAGCAGGGGTACACGCACAAAGCGATCCTGACCGCGATCGCCGGCCCGCTGTTCCAGCGCGTGCTGACCGTCCCGCCCGGAGAGTGGCCCAACCTGATTGCGGCGCTGAGCGAGCTGGTGGCGCATCGGAACTTGCAGGTGTACTTCAACGACCCGGCGGTGCAGGCAGAGATGGATCGATTCGGTTGGTCAGGAGTCCTCAACCCAACGAACGCAGACGACTACATGATGGAGACGGAAGCCAACCTCAGTGGCACCAAAGCGAACTATTTCGTAGCCCGCGCCTATTCGGTGACATTGAGCCACGTCGGCAACTCCCTTCATCACGTCGTGGCTGCGGATGTCACCGACAACATGCCGTACGGCTACCACCCCAGCGACTTTTACCACGGGTTCGCGACGCTGTATGTGCCGGACAAGGCATCGGCGGCCACGGCCAACCTGACGCGCGGCAAGTATCCCGACCCGAGTCCGCCGCCAACCATGCATCTGATCGACGGGTGGATGACAGCGATCCCAGGCGGTGGAGGTCACACCCGCATCGTATTCAGCTATGACACACCATGGCAGGCTGACAACCAGGGAGTCGCGCACATCTACTGGCAGAAGCAGCCGGGCACGCTCAACGACAAGATCGCCGTCACGTGGCTGGGCCCGAACCACACCGTGTACACGACAAGCGGCCAGCTGAGCTCGGACCAGGTCATCAATCTCGGCCCGGGTAGCGTGACCCTGACCGCCGGACAGCCCGCGCATGCGAAGCTGCCGAGCATCAGCCTCGGCTGATTCCACGCCGGCCTCTGACGATCCCCGCCACTAGACTCACGTAGGTCTGAACGATGGTCAGGTTCGCCCTCGGCATTCTCCTCCCGGTTGCGGTGGGGCTGCCTTTCACCCTGTGGTTGCCGTCATGGCTCGTCCGTGTCGCGATGGCTTTTCTCGGTGGTATGGTCATCATCACCGCCGGATTCATCGCGATCGGGGCGGCGGGCTTGCTCTTCAGCCCCTTGACCCTTGCCCCAGTCGCGTTGGTTTGGCTTGTAGCTGCTGTGCTGGCGGTTCGCCGCTCGCGCGCGTCGATTGGTCCGCCCCCGTCCTGGCCCTCTGACTGGCGCTGGCCGACCTGGGTCCTGCTCGCGTTGACTGGACTGAACGTTGCCACTGCCGCCGCCTACGCGGTGAGGTTTCCAATTTCGGACACGGACGTAGTCCTGATCTGGCTTCCCAAGGCGGTCCTCATCGCGACCAGAGGTTTCCTCATCCTCGGAAAGTCGGTTTACCCGGACTACCCGCCGTTGTGGCCGCTGCACATATACCTGGCCATTGGCAGTGGCCCTGCGCTCAAGCTCCTGCCGAGCGCGTATCTGGTCGCAACCTTGTTGATCGTCTTTGCCTACGTAAGGTCAAAGGTCGGGCCCACGCTAGCCGCGGTTTGCACCCTGGCGATCTCGGCCGTGCCCTACATCTGGCTGCCGTACGGCGTCAATGACCTGATGTCAGAGATACCCACCATGGCCTTTGTCACAGCGAGCACGATCATGCTCGCCGAGTACGTGGACCAGCCATCGCCCGCCCGCGCGGCGATCACCGCGCTCGCCGCCATCGGCGCGGTGTGGGTGAGACCTGAAGGCTTCTTCCATGCTTTTCTGATCGCCGCGATCCTGGGTATCGCCGGATCGCGACTCCGACGCTTCCGCGAGACCCTGCTGCCGGCCGGCGCAGTCTTGATCGCCTACGTCGCCTGGCGACTTGTCGTGCGTTTCATCTTTCACTACTCCGGCGGGCTGCAGGCAAACTGGGCCGCCTTAACCCCGTCGGTCATTGCGTCCACCCTGGCCGACATCGCGCGCTACGCGGCGGCCAATGCCGGCAATCCCTACCTCTTCGGACCCGCTTTGATCGCGGTCGCCTGCATTGTGCTTGGGATGACTCGGTGGCGTTCGTTCGCGATCGTCGGGATCGTGTTGGTCATCGACGTCGCGATCGGGGTGGCGACGTATGCGGCGCTTCCGACGAGCGACGTCGGCGAACCGCTCGTCTGGTGGCTCACCACAGGGTTCAAGCGGATGCTGATGCATTTCACACCGCTGCTCTACGTCGCGGCGGTCCTTGCCATCGGTGGGCTGTTCGGACACGTCAAGGTCGGCGAGCGGGCCGGATTGCAAGTGCGATCGCGATTGGGACGAGGGGTCGCGCTGCCCATTGCCGTGGTCGCGCTGGCGTCGATCTGCATCGCGGTCGCCGCCTATGCCGCCTACCGGGTCGGCGGGCCGAAGTCCTATGACCTGAGCGAGATGGGTGCATCCCATGTGGGCGGTGCAATGCCGGATTACTCGATTCCGGGCACGATCTCGCTGACAACGCAGCAAGGTGCGGACCTTCAGTTGATCTACTACCTGCAGATCACCGGCCGTCGGAACCCACCTGCCGACAATATCTCCGGCACCTTTTCCAGTTTCGCGTCGGCTTTGGAGGTACGGGGCCCCGTGGCAGAGAGGTTCACGGTGAGCGCAGACGGGCACCTGATCGCAGAGGCGACGGCCTCCCAGGACTCCGGCCCGGTGACACTCGATGGACAGATCCCGATTGGCACTCGATTGTTGGAGCTCGACGTCGTTCAGTTAGGACCTGGCTCGGGCACAGCAGCATGGATCCGACCAACTGTGCAGCGCCTCAGCATTTGGTGGTTGACTGAAGTGCTTCTCTTGGTGGCGCCAGCCCTGGTGGTCGGGGCCCGGTTGGCCGATTCGCCGGCCATAAGTCTTGGTAACCAGCGCATGGCCCTGTGGCTGGTTCCAACTGGCGCGACCTTTGCGTTGTTGGCCGCGGCTGCCGTGCAGCAAGGCGAGGCCACCGCCGAGGTAGCGGCACCGATCTGGTTCGGCGCGGCCGACTTCCTCATCAGGCACTTTTGAGTCTAAGAGGCCTGCGGCCCTCTGGCGCTCTATTTTTTCTAGGCGCAAGCCCTTTGCGTCTTAAGTGATAGCCTTCAGTGCTTAGTTGTCAAGGCTCGTGAAGACCACTAAACATCCATGCACACCATTCGCCTCCATCCAGGGGCCACTCGACCTCGTGAGAATGCGAGGCCGAATCTGATTGGCTGAGACATCGATGGCTGCGAACTTGACGGAAAGTAGTGCCGCGAGCGTCATCGAGCCAACAACCACCGTCGACCAGCGGGCATTCGTCCGCTCGCAGGAGCTCCACCAGCCGGGCTCGAGCCTGAAAATCGCCCACGTCACGAACTATCAGGTCCCGGGCTACGGCTACGACGAGATCCAACTTTCCCTTGAACAGCAGCGCATGGGACATGAAGTCACGATCCTGACGTCCAACTACTTACACCCGAACGGCTCGTACGCTGTCTTACGACGCCGCTTTCCAAACCGACGCGTCGCACCCTCCGATGAAACAGTCGACGGGGTGCGTGTCCGACGCCTCCGTGGCCATGAAGTTGCGCGGCGCGTATGGATCGTTGGTCTAGAGAGAGCCCTCATGGAGCTTGCTCCCGATGTAATTCACAGCCACAATCTGCTTCAGTTCCACTCAGCGAGGATCGCATTGCTGCGAGCCGCTGGTCTCTGCAAAGCGGCGGTTGTGATCGATGACCACATGCACTTCGGCTTTGTCCGAAAGACCGTATTAGGCCGCGCTTTCTATTCCAGCTACCGGGCTGTCGGTCAGCCGATTCTGGCCCACTACGTCGATCGGTTCTGCGCCATCGCCGACGACACCCGCGAATACCTGCGAACCGACTGCGCGGTTAAAGGTGACATCAATGTGGTGCCGCTCGGCGTAACCAGTGGTGCGCTTGAGCCACATCTAGACCTGCGCCAACAAGGGCGAGAGCGACTGGGCGTGGCGCCTTCGGATCTGGTGGTTCTGTACGTAGGCAAAGTAATACCTCCAAAGGGCGTTCATTTGCTGATCGAAGCTGCCAAAACGCTCAGCACAGAGGGCGTCAGAGTGTCCGTGGTGGTGGTTGGGGACTCTGATGAATCGTATGAGCAGCGATTGATGGAATTGGCGCACGGTGCCAGTGGTCTCGACCTCCACGTCCTCCCGAGCGTCGAACATGACCTCTTGCCGGCATGGTATGCGGCGGCTGACGTCGGGGTGTGGCCCCGTCAAGAATCCAAGGCGGTTTTCGAGGCGATGGGAGCTGGACTGCCGGTGGTGGTGTCCTCCGAAAGTGGACTCGCTGACATCGTCATGCCGGACCGCGGGTTGACGTACGAAGCGGCTGATGTCCAGTCCTTGACCGCTCGGCTGCGCGAGCTTACGGACACAGAGCTTCGTAAGCGCCTCGGCTCCGCCGGTCAGGACTTCGCTAGAAGGGAGCTGTCCTGGACGCACTCAGCGCAGCGCTACGTGGCAATCTATCGAGAGGCCATCGCGGCGCGCACCCGGAGATGAATCCGGCCGGCCCGATCTTTTTCGCCTATCTGGCGGCGATGCTCTGGCTTCTCCATCGTCGAACTCAGTGGCTCACTCGGTTTGGGATCTTCACCACCCTCCTCGGCGCCCTGTTGCTTCGGTACGGGTTGGCGGTTCCCTTCAGCGATGCCGTCAATCCATCGTTCACAGGAATCGCAATCAAGCCCGAGAGGCTTCTGGACTTCTACATCGCGGTCGTGATGGTGTACGCGGGCATCTATGCCGGAGTCCTGTTGGTGGACTTCTTTTGGACTGACAGACAAGCGAGCACGACCGGGACCGCATCTCCTACCTTGTTCTTGTCGGTAGTCGCGGGGTTGATCACGCTGGTCGTGCTGATTGCGTGGGTAATCATTCCGTGGAACGACTTCACGAAGGGCATACTCTCGTTTCTGCCCGGGCACACGGCGGCCACCTACCGCGAGCACAGGGTTCTCTACGGCAATGACACGCTCTACTCGAAGTCGGCAATTGCCTACGTCGGGAGCTTCACCAGATACGCGTTGGCCCCGGTGGCGTTGTGGATCCTCTACTTTCATCGCAAGCGTTCGACGGTGCTCGCGGCCATGTTTTGGATTCTGCTGGGCTTGTTGTTTGTGATCGGCCTTTTATCTGGACAAAAGCTCCCGGCACTTCTTTTGATGGTGGGCTTTGCCTTTGCAGTCCTGATTGAGCGAGGGCGGCCCTCAATATTGAATTGGCGGTTGGCCGCGGCGGCGATCGCGCTGGTCGTCATCATCGCGCCAGCGTTGTATCTCGTTCAGTATCCAACGCTTGGGTATGGACCGTCGCTGCAACTCGCGGTATTCCGCTTGACAGAGGAGTACAGCCGCGTCGCGCAGCTGCGCTTCATCTTCTATCCGGACATACATCCATTCCTCAGCGGGATGAGCTCGTATGTCCTGCGGGGCCTGGCCGGGTTGGTCGGTTTGCACGGGGGGACGGTGCAGTCTCCGGAAACCTATATTCCCGCCCAGTTTCCATCTGCAGGCGCGAACCCCGGAACCTGGAATGCAGGCTTCTTCGCCGACGCCTGGGCTGATTTCGGGTTCCTTGGTGTCGCCGTGTCATCGGTCGCCATCGGCGCCATCGTGCGCGCAATCGACCGCTGGTATTCGCAATCGGGACAGGGCCTCGTGGACATGGGCGTATACGCAGCTGTTTGCGTGTCAGCGATCTGGGTCTCCGACGTGGGGACGCTCACCGCGTTGTGGACCTATGGCCTCGGCTCCGCCTTCTTGCTGTACGCCTTGTTCAAGCTGCCGCACACCACTAGGCGCTCCGTGCTTGCCGCTGCGCCAATCGGAACGCCATAGGTTTCCGACGGAGTTCGTGGTAGCTCGCTGGTAACCTTGGAGCGCGATAGACGCCCGTTCATCCGTCCCCAGATCTCTGAAGGCCGGCCGGGTCTGCGTCGTCGGGCTCGGTTATGTCGGCTTGCCCACGGCCTGCATGCTTGCGGTGTCCGGCGTGGAAGTACTCGGCGTCGATGCGAACCAGGACGTTCTCGAGTCGCTTCGCAAGGGCAAGGCGAACACGGCCGAGGCAGAGGTTCAGTCGCTGGTCAACCTTGCGATTCATTCGGGCAAGCTCAAGCTCAGTCAGTCACCTGAGAGCTGCGACGCCTTCATCATCGCGGTGCCGACGCCGGTCAACGCCGATCACACGGCCGACCTGCGCCATGTCCGCGCAGCGATTGCCGACGTCGCCCAGGTCGTGCGCTCGGGATCACTGATCGTGCTGGAGTCGACCGTGCCGCCCGGGACCGTCGAGGGCGTGGTCTTGCCCGAGCTGCGGGCTCGCGTGAAAGAGTGGAAGGACATCCTTGTCGCGCACTGCCCCGAGCGCGTGCTGCCGGGTGCGACGCTGGTCGAGCTCATCAACAACGATCGGATCATCGGCGGACTCGACGCCATGAGCGCCGAACGCGCGGCCGAGCTCTACTCGATCTTTGTGCGTGGAAAGATCCACCTCACCGATCTGACGACCGCGGAGATGGTCAAGGTGATGGAGAACACCTTCCGCGACGTGAACATCGCGCTGGCGAACGAGTTCGCAATGCTGTCGGAGCGCATCGGCGTCGACGTGTGGGAAGCGATCCGCCTGGCCAACAACCATCCGCGGGTCAAGATCCTGCGACCGGGACCCGGCGTCGGCGGCCACTGCATCGCGGTTGACCCCTGGTTTCTTGTTGGGATCGATCCGGACCGGTCGCACCTTGTGCGCGCCGCGCGGGAAGTCAACGACAGGATGCCGCACTTCGTGGTGGAACGACTCCTACGAGAGATGAAAGGTGAGAGCGGGCACGTTGCCCTCCTCGGGCTTGCCTATCGTGCTGAGCTCGGCGACACGCGCGAGAGTCCCGCGCTGGAGATCCACCGCATCCTGAAAAAGCGCGGTGTCGATGTGAAGGCACACGACCCCCTGGTCGGTGGCGCCGTTCGCGACATCGCGAATCACTCGCTGACGGACGCGCTCACGGGGGCGGGCGCCATCTTGCTGGTGACCGACCACAGAGCGTTCGTGAATCTCGACCCCTCCGCGATCACGGACCTGATGCGCGGAAGGACTGTGTTTGACGCCCGCGGATGTCTCGATGTCGAGCGCTGGCGCGGCGCCGGATTCCGAGTCGTCACCCTCGGAAGAGTCCCGGTCGATGGGGACTGACAGGAAGCCGCTTCGCGTCCTGTCGCTGATTGGCACCCGGCCAGAGGCGATCAAGCTGGCGCCGGTGCAGATGGCGTTATCGAAGCGGCCACGCGATTTTGAACCGGTGTTGTGCCTGACTGGGCAGCACCGACAGATGCTCGACCAGGTCATGGCCGACTTCGGTCTCACCGCGAACCACGACCTCAACCTGATGGTGGAAAGCCAGGGACTCGCTGACCTTAGCGCGAGAGTTCTGCAATCCGTTACCGATTTGCTGCACGAAGTGATCCCCGACATCATGCTCGTGCAGGGCGACACGACCTCCGCCGCGATGGGCGCGCTGGCCGCGTTTTACGAGCGCATTCCGGTCGGCCACGTGGAGGCCGGCCTCCGCACGGGAGATTCCTACAATCCCTTCCCTGAGGAGATCAACCGGCGGCTCATCTCTGACGTCGCCACCTGGCATTACGCGCCGACGCAGGGAGCTGTCGACGCACTTTTGCGCGAAGGGACGAAGGCCGACTCGGTGCTGCTGACAGGCAACACGGTGGTCGACGCGCTTCTCTACATCTCAGGACAGGTTCGCGAAGCTCCGCTTTCCGAGGGCCGGATGATCCTGGTCACCGCCCATCGGCGCGAGAGCTTTGGCCCTGACTTCGAATCGATCTGCCTCGCGCTGCGCGACCTGGTCCGGCGCAACCCCGACCTGCGCATCGTCTACCCGGTGCACCTGAATCCCAACGTGCGCGAACCGGTGGAGCGCATCCTGTCCGGCGAGGAGCGCGTGGAGCTCATCGAACCGGTCGGCTATCGCGAGCTCGTCGGCTTGATGAAGCAGTCGTACATGATCCTCACCGACTCCGGGGGAATCCAGGAGGAGGCGCCAGTGCTGGGCAAACCGGTCCTCGTGCTCAGACAAGTCACTGAACGTCCGGAAGCCGTCGCGGCGGGGGCTGCCAAGGTCGTGGGGACCGATCGCGAGCGGATCACCCGGGAGGCTGAACTGTTACTCAACGATCATGCCGAGTACGAGCGCATGGCGCGCGCGATCAGCCCGTACGGCGACGGCCATGCGGCCCAGCGCATCGCCGATCACCTCGCGTCTGTGAGCAGGAGACAACCCGCTGCGGCCCACCGCACTACCGTCAGCCCGGGCTAGTCACCTGACTCGAGACGCCTTCTGACTTCGTCAGGGTCCCTGACGAAAATGAGGTTCCACTCAGCCTGGCCGGCGGGCAGATCGGGAGCACTCTCCAGAACGTTCCGATCAGCGGTGTAGCGAAACGGACGGTAGCCGAATTGCTCGAACCTTGCGAAGATGAACTGGTCAGTTGACCCGTAGCGCCCTCCATGGCCGCGCACCTCGACGATCCAGGCGATGACCGAACGCTCTTGCAAAAGCCGGCCGGCGCCCGCGAGTACCTCCGATTCGAATCCTTCTGCGTCGAGCTTGACCAGCGCCACGTGCTCAACAGAGTCGAGCAGGCTGTCGAGCGTTAGAACCGGGACGCTGATGGTGTCGGCAACCGCGCCGTCGGAGACGATGCGGTTGATCGTGTCGAGGTTGGCCGTCAGCCGAGCAGAGCCCATTTCGGCGCCCGCCGCCTCCGCCCGAACGTCCACGTTGAGAAGGCCGTTGAGAGCGACGTTCTCGCGAAGGCGTTCGGCCGCGACCGGATGAGGTTCCAGCGCGATGACCTTTCCGCTGCCTGTCCGCGCTCCAGCAAGCAGGCTATACAGACCGATGTTTGCGCCCACATCGATCACTACGTCGCTGGGCTTCAGGAAGCGCTCGGTGAACAGCATGTCGTCGTACTCGGGGAGACGTGTGTACAGGGCCAGCGAGGCGCTCTTGCTGTCCGGGTGGACCCGGACCTTGAGTCCCCGCCAGTATGTGGCGATGATCGGCCTGCGGATCGTCCGCTTCCACATTTGCCATGCGGCGAAGACGATAATCGCGCGCACCCGTCGTCGCCGGTTGGCAGGGTGGCGGGCGATGAACCTGAGGGTAGACCACGGCGAAGGCGTGATCGGATCTGATGATTTGATGGCTCGCCCTATACTAGGCGCACTATCGGCCGAGCTTCCAGGACCGTGAGCATGTTGGTCAATGGCAGAGCTCAATCCCTCAGGAGTCCGAGACGCGGAGGCTGGGAGTCGCTCAGGTTATTGGCCTCGTGACGCTCTTGTGAATCGTCCTCGTCCAGGAATCTCCGTAGTCATTCCTGCATATAACAGCGAGCTTTCGCTGCGCGAGCTTGCACGTCGACTCGAGCCAGTGCTGACTGCTTCGGCAAATGACTATGAATTGATTCTGGTCGACGACTCGAGTAGCGACACGACATGGGGGGTAATCGAGGAGCTCGCGCATTCCAATTCGTGGATTAGGGGCGTGCGTCTGATGCGTAACTACGGCCAGCACAACGCTCTGCTGTGTGGCATTCGTCTGGCCCAGTACGAACTGACCGTCACCATGGACGACGATTTGCAGCACCCACCCGAGGAGATCCCAAAGCTGCTGAAACTGCTGACACGTGAAACGGACGTCGTCTATGGAGCTCCGGAGACAGAACAACACGGTCTTTTGCGTGACATCGCCACCCAGCTCACCAAAATTGCTTTGCAGTCCGCCATGGGCGCACCGATCGCCCGTAAGGCAGGTGCTTTCAGGGCCTTTCGAACGCAGCTCAGGGAAGCTTTTGGGCGGTACGACGGACCCTACGTGAGCATCGATGTACTGCTCACCTGGGGGTCAACACACTTCGATGCTGTGAAGGTTCGCCATGAACCGCGCCGGCTTGGTACGTCGAACTACACCTTCAGGAAACTGTTTGTACATGCACTCAACATGCTGACCGGGTTCAGCACATGGCCGCTCCAGTTGGCGAGCCTCGTGGGCTTCTTCTTCACGGCCGTTGGCACCGCCACCCTGGCTTTCGTGCTGGTCCGGTATCTAATCAACGGAGGGGTCGTACCGGGTTTCTCGTTTCTGGCTTCCACGATTGCGATCTTTTCCGGCGCTCAGCTGTTCGCGCTTGGCATCATGGGAGAGTACCTGGCACGGATGCATGCACGGGCGATGCAGCACCCTGTCTATACCGTACGGGAGTCGGTCGGCTCGGCCGGGACCATACCTGAGATCGATGGGATGTTGGGATCTCGAACACGGACCGGCGATTAAAACCATCGGTGGAAGGTGTAGTAGGCACGTTTCGGACGAAGTCCGGCTGACGTCCAGGCTGCTTGGGCGCTCCAATTTCCAACGTGTGTTGACGTAACGAACCTCGATATTCCTGACGTCTGCAACTGCAGAATGCCCTCGATCGTGAGTCTTCGATAGAGCCCTTCTCCCCGGGCCTCCGGCAAGACAGCTCCCAATACCAACTCACCCTGATCGTTGCTCGTACGGCGGAAGGCACCGAAACCGACTCTACGGCTGGGTTCTCCTGCGACGAGAACGAAGCCGCGTGGTCCCTGCTGATCGCAACACGAGCGAGCCCATGATGCGTAAGCCTCGGTGCACGCTTCGCGATCAAGTCGTGGGTCAGCGTGGTAATGGCCCGAGTAATCGCGGAAGCACGCGCGCGCGATGGCCTCGACCTGTGCAATATCCCCCGGCTGTAGCAATGCGATGCTCTCTGATGGTGGTTCCATCAAGGGGAACTTGACAAGATCGCGCTCGTAATAGACGAGAGTGTCCATTAGGGCGAAGCCTGCTTCGCCGAGCGCGTGAGTCGTGGCCATGTCCTCGACCGCGCATCGCGCGATCAATAGTTGAACCTGCTTCGACCTACAGAAGTCGAATACGCCGGCTAGCTGCTCAACCTCTAAACGGTCGGCGCGCGCCGTCACGATGCCAAAACGTGCCGTGTCCACTGCGGAAAGGCGTATGCCGCTATCCTCGACAGGCACGTCAGCTCAATTCGTCTTGCCGGCCGAACTGGCGAGCGAGAGTGCTGGTTGAGCCTGGCTCCAAGCCAACCTCACAGTTCGCACTCATCAACGGCTTCTAGTACTTGCACCTGCTGTGATTCAGACATGGAGTTGTAGAACGGTAGGCGCACCAGGCGGTCGCTGACGTCCTCGGTGACCGGGCAATCGCCTTCCTTACCGCCAAATCCACGGCCCATTTCCGAGAGATGCAACGGGAGATAGTGGAAGACGCTCAGGATGCCCCTACTCTTGAGGTGATCCATCAGCTTCTGGCGCATTTCAATACTTGGCATCAACAGATAGAACATGTGATACGCCTGTTCGCGGTCAGCCGGCACAACCGGTAGCGACGCACCTGTCTGTGCTGCCCACTCACTGAGCGCTGAGTAATACCGCTCCCATATCCTGCGCCGGCGGGCCTGGATCGAGTCCTTCGCCTCAAACTGCGCAAGCAGCGCCGCTGCCAACAAGTCGGAAGGCAGATAGCTCGAACCGATATCCCTCCACGTGTATTTATCAACTAACCCGCGGAAGAATCGGTGCCGATCCGTTCCCTTTTCCCGAATGATCTCGGCCCTTTCGATGAGGCTGTCGTCGTTGATCAGAAGAGCGCCACCCTCTCCACAGCTGAAGTTCTTTGTTTCATGAAAACTCTGGGTTGCCAACCTCCCGAATGTCCCGAGGGGCTTCCCACGGTAGGTGCCGAACAGGCCGTGGGCGTTGTCTTCGACGATAGCGATGCCATGATGCTTTGCGACCTCGAGTATCGGGTCCATATCACAGCTGACACCTGCGTAGTGCACCGGGACAGCGGCGCGGGTTCGTGGGGTGATGAGCTCCTCGAACTGGCGCTCATCGAAGTTGAGGGTGTCAGGCCGGATGTCGATGAACACTGGTTTTGCGCCGCGCAGAACGAAGGCATTCGCGGCGGATACGAAGGTAAACGAGGGAATAATGACCTCGTCACCAGGTTTTATCGCCAGCAGCAAGGCGCTCATTTCCAGCGCATGAGTGCATGAGGTGGTAAGCAGCGCCCTGGCGACTCCGAGCTCGGACTCGAGGAATTGATGGCAGCGCCGGCTGTAAATACCGTCGCCTGAGATATGACCTGAGGCGATCGCTGCGGCAATGTATTCGTGCTCTCGACCCTCGAAGCTGGGTCGGTTGAACGGGACGGTCCATTCCGCGGCGGGCACAAGAGTATTCTCGGATACTCCCAGGCTGCGACGAGAATTCGCGTCCTCTAGACTCATCGACCCAATGCCGCATCTGACAGAGCGAGCTTGAAAGGGACCATCCGCCAGTCGCTGGCCTATTGCCTCGCACTTTTCGGACTTGGTGTCCTATATCGTGCGACTTTCATTTCGCAGGGCTATAACGCGACAGATGAGGGATGGTTGCAGAGCCAGGGAGCGCGAATCGTCGCTGGTCAAGTCGCTTATCGGGACTTTAGCTTCGATCTCCCACCGGTCAGCATCTACAAGGAAGCGGCTCTAATCAGAGTGTTTGGGGACGCTTACGGGATCCTTGCCTCGCGTTGGGTGTTCACGCTTGAGGTCGCATTGGCGAGCGTGCTGGCCTTTGTCATCATCGTTCGGTACGTCCGCCCGACCACGGCCTTTCTCTCTGTTTTACCTACCACTTTCTTCTCTGTGATTCTTTTCTACTACTCGAATTACAGCTACGACGGCGAAGTTCTCGCGCTTCTCTCGGTCGCCCTGCTGGTCCACGCGAAGGCTCGCCGCCGATGGCTCGCAATCATCGGGGGCATTGCGGGTGGCCTTGCTTTCATGTCGAAGCCCACCTTTCTTGGCCTTCTGCCGATCGTTTTGATCGCAGGATTGGCCAATATGCTGGCGATGCGATACGCGCCACGCCAACTTCAAGGCGTCCAAGGCAGGTGGAGTGGGGTCGCGCTGTACACTGCCGGATTCGTTCTGTCCAGTTTAGGGGTGATAGGTTACTTTGCACTCCACGGCGCAGCGGTTGAGCTCCTCTACAACGCTTTCCTTCTCCCGCGCCAGTCATATGCGTTTCCGCTTGGATTCGTGATTTGGCAAGACCTTCCTCAGGTAATGCTCTTCTGGCCCAACATCGCGGGTTACCTGGCTGCGCTGCTGGTGCTCGTGCTCTTGGTGCGCGTCGAGGGAATACCCGATGTGTTGCGCTTGGCAGCCGCGACTGGACTGGCCCTGTTCCTGGTCGTGCGCGCGCTGCCTTCGTCAACCACCGGCTTGCCGACGGCTCGGCAACAAGCGCTTTTGTTGATGGTTCTCGGTTCGCTTCTCCTGCTGAATGCAGCCGCCTTGGTCGTTGCGATACTGGCGAAGGGTGGGCTGAAGGCTGCGCTCTTTCCGCCAGAGCTCCCCGCCCTAGCGCTTGGATTGCAGTATGCCGCCCAGTTCAACGCAGCCGGCGTGCGCTTTTCATACTACGGCGCCTTTCTGAGCGTTCCAGTCGCCGTGCTCTTCCTCCGTGGCCTCGTCGTGGCACGGCCCGCCTGGCGGCGAGGACAGATCGGAATCAGGGTGTCGGCGCTGGCGCCGGTAATGATCGGCGTGACCATATCTCTTACCGGCATAGTGGACGCTCGCGGCGTGGTGACGCGTGATGGCCCACGCTCAGAACTGAGCTCGACCTTCACTACGCCGCGGTTGCATGGAATCACATCACTCCCGGCGAACACGTCGCGATTGGATGGCCTGGTCGCGGTGGTCGATTCACGAACGGCGGCCGGCGATCCAATCCTCGTCCTGCCCGACTTCCCGGTTCTTTACTTTTTGACCGGCCGCCGCAATCCAACGCGAATCGGTTGGTATGAAACGCCCCAGGCGACCAAAGCAGGGGCCGAGCAGGCCGTGTCCGACATGAAGCGTGACCCGCCGAAACTGGTCATCCTTCAGACCTACGACGAAGGCGATTTCAGCCGCACAGGACCCAAGCTAGACTACGAGGCGCTGCCCCAACTTCTGCCGGTGTACCGCTATGTGACCGCAAACTATCGTCTCGTCGATACGGTCGGTGACCTCCAGATCTGGAGCCAGGGCTAGCCTCCGGCGGTGGACGCAGTCATCCGCATGAATCAGCTCATCGCCACTTTGAGCGCGGCCGACTACGTCAGCCCCGAACCATCATTCCCAATCCCGAATATCTACTTACCCCTCTGGTACGGCTTTCTGGTCCTCGTCGGGGTCTACCTCGAGCGTCGCACCCACTGGTTCACGCGGTTCAACATATTCACGGTATTCCTCGTCGGCATGTACGTCCGGTACGGCATCGCGGTGCCGTTCAGCGACGGGATCCTGCCGAACTCGACCACGCAAACGCCGATCTCGACCGGCCAGCTGCTCAGCTTCTACGGCGCATTGACCCTGGCCTATCTCGGCATCGTCGCCGGCGTCGAGTTCGTGTACAGATGGAATGCCCGGTTCCCAAAGCCAAGCTTCGGAGCCCCGGCGCGTGCAGACGCGCGGGCCTTGATCGTGGTCGCGGTCGTGGTTACGGCGATGGTGGCCCTGGTCTGGGTCGTCCTGCCATGGAGGGATTTCGCGGTGGGCCTCTTTCGGGCTGGACATCTCGCGCAGCTTGCCGCCCGCCTGCAACGTGTCACTTACGGCAACGCCACGCTTTACTCGAACTCCGCAGTGACCTACGCAGGCAGCTTTGCTCGCTTCGCGATCATGCCGGCGGTTTTGTGGATCCTCTACTTCCATCGTGCGCAATCGAAGATCGTTCATGGCCTTTTCTGGGTTGGTTTGGCTGCGCTGGCCGTCATCGGATTCGTATCCGGCCTAAAGACACCCGAGCTTCTCCTGGTCATCGGCTTCGTGGCAGCGCGCCTCCTAGTCGCCGGTGCTCCGGGGATTTTCAACTGGAAGATCGCGTCAGGTGCCGTGGTCTTCGTTTTCGGCCTCGTCCCCGCGCTTTATCACTTCCAGGTTCCAACCTGGACCTACCCACAGCTCGTGATAGGCACTCTGTATCGGTTTACGATCGAGTACAGCCGCACCGCACAGCTTCGTTTCGTTTTCTATCCCAATCTCCATCCATTCCTCTACGGGACGAGCTCATTTGTCGTTCGCGCCGTCGCCAGGCTCGTAGGCATACGGCTTAGTGGCGAGTCACCTGAGACGTACATCCCGACCCACATACCGAGCGTCGGACCGAGCTACGGGGGCACCTGGAACGCAGGCTTCTTCGCAGACGCCTGGGCAGACTTTGGCTGGGTGGGAGTGATCGTGGCCGCTGTGGTGGTGGGAATGACCCTAGCCATCATCGCGAGGTGGTACGAGGATGGTCCGAAAGGTCCGCTCCAGATGGGCACGTACACCGCGGTTTGCGTGGCTTCGTTGTATCTCTCCGAGGTTGCCTTGCTGACGGCGTCGTGGACCTTCGGCCTCGTCTCGTCGTTCTTCGTCTACTGGATCGTCGCCCTCTTATCGGCCAGGTCAAGGAGCTCGGCGGCCGTCGAGCCGGTGCCGCCAGAGCCGCCAGGGCCACGAACCCCAATCAGGAAGCTGCTCGACGCGATCTAGCTGAGGAGCCGCGCCACGAGGTAGCCGCCCGCCACGACTGACGGCAGCAGCGCGCCGCCGACCAGCAGCTCCAGCGCGGGACGGCCGCGTAAGATCGCCCTTCGCCTGGCGAAAACAAGCAGGAGAGGCAGCGAAATGAGTGCGAAGGCGCACATCCCGAACGTGGCGCCAAGCCCGCCCCAACGCGGAATGGCATAGAGGTCGGTCGCGACCTGAGCGACCAGCCCGGCCCCGCCCGCTGCAACCACATAGCGGGCTGCCCCCTGGCCGACCACTGCAAACTGCACGACCTGGAACAGAACCAACGCGGGACCGAGGGCGGCCAGGATCGGGATCATCGGCGCGGCCTGCGCGTACTTTTCGCCTGTGACCAGGTGCAGCACCGGCCAGCCCATCAAGGCGAGGACCAGCCCCCCGGCTGTGGTGACTCCGATCAGGTAGCGCACCGTTGGACCGATATCGCGGCTGGCCCAGCCCTCGACGAACCACGGGAGGGCCGCCCGACCGAAGATCGAGCCGGCGAGAACGATGAGTTCCACCGCCTTGTTGGCCAGGGCGTAGTTGGCTAGTGCGGCGTACGAGGCCAGCGCGGCCACCAGCAGCCAGTCAAATCGTGACTGAGCGATGACAACCGCTTGGCTCGCGGTGATCATCGGCGCCGAGCCAAGCAATCCACGAGCGAGGTCACGGGCGCTGAGCGAGCCCTGGCCGGCAGTGCCCTGTGGCCCTGCCACATAAGCCATCAGCGCCAGGCCGGCGACGTCCCCGACAAGGCTCGCCACAAGGATTGCGTTGACGGAGATGGCGTGCACGAAGGCGAGCGCTCCCAGGCCAAACAGGCGGATGGCGATAGGGACGACGCTGACGAATGCCGCGTCAGCCTGGCGGTCGCGCACCTGGAGCGCAGCCGAGAAGGGAGTTTGCAGGAGCCTCACCATGTTGGAGGCTCCTACCAGCAGCAGCACGACGGATTCCGCCTGCCCGAGCCGGCCGCTGAGCACGCCTAGGCCCCACGCTGCGATCGCGATCAGAGCCGCTACGCCGCGAAATGAGCTGACCACAAGAACCAAGGTTCGGAGGGGTACCTGTTGACGCTTCGCGGCGATCACAGCCGCCGTCTCGATTCCGGCATCGAGGATGTAGAAGGCAAGCGCGCACACCGCCGTGCCCCAGTTGATCAGCCCCGCCTGGGCGACCGGGAGGACGATGAACAGTAGCAGCGTGAAGGTTTGGTTCCCGACCAGCGCCAGGCCAGAGGCTGCATACACCCGGCGGACGGTGGTGCCAACGGGCGCGGCTCCAGGAGGCATGCGTACGGCGGCCGGTACGATCGGGTCGGCCATCTAACCTTCGTCGCGGAGGTGGAGGCCCCAGGTCGGAAGGTCTCCTCGCTTGATCACCTCTCGACGCACGTAGTGGTCTGAGAAGAGCTCGACCATCCGCGCTGGCGTACGGAGATAACCAGAACGGTGCAGGTGGCGGCGCGTGGCCAGCCCCGCGAGCACTCCACGGATCTCAGTGGCCGCGGAGCCCGGGGTGAGCAGCCCGCAAGGGATCCAGACAATTCTTTTGGCTCCGCGTCGTGCGAGGTCCGCGAAGACGCGATGCCAGTCCGAGTCGCTCAACTCCATGTCGACGCGGTTGAGCAGCACAGACTCCTCGGTATCCCGGCACCAGGTTGGCTGTCGGAGGTCCATGCGCTCGACGGACTCGCCCTCGCCTAGGCGTTCCTGGAGCACTCGCAATGATTCGTCGCCCCAGTCTCCAGATCGAATCTTCAAATCAGGCGTCGAGTTCTTGAGGAGAAACTCAAAGATCCCGGTGCCTACGCCAACCGAAACGACCCGCTTGGTTTGCCAATCTTCCAGAAGGTCGGCCACCGCCGCGGCCCGTTCCACGATGCCGGTGTTGGATCGCGCGAGCGCAATCCATTCTTCGCGCGAGCTTCCGAAACCGAACGCGGTGTCCCGCTCACGGAGGCGTTCCCATTCTTCCTCGGTCAGTGGTCCGGCCGGCACCAGACGCACGCCGTCGGTGAATCCATACCAATGTTGCAGCGTCAGCTTGATCATCCGGGGCCCCGTCCGGAGGGCTGCGCCGCCCATGCTAGACTCCCTGCCATTCGCTCCTTTGTTGCCCTGATCGCCGCAGTGATCCTTCCACCCCTTGCATGGGTCGCGACTCGCCTAGGATCGCTAGTCGGCTATCTGTATCTCCGCTCGTGGCCCACTCGCAACCTCCCGTTCTACGACCATCGATTCGACTACCTGGAGGGACCCTCCAACTGGTACTGGCAGGAGCGGGGCGTGCTTGGGGCAAAGACTATCCCATCGGGCGGCAAGGTCCTGGATTTGTGTTGCGGCGACGGAACGTACTCGGGCAATTACTACTCTGTACGAGCGGGCCATATCGACGCAATCGATCGAAATCCCAGCGCACTGCGGCTCGCGAGGAGTCGTTATCACGCGCAGAATGTGACCTGGATCGATGCGGACGTGCTCTCCGATCCCTTCCCGGCATCCGACTATGACGTCGTCATGCTCTTCGCTGCGATCGAGCACTTCTCTGTCAAGAACGGCACCACCTTGCTGGCCAAAATCGTCAATTCGCTGAAGGCAACGGGAACCCTGATCGGGTCGACCCCGATCTTCGCGGAAGAAGGCGGCCACAACGTGGAGCACGACAACGAATTCTTCTCGATGGAAAATCTCATCGGATTCCTGGAGCCGCACTTTGGTCACATCGACACCTGGACTTCGGACTGGCGCGGCCGGGTGGACGCCTACTTCGTGTGCTCGAACCCGAAGGTCGTGCCTGCAGAGAAGGTCGACGGGCTCATTGCTAAGCTGGAGGCGCGTCGCTCGCACGAGCAAGAAGCGCTGCCGAAGCACCCGGCTGGAGCGCTTTCAGCCGCCAGATAGACGCTCTGGCCAGCTTCCGATGACCTCTCGAAAGAGAGCTTCGTACCGGGCCGCCACAGCGGAAGCAGAGAAGTGGTTCCCAATGTAACTGCGAGCCCGCGCGCCCATCTCGATGCGGTTCCGATCGTCCGACAGCAGACTCGCGATCGCGGTGGACACTGACACGATGTTTCGATCCACGAGTAATCCGGCGCGGGCCGCTGCCAAACCTGGTATCTCGCATTGCGGCGAAAGGACGGTCGGACACCCGGAGGCCGCCGCCTCGAGCGCCGCCAGTGAGGTCTCCTCGAAAACGGTCGGGGTGAGGCTGAACACGTCCGCGTCTCGGTAGGCGATGAGCCGCTCCTCCTTGTACAAAGCTCCCGGAAACTGAACTCTGTCGTGTAGGTGGAGACTCTTCACCTGCGCCTTCAAGACGGGGAGCGAGCCGTGATCCCAGCCGATGAGGGCCAGGTGTGGACCGCGCTTGGTCTCGGGGACTCGCGCAAACGCGTCGATCAGCAGATCGAGGCCTTTTACTGGAGCGAGGCGCGCCACCGAGACAACGAGGTGGTCGGCCGCTCCGATCCCAAGTTTGCTTCGCAGCGCTCCTCGCTCGGGAAGTCGTTCGAAGAATGTAAGGTCGACACAGAGCGGGATCCGGTGAATCTTGGCGACGGGCGCACCGTGTCCGACGTAGACGCCCTCCTCGTGTTCGCTCTGGGCCACGAACGCGTCGACCATCGGCACGACCTTGCGCGTGAGGAAAACGTCATGGAGCCGGCGGTAGACGCCCCGTATGCCAGTGGCCATCGGCAGCCCGCCAAAGGCTGACCAGACCAGGGGAACATCCGCCTCACGTGCGGCCTGCGCCGCCCAGAGGTTGTGGATGCCCCGCGACTCGCCCATGTGCACGACATCGGCGTGCGCCATCGCGTCGCGAAGACCGCGGCGCATCGAGCGCGGTCGGTAGAAGACAGCCGGCAAACTTGCCGACATGGAGTTGAATCGATTGCGGAAGCGTCGCACGTGGATGTTGGGCTTCAAATCCTCATCAAGCCTCTCGGCACGTTCGTCGCGACCGAGAGAGTCGGACGTCACCACGTCGATCTGATGGCCGCGTGCGGCGAGCTCCTGGGCCAGCAGCCAGAACATGTGCACACCGCCTCCGTACGCCCACGCAGGGGCATAGCGCGGGAGCACCTGAACGATTCTCATCGAGTCGACGGTTTTCGACGGCGCGGTGGTATCGCGATCGCGCCTCTTGACGGTGTCTCCAAGCATCCCGAGGCTTGAGGGTACACTTCACATCGGCCAGGACCCAACTCGCTCACCTGTGTCCTATATGAATCACAGATGACCGCGTACATGACCGACAAGGCCGAGCAAGCCGACTACTACGACCACCAGGTGGGCGATCTCGAGTTTGAGATCAACCGACCTCACGGCGAATCACGGCTGTACCGGTACCTGATGGACTTCAAGTTCTCGCGAGTCGCGAACCTGCTCAGCAGGCCACTCCACGGGAC
>Ga0070698_100002140_pt1 | contig 21912 bp, 16 predicted proteins | sample KBSK1502metaG_FD_65477 | JGI IMG/M metagenome (GOLD analysis project Ga0070698, IMG submission 65477) | Corn, switchgrass and miscanthus rhizosphere microbial communities from Kellogg Biological Station, Michigan, USA - KBS K1-50-2 metaG | ecosystem: Host-associated > Plants > Roots >...
CTGGACGCCGTCGACCGCGTCCGCGGCGGTCGCCGGGCTCTGGGGCGCGCCCACGCTCACCACACCTCGGCCAGGCCCGCCCGTTCCACCGGGTGGGCCCGGCGCGGGCCTGGAGCCTCGCCGCACAGCCGCGGTGTCGGGAACACCTTGCCCGGGTTGCAGCGTCCGTCCGGGTCGAAGGCGCAGCGCACGAGCTGCATGGTCTCCAGGTCGACGGTGCTGAACTGGCGGGGCATGTGCTGCTTCTTGTCGAAGCCGACGCCGTGCTCGCCGGTGATCGAGCCGCCGTGCTCCAGGCACAGGTAGAGGATCTCGGCCGACAGCTCCTCGGCGCGCTGCTCCTGGCCCTCGATGTCGGCGTCGTACAGCACCAGCGGGTGCAGGTTCCCGTCGCCGGCGTGGAAGACGTTGGCGACCCGCAGACCGCGCTCCCCCGCCATCTCGCTGATGCGGCGCAGCACCTCCGGCAGCGCCGTCCGGGGGATCACGCCGTCCTGCACGTAGTAGTCGGGGCTGATCCGCCCCACCGCCGCGAACGCCGACTTGCGGCCCTTCCAGAAGAGCGCCCGCTCCTGGTCGCTGCCCGCGATGCGGATCTCGGTCGCGCCCGCCCGCCGGCACACCTGCTCGACCTGGTCGAACTGCTGCGCGACCTCGGCCTCGGGCCCGTCGAGCTCGACGATCAGCACCGCGCCGGCGTCCGGGTAGTTGGGGTGGACGGCGGCCTCGGCCGCCTCGATCGCCAGGGCGTCCATCATCTCGATGGCGGCGGGCACGATGCCGGCGCCGATCACCCCGGAGACCGCCTCGCCCGCGGCGTCGGTGGAGTCGAAGGCCGCCAGCAGGGTCCGCACGGACGCCGGCTTGCGCAGCAGCCGCACGGTGACCTTGGTGGCGATCCCCAGCGTGCCCTCGGAGCCGACGAAGGCGCCGACCAGGTCATAGCCGGGCGCGTCCGGTCCCTTGCCGCCGAGGTGGACCATCTCGCCGTCGGGCAGGACCACCTCCAGGCCGGTCACGTGGTTGGTGGTGAAGCCGTACTTCAGGCAATGCGCCCCGCCCGAGTTCTCGGCCACGTTGCCGCCGATCGAGCAGACCTGCTGGCTGGACGGGTCGGGGGCGTAGTAGTAGCCGTGCGGCGCGACCGCCTTGGTGACGTCCAGGTTGATCACGCCGGGCTCGACCACCGCCCGCTGGTTCTCCAGGTCGATCTCGATGATCCGGCGCATGCGCGCGAGCACGATCAGCACGCCGTCCGAGACCGGCAGCGCGCCGCCCGACAGTCCGGTGCCCGAGCCGCGGGCCACGAAGGGCACACCCGCCTCGTGACAGATCCGCACGGCGGCCTGGACCTGCTCGGCGGTCTCCGGCAGCACCACCAGGCTCGGGGTGACGCGGAACGCCGCCAGACCGTCGCACTCGTAGGTGCGGAGCTGGTTGCGCTCGTGGATCACCCCCCGCGCCCCCAGCGCCGTGGTCATCCGGCTGATCAGCTCCGCTCTTTCGACCATCTTCATGGCCCCCTTCCGGCCTGCTGGAGGCTGAGAAATCCAGGTTACGTTGGCACAGGCGCTCTTGGGGGGTGCGGGGGGAGCGAGCTCCCCCCGCGTGGACCGGGCCTAATCCAGGTAGTCGTAGGCAGGGGTCGTAAGAAACTCTACGAAGTCGTCCGCCAGGGCCACGCGCTCGAACAGCTCGCGAGCCTCTTTGGCGCGGCTGGACGCGTAGGCCTCGTCGCCGACAGCACGCCGGATGCTCTCCAGCTCCAGGTCGATGACCCTGCGCACCAGCTCGGGCGTGACCACCAGCCCGTCGGCGAGCCGCACCTGGTTGTGGACCCACTGCCAGACCTGCGAGCGGGCGATCTCCGCGGTGGCGGCGTCCTCCATCAGGTTGAAGATGGCGACCGCCGCCGTGCCCCGAAGCCACGACGACAGGTACTGGATGGCCACGTTGACGTCGTTGCGCAGCCCCTCCTCGGTCGCCTCGCCGCCGGTGGCCGCGACGTTCAGCAGGTCGGCGGCGCTTGCCCGCACCTCCTCGCGCTTGCGTTCGATCTGGTTCGGGCGATCGCCGAGCACGGCGTCGAAGCACTCCATGGCCACCGGCACCAGGTCCGGGTGGGCGACCCAGGTGCCGTCGAAGCCGTCCCCCGACTCCCGCTGCTTGTCCTCGCGGACCTTGGCGAGGGCGACCTCGTTGACCTTGGGATCACGGCGGCTGGGGATGAACGCGGCCATGCCGCCGATCGCCGGCGCCTCGCGGCGGTGGCAGGTCTTGACCAGCAGCTGGGTGTAGGCGCGCATGAACGGCACGGTCATGGTCACCTTGTTACGGTCCGGCAGAGTGAACTCCGGCCGGTTCCGGAACTTCTTGATGACCGAGAACATGTAATCCCAGCGGCCGGCGTTCAGCCCGGCCGAGTGGTCGCGCAGCTCGTGGAGGATCTCGTCCATCTCGAACGCCGCCGTGATGGTCTCGATCAGCACGGTCGCCTTGACGGTGCCGCGCGGGATGCCGAGCCGGTCCTGCGCCAGCTCGAAGGCGCTGTTCCACAGCCTCGCCTCGAGGTGGCTCTCCAGCTTGGGCAGGTAGAAGTACGGGCCCGATCCCTTGTCCAGCAGGCGGCGGGCGTTGTGGAAGAAGTAGAGGCCGAAGTCGACCAGGCTGCCCGAGGCTGGCTCGCCGTCGATCAGCAGGTGCTTCTCGGGCAGGTGCCAGCCGCGCGGCCGCACCAGCAGCACGGCGACCTCGTCGTTCAGCCGGTACTGCCTGCCCTCCGGGCTGTCGAAGGTGATGGTGCGCTCGATGGCCTCGATCAGGTTCGCCTGGCCGCCGAACATGTTCTCCCAGGTCGGCGCGTTGGCGTCCTCGAAGTCCGCCATGAAGACCTTCGCGCCCGAGTTGAGCGCGTTGATCAGCATCTTGCGGTCGGTCGGGCCGGTGATCTCGACGCGCCGGTCGGCCAGGTCCGGGGGCAGCGGCGCCACCCGCCAGTCGCCGGTGCGCACGCCCTCCGTGGAGGGCAGGAAGTCGGGCAGCTCACCGGCGTCGAACGCCTCCTGGCGCTGCCGGCGCCGCGCCAGCAGCTCCAGCCTGGTCGGTCCCAGCTCGCGCTGCAGCGCGGCGACGAAGTCGAGCGCGGCGGGCGTCAGGATCTGCCCGTACGCCGCCCGGGCGGGACCGTGGACTTCGACTCCTGCCGCGCCTGCCATGCCTCGACCTCCATCCGATCCGCCATGCCCCCCACCGCTCCACTCATGATAGAGGGGGCCTTTCCGCCCGAGGAGGGCAGCAGGCGTCAGGGGCTCAGGCGCTCGATGGTCCAGCCGTCGGGGACGCGGCGGTAGCGGAGCCGGTCGTGAAGGCGGTTGGGGCGGTTCTGCCAGAACTCGATGACCTCCGGGTGCACCAGGTAGCCGCCCCAGAACGGCGGCAGCGGCACCTCGCGGTCGCGGTAGCGCTCCGTCAGCTCCTGGAGCCGCTGTTCCAGCTCGGCTCTGCCGGCGATCACCTGGCTCTGCGCCGACGCCCACGCGCCGAGCCGGCTGCCCAGCGCCCGGGTGCGGAAGTACGCCTCGGACTCCTCGCGGAGCACCCGCTCGACGGTGCCCTCGATACGGACCTGGCGCTGCAGCGGCGGCCACCAGAAGACCAGCGCTGCGGCGGGGTTGCCGGCCAGCTCGTCGGCCTTGCGACTCCCGTAATTCGTGTAGAAGACGAAGCCTCGCTCGTCGAAGCCCTTGAGCAGGACCATCCGCGCCGAGGGCCGGCCGCCCGCGTCCGCGGTCGCCAGCGTCATGGCGTTGGGCTCGATCAGGTCGGCAGCGTCGGCCTCCGCGAACCAGTGCCCGAACTGCACGATCGGGTCGGCGTCGACGTGGGCCTCGTCCAGAGGGCTCAGCGTGGGCTCCCTTCCTCGCTGTCTACCCGAGAACCTTATCGGTGGGGTGATCTCAGCGCGGTTCCCCGTTCCATTGTGGGGGGAGCTCGCTCCCCCCACGGCCCCCCAAGAGCGCCTGTCCAATGGGAACCGAGCACGGCGGCGGCCCCAGGGACCAAGCCCTGGGGCCGCCGGACCTCCCCCCGGAGGTCTGGTCGCTACTCCAGGACCTGCTGGGCGGTCTTCAGATCGAAGACGGCCAGGGTCGCGCCGCCGGTGGTGACGGCCTTGCCGTTCTTGCCGATGAACTGCGCGAAGCCGTTGACCGAGCCCTCGGCGGCCTTGACGCCGTCGATGCCCCTGATCCGCGGGAGCAGGGACTCGGGCACGGGGTCACGGGTGTCGCCCTGCTCGCCCGAGAAGGTCTGCCTGGTCTGGACGACCACGTCGATGCCCTTGGTGGTGTCCTTGAAGAGCTGGGTGAAGGTGGCGTTCATGGTGTCGGTGAGCACGTAGGTGCCCGACACGAAGCTCACCCCCAGGACGATCGCCAGTGCGGTGAGCGCGAGGCGGAGCTTGTGGGACAGCAGGCCCTTGATGGTCGCGTTCCACATGGTCGGCTCAGCCCCCGAGCTTCTTCATGAGGTCGAGGACCTTGTCGGCGGTGGGTCTGGGCATTTCGTCGACGACCCTGCCGTCCTGCAGGAACACCACGTGGTCGGAGTAGGCGGCGGCGCCCGGGTCATGGGTCACCATCACGATGGTCTGGCCGAACTCGTCGACCGAGCGCCGCAGGAAGCCGAGCAGTTCGGCGCTGGCGTTGGAGTCCAGGTTGCCGGTGGGCTCGTCGGCGAAGACGATCGAGGGCGAGGACGCCAGCGCCCGGGCGGCGGCGACCCGCTGCTGCTGGCCGCCGGACAGCTCGGCTGGCCGGTGGCTCAGGCGGTCACGCAGTCCGACAGCGTCGATCACCCGGTCGACCCAGGAGCGGTCGGGCTTGGCGCCGGCCAGCGCCATCGGCAGGTCGATGTTCTCGGCGGCGGTCAGTGTCGGCAGCAGGTTGAACGCCTGGAAGATGAAGCCGACGCGCTCGCGGCGCAGCAGCGTGAGCTGCTTGTCCGAGAGCGAGTTGAGCTCGGTGCCGCCAATGAAGACCCGCCCGGAGGTGACCGTGTCCAAGCCGGCCAGGCAGTGCATGAAGGTCGACTTTCCCGAGCCCGACGGTCCCATGATGGCCGTGAAGCGTCCGGACGGGAAATCGACGGAGACGCCGTCGAGGGCGCGGACGGCCGTGGGGCCCTCCCCGAAGACCTTGACGACGTCGACCGCGCGTGCGGCGAGGTCGGTCCTGGAGATTGTCTCGTCGGCGGTGGCAGACGCCATGATCACATCTCTCCTCGTGGTGCCGTGCTCGGGTTGCTCCGGGTTTGGGTCGGGACGGGGCCCGGGGGCGATCGGCGCACTCCAGGACCCATGGGAACCTACGGCACAAGGCCTGACCTGGGCATCGACCGCCGAGGGGATTTGGCCCTCCACCTTGAGGAGGATGCCGCCGGCCGCGGCGCCCACCTCTGGGACGACCGTTGACGGCGCCGGCAGCCGCGGCCCAGTATCGGCGCCATGCCAGGACAAGCTGCCGGCGTCGACCTTGGCGGGACCAAGGTCCAGGGCGTGATCGTCGACAAGGCCGGGAACCCCCTCGCCAGCGCGGTTGCCGCCACGCCTGGAGGCGGCGGCCCCGCTTCCGTGGTCGAGCAGGTGGCCGCGGTGGTCCGCGCCGCGGCCGCCAACGCCGGCATCGGCGTCCACGACCTCGAGGGCGTCGGCGTGGGCTCCGCCGGCCCGGTCAACCGGGCCGGCGGGATCGTGGAGGAGGCCGGCAACCTCTCCGGGTTCGACCGCCCCGTCCCGCTGGCGGGACTGCTGGCCGCCGCGCTCGCGCTCGACCCGCCGAGGGTGCGCCTCGACAACGACGTCAACGTCGCGGCCCTCGCCGAGTACCGCATCGGCGCCGGCAGGGGCCTCGACAGCCTGCTGGCGGTGTTCGCCGGCACCGGCGTGGGCGGCGCGCTGGTGCTGGCCGGCCGCCTGCACCGCGGCGCTCGTGGCGCCGCCGGCGAGATCGGCCACGCGGTCGTGGTGATGGACGGCGAGCGGTGCCCCTGCGGGCGGCGAGGGTGCACCGAGGCCTATGCCGGCCGCACGCCGATGGAGCGGGCGGTGCGCGAGGCGGTCGAGGCGGGCAGGCCGACCGAGCTGCCCGCGATCCAGCGGCGCCTGGGGCGGGCGCGCCTGACGCCCGACGTGCTGGCCGAGGGCCTGGCGCTGGGTGACGCGCTCGCCGGCGAGCTGGTCGAGCTGGCCGCTCGCGCGCTCGGCACCGCCATCGGCTCGGCCTGCAACGTGCTCGACGTGCAGGGGGTCCTGCTCGGCGGGGGGCTGATCGACGGGCTCGGCGACCCGTTCGTCCGCCAGGTCGAGCGCACCGTCACGCCGCGGCTCCTGGCCAACGAGCCGCCGCTGGACGTCCGCAGGACCGCCCTCGGCGACATGGCCGGCGCCATCGGCGCCGCCCTGCTGGTGCACGAGCCCCCGCCCCCCTCCTGAGCCATTGTCACGTCATGGTGCCGCATCGCCGTGACAGCCTCGCGCGGCGTTGGGGCGGCGACATCAGGGAACGACCCCGCGGGATCCCTGAACCATCCGGGCCGGGCTCAGGGAAATCCCGGAGTGAACCCAAGGAGCGCCCCGTCAGCCCTTGACGATCCGGAAGACCTGACCCCCAGCGGACAGCGCGAACGGCTCGCCCCGCTGGTCGGTCCCGAACGAGGTCAGCGAGGGGACGTTGATGCCCAGGTCGCGGGGGGTTCCCGAGGGGTCGCCCACGGTCACCGCCTTGACCCAGCCGGCGCAGTAATCCCCGTACAGGAACGCGCCACGCAGGTCCGGGATCGCGGCGCCGCGGTAGACCGAGCCGCCGATCACCGTGCAGGCGCCGGCGCTGTGGCCGTACTCGATCACCGGCCCGACCGCGCCGGCGAGCGGGTCGCCGTCGAAGTGGTGGGTGCCCTCCAGCCGGTTCCAGCCGTAGTTGCGGCCACCGCGGCCGGCCGGCTCGTGGTCGACCTCCTCCCAGTCGCCCTGGCCGACGTCGGCGATCCACAGGTCCCTGGTGGTGGGGTCGAAGCTGAACCTCCACGGGTTGCGCAGGCCGTAGTCCCAGATCTCGGCGCGGGCGCCCGCGCGGTCCACAAAGGGGTTGTCCCGCGGGATGCCGTAGGGCCGGCCGCCGGACGGCCGCGGGTCGATGCGCAGGATCTTGCCGAGCAGGGTGCCGAGCGACTGGCCGTTGCCGTAGGGGTCGCCGCCGCCGCCGCCGTCGCCGAGCGCGATGTAGAGGTGACCGTCGGGTCCGAAGGCGAGCTGGCCGCCGTTGTGGTTGGCGAAGGGCTGGTCAACGGTGAGCACGTTGCGCTGGGAGCCGGGATCTGGGCGGCCGCCGCCCATGGCGAACTCGGCGATGTGGGTGTCGCCACGGGTGTCGGTGAAGTCGAGGTAGAGGTAGCGGCCGTCGGGCGAGAAGGCGATGCCGAGCAGGCCCTGCTCGCCGCCCGCCTTGATCTGGCTGGAGACGTCGAGCACCGCGTTCGGGTCCATCCGGTCGTTGCGGAACACCCGGACCCGTCCCGTCTGCTCGATGAAGTAGACGCCCGAATCGCCCTTGCGGAGCGCCATGCCGACTGGCGAATCGATGCGGGCGACCTCCTGGAGACGAACGCGCGCCTTGGCGAGGTCGCCGGCCGGCGCCGTGGTCGTGGGCCCGGCGGTGGCGGGCGCTGCCGTGGTGGCGACCGGTGCGCTCTGCTGGGTCCCGCCGGAGCAGGCGGCCGCCACCAGCACGACGAGCCCCACCAGCGCGCCGGTGCCACGCCCAGGGCAATGCCCGGGCCCGCGGCCGGACGACTCCGAAGATTGGGTGCGCATCGCTGTATTTTCTCCCGGCAAGGAGATCCATGCGGGCACCCGGGCCGGCGGGAGCTCGACCGGCTCACCACCATCGGCCGGACCGCCGCGGCCCTCAGCCGCTCCGTGACCTGATTGCGCGCGTCCTGCCGGTGCCCCTCAGCCGTTCTCGCGCTGCGTGGGGGCGGCTGGAGCGGCGCCGCCGAGGCGGAAGAGCAGCCGCTGGACCTGACGGTCGATCGCGTCGCGGAGGTAGCGCAGGGTCTCGCGGTCCTTGCCTGCTGGGTCGTCGATGAACCAGTCCTCCGCACGGGGCAGCTCGTCGAGGGTCTGGCTGTCGTAGCCCATCACCACCACCGCCGCTGCCCGCCGCAGCAGCTCCTGCGACCGTGGCCAGGACCGCCAGCCGAGCAGGTCCACGCCGATGGCGGCCAACGCCTCGACCACCATCGAGTCCGGCTCGACGGTGGTCTGGCTCATGGAGATCGCTTGCGCCCGCCCTTGGGCCCGGTGCGCGAGCAACGCGGCGGCGAGCCGGCTGCGACGGTCGTCGCCCACCCCGAGGAACACCACCAGCGGGCACCCCTGGGTCCCCCGGTGGCCCGAGCCCGGCAGCAGGCGAAGGCGCGCGGGCTCCGCGGTCGCCGGCAGTTGGGACTGCTGATGCGCGGTCACGCTTGGGGTCGCCGCGGCGGCGGCGCGTCCAGCGGGCGCCGCTCCCGGCCGTATCGGCTGCCTCGCCATGTGCACCCTCGTTCGATACGTCGACTACCTATCAAGACGCCGGAAGCGCACTTCTGGTTCCATGCTCGAAGTTAGTTTCCCCGCGGACGCGGCGTCTGTCCGGCATGCGACATTGACGCTCGTGGTCCGCGGCGTCACGTCTCGCTGATATGGTTCGACCGCTTCCCCCTCCGGCTGAAGCGGTCAGCGCCCCAGAGGAGCCTCACGCGCCGGCGATCGGCACCCTGGGCAGGCTCCCGTCGCCCGGACAGGAGAGGCTAAAGGCTCGGCACGGACAGCGTTGGTTCCTGGCCGGAAAGGCCGGCGGGCTACTCGACCGCGGTTGAGCCGATCCCGGACGGTGCCTGCGGCGCACCGGCCGCGAAGCGCTCGCGCAGCGCGAACTTCTGTACTTTGCCCGAGGCGGTCATCGGGAACGCGTCCACCATCAGCCAGAACCGTGGCACCTTGAAGGGGGCCAGCCGTTGGCGGCAGAACGCGTCGAGCTCGGCCTCGCCGGGTGCCGAACCGGCGGCCGGCCGGATGAAGGCGGCCACCTGCTCGCCCCACCGCTCGTCCGGTACCCCGACGACCGCGGCCTCGGCCACCCCCGCGTGCTCGAGGAGAACCATCTCGATCTCCCGCGGGTAGATGTTCTCACCGCCCCGGATGATCATCTCCTTGACCCTGCCCTCGACCCGGCAGTAGCCCCGCTCGTCCATCGAGCCCAGATCGCCGGTGTGCAGCCAGCCCTGCGGGTCGATCGCCTCGGCGGTGCCCTCGGGGTTGTCGAAGTACCCGGTCATCACGTGATACCCGCGGGTGCAGATCTCCCCGATCTGGCCCACCGGCGCGGTTTGCTGGGTCACCGGATCCACGATCTTCACTTCGGTCTGCGGGAACGGCCGCCCGACCGTCTCGGCCTGGTCCTCGGGCCGGTCGCTGGTCCGGGTGCCAGTGATGACTGGCGAGGCTTCGGTCTGCGCGTAGACGATCGCAAACGGGATACCCAGTACCGCTCGTACCCGGCGGACGAGGTGGGCTGGCGCGAGCGCGCCGCCGGAGAACGCCAGCCGCACCGCCGACAGATCCCGGCGGGCGAAGTCCGGATGGTCGAGCGCGGCAAACAGCATGGTCGGGACCCCGGCGAGGATCGCGCTGCGTTCGCTCTCGTTGAGCGCAAGCAACAGCGCCGGGTCGAAGAACGGCATCAGTACCTGGGTTGCCTGCACCTGCATCGGGCCAAGGGTGCAGCATCCGGAGCCGGCGGTGTGGAACAGCGGCATCGGGTTGACCAGTACCTCCCCAGGGGCCAGCTGCAGCTGCGCGGCGACGTAGCGGGCGTTGTTGGTGAACCCGCGGTGATGGATGATCGCGCCTTTGGGGAAGCCGGTGGTCCCCGACGTGTATTGGATCTGCGCCGGGTCGCCGGGGTCGACCTTCGGCAGCGACTCGGTCGGCGAGCCCGAGGCACAGAACGCGGCCCAGTCGGTGAACAGCACGCTCTCCCGCAGCGCAGGCAGCTGTGGGCGAACCTCGTCGAGCATGTCCACCGTGGACACGCCGCGCACGGCGGGTACCAGGAAGATACCGGCCGCCCGGGACTGACTCAGCACATGCCGCAGCTCCTGAGCGCGATAGAGCGGGTTCACGGTGACCAAGGTCACCCCGGCCAGCGCCGCGCCGAACTGCAGGACGATCCACTGCGGAATATTCGGCGCCCAGACGGCGACCCGCTCGCCTGGTGCGAAGCGACCCAGCAGCGCCCGCGCGGCGCGTTCGGCCTCGGTGAGCAGCACGGCGTAGCTGACGCGGCGCCGCGCCGCCGGGTCGGGGACCCCGGCCAGCACCGCGACCGCATCCGGGGCGCGTTCGGCGGCGGAACGTAACACGCCACCGCAGGTGGTTTCCAGCACCGGCTCGGTGGAATCAGCCGGCCAGTACGACTCGGTGAGCTGGAGATCGTCCACGACTTCCTCCCAGGGACTCGGCACCCGCACCACGCGTGAACCATCGGGAAGGCGGACGCGACCGGTCGCCGTTGCAGCGGATCTCGGCGACCAGCCAGTCGGTCAGCGAATCAAGGTCCACCTACTCGACGCTGGCCTGTCTTCAGTTTCTTGTCGAAGGAAGCAGAGGAACCAACGGCCGTTGCGGTCGAGTGTGGCAGGTCTGGCCGAGGCCCGCGACCAGTTTGCGCTGTGTCGGGAGCTGACGGAGTTCCGTCGGAATTCTACCGGGTGCCTGATCCCGCCCAGCGGTGCGTTGTTCGAACTGGGCGGATGCGTTTGTTGTGCAGGCCTGGGCGGGTGACGTCGCTGTGAGTCTTATTCCCGACAATTATTCCGAAGGCATCAGGATCCACAGAATTGGATAAACAATGATCTGACTGCCCGGGACAATGAAGAGAATCAAGATGAACAGGAATCGCGCCGTCCATGGCGAGATGCCGAATCGGCGAGCGAGGCCCGCGCACACGCCGCCGAGCACCCGGCCTTGCCGAGGTCGTATCAACCCTTGCTGGCGGAAGTACTCCATGCCATCTCCCCCTCAGTCCGTCTCGAGGCACAGCGCCATGGCACCACCGTGGGCGGCATCGCGCCATCGGGGATCACCCCTGATTTCCCCTGGAGGCACCAGGGAACCGGCAGGGTGTTCCCGGATGTGCCTGGTGTGGCGATCAGAAAAAGCTGCGGCCTGGTACCCGAGGTCAGTCGCTGGACTGGGATTCCATGACGCGGCGGGCGATCTCGACCAGAGGAAGCTGGCGGTCCATGGCCGCCTTGCGCATGCGCGTGTAGGCCTGGTCCTCGGTGAGCGCGAACTGCTCCATCAGGCGGCCCTTGGCGCGCTCGATCACCTTGCGGTTGGCGAGCTTGGTCTCCAGGTCCTCGACGGTGTGCTGCAGGTCGCGATGCTCGGCGGAGCGGGCCAGCGCCACCTCGACGGCGGCCAGCAGCTGCGCCGGCTGGAACGGCTTGACCAGGTAGCCGATGGTGCCGGCGTCCGCGGCCTCCTCGACCAGCTCCTTGTCGGAGAAGGCCGTGAGCACCAGCACGGCGGGACCGCTCTGCTGGGTGATGTGCCTGGCGGCGGCGACCCCGTCCATCTTGGGCATCTTGACGTCCATGACGACCAGGTCCGGGCTGAGATCACGGGCAAGCTCGATCGCCTGCTCCCCGTCGCCCGCCTCGCCCACGACGGTGTGGCCGCCTTCTTCCAGCGTCTCGACGACGTCCACCCGGATCAGGACCTCGTCTTCGGCCACGAGCACTCGGGCCATCTCGCTCCTCTCCCACGACCAGCGCAAGCATGCCAGCACCGTAGCAAGGATCGGCAACGCGACGCCTCCAGTCCAGCCCCGGCCGCCGCCCGGCGCTGGACTCACCGGGAAACTCTACGCCGTCCCCTCGTGCGCCCGCTCGATGGCCGCCACCTCGTCACGCGGCGCCACCCGCCAGAACGAGCCGGCGGCCCGGTCCCAGCCGGCGAGCGCCGCGGCGGCGGCCGCCGATCCGGTCAGCTCGGCGTGGGTGACGATCAGCTCGCGCAGGCGCACCAGCTCGAGGTCGTCGGGGCGCCGCGCCAGCACCAGCTCGCCGTTCAGCCGCTCTGGCACGCGCTCGCCCCGGTCGTACAGGAACACCTCGCCGCCGGTCATGCCTGCGCCGAGGTTGCGGCCGACCGGCCCCAGGACCACCACGGTCCCGCCCGTCATGTACTCGCAGCAGTGGTCACCGGTGCCCTCGACCACGGCGGTGGCGCCGGAGTTGCGGACCGCGAACCGCTCCCCGGCCCGGCCGGCGCAGAACAGCTCGCCGCCGGTGGCGCCGTACAGGACGGTGTTGCCGAGCAGCACGGGGTCGCCGGCGTCGCCGGCGGGTGGGCGGATCACCAGCCGGCCGCCGCCCATGCCCTTGCCGACGTAGTCGTTGGCCGCGCCCTCCAGGCGCAGCTCGACCCCGGCGGCGAGGAAGGCCCCGAAGCTCTGGCCGGCCGTGCCGGCGAACTCGATGCGGGCACGGCCCGCCGGCGGTCTGGAGCCGTACCTGGCGGCGATGGCCACGCCGAGGCGGGCGCCGACTGAGCGGTCGGTGTTGGCGATCGGATAGCGCAGGTGCACCAGGTCGCCGGCCTCAAGGCCGCCGATGGCGTCCCCGGTGACCTGGTCGCCGAGCGCCGAGCGGATCGCGTGGCTGGGGTCCGGGGCGACGAACCGCCGCGGGGCGTGCTCGCCGGCACCCTCGCCGGGGTCCAGCAGCGGCGCCAGGTCGAGCTTGTCGGCCCGGGGGTCGCCGGCCGGCCGCTGCCGCAGCAGTTCGACCCGGCCGATGGCCTCGTCGAGGCTGCGCAGGCCGAGCGACGCCAGCAGGAGCCGCAGCTCCTCGGCCACGAACTCGAGGTAGTGAACGACCATCTCGGGGGTGCCGGTGAACTTGGCGCGCAGGTCCTCGCGCTGGGTCGCGATCCCGACCGGGCAGTTGTCCTGGTGGCAGGTGCGCACCATCAGGCAGCCCTCCGCCAGCAGCGCCGCGGTCCCGAAGCCGTACTCGTCCGCTCCGAGCAGCGCGGCCAGCAGCACGTCGCGCCCAGTCTTGAGGCCGCCGTCGACGCGCACCCGCACCCGCGATCGGAGCCCGTTGACGCGCAGCGCCTGCTGGGTCTCGGCCAAGCCCAGCTCCCAGGGCGAGCCGGCGTGCTTGATCGACGACAGCGGGCTGGCGCCGGTGCCGCCGTCGGCGCCGGAGATGGTGACCACGTCGGCCAGCGACTTGACCACGCCCGCGGCCACCGTGCCGACTCCCGCCTCGGCGACCAGCTTGACGGTCACGTCCGCGCCGGGATTGGCCTGCTTCAGGTCGAAAACGAGCTGGGCGAGGTCCTCGATCGAGTAGATGTCGTGGTGCGGCGGCGGGGAGATCAGCGCCACGCCTGGCTGGGTGTGGCGCAGCTTGGCGATGTAGGGGCTGACCTTGTGGCCAGGGAGCTGCCCACCCTCGCCGGGCTTGGAGCCCTGGGCGATCTTGATCTGCAGCTCGACCGCTGAGGCCAGGTACTCGGGCGTGACGCCGAAGCGGCCGGAGGCGACCTGCTTGATGGCGGAGCCGCGCTCGGTGCCGAGCCGGGCGGGGTCCTCACCGCCCTCTCCCGAGTTGGAGCGGCCGCCGACCCGGTTCAGGGCCATGGCCAGCGACTCGTGCGCCTCCGGCGAGAGCGAGCCGAGGCTCATCGCCGCGGTCGAGAAGCGCCGCAGGATCCCCTCGGCCGGCTCGACCTCCTCCAGTGGCACGGGCGGGCCGGCCGGCGAGACCTCCAGCAGGTCCCGCAGCGCGGCCGGGCGCCGCTCGTTCACCAGCTTGGCGAAATGCTGGTAGCGCTCGAAGGTGCCGCCCTTGACCGCCTGCTGGAGCAGGTGGGCGCCGCGCTTGGAGCCGCGCATGTCCGCGTCCTCGCGGACGGTGTGGTGCAGGGCCTGCATGACCTCGGGGTTGGTGGCGTGGTACTCGCCGCCGGGGCGGTGCTTGAACCAACCGGGGTTCTCCAGCCGCGCGGCCTCGGACGCCGCGGCGCGCAGGCGGGTGAGCACGTCGGAGCCCAGCTCGTCGAAGCCGATGCCGCCGAGCGGTGAGGCGGTGCCGGCGAAGCAGACGCCGACCACCTCGGCGTCCAGGCCGACCGCCTCGAAGATCTGGGCGCCGCGGTAGGAGTCCAGCGTGGAGATGCCCATCTTGGACATGACCTTGAAGACGCCCTCCTCCACGGCGTGCAGGTAGCTGGCCTGCGCCGCGGCCGCGTCGCCGTCCCTGGCGAGCCCGGCGGCGGTGGCCAGGCCCAGGCGCGGGCAGATCGCGCCGGTGCCGTAGCCGAGCAGCGCGGCGGCGTGATGGGCGTCGACCGGCTCGCAGGTGTCGGCGACCAGGCTGGCGGCGGTCGCCAGGCCGGTGCGGACCAGGCGGTGCTGCACCGCACCGATGGCCAGCAGCGCCGGCACGGGCGCGCGGGCGGAACCGCCGGCGGGGGCCTGGTCGCGGATGACCAGCAGGCCGGCGCCCTCCCGGACCGCCCCCTCGGCCTCGTCGCCGAGCCGTCGGCAGGCGGCGCGGAGACCGGCCGGGCCCTCCTCCACCGGCCAGGTGGCGTCCAGCACGCGCGCCGCGAAGGGAAGGGCGGCGGCGGGCTCAACGGCTGCGGAGCCGGGCTCGACGGCCGCCTCCAGGAGTTGCTCGACGCCGTCGGGAGTGAGCAGGAAGGTCTCCAGCTCCAGCAGGCGCGCCGCCTCGGGCAGCTCGGCGAGCAGCGGGGCGCGGGGGCCGAGCAGGGTGCGCTTGGAGAGCACGTGACGCTCGCGGAGGTGGTCGATCGGCGGGTTGGTGACCTGGGCGAAGCGCTGCCGCAGGAAGTGGCTGACCGGCCGCTGGGTGGCGGCCAGCGGGGCCGGCGGCGTGTCGTCGCCCATCGAGGCGGTGGGCTCCTTGCCACCGGTCGCCATCGGGCGCAGCACCGTCGAGATCAGCTCGCGGGTGAAGCCGAAGGCCACCTGCGCGGCGGTCAGGTCCTCCTCTGGAGCCGGCATCGGCTCGCCGGACCTCGCGGCGCGCAGGTGGGTGGCCAGCCAGTCGCTCCACGGGCGGCGCCCCGCGAGCGCCTGCTTGATGTCGGCGTCCGTCTGCAGCCCGGCGTTCGGGTCGACGCACAGCATCTGGCCCGGGCCGAGGCGGCCGCGCCGGACGGTGCCGTGGCCGGCCAGGTCGACGACGCCGACCTCGGACGCGCACACCACCAGACCGTCCTCGCAGACCTCGTATCGCAGCGGGCGCAGGCCGTTGCGGTCCAGGGTCGCGCCCACCAGGCGGCCGTCGGTGAACACCAGCCCGGCCGGCCCGTCCCACGGCTCGGTCAGGCAGGCGTGGTAGCGGTAGAAATCGCGTAGCTCGTCGCTTGCGTCCGGGTCGTGCTCGACGGCCGCGGGCACCAGCATGGCCAGCGCGTGGCGCACGTCGCGGCCGCCGCGGACCAGCAGCTCCACCGCGTTGTCGAGCATCGCCGAGTCGGACCCGTCGGGGTCGAGCACCGGCCGCAGCAGCTCCTCGGGATCGGTCCCGTCCAGGCCGGCCAGCTCGCCGGCGCCGAGGCTTCCCTCGCGCGCCCGCATCCAGGCGCGGTTGCCGTCGAGCGTGTTGATCTCGCCGTTGTGGCAGAGGAAGCGGAACGGCTGCGCGCGCTCCCACGACGGCGTGGTGTTGGTGGAGTAGCGCTGGTGGAAGATGGCGAACGGCGCGCGCAGGCGCTCGTCAGCCAGGTCGGCGTAGAAGGCGGCGAGCTGGTCGGCGGCGCAAAGCGCCTTGTAGGTGACCGTCCGTGTGGAACAGGACGCCAGATACAGAGAAGCACCGGCCGCGTGCGCGTCGGCGACAGCATGGCGGCCGGCGCGCAGGCATCGGCGCTCGGCCTCCTCGGCGTCGACGCCGGGCGCGCGGAAGACCGCCTGCTCGATCGCGGGCATACTGGCCCTGGCCTCGCCGCCCAGCGCCTCCGGGTCCACCGGGACGGTCCGCCAGCGCTCCAGGTCCAGCCCCTCGGCGGCCAGCGCCTGCTCGACGGCAACCATGGCCGCCTTGGCCAGGTCCCGGTCCACCGGCAGGAAGACCATCGCGAGCCCGAGCCGGCCCTCGACACCGCTCGGAGTGGCATAGAACTCCTGGTCGATGGGCAGCAGCAGACCGGCGCCATCACCCGTGCGGGCGTCGGCGGCCACGGCGCCGCGATGGCGCAGCCGCTCCAGCCCGCAGAGCGCGTGCTCCACCATGGTGCGGCTCGGCCAGCCATGGAGGTCCGCCACGAAGCCGATGCCACAGGCGTCACGCTCGTGCAGGCGTGCGTCGTAGAGCGGCGCGCGCCGGGCCGGCGAGGGACACGTGCATGCGGAACGGTCGCCCATACTTCCGCCTCCGATCGCAGTCTTGCGGGCGGACGCCGAAGGTTGGGCAGTCCGAGACGGCGTTGTCCCGGACACGCGAAAACGGCACCCGCGAGGCGAGCGCCGTTGCTCTCGGTCGAGGTTACGGTCCCGTATCCGGCCCGTCAACATCTCGAGTCGGGCACCGCTCCGATAGTCTTGGGGCGTGCGCAACGTGACCCAACCACCGGTGGAGGGCCTCGGCGAGGCCGAGGACCATCTGCACCGCCTGATGGCCGCCTGGCAGCTCATCGCCGACCTGTCATTCGCCGACCTGCTGCTGTTCGTCGGGGCTGGCGCCGAGCGCTTCAGGATCGTTGGCCAGATGCGCCCCTACACCGCCCGCACCCTGTACCCGGCCGACCTGGTCGGCGAAGTGGTCGAGTCCGGCTGGCACCCGTTCGTGGAGCGCGCCTGGCGGGAGCGGCGCCGCCTGCGCGCGCCGCAGCCGGTGTTCATCGACGCCGAGCCCGTCCGGATCGAGACGGTGCCCGTGCGCCGGCGCGGCTCGGTGCTCGCGGTGCTCAGCGTCGAGGCGGCCGAGGTGCCGGCGCGGGCGACCGGCCGGCTGGAGGCCGCCTACCTGCAGGCGGCCGACGCCCTGCTGGAGATGGTGGCCAACGGGACCTTTCCATTCAAAGAGGCGCACGACCTGATCGGCTCGCCGCGGGTCGGGGACGGCCTCATCACCCTGGACTCCAGCGGCAGGGTGACCTTCGCCAGCCCCAACGCCACCTCGGCCTTCCGCCGCATGGGCACCAACTCGCTGCCGCCGGGCCAGCCGCTTCCCAACCGGGTGGCGGTGCTGGTCGCCGAGGCGATGGCCGGCCGCCGGCCGATCGAGTCGGACGTGGAGGGCGACGGCGCGGTCACCGACGTGCGCGTCATGCCGCTGCTGCGCAGCATGACCGAGCGCCGGGGCGCGCTCGTGCTGTGCAGGGACGTGACCGAGCTGCGCCGCCACGAGCGGGTCATCTCGCGCCGCGAGGCGACCATCCGGGAGGTCCACCACCGGGTGAAGAACAACCTCCAGACGGTCGCCTCCCTGCTGCGCCTGCAGGCACGCCGGCTGACCGACCACCCGATGGCGGTGGACGCCCTGGAGGAGTCGGTCCGGCGGATCGCCTCGATCGCCCTGGTCCACGAGACCCTCACCGAGGAGCCGACCGGCGCGGTCGACATGGGCGACGTCGCCCGCCGGGTCGTGCGCATGCTCGAGGGCTCGCTCGGCAGCGAGAGCGTGCGGATCGTGGTCGAGGCCGAGTCCGTGCGGGTCGGCGCCAACGTGGCCACGCCGCTGTCGGTGGTGCTGAACGAGCTGGTCCAGAACGCGCTGGAGCACGGGCTCGGAAACCGCGTGGGAACCGTCACGGTGCGGCTGCACGCCGTGGAGGGCGGCGCGCTCGAGCTCGAGGTGATCGACGACGGCGAGGGCCCGCCGCCCGATCCGGAGCCGGTCGCTCGGCCGGGCGGCGGCCTGGGCCTGCGATTGGTCCGCGCCCTGGTCGAGGAGGAGCTCGGCGGGCGCTTCACGCTCACGCGCGCCGGCGAGCACGGCAGCATGGCGCGGGCAAGCATCCCGCCCCAGCAGCCGGACCAGCAGGGCGACGCCGAGGCCGGGGGCCGAGCGGACCTGACCGGACGGTCCTGACGCGACCGCCGGGCACCGGGGCCGGGTCGGCGCCGGGTCGCTCGTGCGGGTCTGCGAGGACGATGTTAACGTGAACGTTAGCTTTTGGGACGGCAGCGGCCACCTGCCCGCCGTCCCGATCCCGTCTCGACGAAATCTGGAGATTGGCGCATGCGCGTTGCCACGCCCAGCGACCGGCCCGACACCGCCAGCGGCAATGGCTACAAATGGGCGGCCCTGACCAACACGACCTTCGGGATCCTGATGGCCACGGTCAACTCGTCCATCGTGATCATCTCGCTGCCGGCGATCTTCCGCGGGATCGGCCTGCAGCCGCTGGAGGCCGGCAACATCGGCTACCTGCTGTGGATGCTGATGGGCTACCTGGTGGCCACCTCGGTGCTGGTAGTGACCTTCGGCCGCCTCGGCGACATGCTCGGCCGCGTCCGCATGTACAACCTCGGCCTGCTGGTGTTCACCATCTCGTCGATCCTGCTGGCGGTGGTGCCCGCCCAGGGATCCTCCGGCGCGCTCACCCTGATCGGCCTGCGGATCGTCCAGGGCGTCGGCGGCGCCCTGGTGATGGCCAACTCGACCGCGATCCTCACCGACGCCTTCCCCGCCGACCAGCGCGGCATGGCCATGGGCATCAACCAGGTCGCCGCCATCGCCGGCTCGTTCATCGGCCTGATCCTCGGCGGGCTCCTGGCCGAGATCGACTGGCGCCTGGTCTTCTGGGTGAACGTGCCGATCGGGGTGGTCAGCACCGCCTGGGCCTACCTCAAGCTGCGCGAGACCCGGCCGCGGACGGCCGCCACCGTCGACTGGTGGGGCAACCTGACGTTTGCCGCCGGCCTGGTCATGGTGCTGGTCGGCATCACCTACGGCATCCAGCCCTACGCCGGCCACACCATGGGCTGGACCAGCCCGCTGGTGGTGACGCTGCTCGGCGGCGGGGCGGTCATCCTGGGGGCGTTCGTGGTGATCGAGCGGATGGTGGCCCAGCCCATGTTCAACCTCGAGCTGTTCCGGATCAGGGCGTTCACCGCCGGCAACCTGGCCGGCCTGCTCTCCTCGATCGCCCGCGGCGGTCTGCAGTTCATGATGATCATCTGGCTGCAGGGCATCTGGCTGCCGCTGCACGGCTACAGCTTCGACCGCACTCCCCTGTGGGCCGGGATCTACCTGCTGCCGCTCACCGTCGGCTTCCTGGTCGCCGGGCCGGTGTCCGGCTGGCTGTCGGACCGCTTCGGCGCCCGCCCCTTCGCCACCGGGGGGATGCTGCTGGCGGCCGCGTCCTTCGGCCTGCTGGAGCTGCTGCCCGCCGACTTCTCCTATCCGTTGTTCGCGATGCTGCTGCTGCTCAACGGCATCGGCTCCGGGCTGTTCACGGCGCCCAACACCGCCGGCATCATGAACGCCGTGCCGGCGGAGCAGCGCGGCGTCGCCTCCGGCATGCGCGCCACCTTCCAGAACTCGGGGTTCGTGCTGTCGATCGGGCTGTTCTTCTCGCTGATGATCGCCGGGCTGGCCAGCTCCCTGCCGCGGACGCTGCTGCGCGGGCTGACCAGCAACGGCGTGCCGCCCCAGATCGCCAGCCAGGTCGCCCACCTCCCGCCGGTCGGCAGCCTGTTCGCCGCCTTCCTCGGTTACAACCCGATCCAGACCCTGCTCGGCCCGCGGGTGCTCAGCTCGCTGCCCCCTGGCAAGGCCGCCTTCCTGACTGGTCAGAGCTACTTCCCCGGGCTCATCTCCGGCCCATTCGGTCATGGATTGCGTATCGTGTTCACCGTGGCCGCGGTGCTGTGCTTGATCGCCGCCGTCGCCTCCTGGATGCGGGGCGGCCGCTACGTCCACGGCGAGCAGGAGGAGTCGACGATGTTGTCCGAGGCCGAGGAGTCGATGTCAGCGTGACCCAGGGCGCCGGCGAGCTCCGGATCGGCGAGGCGGCCGCCCGCGTGGGCGTCTCCAGCCGCACGCTGCGCTACTACGAGGAGCTCGGCCTGCTGAACCCCTCCGGACGCACACCGGGCGGCGCGCGGCGCTACACCGACGACGACATCGCGCGCCTGGAGCACATCCGCGAGCTGCAGGAGGTGATGGGTTTCAACCTCGACGAGATCCTGGAGGTCGTCAGCATCGAGGACCGGCTGGCGACGCTTCGCGCCGAGTGGCTGGCCGGCAGGCCGCCGGAGCGCCGCGCCGAGATCCTGGCAGAGGCGATGCGGCACAACGCCAGACTTCGCGCCCGCGTCGAGGCCAAGATGGCCCGCCTCGTCCAGTTCCTCGAGGACCTGGACGCCAGGCGGCAGCGCTACCGCGAGGTGCAGCGCGAGCTGGACGCGCTGGTGCCGGCGCACAACGGAGCCTGAGATGCGAGTCAGGAAGGGTTCCAGGCAGGCCGCCCCGGCCAGCCCAGCCGCTGACGGCGCCGCCGCCATCCAGGCCGAGGGCCTGGTCAAGCGGTTCGACGAGCTCGAGGCCGTCCGTGGCGTGAGCTTCTCGGTCCCGCCCGGCCAGACCTTCGGGTTCCTGGGGCCGAACGGCGCCGGCAAGTCGACCACCATCTCGATGCTGTGCACGCTGCTGAAGCCGAGCGCCGGGCGGGCCAGCGTGGCCGGCTTCGACGTGGTCGAGCGGCAGGCCGAGGTGCGACGGCGCATCGGCCTGGTGTTCCAGGACACGACCCTGGACGACTACCTCACCGCCGAGGAGAACCTGCGCTTCCACGCCGAGCTGTACGGCGTGCCGCGCGACACCGTGGCGGCCCGCTTGAACCAGGTTCTCGACCTGGTCGGGCTCGGTGAGCGGCGCGGCAGCCAGGTGCGCACCTTCTCCGGTGGAATGAAGCGGCGCCTGGAGATCTCGCGCGGTCTGCTCCACTCGCCCAGGGTGCTGTTCCTGGACGAGCCGACCATCGGGCTCGACCCGCAGACGCGCAGCCAGATCTGGGCCTACCTGAACGAGCTGCGGCGCCGCGAGGTGATCACCATGTTCCTCACCACGCACTATATGGACGAGGCGGAGTACTGCGACCGCATCGCCATCATCGACGACGGCACGATCGTGGTCGAGGGAACGCCCGACGAGCTGAAGGCCAGCGTCGGCAAGGACCGCGTCACCCTGCGCAGCGACGACGACGCCGCCGCGATCGCGGCGCTGCGGGACCGCTTCGGGCTGGACGCGACCGTGAGCGAGGACGCGGTGACCTTCCACGTCGCCGGGGGCGAGGAGTTCGTTCCGCGCCTGTTCGCCGAGCTCGGGGTCCGCATCCGCGCGATCAGCGTGGCGCGGCCGACGCTGGACGACGTGTTCATGAGCTACACCGGCCGGACCATCCGCGACGCCGAGGCCTCGGCCAGCGAGCGCCTGCGGTCGGCCCCGTGGGCGCGGATGAGGAGATGAGCGGATGAGCGACCTGGCTGCGGGCACGACCGAGGTCGCGCCGGTCCGCGAGGCCGGCGGCCGGCTCGCCGACGACCTGCGTGCCGTCCGCGTGGTGTGGCGGCGCGAGCTGATCCGCTTCCTGCGCAACCGGCCGCGCATGGTCACCGCGCTGGTCCAGCCGGTCCTGTTCCTTCTGGTACTGGGGAGCGGGCTGGCGAGGATGATGCCGAACGCCGGAGCCGGGATCGACTTCCGCACCTTCATGTTCCCCGGCGTGCTGGCAATGACCGTACTGTTCACCTCGATCTTCTCGGCGGTGTCGATCGTCTGGGACCGAGAGTTCGGGTTCATGCGCGAGATGCTGGTCGC
>Ga0070698_100002141_pt1 | contig 21908 bp, 26 predicted proteins | sample KBSK1502metaG_FD_65477 | JGI IMG/M metagenome (GOLD analysis project Ga0070698, IMG submission 65477) | Corn, switchgrass and miscanthus rhizosphere microbial communities from Kellogg Biological Station, Michigan, USA - KBS K1-50-2 metaG | ecosystem: Host-associated > Plants > Roots >...
CGGCCCGGTGTCCTGGTGGTGAGCAGGGGGGTGAGCGCCTGGCCCGCGGCTGCCCCGGCGAGCAGCCGCGCGGGAACGCTCGTCACCCGGCTGACGACCGCCGTCGGCGCCAGCGATTCGCTGCCGGTGGCCGGGGCCGACGTCAACTTCACCGCGACCAGCGTCGCGACGATGGCCAGCACGGCGGTGACGGCCGCGACCGGAGCCACGAGCCGCCGCCGCGCCTCGGCGCGCCGGCGGGCGGCCCGTTCGGCGGCGATCCGCTCGCGAGCCCGCAGCCGGGGATCCGGGCGCCGCGGCGATCCCGCCGCCCTGCCGTTGTGATGATCGTGCCGGTTGCGTGACACCTGCTGTCCTTTCCTGCCGACGGTGCGCCAGCAGCCAGGCCCTCGGGCCGGCCCCGTGTACTACTAACACGGATAGGGGTCACCGGGTGTTCAGGCCACGCCCGGGACCGCCGGGGTCGCTGGTGCGTGGCCCGGCGGGGACGCCGCAGCCAGAGCACGATGAGCCATCCGGCGGATGCCACCAGCCAGAAGCTGGCGAGACGGTAGAACAGCACCGCCGCCAGCGCCCGGCTGGCCGGCAGCCCGGCGGCCACCAGCGCCGCGCTGATCGTCCCCTCGGCGACGCCGAGGCCGCCGGGCGTGAGGGCAAGGCTCTGCGCGGCGATTCCCGAGCCGTACACCAGCAGCAGGTCGTGCCAGGGCACGGCCGCGCCGGCCGCGTGGATGCCCACCGCCAGCACGGCCGCGTCCGCGAGCCAGTTCGTCAGCGCCAGGGCGGTCACCGTGACCGAACCGGACGGCGAGAGCCGGATCGAGCCCAGCCGGTCCGCCCAGGCCCGGACGATCTCGCGGGGGTCTCCGGCCGGCCGGCGCAACCGCCGCGGCCAGTGCCGGAGCGTCCGCGCGGCCAGCGGCTCCAGCGCGGCGCGCAGCCACGGCCGCCGGGCCGCCGCGCCGAGGGCGACCAGGACCGCCGCGGTCGCGACGCCGATGCCCGTGACCAGGAAGTTTCCCGACACAAGTCCGCCGCCGGCCACGACGAGGGCCGCCGCGGCGAAGGAGAACACCCCGCCGGCCAGCAGCGACCAGCCCGCCAGCGTCGCGCCGGCGCCTTGCCGGCTGAACCGGCGGAAGGTGAAAGCCGTGGCCACCTCGGGGCCCGCCAGCGGTATCGAGACCGACAGCGCGTTCGCGGCGTACGTCGTGGCCAGCATCCGCCCCACGCTCACGGCGGTGCCGCCCGCCGCCAGCAGCCGCCGGAGCATGATCGCGAAGGCGGCCATGGAGGCCGATTCGAGCGCGGCGGCCACCAGTACCCAGGCCCAGCGCGGGTGATCCAGCAGCCCGAAGGACGCGGCCAGGGCGCGGTGCCCGGCGACCGCGGCGGCCGCGAGGCCAGCCACGGTCGCGGCGGTGGTGACGGCGCGGGCCGTGCGTCCGCCGCCACGGCGCCGGGCCCCCGGCCGGCAGCCCGGCATCCCGGTCACCGGAACCGAGGGGCGCGGCGCCGTGGCGGCCGCTGCCATCTCAGTAGCCGAACCCGCCGGCGGCCGGCGCGGCGGGCGCGGTACCCGCCGACGCCGACGAGCTGCCGATCGGGGCCAGGCCGAGGGTGGCCACGAAGAACCCCTGGACTCCCTGCGCCTCAACCGCCGGGGCCGTCACGTCGGCCGCCGGGGCCGTCACCTCGCCGCCGACGGCACCGGCTGTCCCGGCGAGGGCGCGCACCTGGTCCCCGCTGACGGTCTCCTGGTCGAGCAGGGCGGCGGTGAGCCGGTCGAGCGCCTTGCGGTGCCGGGTGAGCAGGTCCCGGGCGCGGGCCTCGGCCCCGGTGAGCAGGGCGGCGACCTCCTGGTCGACCAGCCACTGGGTGTGCTCGGAGTAGCTGCGCGGCGCGGCGAGCCCCGGGTGTGGCTGGCCGGACGGCCCGCCGTAGCTGACCGGGCCGATCGCCTCGCTGAGGCCGAACACCTGGACCATCTGGGTGGCCAGCGCGGTGGCGGAGGCCAGGTCGTCGGCTGCTCCGGTGGACGCCTCGCCGCGGACCAGGCGCTCGGCGGCGCGGCCGCCCAGGCGGACCGCGAGCGCGTCTTCGAGGTAGCTCTCCCCGTACAGGTGGCGGTCCTCGGCCGGCAGCGTTTCCGTCAGTCCCAGCGCGTGTCCCGCGCCGAGCACGGTGACCCGGCTGACCGGGTCGGCGTGCGGGGACAGCGCGGCGACCAGGGCGTGCCCGGCCTCGTGCACGGCGACCGTGACGAGCTCGTCGACCGTCAGCGGGGTGGCGTGCCGGCTGCCGAGCAGCACGCGGTCGCGGGCGTCGGCGAAGTCGGCCGGGCCGATGGTGGTGCGGCCGGCCCGGACCGCGCTGACGGCGGCCTCGTTGACCAGGTTGGCCAGGTCCGCGCCGGAGAACCCGGGAGTCGCGGCGGCGACCTCGTCGAGGTCGGTGCCGGCCTGCAGGGTCTTGCCGCGGGCGTGGCTGGCCAGGATGGCGCGCCGCTCGGCCCGGTTGGGCAGCGGGACGATCACCTCGCGGTCGAACCGGCCGGGCCGGCGCAGCGCCGGGTCGAGCGCGTCGGGGCGGTTGGTAGCGGCCAGCACCACCACCCCGTCGGCCGGGTCGAACCCGTCCATCTCGGACAGCAGCTGGTTGAGGGTCTGCTCCCGCTCGTCGCTGCCGGGCAGGCCGCCGACGTCGCGGCGGGCGCCCAGCGCGTCGATCTCGTCGATGAACACGATCGCGGGGGCGCGGCTGCGGGCCTGGCCGAACAGGTCCCGGACCCGGGCCGCGCCGACGCCGACGAACATCTCGACGAAGCTGGAGCCCGACACGGACAGGAAGGGGACGCGCGCCTCGCCGGCGACGGCGCGGGCGAGCAGCGTCTTGCCGGTGCCCGGCGGCCCGGCCATCAGCACGCCGCGCGGTCCGCGGGCCCCCGCGCGCTGGTAGCGGCCCGGGTCGCGCAGGTAGTCGACGATTTCGCTGACCTCCGCCTTCACCGCGGGATAGCCGGCCACGTCGGCGAACCGGGTGGCCGGCCGGTCGCCGTCGATGACCCGTGCCCTTGCCTTGGTCGCCCCGGACACACCGCCCAGGCCGCCACGAGCGTGGCGGCGGAAGCTGCTGATGGTGTAGATGATCAGGGCGCCGATGAGCAGCAGCGGCAGCAGCCCGGTCAGCGCCGACAACGGTGAGAACGGCGCCGCGGCGGTGGCGGTGACCTGGACGTGATGGGCGGCCAGGTCACCGGCCAGGGCGTTGCCGCCGAGCGCGACCGGGATCGTGGTGCTGAACGGCCGCCCGCCGGCCAGCAGGCCGGTCACCTGGCCGGCCGGACCGATGGTTACGGCGCGGACCACGCCGGCGCCGATGTCGGTGAGGAACCGGCTGTAGGTCAGCGGCGTGCTGGGGGCCGCGCCTCGCGGCAGCGCCAGCAGGGCCAGGATCCCGGCCAGGCCGGCCGCTGGCAGCAGCCACGGCCGCCAGGCGCCTGGGTTCGCCCGGCCGGGCGGGCCGGGACGTGAGGTGCGCATCGCAGTGCTCCTTCCGCGTGCCCGGATCCCCCGGGCGGGTAGCTGGGAAAGGTGTTGCCTGGCCCGGGCTCTCGCGGTGCCGGCGGGATCTCCCCGCCCGCGGCCCAGGCGGCGTGATCAGCGGGACCCGCTGTACTCCACCGCGCGCCGCGCGGCGGGCTCGGCCGGGGGGCGCACGGCACGCGCCCGGGCCTGCCATATGCCCCAGCCGGCCGCCAGCAGGATGATGAGCGTCTCCAGGCTGAGGGCGGCGATGCCGAGCGAGCAGTGCCAGTTGCCGACGTCGTGGTGATCGCCCAGGAAACCCCCCGCCAGGGAGCGGGTCAGGACGTAGCCAGCCAGCGCCGAGGCGGCGACAGCGCCGGCCGCGGCCCACACCAGCCAGTGCGACCGGGCGATCATCCCTCCGCCGAGGATGACGCCGGCCGCGATGATGCCGAGGTACCCGGCGCCGACCAGCGGGGTCGGGCCGAGTGTCCCGGGCAGGTCGACCACGTGGATCACTGCGAGCCCGGCCAGCGCCATCGCGGCGACCGCGCGGGCGATCGCGTCCGTGACCAGAGCCGACGGCGCGGCTTGCTGATAAGGCGCGGCTTGCTGATAAGTAGCCATGGAGGGTCCTCCCTTTGTGCCTGCTGTCCCGTGGGCTGGCGCCGCGCCGAGCAGCGGTCGTGACGTTTAACTACTAACACGACTAGTAGTTAGCGCCGGTTCACGAACACCGCCACGGCGGGTGCGAGGCTCGTCACACTCGCGTCCAGGGAGGGGCGAACCGGCACCGGGTCACGCGTCTGGCTCGAGGGCGAAGGAGCACGCCATGACGATCCGGCGGCTGAGTCCCGGGACCGGCCTGCTGGTGACCCACCGCGAGTCGATGACCCAGCGGCTCGTGATGATCAGCCCCGGCCGCTCATCCCCCGTCGGCTCGTCACCCCTCGGCTCGTCACCCGTCGGCTCGTCACCGTCCGAGCTGTGCGAGCCGTGCGGGCCGTCCAGGCCGTGCGGGCCATGCGAGCCGTGCGGACCGTGCGGGCTATACGGGCCATGCGGGCTATAAGGGGCGTACGGGCTATACGGGCCGTGGAGGCCGAGCTGGCAGGCCAGTTCGTGTTCTCTGCCCCTGACCCGCAGACGTCCGACGGCCCGCCAGCCGGCCGGCACCCACGCCAGCATCTCGGCGGTGAACGTGATCTCCGGGAACGCCCGGGCGTCGAGGAAGCCGGGGCCGGCCAGCAGCCGGTCCAGCGCCGGTATCCCGGTGCTGATCTCGCTCGTCCGCGCGGCCAGGCGGGCGGACGAGTCCTCGATCGGCTCGGTGATCAAGGCGCTGCCCGCCAGCGGCAGGGTCCCGCGCACCTTATAGCCCGCCACGCGGGCCGCAAAAGACGCGTGTGACCTGGCCGGGTCGACCCGCCAGGGGCCGGTGGCCAGGCGGGGCTCAGGGGGGACGGACTGGTCAGGGCGCACCGTCATGATCACAGGAATCTCCTTCGCGGGACGGCTCGACCACCCCGGCGGCAGCCGTTCGGCGTATCCGCGGGGGCAGGCCCGGCGGGATGCCAGGCGGCCAATCATCTACTAACACGAATAGGAGATAACGCGTGTTCAGGAGGCGTGCCACCCGACCGGGAGCCGGCCGAGCGCGAGCGCGACCATGGCCGGGGCCAGGGCCAGCGTGACCGGCGCGAGCGCGAGCGCGGTGGCCCCCGCGCGCAGCACCCGCCAGCGTCCCCGCCCCAGCGGCTCTTCCGGGCGGAGCAGCCGGCGTACCCGCATGGAGCAAAGCGCCGGTTGACGCAATCGCCGTCACGCTGAACGCGACAAGCCTACTACCCGTGATAGTAGGTATGCGCTCTCACGCCCACACACCCCGCGGCGGGGCACCCGGCCACGCACCCGGCCACGCGCCCGGCGACGCCGATGCCGTTGTCCGCCAGCTGTACTCCCGGCACGCCAAGGCGCTGCACGGCTACGTCGACCGGTTCTGTCCCGACTCGGCGAGCGCGGACGACATCGTGCAGGAAACCTTCATCCGGGCCTGGCGCCACCTGCCGAAGCTGACCGCGGATGACCGGCCGGTGCGGCCCTGGCTGTTCCGGGTCGCCCGCAACCTGCTGATCGACGCCGACCGGGCCGCGCGGTCGCGGCAGGCTGGCGCGCCGGTACAGCAGGCCGACGATGCCCGCGACGACTCAGCGCTGGATCAGGTCCTGGACCGGCAGCTGGTGTCGGCCGCGCTGCGGCGGCTCTCGCCCGCGCACCGCGCGGTGCTGGTGGCGACCTTCTATCACGGCGGCACCCCGGCGACCGTCGCCCGTCAGCTCGGCATCCCGAGCGGGACGGCCCGGTCCCGGCTCCACTACGCGCTGCACGCGCTCCGTGAGCAGCTGCAGGATGACGACGCGATCGCGTGCTAGCCAAGAGCCACCCACCCGGGAGTTTCCTGATCGCGCTGCTGCTGCTCGCGGCGGCAGCGCTCGACCTGGCGCGGTGCGGCATCGCCACGGTGACCGCCGGACATCCGGCTCCCGCCGCCGGGCTCGTCGCGGCCGGGCTGGCCGCCGCCGCGGTGAGCGCGCGGACCGCCCGCGGATACCGCGGCGGCCGGGCCTGGTCGACCTGGGCCGCGCTTCTGATCGGTGCCATGTCGGCGCCGCAGGCGGCCGCGTCGGGCTTCCGCTCCCCGTACCTGATCCCCGACACGGCAACGGCCGTGCTGGGCATCCTGCTGACCGTGACCGTCCTGGCGACCGCCGGCCGGCCCGGGCAGCCGGGTCCGGGCACGGAGACGACGTGTGACATCCGCCCGTCCCGCGCCGGCCGGGAAGACGCCTCCCCGCCAGCGTCCTAGAGCCCTGGCCGCCGGCCACGGCCAATCCGGACCGGCCTCCACGCCGAATGCTGCGCCGCGCCGTGGACACCGACCTGACCCCGCGGCAGCGCCAGATCTTCGTCGCGATCGCGCCGATCCGCCCATGATCGACGGAGGATTCTGTGTCACCTGACACACACAGACTTCCATCGATCCTGACCGCCGGCGTACTACCCGTGCGAGACGGCGGGTCATCCCTCGTGGGCGGTTCGCCTTGCCGTCCAAACCTCGGGCCGGAGCTTGCCGCGGTCAGTGTTCCACCGCGTGACGCGCCTCACGTTCGCCGGCGGGTCACATCGGGCAGTGCTCACGGGTCAACGAGGTGGAACACATGACACCGGCAAGGAGATCACCATGGACGCACGGTTCGGCTACGACGCCAGCCCGCTCATAGGGAAGTTCGTGAAGTACCTCAACTCAGCGGGCGCGGTGGTGCACGGCTCGACCCTGCCGGCCGCGACGCAGGAGCTGGTGAAGATCCGGGCCAGCCAGATCAACTGCTGCGCCTTCTGCACCGACATGCACACCAAGGACGCCGCGCACGCGGGGGAAACCCAGCTGCGGCTCAACCTGGTCGCGGTGTGGCGGGAGGCGACGGTCTTCACCGAGGCCGAGCGGGCCGCGCTGGAGCTCACGGAGCAGGGCACCCGCATCGCCGACGCCGCGGGCGGCGTCACGGACGAGGCCTGGGCGAACGCCGCCAAGCACTACGACGACGACCAGCTCGCCGCGCTGGTGTCACTCATCGCGCTCATCAACACCTGGAACCGGATGAACGTCATCACCCAGCAGCCCGCCGGCGACTACCAGCCCGGCCAGTGGGGATAACCGCCTGCGATTCGCCAGCCAGAAGGTGCGGCCGGTCAATGAAGCGCTGCGGCTGCGGTGGAGATACTTCCCGGCGGCTAAAAGCGGTTGGGTGCATCACCGGTGCGGATGCATGCTCTGTCCTATAGGCGGAGACGGCTGCACGGCTGTCCGCGGGCCGTGCCAAATCCGTCGCGCCGTAGGAGGATGGTGCATGTGCCGCCGGTATCCGAGCTCACCGCGTTGGTGCAGGCGAGCGCCAAGGGCGATGAATCCGCGTGGAACGAACTGGTGCGCCGCTACGCACCGCTCGTGGTCGCCGTCACCAGGAGCCACCAGCTTGCCCCAGCGGACGCCCAGGATGTCAGCCAGACCGTCTGGCTGCGGCTGGTCGAGCACCTGGACGGCCTGCGTGAGCCAGAGGCCCTGCCGGGCTGGATCGTCACGACCACCCAGCGGGAGTGCTGCCGCTACTACCGGCAGGCGCAGAAGGTCCTGCCGGTGGATCCGCAGGGCGACGGCATCGTGAGTCACGACGGGGCAGCGGCCCCCGATTCCGGCCTCCTGCGGGCCGAGCTCCGCCAGGCCCTGCGCGACGGGCTGGCGGAACTGCCCGCTCGAGATCAGCAGCTGCTGCGGCTGCGCGCCGCCGACCCGCCCGCGTCCTACGAGGAGATCAGCAAGCTGCTCGGCATGCCGATCGGGAGCATCGGACCGAGCATCCGCCGGAGCCTCGACAGGCTCCGGCAGACGGGTGCGATGAAGACCTACCTGGCCGCCACGCAGGCCACCGACCGGGTGAGGCGGCCAGCGTGAACTCGCCGTGGACCGACGACGAACTACTCCAAGAGCTGGCCGCCGTCCTCGCCGAGGAGCAGGCGGACGAGCACGTGATCCAGGCGGCCGAAGCGGCATTCAGCTGGCGGACGGTGGACGCTGACCTGCTTTCGCTGGTCCTGGACAGCGACGCAGAGCCCGCTGTCGGTGTGCGCGGGCGCCACAGCGGACCGGGCGGGCCGCGTGTGCTGATGTTCCGCGGCGAACAACTGGCCGTCGAGGTTGAGATCGACGACGCAGGCATCGTGGGGCAGCTGACGCCGCCGCAGCCCGGTCACGTGACGCTGGTCGGCCCCAACGGGCCGGGCCTCGCCGCGCAGGCGGACGAGGTCGGCTGTTTTACCCTCCCGTTGCCCGCGTCCGGTCCGGTGCGGCTGGACTGCCGGCTCGGCGACGGTCACTTCGTCACGCCCTGGATAACGATCTGAGTCACGACAAAGCCCTAACCGATCAGCTCGTAGTTGACGTCGAGGGCGCGGTAAGTCTCGGCGGCCCGGCGATCCCGAGTGGCGAGGGTGATTCCGCATTCGGCCGCGGTGGCGGCGACGAGGGCGTCGTAGACAGCGCCACCGGCGATGCCGAGTGGTGCGAGCCTTGGATGGAGTTGTTCCGCGCCCTGGGCGCTGAGGAATCGTGAGTCGGGGAAGTTGTGGGCGAGCAGCCGGGCGACGGCGTGCGGGGTGCGCCGGTTCGGCTGTGGCAGCCGCGTCAGGACGGAAAAGGTCTCGAATGCCGCGTGCCCGCTCAAGCCGCAGCTGCGGTCCCCGATCGCTTTCCTGGTGGCTTGGTGATGCCGGTGGCCCGCGACCACCAGAGCGACGGCCACGCTGGTGTCGATCAGCAGCTGGGGCCGGTCACCGCTGGTCGGCATCGCGCAGCGTCCGCACGAGGTCATCGCCGATGGTCACATCCGCGGCAGGGATGACGAGAAGTCCAGCCTCGTCTGCGAGCCGGTCGTCGGCGAGTGGCTCTATGTGCAGCCCCGCTCCGTCCGGGGTCACGTCCACCTCGCCGGGCCCCAGGCCCAGCCTATCCCGCAGGGCCTTCGGAATAACCAATCGGCCTGCCTTGTCAATGGTCGCACGCATACCATTGATTCTGCCATCTTCTTGGCAGAGTCGTACGGCGGACCTCGGCGTGGGGGACCCGGCTGGTGCATCACGCCTCAGGGGGCGGAAGGATGAGGCAGTTACTGGTGGCCATGGCGACGAGGCGGCCTGCCGCGTCGGTCACCTCGGCGGTGGCCAGCACGACCCGCCGGCCCGGCTTGGTCACCCGGCCGGTGGCCACCAGCGTGCCGCTGGCCAGCGTGACCGGCCGCAGGTAGTTGACCGTGATGTCGATCGAGGTGTAGCGGACCCCCGGCTCCAGCGTGGTCTGCACCGCGCAGCCGGTCACCGAGTCGGCCAGCGTGCACACCAGCCCGCCGTGCACGAGGCCGATCGGGTTGTACACGGACTCGTCCGGCGTGCATTCGAAGACGGCGAGGCCCCGGTCCACCTTGGTCGGGCGCATATTCAGCAGCAGCGCGATCGGCGGCGGCGGGATCGTGCCGTCCATCAGCGCCCGCATGAACTCCAGCCCGGACAGGCCCGCCCCGCCGGCCACCGTGGCGGCGTGGTCGTACCAGGTCACCACCTTGGAACGCGGGGCTCCCCGGGCCTCGGGCTGCCCTGGTCCGGTCACCGGGTCTCCCCGCCGGTCGCGGCCGCCGCAGCGGCGGGTACCGGCGAGCCCGCCCTGCTCGTCAGCAAGGCGGCGGCGACCAGGCCGGCCGCCGCGAAGAACCCGATGATCAGCACGATCGCGTGCCGGAACGTGGTGATCGGGTCCGGGCCCAGGTGCGCCAGGATGGCGACCAGCGCCGCGACGCCGAGGACCGTGCCGACCTGGCGGGCCATGTTCAGTATCCCGCTGCCCGTCCCGAACCGGTCCGGGCTCAGCGACAGGCTGCCCGCGCCGAGCAGCGACGGGATCGCCAGGCCCACTCCGGCGCCACCGAGCAGCTGGGCCGGCAGCAGGTGCGTCAGGTAGGCCGGCTGCGCCTGCACCTGGGTCAGCCAGAGCGTCATCGCGCCGGCGTTGACCAGGCAACCGAGCACGGCGACCCGGCCCGGGCCGCCGAGCCGGGCGGTGAGATAGGGACCGACCACCCGCGCGAACGGCAGCACCATCAGTGGGCCGGGACCGATCGCCAGCCCTGCCCGGATCGCCGAGTAGTGCCAGACGCCGGTGAGGAACTCGACAGAGTTCAGCACGAACGCGCCGAACCCCGCGTAGTACAGGATCGACGCGGCGAACGCGCCGCTGAAGGTGCGCGACCGCAGCAAGCCGAGCTCGATCACCGGCGAGTGATGGCGGCGCGACCGCCAGACCATCACGGCGCCGCACGCGACCGCCACGGCCAGCAGCTCGATGAAGCGGGCCGAGCCCCACCCCCAGCCGGGCGCCTTCACCAGGGCGAACGCGACGAGGCCCACGGCGGCGGCGAGCAGCGCGGCACCGGCCAGGTCGGGCCTGCCGCGGGTGTGCTCGTCCCTGCTCTCCGGCACGATCCGCGCGGTCAGCAGCACCGCGAGCACGCCGACCGGGATGTTGATCCAGAACACCCAGCGCCAGCTGAGCTGGACCAGGCTGCCGCCGATCACCGGCCCGAGCGCGGCGCCGAGCGCGCCGAGCGCCGACCAGGTCCCGATCGCCTTCGCGCGCCCGGCCGTCGGGACGGCGGCCAGCAGCAGCGAGAGCGAGGCGGGCACCATCAGGCCGGCCCCGGCGGCCTGGATGACCCGGGCCGCGATCAGCTCGGGCACGCCGGGGGACAGGCCGCACAGCGCCGAGCCGAGGCTGAAGCCGATCAGGCCGACGGTGAAGATCCGGCGCCGGCCGACCCGGTCCGCCCACCGGCCGGCCGGCACCAGCACGGCCGCGAACACGATCGTGTACGCGTTCAGCACCCAGGACAGCGAGCCCAGGCTGGTGCCGTGGTACTCGCGGCCGATGTAGGGGAACGCCAGGTTCACGATGAAAAGGTCCAGGCTGGACATGAACACCGCCAGCGCCAGCACGCCGACGATGGCGGTCACCTGCCGGGCTGTCAGGCCGGTAGCGTCCCGCTGCCTGGTGGCAGCTGCATGGGCCGCAGCCCGCTCGCGGCTCGCCACGGCGGGCTGCCCGGCACCGCCCGGAGCCGGCTCGCGGGCCGGCTGGACACCCTGGACACCGGTCTCGGCTCCGCGCAGGCCCATGGATCATCTCCCTGTTAGTCCGAAATCTGGACTCACAGTACAACGCCGGGCCGACGTTCGTCCAATTTTCGGACTTACAAGGTATCCTGGTCGCATGACAGCAGTAGCAGCCCAGCCGCGGGAGTGCTCCATCGCGCGGACCCTGGAGATCGTGGGGGAGAAGTGGGCGCTGCTCGTGGTGCGCGAGGTGTTCCTGGGCAACCGCCGCTTCGACGAGATGGTCCGCGCCATCGGCGCACCGCGGGACACGCTGGCGGCGCGCCTGCGCTCGCTGGTCGGTGCCGGGATCCTGGAGCGCCGCCAGTACAGCGAGCGCCCGGCGAGATACGAGTACCGGCTGACCGAGGCGGGCCTCGACCTGTACCCGGTGATCCTGACGCTGATGCGGTGGGGCGACAAGCACTTGGCCGGGGACGACGGCCCGCCGATGGTGCTCGAGCATTCCTGCGGCCACCGCCTGGTGGCCAAGGTCGTGTGCGAGGCCTGCGGCGAGCCGGCCGAGCCCCGCGCGGCGCGGCGGGTCGCCATGAACCAGCAGAGCTAGGCCTGGTCCCGCCGCTCCCTGCGCTCCGCAAGCCCGCGGCGGCACCGGGTACAAAGCTGATCTCACGCCTGAGCCGGACGGACTCTTCGAGGTTCCGGCGGGTGGATCCGGGTCCGGAGCCAGCCTGGCGCGCTCGCTAGGCTTCCCTCGTCGATGGGAGGGCAGCGAGCATGACCAGCGCCAAGCCAGAGGTCGTCTTCGTCACGGGCGCGAGCAGCGGATTCGGCCGCGCCACCGCGCGCCGGTTCGCGACCGCGGGAGCGCGCGTCGTCGCCACGGCCCGGCGGGCCGAACGGCTCGCCGACCTGGCCGCCGAGCTCGGTCCGCTGGTGCTGCCAGTGACGCTGGACGTACGGGACCGCGTCGCGGTGAGCGACGTCGTCAACCGGCTCCCGGCGGAGTTCGCGGAGATCGACGTGCTGGTGAATAACGCCGGCCTAGCGCTAGGCCTCAACCCGGCCCAGGAAGCGGACCTGGACGACTGGGAGCAGATGATCGACACGAACTGCAAGGGCCTGACCTACTGCACCCGGGCGATCCTGCCGGGCATGGTGGCCCGCCGCCGCGGCCACGTGATCAACCTTGGCTCGATCGCCGGCACCTACCCGTACCCGGGCGGGAACGCCTACGGCGGCAGCAAGGCGTTCGTGCACCAGTTCAGCCTCGACCTGCGCAGTGACCTGCACGGCACCGGAATCCGCGTCACCTGCATCGAACCCGGGATGGCCGACACGGAGTTTTCCACCGTCCGGTTCAGCGGCGACAAGGCTGAGGCGGACGCCGTCTACTCCGGCATGCAGCCGCTGACGGCCGGCGACATCGCCGAGTCCGTGTACTGGGCGGCGACGCTCCCGCCGCACGTCAACGTCAACAGGATCGAACTGATGCCGGTTGCCCAGAGCTTCGCCCCCTTCCAGGTGGCCCGCGCGGAATCCCCGGGGACCTAGGCAGCTCGCCGGGCTGCCGTCAGTCGCGGCCGGCCTACCTGGGGCGAATCACCGGCCCGATGCCCGGCAGAGCCTGCGCCCGGGCTACCTGCAGCAGCGCGTCGGCGGCCTGGCGGCCGGTCTCGCCAGTCCGCGACATGCGCGCCGCGATCAGCCCCGCGACCAGCGGCGTCGAGAAGGACGTCCCGCTCCAGCGGGCCATGCCGCTGAACTCGCGATGTTGCCCGACGGGCGGCTCGGTACAGATGTAGAGCCCGGTCGCGAACGCGTTGACCAGCCCCTCGCCCCGCGCGAAGACGTCCACCCACGGCCCGTAGTTGCTGAACGGTGCCCTGGCATTCTCCTCGGCGTTGAGCGCGCCCACACCCACCACCCAGGGGTAGGCGGCCGGCCAGAACGGCCGCCTCGATGAGTCGTTACCGGCGGCGGCAACCAGGATGCACCCGGAATAGCTGCGCAGCCGCTCCTCCACCACCTCGAAGCCCAGCAACGGGAGGTCGCGCCTGCTGTTGGTGCCGAACTCCAGCGAGATGACTTCGGCGCCCTGCTTGAGCGCCTCCGACACGTCCTTGACCAGGTCAGACTCAAACGTGGCGCCAACCTTGACGAACGTCTTGCCCACCCACACGTCCGCCTTCGGCGCCACGGTCCGCGCGACCCCGGCCACGAACGTTCCGTGCCCCGCGTAGGGGAGGATCCGGGGCGGGTAGCCACCCATCGGATTCTCGGTCTCGCCAGTGACATTGCGTAGCCACGTGTGCTCGTCGGCCGCGCCCCGCAGCAGGCCGGTGTCGAGCACCGCGATGAGCACGCCCTCGCCATCGCGCGGCTCTGCTGATCCGGCCGGCTCGGGTTTCGCGTCGGAGGAGACCACCTCAGGCTCGGTCGCCGGACAGATGCCTCCCACGCAGATGTAGAGCAGGTGGTCGGGTGTGGCCACCCCCTCGCCGTGCGCCCGGTCGACGTCGGCGCACGCCTCCTCCACGCTCCTGCGCTCGTCCGCGGCGAACTCCAGGCGGGTCAGCCCGCGCAGGTTGTTGTCGTGCACGACCGGCGCGCAGGACACGACGGCCGCGACGCGATCGACGTCCGCGTCGCGGACCAGCAGCGTACGGACGCGGTGGTGGTAACGCACGTCCCTTTGCGCAGCCCAGTCGCTTGGGTGGGCCGCCACGCCCTCGAGGCCGTCGACGACGCCGGGAATGCCCTCTAAGAGCAGCTTGACCTGCGCTTCGAGACGCGCTTGCTGCTGCCTCGCACTTTCGTCGTCCGCCTGCATAGCAACCCGCCAGAAATCCCGAGTGACCCCCCTTGGGGAACTGTTTAGCATCATTCGCATGCAGTGGGGAGAGCAGCGCGAGGGAAATCTGGCGGAGGAGCCCGCCGGCCTCCTGCCACTCACGCTGTCCAGGCCGCAGGACGCCCTGCTCGCCGCCCGTTCCCTGCTCGCCGCGCAACCTGGCCCCTACGAGGCCTCGCTGGCTCACCAGGCGATCGGGATCGTCCTGCGTGACCGCGGGGACGCCCCCGCAGCGATCGCCGAGCTGCGGAAGGGAGTCAAGCTGGCCCGCGCATCAGGCCGGGCCGAGCGCGAGGTCGACGTGCAGGCCACCCTGGGGAGCACGCTCGCCTGGGCCGGCCGGAGTCGGCAGGGGCTGGCCATCCTGGACCGTGCGGTGGCGGACGCGCACGGAGGTCTGGCCGGGCGCGTACTCACGCGGCGTGCCACAGTCTTCTATGGCCTGGGCCGGCTTCGCGAGGCACACGAGGACTTGTCCCGCGCTCTCTCCTACCTGCGCCGGGCCGGTGACGCGGTGTGGGAGGCGCGGTCGCTGACCTGGCGAGCCGAGGTCTCCCTCGCGCTCGGTCTAACCGGTCGCGCGGACGCTGACTACACCCGCGCCGAGGAGCTGTTCGCGACCACCGGACAGGAACTCGAGTACGCCATGGCCCGCCACAACCGGGGACTGGCCGCGTTGACTCGCGGTGATCTTCCCGAGGCGCTCACCTATCTCGACGAGGCAGAGAAACGCTATGACGCCCTCGGTGCAGATATCCCGGAGCTCGCCATCGACCGGTGCCTGGCGCTGCTGGCCGCCGGGCTGACGCGAGACGCGGCGCGGGAGGCCGACACCGCGCTCAGCCGGATCCCCCAGGAGGGAGGGATCGCCTACAAGAGGGCGGAGCTGCTGTTCACCGCCGCGACCGCCACCCTTGCCGCAGGCGACGAGGCCGACGCGAGGCAGCGGGCGCGTCAGGCCGCCCGGCTGTTCCGGGCGCAGGACCGGCCCGTCTGGGCGGCGCGAGCCGATCTCGTGTCCACCCAGGCCAGGTACGCGGCAGGCGAGCGTTCGGCCGGCCTGTACCGGTACGCCGAGAGGGTCGCGGGCCGCCTTGATCCGGCCAGCGGCGGCGAAGCCATGCGAGCGCACCTGCTGGCGGGCCGCCTGGCGCTGGACCGCCGGATGTCGGCCGAAGCGGACCAGCACCTCGAGCGCGCCGCCCGGTCACGCCGCCGCCGGCCGCCGCTGACCCGCAGCGTGGCCTGGCTCGCCCGCGCGCTGCAGGCAGAGGCACGCGGCGACACTCGCGCCACGCTCGCCGCCTGCGCGCGCGGGCTGGACGCGCTCGACGAGCACCAGCGGACGCTCGGGGCCACCGAGCTGCGGGCGCACGGCACGGCGCACGGGGCCGAGCTGGCCCTGATCGCCCAGCGCGACGCGCTGAGCCGCCGCGACGCCCGCCGGCTCCTGTTCTGGAGCGAGCGGTGGCGCGCGACCGCCCTCGCCTCCCGGGGCACCGCCCCCCGGCACAACCCCGAGCTCGACGCCGACCTGTCGGCCCTGCGCAACGTGACCCGGCTCCTCGGGGTGGACGACACGGCCGGTCCCCGCCGGGCCGCTCTCGAGCGTGAGCAGCGGCGACTCGAGATGGAGGTGCAGGCGCGCACCCGCCGGTCACCGGGCAGCGGCGAGCGCACGGCGGGAGATCCCGGCCTCGACGCGCTGTTCGGCGAACTCGGCGACACCACGCTGGTCGAGCTCGTCAGGGTCGACGGGATGCTGCACGCGATCACCGTCACCGGCCGGCGGGTACGCCTGCACACCGTGGGGAGCATTCCCGAGTCCGAGGTCCGGCTGAGCCGCTTCACGCTGCGCCGACTCGCCTACCGTATGGCGCGGCCGGGCGACGACCAGGTGCTGGCCCACCGGGGGAAGATCCTGGAATCCCGGCTGCTCGGCCCCGCCGCGGCGCACCTTGGGGACGGCCCGGTTGTGATCGTTCCGCCGGGGCGGCTGCGGGCGGTGCCGTGGACGCTCATGCCCTCGCTGCGCGACCGCGTCGTCACCGTGGCGCCGTCCGCGGCGACCTGGCTCCGCGCTCGCCGCAAGCAGCCTCCGGCGCAGCGCCGGGTCGTCCTGGTCGTCGGTCCCGGACTGACCGCGGGCACCGCGGAGGTCCCGCGGTTGCGGCTGAGCTATCCCGGCGCCGTCATGCTCGGCCGGGGCAGCGCGACGGCCGAGCGCGTGCTCAGCGCCCTCGACGGCGCGTGGCTCGCGCACATCGCCGCGCACGGCACGTTCCGGGCCGACAACCCGCTGTTCTCCTCGCTGCAGCTCGACGACGGGCCGCTGACCGTTCACGACTTCGAGCGCCTGGGCCAGGCGCCGCACCGGCTGATCCTGTCCAGCTGCGACTCCGGGCTGGCGGCGGCGGTGGGAGCCGACGAGCTCCTCGGCCTGGCGAGCAGCCTGGTACCGCTCGGCGCGGCCGGGATCGCGGCCAGCGTCGTGCCGGTCAACGACGTGGCCGCCGTGCCCGTGATGCTGGCCCTGCACGACGCCCTCGGCGCGGGCGCGACGCTGCCGGGGGCGCTGCTCGCCGCGCGCCAGGCGACGAACGGCGACACGCTGGCCGAGGCCACCGCGCAATCGTTCCTGGCCCTCGGCGCCTGACGGAGGGGGCCCAGGAGATCCGCCGCCGCGCGCTATGCGGTCACCCACTGGGTGACGAAGCGGACGCTACCCTGCACGCAGTCCAGCCTCATCGGCCCGGACGGAGGCGCGGGGAGCGTGAAGCCGCCGACGTCGTCGGCCTGCGCCGTGAACTGGGGACCGTCCGGTGTCACCAGCGTGACCTGACCGGTCCGAGCCGGAGTTAGCTGGCCGGCGATGCCAGCTTCGTCGAGCTCTATCTCTACGCTGAGCTGGTCGCCGCCGAACGCGAGCATGCGCGGCGCGCCCAGTTCACCCCCGCGTACCAGCGCGCTCGCGGCCGGGTCGGCGGCGCTGTCCAGGTCGAGCGCCAGCAGCTCGGCGTCCACTGTTCGCCAGCTGAACGCCGCCCGGCCCGCTCGGACAATGTCTTCGTCCGCCGGCTGTTCCCGCAGCGCAGCGGATAGCTCCTGCAGGAGTTCGTCGTCAGTCAACGGCAAGTTCACGCCGGCTGCCCCCCAGCCTGGTCAGCGGGCAGGATCGCGGCCTGGCATGCGTGCATGGGCACCATCCTGCTATATCCCCGCGGATCCGGCATGGTGTGCTGTCTCCGTTGCTGCCGGTAAGGACGGAGCATGCTCCGGCGCCGGTGATGCACGGACCCGTACGTCGGCATGGATCAGGCCCGTGCTCGCACTGGCGTGGCCGCGATCATGCGATACCCACCCTGTCTCGGCTGGCGCCAGTCGCCGCGGCACGCCCCTGTAGCGCCGCGGCGACTGGCGGTTACTAGTACAGACATCCGCGCGCCGCGATTGATACATGTGAAGCGTTCCGGGAAAGTCGTGCCCGACCGGCGCTGCCCGGCCGGTCTGGGGCGAAGCCGTTCAGGAAATGCAGATGCCGGGGACGGCCACCTTGGTGAAGACGTGCGGGGAGGCGACGGTGCTGTCGGGGTAGCGCGCGACGCGCGCCGCGAACTCCGGCGAGCCGAACGCCTGGCCCAGCGCCCGCGCGGACTCCCAGACGGCCACGTTGACGAACGTCGCGCTGCCGCCGGTGCCCCGGTGCAGCTGGGTGGAGATGAAGCCGGGGCGCTGCTTCATGAACGCGGCGTCGTCGCCCCACGCGGTGACGAAGGCGTCGGCGTCGCCCGGCGCCACGCTGAACTGGTTGATGAGCACGACCGGGCCGTCGTCCTGCCGTAGCTGCTCGGCGTAGTTGACCTGCTGGTCCATCTCATGCAGTCTCATCGTTACCCCTTCGGTCGGTGCGGGCTGCCGTTTCCAGCCGGTCGCTCAGGTCGTGTAGCAGGCGCGCGGCGGCCGCGAGGTCAGGGATCTTGAGCCCGGCGGACAGCTCGTTGATCCAGCGGATCTGCCGCCCGTCGAGCGCGTCGTACTTCTGGCTGCCCCGCTCGGTCAGCCGGATCAGCGGGGAGCGGCGGTGGTCCGGGTTCGGGCAGGACTCGGCCAGCCGGTCGCGCAGGAGCCGGTTGACCGTCGCCTGGACCGTCTGCCGGGTCAGGCCCATCCGCCGGGCGATCTGCGGAACGGTCAGCGGCCGTCCCGCCAGCGCCACGGCGCCGACCACCTGCCAGCCCGCCGCGGTGAGACCCTCCCGCGCGGCCAGCCGCTGGCCGGCCGCCAGCAGCAGGCCGTTCGCGCGGAACGTGCCCAGCACGACGTCGGTCGCGAGGTCGCCTTCAGCCGTCCTGCCCGGTGCCGCAGTCATGACAGGACTCTGTCACTTTGAAATGTCACTGTCAAGCTGGACAATGGCCTCATGGCCGCCGATGAGTTTCCCGCCGCCGGACGGTCCAGTCACCAGACGTGGAAGGGGAAGCACATGGAAACCGTGAAGTCCGCCGACGGGACCGTCATCGCCTACGAACGCTCCGGCCAGGGCCCGGCGCTCATCGTCAGCGTCGGCGCGTTCTGCACCCGCCAGACGTTCGTCCCGCCCGATGACCTCAGGCAGCGCTTCACCGTCGTCACCTACGACCGCCGCGGCCGGGGTGACAGCGGGGATACGGAGCCGTTCACGCCGGAGCGGGAGTACGAGGACCTCGCCGCGGTCGCGGCGGCGACCGGGCCCGAGCCCCCGTTCGTGCTCGGCCACTCCTCCGGCGCGGCGATCGCGCTGCGGGCCGCGGCGGCCGGCCTCCCGCTCGCCGGCATCGTGGCGTACGAGGCGCCGTTCCTCACTGAGGACGCGCCGCGGCCGGCCGTGGACCCGGCGGAACACATCCGCGCGCTGGTCAGCTCCGGCCGCAGGGGTGAGGCCGTGACCTTCTGGATGTCCGAGGTGGTCCGGCTGCCCGGTGAGCTGCTCGCGCAAGCGGACGGTGCCCCCTGGGTGGCGGCGCTGGAGCCCCTCGTCCCCACGCTCGTCTACGACCTGGCCGTCACCGATGGCGGCGTACCGACGGCCGAGCTGGCGAAGATCACCGCGCCGGTCCTGGTTCTCGGCGGCAGCAACAGCCCGGGCTGGTTCCGGCGGTCGGTCGCGGAACAGGCCGCAGCCACACCGGGCGCGCAGCTCATGATGCTCGACGGGCACGACCACAGCGCCCCGCCCGAGGTGCTGTCCCCGATCCTCATCGAGTTCTTCGCCCCGAGCCGCCCGCACGCCTGACGGCCTGCGGGCCCTCCCGGAGCACTTGTCACACCGTCGAGCCCCTGTCATTGCCGCTGGACGCTGATGACCACCTTGCCGGGCGGGCGGGTGCCGCGCTGTGCCTGGAAGGCCGCGGGCAGGTCGGCCAGCCCGTAGACCAGCGAGACCACGGGGCGCAGCCGCCGGTTATCGATCAGGCTGGCAAGTTCGCGCAGCTGGCTGGCGTCGGGCCGGACCACGAAGTACACGCCATGCACGTCGGTCCGGCCGCCGTGGCTGGGGTCAGGTTCCTCGGCGATCGCCACCAGGGTTCCCCCGCCGCGCAGCACCGGCCAGGACCGGGCGGTGGTGTCGCCGCCCACCGGGTCCACCACGACGTCCACGTCACGCACGTGATCCTCGAACCGGCCCGCGTAGTCCAGCACCTGATCAGCCCCCAGCCCGGTGACGAAGGCGTGATCGCGGGCGGCGGCGGTGGCGGTGACCCGGGCGCCGTGCACCGCGGCGAGCTGGACGACATACGCGCCAACCCCGCCCGCGCCGCCGTGCACCAGCACGTGCTGCCCGGGTTGCAACCGGGCGTGGTCGTGCAGGGCCTGCCAGGCGGTGAGCGCGCCGAGCGGAACGGCGGCGGCCGCGAAGTGATCGATCGAGGACGGCGTGGGCGCGAGCTCGGCCGCGGGGGCGGTCACGTAGTCGGCGGCGGCACCAGGCCGGTCGAAGCCGACCAGGCCATAGACCTCATCGCCAGGCAGCCAACCCTCCACTCCTGGGCCGGCGGCCGCGACCACCCCGGACACGTCATGGCAGGGGATGGCCGGCCAGCTCTCCGGCCAACTGAGCTCGCCAGCGGTGACCGCGGTGGCCTGCACCGCCACCAGCAGCTCACCCGGCTCCGGCTCGGGGACGGGGATGGTTTCGCAGGCCAGGCTGGCCGGGTCCGGGCCGGCGGCGCGCATGGCGCGCATCGTGCGAACAGTGCTGGTCAAGGTGCCTCCCTCGTCGCGGAAAGGAGCCGGGACAACAGCCGCGCCCGGCGGGCGGGCGCCGGCGAGCCCTGGTCAGCCTAAGATCTGCCCGGCCGGGCGCACACCGTGCTCCCGGCACCAGGCCAGGTAGACCCCCCGCTGGGTCGCCGCGCTGACGGTCTCGGTGACCTGGCCATCCGCATCGAGGTACTCGATGACACCGGCCACCTTGATGTGCACCACGCACGGCCCGTCACCGACCGCTCCCCACGCGTCGATCATGCCAGCAGGCTCGTACACGTAGTTACCGGGCCCGACGCGCTCGCCGGTGCCGAAGATCTCCCGGGTGCCCTCGAGGTTGAAGGCGTGGACCTCCCCGGTGTGCCGGTGCAGCGGCACACCGGCCCCTGGCTCGAGCCGCATCAGCTCGGACCAGCCGTCAGTAGTGAAGCGCAGCGGGCGGAACGATTTGCCCGGCCCGGTCGGAATCCACGGCATGCCGTCGGTGTCCAGCGGCCGGGCGGGTTCGAGTGTCACGTGGCGCATGGTTTCCTCCCGTGGAGTGCGGTACGCCAACGCTACGACCGCAATGGCCTACCATCCAGGGCCAATCCGCCCTTGTCTTCTTGGGCCAATTGCCCCCAACCCGCAGGACGTCGCGTGCTCAGGCGGCGTGCCAGGCAGTGACGGCGGCTGGCGGGGCGGTGTGTGGGCAGGACCGGGCAGGCACCTCGCCAACGAGCCGGAGGATCCACCGCATCCGGTCGCGGGCTTCCTCGGGGTGGTCTCCGAACTCCTGCGCCATCCGGCCGGTGCAGCCACGCACCCCGAACTGCCGCAGCGTGCGGCCGATCACCTCCGTCACCGCGTTAGCGGCCGGGGCATCCGATGGCTGAAGATCTGATACAAATAGTGCCGCGCGCCGCGCATCGGGCACGTTCAACCGGGTCATGGCAAAGCCTCCGCGTTTCGCAGTCCCTTGTTGGTGTCCGCGGCAGGCAGGGTTATTACGCGGTCTCGGCGCACAAATGAAAGCGATGCGGTCTCACACACCGCCGGCGCTGGTCTTACCCAGTCCCCGCGCAGAAGAGGTCTGAGCCGGCCCGTAAGCAGCAGGTGGCGGTCAGCGTGCCTCGCGAGTCACCGCGGCCAGCAGCCCCGCGAAGTCCTCACCGCACGGCCCGCACGCGCGCAGGTGCGCCGCGATGCCCGGGTAGCGCTGTTCGGCCGCGCCGCCGGCAGCCGTCAGCTCGGCGTAGAGGTGCAGCATCTCCATCGCGGCCGCACACCCGACGTCCTGCGGATCAGTCTGCAGGAAACGTTCCAGTTCCGACCAGCCGCTCATGAGCTCCTCAAGAGTCATCACCGATATACCCGTTAGCGGCGAGCGCGGTCCGCAGCTTACGCCGGGCATCGAACAACGTCTTATAAATCGCGTTGCGGCTGCAGTCCAGCTCAATGACCAGGGTATCCGGCGCCGCGGTGAAGACAGCGCGCTGGCCGGCCTGACCGGCCGCGAGCAGGACATCCTCGCGCTCATGGCGCAGGGCCGTTCGAACCGGGCCATCTGCGAGCGTCTGTTCCTCTCGCCG
>Ga0070698_100002142_pt1 | contig 21908 bp, 19 predicted proteins | sample KBSK1502metaG_FD_65477 | JGI IMG/M metagenome (GOLD analysis project Ga0070698, IMG submission 65477) | Corn, switchgrass and miscanthus rhizosphere microbial communities from Kellogg Biological Station, Michigan, USA - KBS K1-50-2 metaG | ecosystem: Host-associated > Plants > Roots >...
GGCATCGTCAACGCGCGCGGCAACGTGCTCGGCATGATGCCGCATCCCGAGCGGTGCGCCGAGGCCGAGCTTGGCGGCACCGACGGCTTGAAGCTGTTTCGCTCGGTGGCGGACAACGCGCTGAAGGTGCTGGTGTCTTGAGCATCCGATCCGTGGACGAGCGCAAGCTCCGCGAAGTTGCGCTCACACCGGACGAATACAAGGTCATCGTCGAGCAGCTGAAGCGAGCGCCGAACGAGGTCGAGCTGGGCATGCTGGGCGTGCTCTGGTCGGAGCACTGCTCGTACAAGAGCTCCAAGGCATTGCTGCGCCGGCTTCCCTCCAGCGGCGCGGCCGTGCTCCAGGGTCCGGGCGAGAACGCGGGCGCGGTCGAGATCGGCGAGGGCTGGGCCGTGGTTTTCAAGATCGAGTCGCACAACCACCCGTCGGCGATCGAGCCGTACCAGGGCGCGGCCACAGGGGTCGGCGGCATCATCCGCGACGTCATCGCGATGGGCGCCCGCCCGATCGCCCTGCTCGACTCTCTGCGCTTCGGCCCCCTGCCCGATTCGACCCGCCACTTCGAAGGCGTCGTCGCGGGGATCGGCGGCTACGGCAACTGCATCGGGATCCCGACCGTGGGCGGAGAGGTGTACTTCGAGGACTGCTACGCGAGCAATCCGCTGGTCAACGCCATGTGCGTCGGCCTGGTGCGCACCGACCAGCTGGTGCGTGCTCGCGCCGAGGGCGCCGGCAACAGCCTCCTCCTCGTCGGCGCTGACACCGGACGCGACGGCATCCACGGCGCGTCGTTCGCCTCGCTCGAGCTGGACAAGAACAGCTCGGAGCGGCGGCCGGCGGTGCAGGTCGGCAACCCGTTCCTCGAGAAGTGTCTGCTCGAGGCTTGCTTGGACCTGGCCCACACCGACGCGGTGGTGGCCATCCAGGACCTGGGCGCGGCGGGTCTCACGTCGGCGGTGGCGGAATGCGCGGGTCGCGTGCCCGGCGCGGGCGCGGCCATCGACGTGGCTCTGGTGCCGCGCCGGGAGCGGGGCATGACGGCTTACGACGTGATGCTGTCCGAGTCGCAGGAGCGGATGCTCGTCGTCGTCCAGCGCGGGCGCGAGCGCGAGGTCGAGACGATCTTTCATGCGTGGGACCTCACGTCGGCCGTGATCGGTGAGGTGACCGACGACGGGCTGCTCACCGTGGTCGACGGCCGCGAGCACGTCGCGCGTCTGCCCATCCGGCTGCTGACCGAAGGCGTCCCCGTGCGGCGTCTGGTCGGGTTCGCGCCGGAGCCGCCCTTCGACCTGGTCGTGGACGCGCTGCCACCGCTCGCGGACGCCGGCGCCACGCTGCTGAAATTGCTGGCGAGCCCCAACCTCAGCAGCCGGCGCGGCATCTTCCGCCGCTACGACCACATGGTCGGCGACGCGACGGTGGTGCCGCCGGGCGGCGACGCGGCCATGCTGCGCGTGAAGGGCACGCGCATCGGCCTGGCCATGACCACCGACTGCAACGCTCGCTACTGCCACCTCGACCCGCACCTCGGCGCGCAGCTCGCGGTCGCCGAGGCGGCGCGCAACATCGTGGCCACGGGAGCGCGCCCGCTGGCCGTGACCGACTGTCTGAACTTCGCCAACCCTGACCGGCCCGAGGTCTACTGGGAGATGGAGGAGACGATCGCGGGACTCGCCTACGCGTGCCGCGCGCTCGAGGTGCCGATCGTCAGCGGCAACGTCAGCCTCTACAACGACTCAGGTGGCGAGTCTGCGATCTACCCGACGCCGGTCGTAGGCATGGTCGGCATCATCGACGACTACGGGAAGCGCCTCGGCGCGGGCTTCCGTCACGACGGCGACTTCGTCCTCTTGATCGGGTCCAGCCACAACGACCTGGGCGGCACCGAGTACCTGAAGGTCGAGCACGGCTACGTGGCCGGCCGGCCGCCCAGCCTTGACCTGACCCGCGAGCAGGCGGTGAACCGCCTGATCCTCGCCGCGGCGCAGAGCGGCTACCTCCACTCGGCTCACGACTGCGCCGAGGGCGGGATGCTGGTCGCGCTCGCGGAGTGTTGCCTGCTGGGCGGGATGGGGGTGCGCTGCCCGGCGCTGCGGCCTGAGCCTCCGCTGCGGATGGACGCCGCGTTCTTCGGCGAGTCGCCGAGCCGCTACATCGTCAGCGTGCCATCACGCGCGATGCCGGAGGTGCAGTCGCTGGCCCGCCGCCACCATGTGGAGCTCTCGCTGCTCGGCCTGGCGGGCGGCGACGTGCTCGAGTTCGAGGGCCAGCTGAAGCTGCCGCTGGCCGATCTTCGCGACGCGTGGGAGGTCCTGGTTCACTAGTGTGTGGGGTCTTCGGGATCTGCGCCCCGCAAGGTGTCGACGTCGCCAACCTCACCTACTTCGGTCTCTTCGCGCTGCAGCACCGCGGCCAGGAGTCGGCGGGCATGGCGGTGTCCGACGGCACGTCCGTCCGGGTGAAGCGCGAGATGGGCCTGGTGGCGCAGGTGTTCTCCCCATCCGAGATCCGCGAGCTGGGCGAGGGCTCGAGGATCGCGTTGGGCCACACGCGCTACTCGACGACTGGCTCGAGCCGAGCCGAGAACGCGCACCCGCTGCCCTTCCATCACCCCACCCACGGACCGGGGGCGATCGCGCACAACGGCAACCTGCTCAATGCCGACGCGCTGCGCAGGCAGCTCGAGGAGCAGGGAGTCACATTCGAGACGGCGCTGGACACCGAGGTGATGGCGCGCCTGATCGAGAACACGCATGGGCGCACGTGGGAGGACGTCATCCGGCGCACGTTCGCGCGCGTCGTCGGCGCCTACTCGTGCGGGATCATCACGCCCAACCAGCTCATCGCGCTGCGCGACCCGTTTGGTTTTCGCCCGTTGTGCATCGGCTACGTACCGCTGCCCGGGCAGCCGGCGCACGTGATCGCCTCGGAGACGTGCGCGCTGGACACCATCCACGCCACGTTCGTGCGCGAGGTGCAGCCCGGCGAGATGGTCGTGATGGACGAGCACGGCGTGCACAGCCTCACGTTCCAGCCTTCGAGCAAGCACGCGATGTGCGTGTTCGAGTTCATCTACTTCGCACGCCCCGACTCGATCCTCAAGAACTGCGAGCTGGAGGACGCGCGCATCCGGATGGGCCACCAGCTGGCGCAGGAGGCGCCTGTCGAGGCCGACATGGTCGTGCCGTTCCCCGACTCCGGCACGCCGGCCGCGATCGGCTACGCCGAGGCCTCCGGCATCCCGTTTCGTGAGGCGATGATGAAGAGCCGGTACATCAACCGGACCTTCATCCAGCCTGACCAGTCGCTCCGCGAGTCCGGCGTGATGCTGAAGCTCAACCCGCTGCCTCGCTCGATCAAGGGCAAGCGCCTGATCGCGGTCGACGACTCGATCGTCCGCGGCACGACGTCGCGCCGCATCATCGAGCGACTGCGCGCCGCGGGTGCCAGCGAGATCCACATGCGCATCTCGAGCCCGCCGATGCGTTACCCGTGCTTCATGGGCGTGGACATCGGGTCGACCAAGGAGCTCATCGCCTCGGGCCGCTCGGTCGAGGAGGTGCGCCAGCAGATCGGCGCCGACTCGCTCCACTACCTCTCCATCCCGGGCCTCATCCGCGCCATCGGCCGTGGCACGTCACAGGAGTTCTGTCGCGCCTGCTTCGACGGCTCGTACCCGGTGCCCGTGCCCCAGCAGCTGGAGATGGACAAGATGCAGTTCGAGGGCCAATTGGTGCTCGGGGGAAATGCCCGATAGTCCGGACTAACCGAACATTTCGTCGAGGAAAGTGCCGGATAGTCCGGACTAACCGAACATCTCGGCGAAGATGAGCTCCGAAGGCCTCTCCTATGCGGCGGCGGGCGTCGACATCGCTGCTTACGAGCGCGCGCTGGAGCGGGTCAGGCCCCTGATCGCCGCGACCCACGGCCGCGAGGTCGCGCAGGGCGTCGGCCCGTTCGCGGGCCTGTACGCGCTGCCCGGCGGCGGCCATCTCGCGGCCAGCGCCGACGGCGTGGGCACGAAGATCAAGGTCGCCATCGCCGCGGGGAGGCACCGCGGGATAGGCGTCGACCTCGTCAACCACTGCGTCAACGACATCGCGACGGCCGGAGCACGTCCGCTGTTCTTCCTGGACTACTTCGCGACCGGCCAGCTCGACCCCGAGGTCTTCACCCAGCTCGTGGAAGGCATGTCGGACGCTTGTCGCGAGGCCGGCTGCGCGCTGCTGGGAGGCGAGACGGCGGAGATGCCAGGCATGTACGCGCTCGGCGATTACGACCTGGCGGGCTTCGTGGTCGGGCTCGTTGATGTGGGCGCGCCCCGCGACGCGGTCCGCGCCGGCGACGTGCTGGTCGGCCTGCCCTCCAGCGGCCTGCATACCAACGGCTACTCCCTCGCGCGCAAGGTTTTCGAGGGCGATCCCATGAACGCGGAGCTGGCGAACGAGCTGCTGGCGCCCCATCTCTCGTACCTCGGCGACCTGAACGGGATGCGGTGGAAGGCGGCGGCGCACATCACCGGGGGCGGCATTCCAGGCAACCTGCCGCGGGCCCTGCCCGCCGGCCTGGCGGCTCGGCTCGACCGCGGCGCGTGGTCAGTGCCCTCCATCTTCGAGAAGATCCGCCGGCGCGGCCGTGTCTCCGACGACGAGATGTGGGGAACCTTCAACATGGGGTTGGGCATGATCGTGGTGATGGACTCCAAGGACGTTCCTGATGGCGCGCTCGTCGTGGGCGAGGTGGTGAAGCAGTCCGGCCCGGAACGGGTGGCAATCGCCTGAGACTCGGGGTTTGCGTTTCCGGCCAGGGCACCAATCTCGGCCACCTGCTCGAGCGGGGATTCGAGGTCGTCGCCGTGGCGACGAACCGGCCCACGTGCGGCGGCGCGCACATCGCTCGAGACAACAAGATTCCGCTCGCCGAGCTGCCGCAGAAACAATTCGCGTCCACCGAAGAGCGCGACATCGCGATGCGCGATTTCTTCCGCCGGCACCATGTCGAGCTCGTCGTCGACGCGGGTTACGACCGCATCCATACGCGGCCATTTCTGGACGCGTTCGACGGCCGCATCGTCAACGTCCACCCGTCGCTGCTGCCAGAGTTCGCGGGCGGCATGGACGCCATCGAGCAGGCGCTGGCCGCCGGCGCCAGGCGCACCGGTGCGACCGTGCACGTGGTGACGGCCGAGCTCGACGCCGGCCCGATCCTGCTGCAGGAGGCGGTGCCGGTCCTCGAAGGCGACACGGTGGAGACCCTGCGCCAGCGCGTGCACGAGGCCGAGTACCGGATCCTGCCCGAGGGCATCCGCCTGATGGAGGCACGACTGGGTGAGGGGTCTCCGCGAACTCGCGGCGTAGCCTCGGAGTTCGCGGGGTGATGCCAACAGCTCTGCTGTCCGTTAGCGACAAGACCGGGCTGCCCGCGTTCGCACGGGCGCTGCGCCGCCTCGGCTACGAGCTGTTCGCGACGGGCAGCACGCTGCAGGCGATGCACGACGCTGCGATCGACGCCCATCCGGTCAGCGACCTGACCGGCTTCCCCGAGATGATGGACGGGCGCATCAAGACGCTGCACCCGGGCGTGCATGCCGGCATCCTCGCCCGCCGCGACCGGCAAGAGCACCTGGACGCGCTCACCGAGCACGGGCTGCGCGAGATCGACCTCGTGTGCTGCAACCTCTACCCGTTCGTGGCCACCATTCGCCTGCCGGACGTCACCTTCGAACAGGCCATCGAGCAGATCGACATCGGTGGCCCGGCGATGATCAGGGCGGCGGCCAAGAACCACGAGTCGGTGGTGGTCGTGGTGCGGCCGCAGCGCTACACCGACGTGCTCGCCGCGCTGACCGAAGGCACGCTCGACGTCGCCATGCGCCGCAAGCTGGCGGCGGAGGCGTACGCGCATACGTCGGCGTACGACGCGTGGATCGCCGCGTACTTGAGGCGCAACGGCGGCAACGGCTTCCCGACGGAGATCACCATCCCGGGGCTGCTGGCGCAGCCGCTGAAGTACGGAGAGAACGAGCACCAGAAGGCGGCATTCTTCCGGCTCGGCGTCGACCCCGGCGGGCTGGGCAGCGCGGACCAGGTGCAGGGCGGCCCGCTTGGCTTCAACAACATCCAGGACGCCTCCGCCGCGTTCCAGCTCGTGATGGACTACGAGATGCCTGCTGCCGCGATCATCAAGCACATGAACCCCTGCGGCCTGGCGGTGGGGGACGACGTCGCGGCCGCGTACCGCAAGGCGTACGAGTGCGACCCGGTCTCGGCTTTTGGCGGCGTCGTCGCCGTCAACCGGCCGCTCGACCGCTCGACGGCCGAGCAGATCGTGCAGATCGTCACCCACGTCGTCATCGCGCCGCAGGTGCTGGACGAGTCGCGCGACGTGCTGGCGCGGCGCAAGAACATGATCGTGCTCGCCGCCGAGCCTCCCCAGAATTCGCTGTTCGATTACGACGTCCGGTCGGTGCCTGGCGGTTTCCTGCTCCAGGAGTGGGACCGCGCGCGCTTCGACCGCGAGTCGGCGAAAACGGTCACGCGCCGGGCGCCCACCGAAGAGGAATGGGAGCAGCTTGCCCATGCGTGGACAGCGGTCAAGCACGTCAAGTCCAACGCCATCGTGCTGTTCAAGGACGGAACCGCGGTTGGCGTTGGCGCGGGGCAGATGTCGCGCGTGGAGGCGGCGCAGCTGGCGGTCCAGCGCGCCGGCGACCGCGCGCGGGGCGCCGTCATGGCGTCGGACGCGTTCTTTCCGTTCCCGGACGGCCTCGAGGTGGGGATCCGCGCCGGCGTCACGGCCGTGATCCAGCCCGGCGGCTCGGTCAAGGACGCGGACGTGGTCATGGCCGCGGACGCGGCTGGCGTCGCGATGGTGATGACCGGCCGCCGCCACTTCCGGCACTGATTTGAGCCGCCGCTTCGGCGAAGAGGGGCGCGAGCTCTCCTACGGTTCGTACCTGAAGGTGCCCGAGCTCCTGTCCCTGCAGCGTGGGCTGAGCCAGGAGCACGACGAGCTCCTGTTCATCGTCGCCCACCAGGCATACGAGCTGTGGTTCAAGGTCATCCTCTTCGAGCTCGAGGCCGCGCGTGGCCGCATCGACGCCGACGACGTGTTCTTCGCCCGCCACTACTTGCACCGCGTGTACGTGATCGAGAAGCTGCTCGTGGAACAGATCGAGGTGCTGGAGACGATGTCGCCGCAGGACTTTCTCGCGTTTCGCTCCCAGCTCGCGCCGGCCAGCGGCTTTCAGTCGGTGCAGTTTCGCGAAATCGAGTTTCTGTCGGGGCTGAAGCAGCCGGGCTATGTGGCACGCCTCGAGGTGACCGATGAAGAGAAGGCCAGGCTGCGCCGCCGTCTCGCCGAGCCATCCATGGACGACGCGTTCCGTGCGCTGATCCAGCGGCGTGCAGCGCCGTCCCTGCTCGAGGTCTATCGCGACCGCGAGCGCCATGGCGAGCTGTTCGGCCTGGCCGAGGCCCTGGTCGACCACGACGAGGCGTTCGCCGAGTGGCGCGCCCGCCACGTGTTGATGGTGGAGAGGCAGATCGGCGGCAAGACCGGGACCGGCGGCAGCACCGGGGCCCAATACCTGCGCACGACGCTCGACAAGCGCTTCTATCCCGAGCTGTGGGAGGTCCGCTCGCAGCTGTGAGCAGGGAATTCCCGGGCGAGCGCCCCGAACACCACATGCAGAAGACGCGCGTCGAGCATCCGCGCGTCACCTGCGGCACGTGCAGAAAGTTCGACGGCACCGCATGGTGCCGTCACTGGAACTTCCACACGACGGCGGAGTCGCCGCCGTGCCGCTTTTACTCGAAGCGGCCGGGCTGAGTCACGCGGCTCGGGCCGTCCGGGCGCGGTGGTGGACCTTGGCTCGGATGTCGCCGCCGTCGACGCTGTCGACCTGCAGGGCCCTGCCCTCCAGCAGCACCGCGGTGGCCCTGACCGCGCCGTCGTGATCGAGGGTGTCGGCAGAGACCAGGACGCGGCCGGCCCGCAGCGCCTCCAGGAAGTAGGGCTCTTCGGCGCTGCCTCCGTCGCCGGTGAAGAAACCGCCGACCACCGCGCCTGCGTACGCTCCGAGGCCGACGCCGACCGCTGCGGCGACGCACGTGCCGATGAGGCCCGGAAGTCCCACGACAAACGCGCCCATGGCGCCGCCGAGGACGGCGGCCACGACGGCGCCGATCACGCTCCAGTTCGGGCGACGCCTGGCCCGCCTCTTCGATCGCGGCAGGTCAGCCTGCTCGAGGTAACCGATGTCTTCCGCGGCGAGGCCCAGGTCGAGCAGCCGGTTGACGCTGTGGTCGGCGTCATCACGACTGGCGAACAGCGCCACCACGGTCTGCTTCGCGTTTCCGGTGTCGGTGTCGTAAAGGCTCATCTGGCTTGTCTCCTTGTCGATCAGGCCGCTTCCGCCGCGGCTTCTGGCTCTGTGCTCTCGAAAGGCTCGCCGGCAGGGCGGCTCGAGCCGCGCAGCACCGTCACCACGACGGCCAGCCCCGCCACCACGGCGATCGCCGCCAGCACGAAGCCGAGCTGGTAGCCGCCGGTCAGCGCGACCGGCAGCGGGTCGCCTTCCGCAAAAAGCGCTCTTGAGTGTGCGGTCGAGACGGTGCCTAGGGCCGCCAGACCCAGCGCGCCGCCCACCTGCATCGTGACGTTGCTGAAGCCGGAGGCGAGCCCCGCGTCAGCGGGCGCGATCTCCGACATCGCCATGGTGAGCAGCGGCAGGAACGAGGTGCCGCCACCAGCGCCCAGCAGCAGGTAGGCGAGGAACAGCGTCGGGAAGTAGCTCGCGTGCATGTCCGCCTGCGACAGGACGAGCAAGCCGCTCGTGAGGGTGGTCATCCCCGCGACCGCCAGCGTCCGCGGTCCGAACCGCGCCATCAATCGCGCGGCGATACCCGCGCCCGACAGCACGCCGACGGCGAGCGTCGTCGGCAGGAAGCCGAGGCCGGTCTGGAAGGCGGTGAATCCCTTGACGTTCTGCATGTAGAGCGCGCCGACGAAGAAGTTGGTGAACATGCCGGCGAACAGCAGACCTCGCGCCACGCTGGCGCCGGTGAGCGAACGGATCGTCAGCACGCGCAGCGGCATGATCGGGTTGGCGATGCGGCCCTCGAGGACAACGAACACCCCGAGCAGGGTCAACGCCGCCACGCCCGGCACCAGCGTCTGGGCCGAGACCCAGCCGTGGTCCGATGCGGTGACGATGGCGTACACGCCCAGCATCAAGGCGGCGGTCACGATCACGGCGCCGAGCACGTCGACACCCCGGCCGATGCCGAGGCCGCGGTTCTCCTCGATCAGCCACGCACCGAGGATCAGGGTGACGATCCCGACCGGGAGGTTGATGAAGAAGATCCAGTGCCAGCTCAGCCACTGGGTCACGAAGCCGCCCGCCAGCAGTCCCAGCGAACCCCCGCTCGCGATCACGAGCGTGAAGATGCTCATGGCCTGCGCGCGCTCAGCGGGCTTCTGGAAGTCGGTGACGATGATCGCGATGATCACCCCGGTCGCCAGCGAGCCGCCGAGGCCCTGCAGCAACCGGCCAACGATCAGGTGGTCGGCCCCTGTGGCAAAACCGCTGCCGACGGAAGCCACGGTGAACAAAAGGACGCCCGCCAAGAAGACCTTGCGGCGGCCGATCAGGTCGCCGGCACGCCCGGCGACCAGAAGGAAGCTGGCGTACGCGATGACGTACGCGTTCACGACCCAGGTCAGGCCGGCCGGGGTGAAGTGCAGGTCACGCTGAATCGCGGGCAGCGCGACGTTCACGATGGTGGTGTCGACCATCACCATCAGCTGGCCCAGGCAGATGACGACCAGGGCGATCCACCTTCTGAAATTTGAGTTCACAAGCGCCTCCTCACGAACGGACCGACTCAAGGATGATCACTATAACAGGATCATTACTATCTTTATTGCATGGATTATCCATAAGATGGGCATAGTTAAGACTTGGTGATAAGATCGATGGACGTGAAGAGAGACGGTCAGAGCGCGAATCTGGGGCTCGTGGCCCTGCTGATGCAGCTTTCCAAGGCTCTCAACCGGCGGGTCTCCGAGGACGTCCTGGGCATGCGGCTGAAGAGCTACATGGCTCTCGGGTACGTGCGCGACCACGAGAACGTGTCGCAGCAGGAGCTCGAGACGGCCATGTACATGGATGCCAACGGCGTCGTGCTCCTACTCAACGAGCTGGAAGCCGCGCAGCTGCTGGTGCGCCGGCGCGATCCGCAGGACCGGCGGCGGCACATCGTCGGGCTCACTCCGGCCGGGCGGCGGATGCTCGAGCGAGCCGACAAGGCGCGCGAGGGCCTGGAGGAGGAGATCCTGGCGCCGCTTTCAGCCGAGGAGCGGAAGGCGCTTCGCGCGCTGGTGGAGCGAGTCCTGGAGAGCCTGGCCCAGCCGGCAGCCGAAGCCCGGGCGTAAGCTCCCGGGCGAGACCATGGACCGCCGCGGGCGGTACGACGCGTCGATGTTCTGGCTGGCCTTCGTCACCGCGGCCGCGTGATCGGGCCCTGATGACCATCGGGGTGACCCGGCTGCCCGCCGGCGACAACGTGTTCGACAGCGGTTGGTTCGACCTCGGGCTGGCGCTGCTCGTGGTGGGCGTCGCGCTGCTGCTGTGGGCCCTACTCCTCTTCCTGGGCCGCCGGCGGGGTGCGGGCCAGGCCATCCAGGCCGCCGACGGCACGCCTGCCGATCCCAGGAAGGCCGTAGAGGCGGAGGCGGTTCGGGGCTACTTCAACGAGCGCGAGAGGCTGTTCGGCCTCTAGGAGAGGGAGCGGAAGAAGGACCGGCACTAGTTGAGCCGCTCGCTAGTTGAGCCGCTCCAGGATCATCGCCATGCCCTGGCCGCCGCCGACGCACATCGTCTCCAGCCCGATCGTCTTGTCCTTCTCGCGCAGGCCGTTGAGCAAGGTGCACAGGATGCGGGCGCCCGTCATCCCGAAAGGGTGACCCAGGGCGATCGCCCCGCCGTGGGGGTTGAGCTTCTCGCTGAACGGGTCGACCCCGATGGCGCGCGCCGAGGGGATGACCTGGGCGGCAAAGGCCTCGTTGATCTCCACGATGTCGATGTCGTCGATCGTCATCTTCGCCCGCTTCAGCGCCTGCCTGGATGCGTCGATCGGGCCCAGGCCCATGAACTCGGGCTCGAGCGCGGAAAGGCCTGTCGAGACGACGCGCGCGATCGGCTTGATGCCGAGGTCCTTCGCCCGCGTGTCGGACATCACGACCACGGCCGCGGCGCCATCGTTCAGCGGGCAGGAGTTGCCGGCGGTTACCTCGCCCCCAGGGCGGAAAGCCGGCTCCAGGGCTGCCAGCGCCTCCAGTGACGTGTTGCGGCGGGGTCCGTCGTCCTTGGTGAACGTCTGCCCGTTGGGCAGCGGCACGGGGACGATCTCGCGGTCGAAGAAACCGCTGTCCTGTGAGGCGACCGCGCGCTGCTGGCTCTGCAGCGCGAAGCGATCCATCTCCTCGCGGCTGATCTTCTCGCGGATGCGCACGTTCTCCGCGGTCTGGCCCATCGCGATATAGATGTCGGGGTACTCCTCGGTGTTGCCGGGCACGAGCTTGGGGTTGTACGTGTCTGGGGCATCGGGATACCCGCTGCCATAGCGCGAGACGCACTCGACGCCGACCGAGAGGAATGCGTCGCCCTCGCCGGCCTCGATGGCGTGGGTGGCCATGCGCGTGGTCATCAGGGAGGACGAGCAGTAGCGGTTCACGGTGACGCCAGGCACGTCGAGCCGGGCGAGGATCGACACGACCCTGCCGATGTTGTGACCCTGCTCGCCGCCCGGCAGGCCGCACCCGCAGATGAGGTCTTCGATCTGCGTCGGATCGAGGTCAGGAACCTTGTCGAGGACCTTGTTCACGACGAGCGCCGCGAGGTCGTCCGGCCGCACGTCGACGAGGGATCCCTTGCGCGCCCTGCCGATGGGCGAGCGGCCGTACGCGACGACGACTGCCTGGGTCATGTGACGTTTATACGCTGGTCAGGTCAGGCCCTGTTGCGATACCAGGCCAGGAACGAGAAGCCCACGAAGGCCAGCGACACGATGCCGAGCACGACCATGATGCCTGCGTCCATCCAGCCTGTGGCGAGCAGGATCAGCCACAGCACAGGCAGCCACATCGCCCCGGCGACCTCCGGCCGGCCGACCAGGCGGTGGCGACGACTCTCAAAGAGCAGCTCGCGGGGCAGCCGCTCTTCGGGATCGAGCGGCGCGAAGATCTTGTACATGCTCGGGCGCTCGAGGCTCCGCAGGTCCCTGAGCTCCAGATGGCGCGCCATGGCTTTACTCATAACAGTTTGCCACCGGGACCGGACAAGAGCGCAGCGCTAAGAGCGGACCAAGAGGGCTTCCCGCGTGAAGAGCCGCAGCGCGGCAAAGAAGCACACCCCGCCCGTCAGGATCAGGCTGAGCGACGTCACAGCCAGCGCGCCCCACGCGACGGTGTTGTGGATGATCGCGTCCCGCAGCACGAGCACCGCGTTGAGGATGGGGATCAGGTAGTACGCCAGGTTCGGGTTGAAGTCCGGGATGAACAGGACGATGGACGCGGGGAAGATCGTGATGAAGTACAGCGGGGTGGCGTAAGCCTGGCCCTGGCGAAAGTTCCGCGCCAGCGTGCCGAGGGCGATGGTCAGGGAGCTGAACGAGCCGGCCAGGAGCACGGCCAGCCACACCATGACCGTCGCCGCCAGCGGCGTGAGGCCGACCTTGAAGTTGGAGCCGGCCTGGACGCCGAACGAGATCTGGCTGAGCGCGACCAGCATCGACACGATGGCGACCAGCGCGGCGACCAGGCTGATGGCCGACACGGCCAGGATCTTGCCCACCAGCACCTGGCCGCGCGGGACGGGGGTCAAGAGCAAGCTCTCGAGCGTCTTGCGCTCGCGCTCGCCGGCCGACGTGTCGAGGGCCGCCGACAGCCCGCCGGTCAAGCTCATGGTGATGAGGATGTACGGCAGGAAGAAGCTGAGGAACGAGTTCCCAGCCGCCCTGACGGGAGAGCTCAGCGGATGCTTGATCAGCGGCAGCGGGTTGAGCACCGAGGGGTCGATGCCCTTCTGCTGAAGCGTGGCTGCGATCTTGGCCGCGTCATAACGGCGGACCACCTCCTGCACCCGCACGTCGGCGATCTGCGCGCTTTGCCGCGTCGGGTCGTAGAACTCCTGGACGTTCGAGTCCGTGAACTCCAGGCCGATGTCGACCTGCTGCTTGGCGGCGGCGGCAGGATCGTCAACCTGTTCGAGCCTCATGCCGGTCGCGGCGAAAAGCGTGTCGAGCCCGGTTGGAATCTGCCCCGAGTAGCCGATCGTGTACGTGGCGGTGGCGCTCCTCGTCGAGACCTGGGAGATGACGAACAGCACGAGGGGTGTGGCCAGCGTGGCCAGCGCGATGGCCACGAGCGTGCGCCGGTCGCGAAAGATCTCGAGCAGCTCCTTTCTGAGCACGATCGCGACCCCGCTCATCGCGCAGGCGCTTCGACCAGGGCGAGGAAAGAGCCCTCCAGGTCCTGGTATGGGCCTCGCACCTCGGCCGTCGAACCGCTCGCCACTACGCGGCCCTGGTGGATTATCGTCACGCGGTCGCACAACCGCTCCGCGTCGTGCAGGACGTGGGTCGAGAAGATGACGCACTTGCCGCGGGCTCTCGACTCGACCATGAACTCGCGGATCTCCCGTGACGCCAGGACGTCGAGGTTCGATGTCGGCTCGTCGAACATCAGGACGGGCGGGTCGTGGACGATGGCCCGCGCGATCGCGACCTTCTGCTTCTGGCCGGACGAGAGGCTCTCGGCGCGCTGCCTCGCGAAATCGCCCATGTCGAGCCGTTGGATGACCGCGTTCACTCTGGCTTGCAGCTTGCCGTCGTCGAGTCCGCTCAGCGCGCCGAAATAGCCGATGTTCTCCTGCGCCGAAAGGCGCGGGTAGACGCCGATCTCGGCCGTGACGACGCCGACTCGTCGACGCACCTCCTGGGGCGCGACGCGAGTGTCAAAGCCGAGGACTTCGACAGAGCCCGCGTCCGGGGCGAGCAACGTGCTGATGATGCGCAGAGTCGTCGTCTTGCCGGCGCCGTTCGGACCAAGAAGACCGAAGATCTCGCCGGCGTGCGCCTCGAGCGAGATGCCGCGCAGGACCTTGTTCGGGCCGAGCTGCTTGGCCAGGCGGTCGATCTTGACCGCCACCTGCGTCACCGGCTGCGCTTGGTGACTTTTCTCGTCGCCGTGGACGTCGGCTTGCCGGCGCGCGGGGCGGGTTTCTTGGCCGCAGGCTTCCTGGCCGCTGCAGTCTTCTTGGCGGCGGCCGGTTTCTTGGCCGCGGGTTTGGCGGCGGCGCGCTTCGGTGTGGCCGCCTCCACCGGTTCGGGCCGCGGCTCCGGCTCAGGCTCCGGCTCAGCCTTGGCCGGCTCTGGCACCACGGCCGGGCCGATCGAGCTGGACAGCGTGCGGTGGCACGTCTCACACGTCACGATCGTGCGCACCAGGCCGCCGAGATGGTGTTCCTCGCGCCGCAAGTTGCGCGTGCGGCCACAGGAGGGGCAGTAGCCCACCTCGGTGACGACCTCGACCTGGCGTGGGCGGTTGCTCATCGCGTCCCTAAGTTACGGTAAACTCTCGCGAGCTCGCCTTTAAGTCCGAACCTGTGAGTTCGGGAAGGAGATTTTTTCGTGGCTGTCACGTCCAGGCTGCGGAACGTCATCGAAAGCCAGCAGTTTTCGCGGTCTCTGCTCGAAGACCTGTACGCGCGAGCCGACGAGATGAAGCGCGAGCCGCATCGGTTCATGGGCCGGCTGGCGGGGCAGGTGATGGCCGCGCTCTTCTACGAGCCCTCGACGCGAACCAGGCTCTCTTTCGAAGCGGCGATGCTGCGCCTCGGCGGCCAGACGATGGGGACGGACAACGCGCGCGAGTTCTCGTCGGCGGCCAAGGGAGAGACGCTCGAGGACACGATCCGCATCGTCAGCGGATACGCGGACGTCATCGTCCTCCGCCACAGCGAGGAAGGCGCCGCCAGACGCGCGGCGTCGGTCAGCACGGTGCCGATCGTCAACGCGGGCGACGGCCCCGGCCAGCACCCGACCCAGGCTCTCCTCGACCTGTACACGATCCGCGCCGAGCTCGGCCGCATCGACGGCGTGCACGTGGCGATGGTCGGCGACCTGGCCAACGGCCGCACGGTGCGCTCCCTGTCGTACCTGCTCAGCAAGTTCAAGGACATCAAGCTGTGGTTCGTCGCGCCGCCGCAGGTGGCGATGCGCGACGACCTGAAGTCACACCTCGACGAGCACCACGTGCCCTGGGTCGAGACCCAGGACCTGGACGCGGTCCTGCCCGAGGTCGACGTCGTCTACATGACGCGGATCCAGAAGGAACGCTTCACGGACCCCGAGGTCTACAACGCGGTGAAGGGCGTCTACCGCATCGACGGAGAATCCCTGGCGCGAATGCGGAAGTACGCGGTCCTCTTGCATCCGCTGCCTCGCGTGGACGAGATCGCGCCTGAGGTCGATGCAGACCCGCGGGCCGCCTACTTCCGCCAGGCGCGAAACGGCCTTCACATCCGCATGGCGCTGCTGGACCGGATCCTGTCATGAGCATCGCCCAGCGGAAGCTGAAGGCCACTGTGATGGATGCCCAGCAGGTGCGGCGCTCTCTCTCGCGCATCGCGCACGAGATCGTGGAGCGCAATCGCGGCATCGACGACGTGGTCGTCGTCGGCATCGTGAGCAAAGGCGACGTCCTGGCCCAGCGCCTCGCCGGCATCCTCACCAGCATGGAAAAGTGCGGCGTCCCCTTCGGCAGGCTCGACGTGACGCGGCACCGCGACGACCTCCACCTCAGGCCGCCTGACGGCCACCGGCCGGCTAGCGAGATGCCTGACGTCAACGGCAAGGTCGTCATCCTCGTCGACGACGTCATCCACCACGGACGCACCGCGCGGGCGGCCATGGACGCCCTCATGGATTTCGGCCGGCCGCGCGCTATCCAGCTCGCCGTGCTCGTCGACCGCGGCCACCGCGAGCTCCCGATACGGCCCGACTACGTGGGCAAGAACGTCCCGACCGCCGACGCGGAGCGCATCGAGGTCCTCACGCAGGAAGAGGACGGGCTGGACGGAGCGGTGATCGTTGCCGGCTGACGCCTACGCCGCCCTCGTGCTCGAAGACGGCCGCTCCTTCGTCGGGGCGCCGCTGGGCGCCGACGTCGTGGGCGAGGGCGAGGTCGTCTTCAACACCGCGATGACCGGGTACCAGGAGGTGTTGACCGACCCCTCGTACGCCGGCCAGATGGTGTGCATGACGTACCCGCTGCAGGGCAACTATGGCGTGCGGGACGCCGACGCCGAGTCAGCGCGGCCATGGGCGCGCGCCCTGGCCGTGCGGTGGGCCTGCCCGTCCCCGAGCCACCATTCGAGTGAGGCTTCGCTCGACGACTACCTGCGCCGGTGGGGCGTGCCCGCCATCGCGGAGATCGACACGCGCGCCCTGACCAGGCACATCCGCCTGCATGGCGCGCAGCGCGCGGTGCTCGTGCACGAAGCGAGCCGGCCGTCGGAGTCGCGCCTGGCCGAGCTGGCGGTCGCGGCCAGGCGGGTCACGCCGCTGGCGGAGCAAGACCTGGTGGCCGAAACCTCGCGCACGAAGAACGAGGAATGGCTCGAGCCGCTGCCGCCGGAGCTGCGGACGCGTCGCCGCACCGAGGGCGAGGGTCTCGTGATCGCGGTCGTCGACTACGGCGTGAAATCGAACATCCTGCGGTCGCTCCGCGAAAGCGGCTGCCGCGTCGTGGTCCTGCCGCACACCGCGACGTGGTCCGACGTCCAGGCGGTGGGCGCCGACGGCCTTGTCCTCTCGAACGGCCCGGGCGATCCGGCGGTGCTCGGGGTCCCGGTCGACCTGGCGCGCGCGGCCCTCGGTCACATCCCGCTGTTCGGCATCTGCCTCGGCCACCAGATCCTCGGTCGCGCCGCCGGCGCGAGCACGTCGCGGCTGCCGTACGGCCACCACGGCGCCAACCATCCGGTCAAGGACCTCGACACCGGTCGCGTCCACATCACGAGCCAGAACCATGAGTTCCAGGTCGACGCGGCGTCCATCCCGGCCGGCGACTTCTACGTCTCCCAGCGCAACCTGAACGACGGCTCCGTGGAGGGGCTGGGCCACCGGCGGCTGCCCGCCTTCAGCGTGCAGTACCACCCCGAAGGTTGCCCCGGCCCGCAGGACAACCAGCATCTTTACGACCGCTTCCTCGACATGGTGCGCAGCCGCCGGCCCCACGGCTTCGCCGTGGGGGCTTCGGGCGGAAGAGCGATCGCCGGCGGCGCGCCTGTGGAGCGACCGCGGAAGGTCCTGATCCTGGGCTCGGGGCCGATCGTGATCGGCCAGGCGGCGGAATTCGACTACGCGGGCACCCAGGCGTGCAAGGCGCTGCGCGAGGAAGCCATCGAGACGGTGCTGGTCAACTCCAACCCGGCGACGATCATGACCGACGAGGACGTGGCCGACCGCGTGTACCTCGAGCCGCTGACCGTGGAGGTGGTGGAGCGGATCATCGAGCGCGAGAAGCCGGACGCGCTGCTGCCCACGCTGGGCGGGCAGACCGGCCTCAACCTCGCGACCGACCTGGCCAAAGCCGGCGTGCTCGAGCGCCACGGCGTGCGATTGCTCGGCGCCAGCATCGACACCATCCGCAAGGCCGAGGACCGGCAGGCCTTCAAGGAGATGCTGGAGGCCATCGGCGAGCCCGTGCCGGTGTCGCGGGTCTGCGAGTCGCTCGAAGAGGTCAAGGACTTCGCCGCGGCGACCGGACTGTCGCTGGTCATTCGCCCTGCCTATACGCTGGGCGGCACGGGCGGAGGGTTCGTGACGACCGACGACGAGCTGGAGCGCGTCGCCACACGCGGCCTCGCCGCGTCGCCCATCCACCAGGTGCTGATCGAGCGCTCGCTGTGGGGTTGGAAGGAGATCGAGTACGAGGTCATGCGCGACGGCGCGGACACGTGCATCACGGTCTGCAACATGGAGAACCTCGACCCGATGGGCGTGCACACAGGCGACTCGATCGTCGTCGCGCCCGCGCAGACGCTGTCCGACCGCGACCACCAGATGCTGCGCTCATCCGCCATCCGCATCATCCGCGCGCTCGGCATCGAGGGCGGATGCAACGTCCAGTTCGCTCTGGACCCGAAGTCCTCGCGGTACTTCGTCATCGAGGTCAACCCGCGGGTGAGCCGCTCCTCGGCGCTCGCGTCCAAGGCGACCGGCTATCCCATCGCGCGGGTGGCCGCTAAGGTGGCCGTGGGGCGCCGCCTCGAAGAGATCCGCAACGAGATCACCGGGCGCACGTTCGCCGCGTTCGAGCCGGCGCTGGACTACTGCGTGGTCAAGATCCCCCGCTGGCCGTTCGACAAATTCCCAGCCGGCGAGCGGCGCCTGGGCACGCAGATGGCGTCGACCGGCGAAGTGATGGCGCTCGAGCGCACCTTCGAGGCGGCCCTGGTGAAGGCGATGCGATCGCTGGAGCAGACAGCGCCCGCGGCATGGGAGCTGGGCCCTGACACCATCGACCAACCGAACGACCGCCGCCTCTTCGCGCTGCTGAACGCGCTGCGCAACGGCGAGGAGCCGGCGTCGCTCGCCGAGCGCAGCGGCATCGACCGGTGGTTCATCGACCGGCTCGCCAACATCGTGCGGCTCGAGGCCGACGGTGACACCCGCGAGCTGAGGCGAGCCGGCTTCTCGGACGCGATGATCAGCGCGCTGCGCGGCGACGTGGTAGCGGCGGCGGCGCCGACGTACAAGCTCGTCGACACGTGCGCCGGAGAGTTCGAGGCGGCGACGCCTTACTACTACTCCTGCTGGGAGGAAGAGTCGGAAGCAGTCCTCCCCATGAACGGGGAGGACCATGCGGTTCTCGTCATCGGCTCCGGACCCATCCGCATCGGCCAGGGCATCGAGTTCGACTACTGCTCGGTCCACGCCGCGTGGGCGCTGCGCGAAGCGGGCGTGCGCGCGGTCCTCGTCAACTCCAACCCGGAGACGGTGTCCACCGACTTCGACACGTCCGACCGCCTGTACTTCGAGCCGCTGGACCTCGAAGGCGCGCTGCACGTGGCGCGGGGCGAGAGCGTGACAGGCGCGCTCGTGCAGTTCGGCGGCCAGACCGCGATCAACCTCGCCGACCCGCTGCACCAGAACGGGGTCGCGATCATGGGCTCGAGCGTCGAGGCCATCGACCTGGCCGAGGACCGCCGCGCGTTCGCGCGGTCGCTCGAAGCCATCGGCATCCCGCAGCCCGTCGGCGGCACGACGACGACGCTCGACGAGGCGGAGGAGATCGCCGACCGCGCCGGCTACCCGGTGCTGGTCCGGCCGTCGTACGTCCTCGGCGGGCGCGCCATGGAGATCGTGCACAACCCCGACGAGCTGCGGCGCTACATGGCCTGGGCGGTCGGCGCGATGCCTCGAGGGCAGGTCCTGATCGACAAGTACCTGCAGGGGGTGGAGGCGGAGGTCGACGCCATCTCCGACGGCGAGACGGTCGTCATCCCCGGCGTGATGCAGCACGTCGAGCGCGCCGGCGTCCACTCTGGCGACTCGTACGCCGTGTACCCCGCGCCCGGCCTGGAGCGAGGCGAGATCGACCACATCGTCGACTACACCGTGCGCATCGCCCGGCACCTGCGGCTGCGCGGCCTGGTCAACGTGCAGTACGTCGTCCACCGCGGGCGCGTATACGTGCTCGAGGTCAACCCTCGAGCGTCGCGCACCGTCCCGTTCCTTTCCAAGGTGACAGGCGTGCCGATGGTCAAGCTGGCGACCAACGTCATGCTCGGGCGCACCCTGGTCGAGCTCGGCTGCAGGACCGGCCTGGTGCCACGCCGCGACCTGGTGGCCGTGAAAGCGCCCGTCTTCTCGATGAACAAGCTGGCCAAGGTCGACTCGTATCTCGGGCCGGAGATGAAGTCCACGGGCGAGGCGATCGGCATCGCTCGGACGCTCAACGAAGCCATGCGCAAGGCTTTCGCCGCCTCGGGGATGCACGTCGAGCGTGGCAGCGCGGCGCTGCTCACGATCGCGGACGCCGACAAGCCGGAGCTGTTTCCCATCGTTTCCCGGCTCGTCCAGCTGGGCTGCAAGCTGGTCGCCACCGACGGCACCGCGCGGGCGCTTCGCGCCGCCGGCTTCTCACCGCGCGTGGTGGCCAAGATCGGTGAGGAAGGCCCCACCGTGGTCGACGTGATCGTCCGCGGCGAGGTGCAGCTCGTCATCAACACGATGTCGAACATCTATGAGGACCCTGGCGACGGCAACCCCGTCATCAAGGACGGTTTCGAGATTCGGCGCGCCGCCGTGGAGCGGCGCATCCCGTGCCTCACTTCGCTCGACACGGCGTCGGCGCTGCTCGAATCGGCGGTCAACGCGCGAGAGCAGATGGAGGTGAGGACGATCGGCGAGTGGCGCGACAGTGTTCCTGCTTGACGCGCCGCTGACGGGGCGCCGGCAGGTCGCACGCGGGATGTTCGTCCTCTCGCTGCGCGCGCCTGAGATCGCGGCGACGGTGCGCGCCGGCCAGTTCGTGAATCTGGGATGGATCCCCGGACCACTTCTCCGCCGGCCGTTCTCCGTCTACCGCGCGCAGGGCGAGGACGTCGAGGTCGTGCTCAAGGCGGTCGGTTCGGGCACCGAGCAGCTGCTGGCCATGAGCAACGGCGACATGCTCAGCTGCCTCGGGCCGCTCGGCCACGGGTTCGATATCAGTGACGGCGCGAGGTCGGTGGTGTTGATCAGCGGCGGCCTTGGCGTGGCGCCGATGCCGCTAGCCGCGCGTGACGCAGCGGCCGCGGGACTTCGCGTCACCTGGGTGCACGGCGCGCGCACGGAGGCCGAGCTGTGCGCGGAGTCTGTTGGCGACGACGTGGTGTGGGCCACGGACGACGGATCGCAGGGCGTGCGGGGGACCGCGGTGGCCGCGGCCCCGGACGCGGACCTCGTCCTGGCGTGCGGGCCCAACAGCATGCTGGCCGCCGTCGCCGAGCGGTGGCCTGGCGCGCAGGTCGCGGTCGAGACCTACATGGGGTGCGGCACGGGCGTGTGCCTGGGCTGCGCAGTGCCGCTGCGGCGCGGCGGTTACGACCGCGCGTGCAAGGAGGGCCCGGTGTACCGCGCGTCCGAGGTTGACTGGAGCGGGCTGCCATCGCACCTGCATTACGCGGTGAGCGCATGACGGCGGACATGTCGGTGCGCGTGGGCGCGCTTCACCTGCGGGGGCCGGTGCTCGCTGCCTCGGGCACGTTTGGCTACGGCACCGAGGTGCCGCTGCTCGAGCGGCGCGCACTGGGCGCGATGGTGTCGAAAGGCATCTTCCTACGCCCACGCGCGGGCACCCCGCCGCCCCGCATCGTCGAAACGCCCGGCGGGATGCTGAACGCCATCGGCCTGCAGGGGCCGGGCGTGGACGCGTTGATCCGCGACTACGCGTCGCAGTGGGCCGGGTGGGATTTTCCAGTCCTGGTCAACATCAACGGCGAGTCTGCGTCGGAGTACGGGGAGCTGGCGGCGCGGCTGGATGGCGTGCCTGGCGTCGCCGGCTTCGAGATCAACATCTCGTGCCCCAACGTCGAGCAGGGCGGAATGTACTTCGGCAACGACCCACGCGCCGCGGCGGCGGTCACCGAGGCCGTGCGCCGGCGCACGGACCTGCCGGTGTGGGTGAAGCTCACGCCGATGGTCTCTGACATAGGTGTCATCGCACGGGCCGTCGAGGGGGCGGGGGCGGACGCGCTGTCGGCGATCAACACCTTTGTGGGCATGTCGATCGACCTGAGCACATACCGGCCGCGTTTGAGCTTTCGCACAGGCGGGCTGTCGGGTCCGGCA
>Ga0070698_100002143_pt1 | contig 21887 bp, 16 predicted proteins | sample KBSK1502metaG_FD_65477 | JGI IMG/M metagenome (GOLD analysis project Ga0070698, IMG submission 65477) | Corn, switchgrass and miscanthus rhizosphere microbial communities from Kellogg Biological Station, Michigan, USA - KBS K1-50-2 metaG | ecosystem: Host-associated > Plants > Roots >...
GCAGGAGTAATGCCGCCGAAGAAGTTCTGCAAAGCGGAATAGTCGCGCTCGCAGGTGGCCAAGACGGCGTCTGCGAGCACCGGACCGTTAGCCCCGAGGGCGTCCTCGAAATACACGTTGAAATTGGCGGTTGAGCCTCGCTGAGTGTAGGGGCCGCCATCACGGGCTAGGCGCGGCGCTGTCGAGGGAATGGGAACGCCTTGCCGGACAAAAACGCGGCGCCGCGTTGCTCGAGCTCGTGCTGTCTTAGCCATAAATTCTTCACCTCCCGGAGATTTGCGGACGCGCAGGTGGGGCATCGAGAGTAGAACGAGCACACCCGGCATCGGCTGTAAGGAATTGGGAACCAGCACTGCGTACTGCGGCGTGGGCGGGGAACCGGTTGCAAACTACATGCGAAGTATAATCGCTTTCCCTTCGAAGTTCACGGCACGAAATTTATTTGACGAAAATTTTATTTGGTGGAGGGTGCGGCTTGAGATGCAGCCTCGGCGGATATGCGAATCTGGCCTCCCGCGCCTTCCAGCGGCGAAAGGGTTTCCTCTTTTTGTGCTTGCGATTCTGAGCCGGCCGAGTGATCGTCGCTGGACGTCGGGTCACACTGGGACTTCGCCTGGCTCTTTGGCTGGCGCTCCTGTTTAGCTTCGCTTTTGCCAAAGAGCTTGGCGGTCGCCAGAATGGCGGAGAAGGTGACCGTGAGCAGAGCAAATTGGTGCCAGCCGCTAAGCATCGACGCATTGCCCATCAGCGTCAGGCCCGCAAAACAAAACAACACGTGCACACAGAACACTTGCAGAGAAGACTGTCCAAGCATGATGAGGGGCTTAATGGCGAACGGCTTCAACAACGTTTGCGAATGAATCAGGAGCGCGGCGACGGCTGCGAAATTGATGAGACGTAGGACTCCCAAATGCCACTTGTCGAATAAGAACTCATACGGACCCAACTGCAAACCGTTATTGATGGCGTGCCGCAATTCGAAGAAGGCGGAGACGAGCAACATCGAAGGAATCACAAGCCGTTTTGCCCAGATTTCGATCGGAAGATCGCCTTTGGCCCAGCGCACGCCCATCCAGATGCCGATGATCCACAATAACTGCCAGGCCCACAAATCGAACGCGCCAATTTGGTTCATGGGAATATGCAGGGGGATGAAACGGCTGACCAAGCTATGCTCCGCCTGGCGAAAGCCGAACTGAGCAAAAAGCCACAACGCGAGCGCGGCGTAAAAGATCGGCTTCCAACCGATTCGGCGCTCCAGCAAAAGGGCTGCGGACGTGAACACCAGAAATATGATGTACATCGGCAGGATATCCAGGAGCGGCGGGCGATAAATCAGAAGAGCCGCCTCCACGATGGATTGTCTTGGACCGGCCGTGAAGTAAAAATCGAGGAGATTGTGAAGTCCAGGGCGGTTGCCGCGAGCCGCAATAGGCACGGCAACGAGGAAAGCGAAAGCCAGCAGCAGAGCGTGGTAGCCGTAGAGACGCAAGGTGCGCATCCAGAGCTTATAGCTCATAGCGCGATAGCCGTCGTGTTCGGCCATGCGGTAATAAATGCGCCCGGTGAATAACGCGGAGAGGAAGATGAAACCCTCGGCGGCGGAGATAAAGCCGAAAGGCTGATTCACATGGGTGCTGGCCGCGGTCGGAAGGTGCGTCAGGGTGATCCAAACGAGCATCAGCCCGCGCACCGCATCAAGTTCCACGCGACGTCCCATCACACTTTGGATACGGATTCGCCTGGAATGGTTTGTAAAAAAGTTGGTGGAAACCGCGAAGAGCTGCCCTAGAAGACGTTAGCGCCTGGATGAGGACATGTTCGTTGCGCAGCCCGCCTCAGTCCGCCGCTTGGGATGGAAGATGCCCAGCCACGCGAACCGTGCGTGCGGCGTAATCGGAGGCCTTCTATTTTGAGGAAATCTTTGCAAACGCGAATGAAAAATGAAGATCGACTAGTGGCCGCCGACCCCTACGGGTGGCTTGTGGATCCCACCGCCGCCGCTGCCACCGGAACCGCCACCATCACCTTCGCCACTGCCGCCCGATCCGCCGCTGCCGTCGCTGCCACCTTGGCCGCTACCACCGCCAGACCCACTGCCATCACCCGAACCGCCCCCGCCGCCTGCACCGCCCCCCCCACCTCCCGATCCGCCGACGGTCCCGGCTGATACGGAGGTGCCTGCCGATGCAAAACTATGATTGGTCACTTGCCCATAAGCGTAAATCGCACCCACAACTACGAGCACGAGCATCACCAGCAGGAGGGCATATTCCGACGAGTCTTGCCCGGATTCTTGATGCCAAAGGCGTTTCAATGCTTTCCGCATAATGACACCTTCGATTCGGCGGGGACGTCTAGGGTACGAGTCGCATACCAACGCATGAAGGAGTTTACCCTTTTTTAATCGCAAGTACAAGTGTAGCTAGTGGCTAGTAGCGCCCCAAGACGACGCCCCGCGAACGGAAACATTATGAAGAGAAAAGCTGAAACGAAGACGCCACGACGTGGTGAAAAAATCATTTAGACGCTAGGAGCTTTTCGAAGTCGGATTCGGTGAGGATGGGGACGCCGAGATCTTTTGCTTTGTCGTATTTGGAGCCGGGATCGTTGCCCACAACCACGTAGTCAGTTTTCTTGCTGACCGAACTGGACACTTTGCCGCCGTGTTGCATTACCAATTGCCCGGCTTCTTCGCGGGAGCGATTGGCGAGCGCGCCGGTGAACACGAAGGACTTGCCTGCAAATTTCTGGCTCTTCACCACGCGTTTCTCACCGGTGGGCCGCACGCCGGCTTTGTCCAGCTTCTTGATGATCTGCCGGTTCGCAGGCTCGGAGAAAAATTCGGCGATTGCCGCGGCGACTTTAGGGCCAACTTCGCCGACTTCGAAAAGCTGTTCTTCTTTAGCGGCGGCCAATTCATCCAGAGATGAAAAATGTGCCGCCAGGAGTTGGGCGGTCCGCTCGCCAACCATACGAATGCCCAAGGCGTAGATAAGCTGCGCGAGGCTACGCTTCTTGCTGGCGGCGATTTCGTCCAGCAAATTTTGCGCGGATTTTTCTGCGAAGCGCTCGAGTTCCACGATATCGTCCAGCTTCAACGTATAAAGGTCCGCCACATCTTTCACGATGCCTTCGTCTACAAGCTGATCGACGATCTTGTCACCCAAGCCGTCGATGTCCATGGCATGACGACTGGCAAAGTGCAGCAAAGATTCTTTTCGCTTGGCGGGGCAGGCGGCGTTCACACAGCGATAGGCGACTTCCCCCTCGGCTCTGTGAATCGCGCTGCCACATTCCGGACAATTCTTCGGCATGCGGAAAGGCTTGCGGTCCGCGCCTTCCTTGACAACTTTCAGCACGTGCGGGATCACTTCGCCGGCGCGCTCGATCAGCACGGTATCGCCAATCTGCAGTCCCAGGCGCTCGACCTCGTCCATATTGTGGAGTGTGGAACGGCTGACAGTGACGCCGCCAACTTGCACCGGCTCCAGTACCGCAACAGGAGTCAGCGTGCCGGTGCGGCCAACCTGCACGCGAATATCCTTCACTACGGTAGTCTCTTGCCTTGAGGGGTACTTATAGGCGATGGCCCAGCGGGGCGCTTTGGCGGTATAGCCCAATTCGCGCTGAATTCCTATGGAATTGACCTTGATTACGACGCCATCAATTTCATACGGCAGGTCCGCGCGCTTCGGCTCCCACGCGTAGCAATACGCTAGAACCTCATCGATGCCGTCACACAGCTTCCAATCGTCGGAGGCACGGAAATGTAATTGCTTTAGAGCATTCAGGGAGTCGGAATGTTTCGGAAACGGGACTTCACCGTCCACAAGCAGGTAGTAGGCGAAGAATTCCAGCCGGCGTTGGGCGGTGATGGAAGGATCAAGGACACGCACCGACCCTGCCGCCGCGTTTCGCGGGTTCACGAAGATCTTGCCGCCGTTTTGTTCTTGCTGCCGGTTGAGCGCTTCGAACGCTTTGTGGGTCATCAAAACTTCGCCGCGGACCTCAAAATTCTGTGGAAGCTTGAGCTTCTTTAGCATCGCTGGATCGATACTCAACGGTACCGACCGAATGGTCTTTACGTTGGGTGTTACGTCTTCGCCGGTGGTGCCGTCGCCGCGGGTCACGCCACGAGCCAAGCCCCCGTTCTGATATTGCAGCGAGATGCTGAGACCATCGAACTTATGCTCCGCAATGTACTCGATCTTCTCGCGCCCGCTGGCTTGGCGCACGCGGCGGTCGAAATCGCGCAGCGCGTCGTACGAGAAAGCATTATCGAGGCTGAGCATGGCGCGCGCATGCCGCACGGTCTGAAAGCCCGTGCGCGGCGCCCCGGACACACGCCCAGTCGGCGAATCCGGCGTGATCAATTCGGGATTCGCGGCCTCCAGCTCTTTAAGGCGGGTCATCAGCCGGTCGTAGGCGGCGTCGGAAATCTCCGGGTCGTCGAGAACGTAGTAGCGATAATCGTGATGCCGAATTTTGTCGCGCAGTTCTTCGATCTCGTGCTTGGCAGCGACCGCCTTGGCCATGAGAGTCCTCGGGAGGTAGCGGGGCAGTTGAATCTTAGCCCGCTAATGGTCACGATCCGAAAAAGTGAAACTGAGCCACTACTGCTCGCAAGAAGGCTAGCTTCCATCCACTTCATATTATATAAAATGGAGTTTTGGAGTGAGGCCTAGCCAGGCGCAGGACGGGCGCAAGAAAGTCCATGATGAGGAATCTACGAAACGCTCTGCTGATCCATAACCCGAATGCCGGAAATGGCGGTAATGGGCGCCGGCAAATGCTCGACGAGGCGCGCAGAATTTTCTCTTTCGCAGGGATTGAAGCCGAGCTAGCGGAAACGACCGCTCCGGGCGATGCCACGGCCATGGCTTATCGCGCCAGCGAAGAAGGCCGCCAATTGGTGATCGCCTGCGGCGGAGACGGCACGCTCAATGAAGTTGTGAACGGACTGGCGACGCAGCAAAACGGGCATCGCGTTCCACTGGCGCTGTTGCCTGGCGGAACCGCCAACGTGCTCGCGAAGGAACTCGATTTGCCGTGGGACATTCCGAGCGCAGCGGAAAGGCTAGTTCACGGAGAGGTCCGAGACATCGCGCTGGGTCTCGCCACGCCGCTCGAAGAACCGGAAAAGAAGCGCTATTTTCTGAGCGTCGCGGGTTCGGGCCCGGACGGCATGATTGTTTACGCCATCGATCTCGATCTGAAGGCGCGCGTCGGCATTTTGGCGTATTGGTGGCAAGGCGCTCGCCAGGTCTTTCGCTATAAGTTTCCGCATTTTCGCGTGTCGGGTGGTGGGCAGAGTCTAGACGCGTCGCTGGTCGTCGTAGGCCGAACCAAAAATTACGGCGGGCCATTTCAAATTACGACGGACGCAAGCCTTTACGAAGACCAATTCGAAATCATGGCCCTGACCACGCAGAGTGGCTTCCGCTATTTGAGTTACCTGCCGGCGCTGTGGTTCCGCAAACTGCGCGGAACGCAAGGCGTGCATTATTGGAAGGCGGACAGCATCGTGTGCGAACCTCTGAATGGCGCCCGCGTCTATGCGCAAATTGACGGGGAGCCATTGGCGCGGCTACCGGTCGAATTCAAGATCGTGCCACGCGCGCTGAAGCTGCTGGTTCCGCGGACCGCCGCGACCGCGCCGAAGCCTCGCGCCGCCGCATAGCCTGACACATGGACGTCGGCACTCACGCGCTGGCGTCGATTGCCCTCGCTCGCATCAGCATTCCTCGCGCGCCTCTCATCTCCTACGTACTTGTCGTCGCCGCCGGAACGATCGCGGATCTGGATTCGCTAAGCGCATGGGCGAGTCCCGCTGCCTATCTGAGTTGGCAGCGCACGTATGGCCATTCTTTTGTCGCGTCCACAGCGCTAGGCCTGGGACTGTACGTGGTCTTTGCAAGGCTGATTGATAAATCCGCGCAGACGCGTGTTTCGCGCGCTGCACTGTTCGCGACGATCTTGCTCGCCGGCTGGCTGCATTTGGCGATGGACGCTTGCCAATTCAGCGGTGTCGAGTTGTTGTGGCCAATCAGCAGCCGAAGAATAGCCGCAGACTGGATCGCCGGTGTCGATCCGTGGATTCTCACTATTCTTGTTTTGGCCATTGCTATGCCCGAATTGCTGCGTCTCGTGAGTTCCGAAATAGGAGTGAAGGAAAAGGGACCTCGAGGGCGCGCTGGCGCGATCCTGGGCCTGCTTGCCGTGTTTTTCTACATTGGTGCGCGCGCGGTGGCTCATTCCGATGCGCTTGCCGCGATGGAAGCACGCACGTATCGCGGCGAATCGCTGCGGCGCGCCGCCGCATTGCCGGAGTCCGTTTCACCATTTGCGTGGCACGGCATCGTGGAGACGGAAGGCGCTCTGCACCTTGTCGTCATCAACGTCGTGCCCGGGGCTTCCTTCGATCCAGAGAGGGGCCTCACGCTTTACAAGCCCGAGGCTTCTTCCATTCTCGATGAGGCTCGCAATTCGCAGGCTGCACGAACTTTCCTGAGCGTGGCGAGATTTCCCAAAGCGACCGTTGAGAAGACACCCGACGGCTCCAGAGTGGAGCTGCGCGACGTGCTGTACGCGGCTGTTCGCGAAACTCGCCGCGAAATTGTTGCGATCGTGAGGATCGACGCGAACGGCAAAGTCGCAGAAGACGAGTTGGTTTGGGCGCAGGACTTGCAACACCGCTAGCGCTTATTTCTGGTCCGCTTCCTGCGGCTTGCTGTCTCGCATAATCAAGCGCGAAAGCAAATAGCTGACCACAACCAGCGCCGCCGCCGCAGCGACAACTTGAAGCTTATGCTGCGCCAGATAGGGCAAGGCTTGCGAGCCATATCGAACGGCAAGCCAGCCCACACCGAAGTAACGAAAGACCCGCGCCAACGCAATGGCGGAGGCAAAACTCGCCAGCGGCACCTCGAACACTCCGGCAGCCAGGACAACAAACTTGAAAGGTGTTGGCGGGGGCAGCAACGCCGCTGCCAGTATGCCGGCAAAGCCATTCTGTTCGACCAAGCGGCGGATCGTCTCGGCTCGCGCTCCCGCTTTGCGTCGAAAAAGCGCTTCCCCACCTTTGCGCGCGAGAAAAAACAACAGCACGCAACCGAGCACGGAGCCCAGCGTAGCCATGCTGGCGTAGAGCGGCATGCGTGCCGGGCGCTGCACTGAAAGCTCGATCAGCAACAAATCGTTGATGACGGGAAACGTCAAAACGGATGAATCGAGAAACGAAATCAGAAAAAGTCCCGGCGCGCCAAGGCCGCCGGCGAAGGCCACAACTTTCTGCTTCAGGCTGTCGAGCGTTGAGGGCAAAACGCAAATCTCCCGCTAACAAGAACGAGTCTAGCAAAGGTAAGGAGGCGCTCAGAGCAGCGTCTGAATGGCCTCGAGAATCACGTCATAAACGTGGTGCAGCTCGTCGAGCGAGATCACATAGGGAGGCAGAACGTAAATCACGTTGCCCAGCGGCCGCAGAAGAACGCCTCGAGCAAGAAAAAACTCGTAGAGCCGCGGACGCATGGCCGACAGGTAGCCAGCGTCTTCCGCGCATAGCTCGATCACGCCGATTGTGCCGATCTGGCGCGTCTCGCCAACCTGATGCAGTGCGCGCAGTTGCGGCAGGCGTTCGGCATGGATCTTGGCGATCGTATGGATGCGATCGAACACTGGTTCATCTTCGAAAATCTGCAAGCTGGCGTTGGCCGCCGCGCACGCTAGCGGATTCCCGGTGTAAGAGTGCCCATGATAAAAGGTATGCGTTCGATCTTCTGAGCGAAACGCGGCTTCTACTCGCTCCGAGCACAGCGTCACACCCATCGGCAAAAAGCCGCCGGTGATTCCCTTCGAAAGGCACATTAGATCCGGCACGACGTTGGCGAGACCGCACGCAAACATTTTTCCGGTGCGGCCGAAGCCGGTGAGCACTTCGTCTGCGATTAGGAGCACTTCATGGCGCGAGCACAACGCGCGGACTTTTTGCAGAAACTCGACCGGATGCACGATCATGCCGCCCGCTCCCTGCAAAAGCGGCTCGACAATAACCGCGGCAATTTGATCGGCGCGCGCGGCAAGCAGCGAATCCAACTGTTGCACGCACTCGATGCGGCACGTTGCGCGCTGTAAGCCTACCGGACATCGATAGCAGTACGCCGAATGCACGCGATGCACCGGATAGCGCATGCAGCGAAACGCTTCCGTGAACGGCGAATCATCGCTGGCTGACATCGCGCCCGCCGTGTCGCCGTGGTAGCCATGCCGCAACGCGACAATTTCGCGCTTTTCGCGCCGTCCTTGGTTGCCGAAATATTGCACCGCCATCTTCAGCGCTACTTCCACGGCGGTCGAGCCATCATCGGAGAAAAACATGTGCGTCAGCGCACCCGGCAGCCATTTGCGCAAACGCGCGGCAAGCTCCGCTGCAGGTTCGTGCGTGAAGCCGGCGAAAATGACGTGCTCCATCTTGCGTGCCTGCTCCGCGATGGCCGCGGCGATCCGCGGATTGCTGTGGCCGTGCAGATTCACCCACCAAGAGGACACCGCATCGAGAATTCGGCGCCCATCCTTCGTGTACAGATACACGCCTTCGGCGCGCTCCACCTGCAGAGGCGCCGGATCAACCGCGATGTTCGTGAAGGGATGCCAGATGCGAAGGGCTAAGGCCATGCTCAAGGACTACTGAGCAAAAGCGGCGCGATCGAAATTGTTCATGAACACTTGCATAAGCGCCGTGCGATGCAAGTTCGGTAGGCGCGGAATTTCCCCAATCACGCGCACGTGACCAAAGCGCTCGATGGTCTCGCGATTTTCGCGGTTCTGATCGCCGATGAGCACGACGCCATGAACGGGCAATTCCGCCGCGTGCAATGCGGCCAAAGTGAGCAGCGTATGGTTGATCGTTCCCATGCCGCTGCGCGCCGCCAAGATCACCGGCAGCATGAATTTCACCATTAAGTCCAGCATGAATTGCTTTTGATTGATGGGCACGAGCACGCCACCCGCGCCCTCTACCACCAACCAGTCATTGTGCAGGCTGGTCGGCAAATTAATTCGTCCCAGATCGATTTCCGTTCCTGCCCATCGCGCCGCCAGGTCGGGCGATACCGGCGGGACAAACTTGTACACTTCGTCCAGCGTGCGGTCCGTTCCTATTCCCGCAAGCCGCATGACCGATACGCGGTCCGAGCCTTCCAGCGTCCCGGTCTGAATCGGTTTCCAGTACACCGCGTCCAAGGCGGCGCAGAGCAGCGCAGCCAGCGTCGTCTTGCCGACGCCGGTATCGGTGCCGGTGATGAAGAAATGATTCCTCACGCGCACCCCGCCGCGTGCGCGCACTTTTGCTCGCGCCAGGATGCCAAGCAGCTCGCGAGCCGCTCCAATTCGCGCGGCGCAATCGCACACGTGATCGACAGCCGGATTCGCGCGCTGCCTTCCTTCACCGTTGGGGGGCGTATCGCGCGGAGGGCAAAACCCTGGTGTTGCAAGTATTCGGCTGCCGCCATGGCCTCGTCGTTTCCACCAAGGACTACCGGCACAATTTGCGTGCTGGAGCCCGCTGTGTCGTAGCCCTGGTCGCGCAGTCCAGCCACTAGCCGGCGTGAGCGCGACAGCAAATCCGCCCGCTCAGGATCCATTTTCAGTGCCAGGCGCAGCGCCGCGCGAATTTGCTTCGCCATGTACGGCGGCAACGCCGTGCCAAAGATCAATGTGCGCGCGTGGTTGATCAGATGCTCGCGCAGCAAGGCGCTTCCGCAAACGAACGCTCCGGCACTCGCCAGCGCCTTGGCACACGGATGAATCACCGCCGCGACTCTGTCCAGCGCAGCAGCTCCTGCCGCTATTCCCCGCCCCGCCGGGCCGTGCACCGCGGTCGCGTGGGCTTCGTCAAAGATCAACGCCGCACCGAAGCGGTCACAAAGGTCAACCAAGTCCGCGATGGCGACCACGTCTCCATCCATGCTGAAGACAGTTTCCGTAACGAGGAATCTGCGATGGGTTTCATGGTCATGCTGGCGGAGCGCCGACTCCAGAGCATCGAGATCGAGATGCGGGTAAATAATCTTGCGCGCGCCCGAAAGGCGAATGCCATCGATCAGACTGGCGTGATTCCGCTCGTCGGAAAAGACCAGATCGCTTTTTGTGAGCAGAGATGTAAGAACCCCGAGATTCGCGGCATAGCCACTGCCGAAATACAAGGCTGTCTCGGTCCCCGCAAATTGCGCGAACTCCTCTTCGACTTCGTCCCACACGGCGAAATGTCCCGAGAGCAACCGCGAACCCGTACCCCCAACCCGCGGCGCGTCCTTCACCGCTTCCAGAATCGCTGCGCGAAGGTCTGCGTGCTCGGATAGTCCCAGATAATCGTTCGAGCACAGATTCACGCCGCGCATCTCGGAAAGCGAGCGGCGCTGATTTCGCACCTCCAGGCCGCTTAGCCCCGATTGCAACTCGCGGCTCAACCAATCATTGCGTTTAAATGGCATGCGATTCGAGTGGCTTCAGTCCCAAGGTTTGAAGTAGCCGTCCGTCTTCATCAACGCCAGGATTAGGAGTGGTCAACAGCTTTTCCCCAACAAAAATCGAGTTTGCCCCCGCCAGAAAGCAAAGCGTAACGGCCTCCGGCGACAATTGCTTTCGGCCCGCGGCTAGGCGCACGCGGGAGCTGGGCATCAGGATGCGCGCGGTGGCGATAGCCCTCACCATTTCCAATGGGTCGAGTTGCGGCATCGAAGAGAGCGGTGTTCCGGCGACACGCACGAGCATGTTGATCGGCACGCTTTCTGGATGCGGTTCGATCGTCGCGAGTTGCTGCAGCAAGCCGATGCGGTCCGCTTCACTCTCCCCCATGCCTAGTATTCCGCCGCAACAAACCGTGATGCCCGCCTTACGAACCGCTGCTAGCGTTCGCAGCCGGTCGTCGTACACGCGGGTGGTGATGATCGAGCCATAAAAATCAGGTGAGGTGTCCAAATTGTGGTTATATGCAGTCAACCCTGCAGCTTTGAGTCGGACCGCTTGCGTTTCAGTCAGCATCCCCAGCGTGCAGCAAACTTCCATGCCCAGAGCAGAAACGCTGCGCACCATCTCTAGAACGCGTTCGAACTCGGCGCCTTCGGGAATCTGGCGCCAGGCCGCTCCCATGCAAAAGCGAGTCACGCCGCGTTCCGCAGCTTCTCGGGCCACTTCGACAACATGCTTTGGATCGAGAAGCCCTTGCCGCTCCACATCCGTGTCGTAATGCGCACTTTGCGGGCAGTAGGCGCAATCTTCCGGGCAGCTACCCGTCTTGATCGACAGCAGTTGGCATGTCTGCACGCGGTCCGGCGCATGCCATTGACGGTGCACACTTTGCGCTCGAAAAATCAGCTCCGGCAGAGGAGTGCGATAGACGTCCGCGACCTCATCCCGCTTCCAGTCGTAGCGCAGTTCGATTGTGGCGGCAGGTTGCGGCCGCATCCCTGGGGCTGCTTGTCCGCTCATGATCTCCGTCCGCGAGGCCTGTCCATTCTAGGCTAACTGCTCCGCAGTTGCGCTGAAAGAAGATGAGGCATGTTACCATCGGTTGGCAAGTGCCTGTGGCTCCTGTAGTGAGCAAATATCTAGCCCATCAGGCTCTGCATCTTAGGCGGCATTGCTCAGATCACTACGTGCGCCCGGTTTGACCGGAAATTCACTAAATGTTATAAAACACCGTTTTGTGCGCAGTGGTCTGCCGAGCCTGCTGGGGCCTTCCCGTGGTAGGGGCGGGTAGATGGGTTCGGCCTCCTGCGGCTGCAAATTCCAGTCCCGTCTTGGCGAAGTAGGTGGCCGGTAAAGCCGGTAAAACGTATGCAGTGAAGTCGACGGCTTTGCGGCGACGCGGAAGAAGTCTGACCCCACAACAGTTTTTTCCTGGAGGAGTTTGATGCGCAAGTGGTTTACCAGTTCCCCGTCCTTGGCATGCCAAGTCGCCAGGTTAGCTGCGGCAGCTTGCCTGGTAGCGGCGGGTTTGCTGCCCGTTCCCGTCTTCGCGCAGACCACCCAAGAAGCCGGCGGCGAGGCCAATCTCCGGCTGCCCGATTTGTCCCAGGTTCAATTTTTGAATGTCGACGGCCACAAGCTGCTGCTTTTCGGAATTTTGTTTTGCGTCTTTGGGCTGATCTTCGGTCTGGTCATCTACAGCCGCCTGAAAAATCTCCCGGTGCATCGGTCGATGCGCGATATCTCCGAGCTGATCTACGAAACCTGCAAGACCTACCTCCTGACACAAGGAAAATTCCTGATCCTTCTGTGGCTGTTCATCGCCGTTGTGATTGTGCTTTACTTCGGCGTTCTCGCTCCGGTTCCGGGCAAATCGGTCGCGGTCACGCTTCCTATCATTCTGTTCTTCAGCGTTGTTGGGATGGCGGGCAGCTACGGAGTCGCGTGGTTTGGTATCCGCGTGAATACGTTTGCAAACTCGCGCACAGCGTTTGCCAGCTTGCGCGGCAAACCCTATGCGATTTATCACACGCCGCTGGAAGCCGGCATGAGCATCGGCATGATGCTCATCAGCGTCGAGCTGCTGATGATGCTTTTGATTCTTCTGTTCATCCCCGGTGACTATGCCGGACCCTGCTTTATCGGCTTTGCTATCGGCGAATCCCTCGGCGCTGCGGCACTGCGCATCGCCGGTGGCATTTTCACCAAAATCGCCGATATCGGCTCTGACCTGATGAAAATCGTCTTCAAGATCAAGGAAGACGACGCGCGCAATCCCGGTGTCATCGCCGATTGCACTGGTGATAACGCCGGCGACTCTGTCGGTCCTAGCGCGGACGGTTTTGAAACCTACGGCGTGACTGGCGTCGCGCTGATCACCTTCATCCTGCTCGCGGTGAAGAGTCCCACGGTGCAGGTGCAATTGCTCGTGTGGATTTTCGTGATGCGCATTGTCATGCTGGTGGCCAGCGCTGCAGCCTATTTCATCAACGGGATCATCGCGAAAGCCCGCTATAGCAACGCGGATGTGATGAACTACGAGGCGCCGCTCACCTCGCTGGTCTGGATTACTTCCATCGTCTCTATCGCCCTCACTTATTTCATCTCCTCACTGATGATTCCGAGCCTGGGCGGCGATTCCACGCAATGGTGGAAATTGGCCACCATCATTTCTTGCGGAACGCTCGCGGGGGCTATCATCCCGGAGCTTGTCAAGGTTTTCACATCGACTGAATCGCGACACGTCAAAGAGGTCGTCAGCTCCGCCGAGGAGGGCGGCGCATCTCTCGGCATTTTGTCCGGCTTCGTCGCCGGGAATTTTTCCGCCTACTACATCGGACTCGCGATGGTGGTCTTGATGTCTCTCGGCTACATCATCAGCAATCTCGGGCTGGCTAATGTGATGGTGGCCGCACCTGTGTTTGCATTCGGCCTCGTGGCTTTCGGATTTCTTGGCATGGGACCCGTCACCATCGCCGTCGACTCGTATGGCCCGGTCACCGACAATGCTCAGTCAGTCTACGAGCTCTCCCTGATCGAGCAGGTGCCCGGAATTCGAGGCGAGCTGAAAAAAGAACACAACATTGACGTCAATTTCGAGCGCGCCAAGACTTTGCTGGAAGCCAACGACGGCGCCGGCAACACCTTCAAAGCTACGGCCAAGCCCGTCTTGATCGGCACCGCGGTCGTCGGCGCCACGACCATGATCTTCTCGATCATCATGGCGCTTACTCACGGACTTTCCGTGAACGTCGAAAAACTCTCGCTGCTCCATGCGCCGTTCGTTCTTGGCCTGATCACCGGCGGGGCGATGATCTATTGGTTTACCGGCGCTTCGACCCAAGCGGTGACTACCGGCGCCTATCGCGCCGTTGAATTCATCAAGGCTCACATCAAGCTGGAAGGAGCGGCTGCCGCCAGCGTCGCGGACAGCAAGCGCGTGGTGCAGATCTGCACGCAGTACGCCCAAAAGGGCATGCTCAATATTTTTATCGCAGTTTTCTTTGCCACGCTGGCTTTCGCGTTCGTTGAGCCGTTTTTCTTCATTGGTTACCTGATGTCGATCGCCACGTTCGGGCTGTATCAAGCGATTTTTATGGCGAACGCCGGTGGCGCTTGGGACAACGCGAAGAAAATCGTTGAAGTCGAGCTCAAACAAAAAGGCACGCCATTGCACGACGCTACCGTCGTTGGCGACACGGTCGGTGATCCTTTCAAGGACACTTCTTCCGTCGCCCTGAATCCGGTGATCAAGTTCACCACGCTCTTTGGCCTGCTCGCCGTGGAGCTGGCTGTGCAAATGACCGCGTCGCAAGGCTCAGGTCTCACGCACGTGCTGGCGGCGGCGTTCTTCATCGTTTCCTTCTTCTTCGTGTATCGTTCTTTCTACGGCATGCGCATCCGCGCCGGGGCCTGAGCTCTGGGGGCGCGCCTCAGCGCCCCAACGGCTTTCCGTCGTGCGCTCCTTTTAGTAGGATGTCCGGCGGCAAACGAGGGAGGGCCGTGATGCGCACAGTGTTTCTATCGTTCGCTGTAGTCGCCCTCCTCGCACTTCCCAACCATATGGGTTCACAGTCTGAGAAGTCCGGCGACTGGCGCCTGCTTTTCGACGGCAAAGATCTTTCTGGCTGGAAGCACGTCGGCCCGGGAGAGATGACCGTCGAAGACGGGCTCATTCGTACACACGGCGGCATGGGCTTGCTCTACTGGACTGGCGGCAAGGTCGGCAACTGCCGCATTCGCGTGACCTACAAAATGCGCGATCACAACGATAATTCCGGCGTGTTCATCCGCATCCCCATCGAGCCGCGCGAGCCCTGGATGCCGGTTCACTATGGCTACGAAGTCCAGATCGACAATCAGCCGGAGGATTCCAAGGAAGATGATTATCACGTGACCGGCACGCTGTACTCTCTCACTAAGCCGCTGGCGCGTCCCGGGAAACCCGGGCCGGAATGGAACACGATGCTGATCACCCTCGATGGTCCTCACACGAGCGTGGTTCTCAACGACGTCAAAGTCACCGATTACACGGAAGGGCAGCCCGTCCCAGAGCGGAAATTCGACTTCGAGCCCCAGCGTGGCACGCGCCCCAATGAAGGCTACATGGGTTTACAAAATCACAGCGACCACGACGTCGTCTTCTTCAAGGAAGTGGCCTTGCAGCTTCTGCGGTAGCTTGTATATGGCAGTACTAAGGAATGCCGGCCTCAGAAGGCCGCCGCTACAAACGCCTGCGAAAATGGCCAATTGAAAATGGAAAAGTGAAAATGGAAAATCAAAACTCGAATAGCGAAGATCGCGCGAGGAAAAAAGATCTCACCCGGCGTGAATTCCTTCATCGCACCGCTACTGCCGCCGGCGCTCTGGCCGCCACCAATTCCATCTTTCTGCATGACACGCGCCTGGAGGCTGCCGCCTATCCCGCGGTGCCGCCCAGCGACCGCATTCGCTTCGGCATCATCGGTATCGGAATGCAAGGCTCGGGACTGCTTACCAACGCCGTGCAGCTTCCCGGCGTCGAGTGCGTTTTCGCCTGCGATCTCTACGACGGCCGGCACACACTCGCGCGCGAAATTGCCGGCCCGGACATTCGCGTCACCCGCCGCTATAAAGATCTACTCGACAGCAAAGAAGTCGATTGCCTGATCGCCGCCGTTCCCGATCACTGGCACAAGCAAGTCGTGGTCGATGCGGTGCACGCCGGGAAAGACATCTATTGTGAAAAACCCATGTCGCATTCCGTCGCTGACGGAATCGAGATGGTGAAAGCGGGAAAGGCCACCGGCCGTGTGATTCAGATCGGATCGCAGCGTGTCAGTTCGGTGCTGTGCGCCAAAGCCAAGGACCTGCTCGCGCAAGGGATCATCGGGCAGTTGATGCTGGTGGAAGGCTCTCTGGGACGCAACGATCCCAACGGAGCATGGCAATATCCCCCGCCGCCGGACTTATCGCTGGAAAACTTCGACTGGGACACCTGGCAGGGCGACGTACCCAAGCGCGCTTGGGACCCCAAAACTTCGCCCAAAACCTTCGCTCGCTGGCGCTGCTGGAAGGAATACGGCACGGGCGTTGCCGGCGATTTGCTGGTTCACTTGGTCAGCGGGATGATGTTCATGCTGGGCATCAACGAACCTCCCAAACGCGCTATGGCCAGCGGCGGCATTCTCCGCTTCAATGACGGCCGCAATATGCCCGACGTGCATGCGACGCTGTTCGAGTACAACGACACGCCGGCGCCGGTATATCTGCGGCTGAACCTCGGGACGGAATCGCCGGAAATGTATCGCTTCCATGGCTCCCGGGGCATTCTGGAAGTGACAGAGACCACGATTACTTACATGCCGCAAAGCGGCGAGGATACCGCTCCCAGCTACTACTGTTCCGGCTTTCCGCGTGCCCTGCGCGAGCAATACGTCAAGCAGTGGCACGCCGAGCATGATCCTAAGCCTGGGCGCGAGCCTATTCCCGAAGGCTTCACGTACCGGAGCGTCTCCTGGGACGAGGTCAAACCTCACCTTTGGACCTACTTCCAGGCGGTCCGCACGCGCAAGCCTAATACCGAAGACGTCGTATTCGGCAACCACGCAGCCATAGCTTGTCATATGGCGAATGAATCGTACTTTCGCAAGGCGGCGGTGACGTGGGACCCGGGGTCATCCACCATCAAGAGCTAGATTGCCCGGACGGCTAGGAGCAAAAAAAATCGAAGAATTGAATGAACGTTCATTCAGTTCTTCGAAGGCTGCAGAGGCGCCACTCCATTGACACTACAGGTACTTACGTGCCGCTTAGGACCTCGCGAGGCTCTTGTAAGCTATTGATTCTAAAGAGTCGTAGTGTGCTATGCCAGCCGATATTCGCACGATGCCACGGCGGCAGACGAAGACGTGATCACGGGCCGTCTCAAAGAATCCAACTCGCAGAAGTCCAATTGAAACAATGCGTTAGCGCATGCCGACGCTGGGCTTCCGGGCCGAAAGCAGAACAGGGGAAGCATGCACGCAGGTGCGAAAATTGCGTGGAAAACGACCGGAAAGAGGCGCTGAGAACGCGAAATTTGCAGCAGAAAGCCCCGGCAATAAAAAAGCGGCAGCGAGCTGCCGCGCGTAGTCGCAAACTTTTCAATAGCTGCTATAGTAGATTTTATCGAGATGTCAAGTCAAAAATTCGGAAAAATTGGATCGAGACATAGAGTTGAGCGGAGTCGTCGCTCGTCTATGCTTTGATCAAGCCGGGGAACCTCAGGGGGTTGCTGTCAAAGCCGGGGAACACGCTGTTTAGGTTGGTCACGCCGATGTGCTTGGCGAGGATTTCGCTGACTACCAGCCGGAAATCGGTGGTGAGGGCCAGATCGCGGCCTTCATTGAGCTGGTGCTCGTTCAGCCCCGGCCATTGGCCGTAGACCTTGCCACCTTTCACATCGCCACCCATCACGAACATGCAGTTGGCGTGGCCGTGATCGGTGCCGCGGTTCCCGTTTTCTTTGGCGGTGCGCCCGAATTCGCTCATGGTCACCACGACAATGTCCTGCATGCGGTCGCCCATGTCTTGGTGGAACGCAGCCAAGCCTTCGCCAAGGTCCTTGAGCAAATTCGAGAGCTGACCCTGGACGCCGCCTTCGTTGACGTGATTGTCCCAGCCGCCGCAATCGACGAAGAGAACTTCGACGCCAATATTGGACTTCAGAAGCTGGCCGATCTGCTGCAAGCTTTGCCCCAGCCGGCTGGTGGGATATTGCGCGCCATTTTCCGGCGCGTATTTTCCCGGGTCAACCTTCCGAAGCATGTCGATGGCCTCGAACGTTTCAGTGCCGGTGCCGTGCAGCGCGTGATCGACGGACTGGGCATACATGGCTTCAAAGCCGCCCTCGACCGTCGAGGCCATCGCGGGCGATTGCGGCATCACCTTGAATTGTTTCAGGTCGGGAAGCGCGATCGCAGATGCCGCTCCGTGGAGCATGTGCGGCAAATTCGGGCCCATGGCGACAGCGCGGAAGGGGGAAGCATTTTCCTCGGGAATGGTTTCGATGGCGCGGTTGAGCCAGCCGTCTTCGGTGGCCTTGACCCCGGGCGTGCCCGATTCCATGAAGTCCTGCGCGTCGAAATGCGATCGCGTTGGATCGGGTGAGCCCGCTGCATGAACGATGGCCAGCTGATTTTTGTGGAAGAGCGGCTCCAACGGAGCGAGGCTCGGGTGCAAGCCGAAGAATCCGTTCAGGTCGATCGCGGCATCGGTGGCACCGCGCCGCGGCTGAGGAATCGCGATCGAGGGGCGCATGCGGTAGTAGTTGGGCTCCGCGAAAGGCACGACGATATTCAAGCCATCAGCGGCCCCGCGCTGAAACAGCACGACGAACTGCTTCTTGTTGGGCATGGGCGTGGACGCCACCGCGCGCTGCAGGAATGCCGGCATGGCACTGAGCCCGACCATGGCGATTCCGCCTTGCTTCAAGAAATAGCGGCGCGAGAATTTCGACAGCCTTTCGCCTTCACAGCATCGGTCGATCATGTTTTGCTCCATCGTTGCGGTAAAAAGAGTGTAAGAAAACAAGGTGCGGAGGGACGTCCCACGAGCTTGCGCGAATCCAACCTTTTCACTCTTATACGCTTTTACCGTTAGACTCTGTTACTCATCGAAAGTGCCGCCACTCTTCTTGGTTACTCGAACGCTCCACCGCAAAGCGGGAGCGAGCTCCCGCACTCCAAATCATCGGCGTTGAAATTCAGGGGCACCCAGCACCAGACCGGCGACGACACCGAGATCCACTTGCTTCACTGGGTCGTCCAGCTTCGCTTGCACGACTTGCGGATTGTCGAGCTGCTTCTGCAGCGTCTCTACCGTGGTCGGAGTCGCTTGGCCGCCGAGGAAAACGTGCACGGCGTGCTCGAGAGCCGCCTTCGCATCGGTGGAAGAGTCCATGCCGAGCAGCGAAGGCACATCGCTGCGCGAGCCGCGAACCTTGTTGCCCGACAACGCGAGCGAATAATTCAGGCGATTGAGCAGCGCGCCGGTATTCACCCAGGTGTCGGCCCGGTCGGAGTAGCCTGTCGGCGGCTGGCATTGATACAAGGGTTCGCCAATGCGGCCGGTCCATTGCACCAGCGGCATCGGCGTATCGACGTCGGTGCCTAGGGCCCGCGCCGCGGACACGACCAGCTCAAATGGCGTCTTGATCTTGGCTCGATACGCGTCGCGCGACCAAAATTCCGGAGAATAGATCATGGTCTTCATCACCGCGCGGATATCGCCATCGCTGGATTGAAAGGTCCGCGCCATCCTCGCCACCAGCGCCGGCGACGGATTATCGGAAACGAAGCGCCGCGCCAACTTCGTGGAAATAAATTTCGCGGTGCTGGGATGATGCACCAGGAGGTCGATGACTTCTTCGCCGTCGCGCATTCCGCCGGCGTGAATCTTCTTGCCCATGACGATCTTTGGATCGGGATCGTGGAGGCGCTCGTCGAATTTGAATTGCGCAATTTCGCGCGGCTTGTCGATGGTCCAGCCGGTGAAGCAGCGTGCCACTTCGGTGACATCTTTCTGCTTGTAGCCGCCATCGACACCGAGAGTGTGCAGCTCCATCAATTCGCGGCCGTAGTTTTCATTCAGGCCGCGCACATTCTTTTTTTGTTGCTGCTGCGGCGGCCCTGGGCGAGGCATTGGTTGCCCAAAACGCCCGTAGCGATACTGTTGACGCATCGCGCGTTGCATCTGCTGCCGCTGCGCAGCTTTGGGATCGGCGCTCAGAAAATTGTCCAGATAGAACAGCATCGCGGGGCTTTTCGCTGTCGCGGTCAGCAGGTTTTTGAATTTGCCCAGCGTGTGCGGCTGGATCACGTCGCGTTCGTAGGAGGTCAAGTAGTAGCGGTCCTCGCCTTTGCCTGCGAAAACGTTGAAGTGATTAAACCAAAAGTCATCCATGATCTGCTGGAGCTGGCGCTCGCTGTAGACCGCGCGCGTGACCTTGGCCATCGCGAGTTCTTCGACAACGCGCTGCGGCCGTTTGCTGTCATCGGCAATGGCGCGAGGGACGGCATTGGGATCGCTTCCGAGCATGTCTCGCTTTCCGCCGGCGCCTGGCGTGGCAAAATTCGCCCCGGCCGGCACATCCGGCCGGAGCGCAGCCATTTTCATGGGTGCGGGCGCGTTGGGATCGCTGTCTCTAATTGGCGCGTTCGATGCCGGGAGATTTGACGCGAGATCGAGGGAACCCTGCTCTCGCGACGCTTGTGTGTCTTTGGCGATCGTGGCTGCGGCAGCATCGGGGCGGCGCTGCTCGGCCTGGGCTTGCTTCACCGCCTGCTTTTCCGCTTGCTTAGGCTGAGGGTATTCGGCGATTAACGTAGTCGTGGACATGCGCAGCGTCGGGTAGACTTCGAGGCGCGCTTCGACTGCCCGGTCATCGATGGAATTTGGATTCAGTTGCTGATCGATCCACTTTGCGAGTCCCATCTGCTTGACGCGCTCGATATCGCCGGGACGCGGACCATACGCCAGCCGGTTCAGGGCGTGCAGGATGGCCTCATCGGCGGTGAGCTCGGTGATCGGCAAGCCCTTCAGGGCGGGATCCTGTTTGTGCTTTTTGTCTTTAGCTGGCGATGGTGTGGGTGCTGACGAAGGTGCCGCGGCAGCGGTCGCAGCCACCGGGAGGTCTCCCAACGTCAGCACGGATGCAAAGGAAAGCAAGATCGACAAGAATGACTTCACGCTAACCGAGATCACTGGAAAGCGCCCTCCTGGGCGGTCTTGAAGATTCATAGATATCTCCGGCCAGTCCATTCCGGGGTCGACATGTAAATGCTAACCCGCAGCGAACCAGGAAGTTGCGAAAATGTCTCTGCCTGGTATCGAAGTTCCTGCCTGCCCGATCGTACAGGTAGAGAAGGACTTAGCTTATACTCCCGGTGGGGTCTCGGCTTGGATCGCCCACCTGGAAACTATGCCGCGTGGAAGAGCAAATCTCGGACTGGCGCTGCTTCTTTTCGCCATCGCGGCGGTCTCGATGGGGTCTCTTGCCAGGTTGTCGGGCCGTCGGCAACTGCCTCCAGCGATTCAAAATAAAGATGGCCTTCGGTTGCTGGTTGCGGATGAAAACTCGCAGCCCACTTTGCGCATCGTCTTGCCCGAGCATGCTGACTCGGACCGGACGATAACGGTGCTCTTTCCCGAACATGTCACCGCGCGTAAGCACAGCGAAACCGAATCCGAGCATCTTTACGTGTTTCGCCCGGGAGCCTCGGGGCAGCGGCCTCCCTGGCGGCAGACTGGTCAGTCGCTCGAGTACGAAAAAGACCTGCCTCATGAAATTCACATGCTGGCTCAAGCCACGCTGGAAAGAGACGGTGTGCGTTTTCGCTATGAGTTTGCGAACCGCTCGACTGTCGGCTACGACATGATCTACGCGGTGACCGACCCGAGACTGACCTCGATTTTCCACGACGTACGCTTGGAGCGCACGTACGTTCATCATCGCGACGGCTTCGATCTACTCGCATCGGAAACGCCCGAACGTCTCACAATAATGCCTCTGAATCAATGGCTGCCAGCTCGTTATCTGGCCTCATTCACCTGGGCGGTGCCGTCGGAGCGAGTCGAGCACCGCGAAGACGGCATTACCTATTACACGAAATCACGAGCCGTGGACGAGCCTTTGATTGCCACGTTCTCCACCGATCGCAAGTGGGTCGTTGCAAGCTTCACGCGTGAAACCGGCAATGTATGGAGTAATCCAGAACTGACCTGCCAGCACGTGGATCCACAAACTTCGTTGCCACCGGGCCAGAGCAGAACGTTGGAGGTCAAAATTCTCATTGTCCGGGCTTCTCTGGACCAAGTGCTCCAGAAGGTGATCGAGCAGCGCAGCACCCTGCGATGAAGTCGGTGTCTACGCCAACTGTCCTCGAGCCGAGGTTGGGTGG
>Ga0070698_100002144_pt1 | contig 21875 bp, 21 predicted proteins | sample KBSK1502metaG_FD_65477 | JGI IMG/M metagenome (GOLD analysis project Ga0070698, IMG submission 65477) | Corn, switchgrass and miscanthus rhizosphere microbial communities from Kellogg Biological Station, Michigan, USA - KBS K1-50-2 metaG | ecosystem: Host-associated > Plants > Roots >...
CAACTTCCGCGACATCGTGCCCCAGACGTTCGTGGGCCCCGACGGGACCACGTTCACGCTGGACAACAACCAGTGGTTCGACCCGTTCCCGCCGTACTTCGCCAAGGCGGGTTACGACCTGACGACCGGATTTGGTTCGCCACGTGCCGACCGGTTCGTGGCGGCACTGGCCGCCCAGGCCTAAAAGGTTTGCCAGGCGGGCTCGGCCACGCGCCGAGCCCGCTCGGTTCTCAGCCTCGGAAGGGAGACGGAGCCCCTGGCGGCAGATACGGCGCCGGGTTGACCGGCACCTGGTTGATCCGGAGCTCGAAGTGCAGGTGCGCGCCCGTGGAGTACCCGCTCGATCCCTCCAGTCCCACCGGCGTCCCCTGCGTCACCGCCTGGCCGACCTTCACCAGCGCGGCCGAAAGGTGGCCGTACAGCGTGTCGAGCCCGCCGGTGTGCGCGATCACGACGTAGTTCCCGTACCCGCTGCTCGAGCTTCCGACCAAGGCCACGACGCCATCGTCGGCGGCATAGACGGCCGACCCGAACGGCTCGACGAGGTCGATGCCGGTGTGGAAGTGCGCGTAGCCCCCGTACGGCGGCTCCAGCGCCAGCAAGCTCGGGCCGAACGGCTGCGAGATGCCGGCCTGCGGCTCCGGCCAGATGAACCGGTACTGCGTCGAGTGTCCGGCGCTGGTCGCGATCTGGCCGACGTTGTTCGCCTGCGCCCACAGCTGCATCTGAGTCCAGACCGCCTGCATCGCCGCCGCGATGATGGCGTCCTGCTGCTGCGTCAGCATGTCCGCGATCTGTTGTGACAGCTGCGTCGACTGGGAGCTCAACCGCGCCAGCTCGTACCGCGTTTCCTCGATCTTGTGCTGCAGCTGCGCGACCGAGTCCTCCTGCTGCCGTTCCAGGTTCCGAAGCTCGTCCATCTGCTTGTTGAGCCCGTCGCGCAGCGCCACCTGCTCCTCGCGCGCCGTTTCCTCTCGCTGGCGCTCGGCCTGCTGCGCCGCCAGGTCGTTCTTCAGCGAGGCCTTGAGGTCGCCGGCGCGCTCTCCGGCGACGTTGAGGTCGGCGATTCGAGACAGCAGATCGCTCAGGCTGCGCGCCTCGGCGAGCCTGACCAGCGGAGACTCGGGCGCCGTGTAGATCGCGCGCGCGAGCTCGCGGAGCTGGGCCCGCTCGGCCTCGATGCGCTGGGCCAGGATGGCCTCGTGCCGCTTCGCGTCTGCGATCTGCTCGTCGAGGTCGGCGATCTTGGCCTGCACGGCGGCGATCTTGCCCTGGAGGACCTGCTGCTGCGCCGCGTTGTCTTGGAGCGATTGCTTGAGCTGCTGCTGGGCGGCCATCGCGTCCGCCAGGTTGCTGCCCAGCTGGGCGCGGATCTGTTCGATCACCGCAAGCTGCTGGGTCGGGTCGGGCTGGCCGGGGGAGCCTGCGGCCGCGCCCACCCGGTCGGCGCTGAGCACGAGCAGGGCCAGCGCCATGGCCAGCAGGGTCGCCTTCACGACTCGAGATGCCTGCGCAGGCTGATGAGAGACGAGCCCGAGCCGAGCGCCAGTCCCGCCAGGAACACCAGCAGGGCGGCCACCGCCGCCACCGACACGGTCACCCCTGGCGCCAGCTGGCTGGAAGTGGTGGAGGCGCTGTTGATGCCGGCAGTGGTCAGCCCAAACGTCAGGAGGCCTGCGATCAGACCCGCGGCGGCGCCGGTGATCGCGCCCTCGACGACGAACGGGCCGCGTACCATCCAGCGCGGCGCGCCGACCAGCTGCATGATCGTGATCTCGTCGCGGCGCGCATGGATGGCCGACTTGATGCTGTTGGCCGTCACGCTGACGGCGACGAATCCGAGCACGGTGAAGAAGGCGAATCCCGCGACCGCGACGCCGAACAGCACGTTCTGGATGCGCTGGTACGCGCCTTTGTCGTAGGAGGTCGAATACGTGGGGTCGACGGCAAGGTCGTACCGGATCGAGGCGTCGATCGCGGCGACGTCGTCGATGCTCTTGACCTGGACGTCGAGGCTGGCCGGAAACGGGTTGCTCTCGGTCGAGTCGGCCAGCTCCGGCAGCCCGGGGATGCCCTGGGCCCGCAGCAGCGCCTGGGCCTTGGTCACATACGTGACGCTGGCGACCCGTGGGTCTCGCTCGAGGCGGGTCTCCAGGTCCAGGATGTCGCTGCCCGCGGCGTCGTCACGGATGTAGACGTGGAGGAGGGACGCCTGGCTGGCTTCGACGCGCTCGAGGTTGTACAGCCCGAAACCGACCACCGCGAACAGCCCGGACATGAGCAGGAGCAGCGTCGTCGAGCCGAGGGCGGGCGCGGTCCCGCCCAGGTTGCGGATCCAGTTCCGGGCGGCGCCCTGGACCAGGTAGCGGAAGAGGTTGGCGGCCACCACCTGCAGCGTCCGGCGCCGCGCCAATCGAGCTTTCACGACGACGCCAGCCATGCCATCCCACCGGTCTGACCGGCCGGCTGGTCGCGCACGAGCCTGCCGTGGACGAGGGTCAGCACCCGGCGCTTGAGCCTGGTGACGATCTCGATGTTGTGCGTGGCCACCAGCACGGCGGTTCCCCAAGCGGCGATGTCTTCGAACAAGTCCATGAGCTCCCACGCCGTGTCCTGGTCGAGGTTGCCGGTTGGTTCGTCGGCGATCAGCACGGCCGGCTCGGCGACCACGGCCCGGGCGACGGCGACCCGCTGCTGCTGGCCGCCGGAGAGCTGATGCGGATAGGCCCTGGCGCGGTCGCCCATGCCCACCGCCTCCAGCGCGTCCAGCGAGCGGGACCTGGCGTCCTGGTCAGAGACGCGCAGGTCGCTGACCTGGAGACCGAAGGCGACGTTTTCGATGGCGGTCAGGCGCGGCAGCAGCTTGTAGTCCTGGAAGACGACGCCGACGCGGCGGCGGATGTCCGCCACCCGCGAGGCCTTCACCTCGTGAGCCGCGATGCCGTCGACCCAGATGTGGCCGCTGGAGGGCCGGATCTCGCGGTTGATCAGCTTCAGCAGCGTGGTCTTGCCCGCGCCGCTGGGTCCGACCAGGAAGGCCAGCTCGCCCGACTGCAGCGTCAGGTGGATGTCCTCCACGGCAAACCGGGAGCCATAGGCGCGCGAAACCGCCTGAAAACTGACGATCGGGCGTGAACGGCTGATCGGGCGCACTTCCCCGAGTGGGCTAACGCGGTTCGCTCGAGTTCCCTGTGAGCTCCGCTCTAATTAGTGGACGACGTCGATCCAGACCAGCCCGGGCGGCAGCGTGACCGCCTGCCCGCTGTCCAGTGTGAATGTGAGCGGGCCGTGGCTGTCCGTGGAGCTCCAGTTGCCGGAATACTGCTGGCCCTTGTAATAGACCTCGAACCGCCCGTTGGTGTCCAGGTCGTAGTCGTGGAGCCCGTGGCCGTCGACCACCAGGTACGTCTCCCGAGTGTGCAGCACGATCAGCATCTCGATGCGCAGCGGCTGGTGCTGGCTCGCGTCGGCGTAAGCGTGCGTGGCCTCGGTCTTCGTGTACGTCCCGGTGGCCGCGTCGTACCGGTACGTGGAGTAGTGCTCGTCGACGTTGACCGAACCGACCGCCGTGCCTCCGGTCAGCGCCGGCCGCGCTTTGGGGATCACGTACGGCGAGATGCCGTACAGGTTCTCGGCCGCCAGCACGCGGTCGCCGTTGATCATCAGGTTGTCCGGCGCGTAGCGCGCGCTGGTCCGGTACTGATAGCCGACCTGGTCGAAGAACTGCGGCGTGGGGTCCGAGGCTGCCCGGGCACGCGTGGCCGCAGACTCGCCCGACTGGAACAGCAGGCCGCGGTAGTGGCGGCCGAGCTTCAGCGAGATGAAGCGAGCCGAGCGCATGGGCCCGACCAGGTCGGGCGCGTTCTGGAACACCGCGGTGAGTCGCGTGATGCCCCCCTCGGCGAGATATTCGAAGACGATGCCCGCGGCCTGCAGGCCGTTCTGGTCGACCGCCTCCTCGTCGTTGGGGATCTGGATCAGCGCCGGATACGGGAGCGCGATCGTGTGCTCGTGGTCGTGCCAGTAGATGCCGGTCTTCAGCGTGAACCCGGCCGCGACGAGGTGGCCCGTCTGGTCGCGGCCGCCGGCGGCCATCTGGATGTTCAGCGGGCCAGACGCCAGACCCGTGGTCGAGAACGTGGCGCTCCTGTCGTCGGCCGCCCACTTGAGGTCGACGATCTGCGCGCCGATCGTCACCTTGATCGTCACAGGTTCCATGGCGTCGTTGAACGAGAGCTTCAGCATCGCCCCCGAGTCGAGCTCGGAGCCGTCCTTCAGCGCGCTGCCGTCGGCGGCCGTGATGGCGACGACGCGAGGAGCGATGAGCGTCGTGAAGCTCCACTCGGCGGCGTTCACGCGGTGATGGCTGGTGTCGTAGATCGGCTTGATGGTCACGCGGTAGGTGGTCAGCTCGTGCAGCGGCTTGCTCGGCGTCCACGCGTACTGGGTCTGACCGGACAGCGCCGTGAAACCGCCATCGGTGGTCGGGGTGATGTCAAAGGCCGCGCGCAGCGCATCGGCGGAGACCGAGCGCGAGAACGACATCACGATGCTGCCGTCGGTGGGCACGTCCTTCTGCCCGGTCTTGACATTTGCGGTGACGGTCGTGGGCAGCGTGTTCTCGTAAGCGAGGAACGCCCCGACGCCGACGAGCACGACGAGGACGACCATTCCCGCCGCGATCCATTCACGGCGGCCAAAAGAACGACGGCGGCGCTGCGGTCGCCTTAGTGGCGGGGCCGTGTAGGTCGGCGGCTCGAGCTCGGGGAGCGACGTGGATATCGACAACGGGCCGGCCGAATTATGCCATCAACCCCCGTTTGAGGTAAGGGAATGTATAGATGCCGGTCGAGTGGCCGCTGTCGAAGGCTACCTGCAGCGCGTACTGGCCCACGAGGGTGACGTCGCGGATGCGGAGCTCTGCATCGCCGAGCGTCTTGACGCGAGACAGCCGACCTGGCACTCCGGCCTCGCCGCGACACTCCGCGCACGGGCATGCCCAGCGCAGCTGCTCGCCGGTGAACGTCGAACGTGTGCCGTCCTCCCACGTGATCTCCATGACCTGACGCTCGCGATCGACGTCGACGTTGGTGGGAAACGGATCGGGGTCTTGCGTCTTTCTTGGGTGGTGCTAGTGGACGTTGATGACAGGGAGCTGGCGGAACGACTGGATCGACGTTCGCGCCGCGACCTGCGAGGCGATCTCGACGAACGCCTTCGCGCCGGCGGACTCCGGTCGCGAGATGACGACCGGCGTGCCCGCGTCGGAGTCTTCGCGGATGCCTTCTTCGAGCGGGATCGAGCCGAGGAACGGCACGCCCAAGCGCTTCGCCGCCGCCTCGGCGCCTCCGTGGCTGAAGATCTCGTGCCTGTGGCCGCAGCTGGGGCACACGTACCAGCTCATGTTCTCGATGAGCCCCAATGCGTTGACGTTCAGCTTGCGAAACATCTGCAGCGCCTTGATCGCGATGTCGGTGGCCACGTCCTGCGGGGTGCAGACGATGGCGACGCCGGTCAGCGGGATCGCCTGACCGAGCGTGAGTGACGCGTCGCCGGTGCCCGGCGGCAGGTCGATGACGAGGTAGTCGAGCCGGCCCCAGTCGACCTGCGTCATCAGCGCCTCGATGGCCTTGCCGACCATCGGGCCGCGGTAGATCGTGGGCTGGCCGGACGGATAGATGTGACCGAAAGACATGAGCTTCAGGCCATGCGCCTCGATCGGCTGCAGCAGTCCGTTGACCTGCTGCGGCATGACGCGCGAGCCCGTCATGACCGGGACCGACGGGCCGAGGATGTCGGCGTCCAGGAGGCCGACCGACGCGCCGCTCTTGCGCAGCGCCGCCGCCAGGTTGACGGCCACGGTCGACTTGCCCACGCCGCCCTTGCCCGAGGCGACGGCGATCGTCTGCTTCACGCCGGGCAGGATCTCGGAAGGCTTTGGCCGCATGAACGCAGGGCGGACGTTGGCGGTCATGCGCACCTCGACTGCCGTCACGCCGGGGAGCCCGTTGACCGCGTCCTCCGCCTGCGACTTGAAGCGGTCGCGGACAGGGCACGCCGGGGTGGTGAGCTCGAACGTGAAGCTGACCCTGCCCTGCGGAGAGACGTCGAGCTCCTTGATCATGCCGAGGCTCACGACGTCACGGCCCAGGTCGGGGTCCTTGATGTGGCCCAATGCCTCGAGGACCTGCTGCGAAGTGGGAGTGCCCATCCGGCACGGGATGTTACCGAGGCTGCTAAGTTCATTGCCCAATGAAGCAGGAGACGGCGGTCAGCCCGGCGGCCGACCTCGTCGAGTACTACGGCAAGGCCGCCTCCGATGTTTACTTCCAGCGGGCGCAGAAGACCCTGGCCGGCGCCCACGTCGACGCCGCGGTGGCGATGGATTTCTTCTCCAGCAAGGCGGGCGTGCTGTGCGGCGTCGACGAGGCGGTCCGGCTGCTGCGCGAGATCCTGCAAGAAGGCGATGAGGCGTACGCCGTCCCCGAAGGCGAACCGATGGGCCTCAAGGAGACGGTGCTGCGCGTGCGCGCGCCCTACTCGCACTTCGGCGTGTACGAGACCGCGCTCCTCGGCATGATGTCGAGCTGCTCCGGCTGGGCGACCGCCGCGCGAGAGATCGTGGAGGAGGCGAACGGCAAGCGCGTGATCAGCTTTGGGGCGCGCCACGTCCATCCGTTGATCGGACCGGTCATGGAGTACTCGGCGGTCATCGGTGGATGCGCCGGGTGCGCGACGCCCCTCGGCGCGCAGCTCGCAGGCCTGCTCGGCGCGTCGGGGACGATGCCGCACGCGATGATCCTTCTGTTCGGCGACACCGTGAAGGCGGCGCAAGCATTCGACGAGCACATGCCCGACGACGTGCTGCGCATCGTGCTGGTGGATACGTTCAAGGACGAGGCCGAGGAATCGCTGCGCGTCGCCGAGGCGCTTGGGAAGCGGCTGCGCGGCGTGCGGCTCGACACGCCTGGCGAGCGCGGCGGGGTCACAGTCGACCTGGTCAAAGAGGTACGCGCGCGGTTGGACCTCGCCGGGTTCGAGCACGTCGGCATCTTCATCTCGGGCGGACTCGATGCGACGCGCATCCGCGAGTTCGAGGCGGCGAAGTCGCCCATCCATTCCTACGGCGTGGGGATGGCCATCAGCTCCGCGCCCCCCATCGCGTTCACCGCCGATATCAAGGAGATCAACGGCAAGCCGATGACCAAGCGCGGCCGCATCCCGGGCGCGGCTCCGAATCCCCGTCTCCAACGCGTGATTTGAGGAAGGGCGCCCTGCGCGCGCCCGGCGAGAAGAAGCAGCTCCTCGAGCTCCAGGCGGCATGCCGCGCCTGCAGGGTCTGCGAGGAGCAGGGCATCATCGCCAAGGCCGCTCCCACTTTCGAAGGCCGCTGGGGAGCGCCGTTCTTCCTCGTTGGCCAGGCTCCGGGTCCCGTCGAGCTCGAGATCCGCCGCCCGTTCGCCGGGCGCGCGGGCAAAGAGCTCGACCGATGGATGGTCCGCGCCGGGTTCAAAGACGGCGAGGAGTTCCGGCGCGCCACGTACATCGCCGCGCTGATGCGGTGCTTCCCCGGACGCAACCAGCAGAACACGGGGGACCTGCGGCCGCCACCCGCGGGCATCGCCAACTGCGCGCACTGGCTCGACTCGGAGTTGAAGCTTCTGCGACCAAAGGTGTTGATCCTCGTCGGCCAGCTCGCAATCGCGCGTTTTCTCGGACCTGGTTCCCTGGAAGAGCGCGTGGGTGAGAAGTTCGGCCAGCGGCCGGTGATGGTCCCGCTGCCGCATCCGTCAGGCCAGAACCGGTGGCTCAATGACCCGGCGAACCGTGAGCGACTCAATCAAGCCCTTGCATTGATCAGCGAGATGCGAGTCAATTTCATTGCGAGGAGGAAGCAGCAATGAGATATCTGTTGGTCTATTACGGGGGCGGCATGCCAGAGACACCCGCGCAGCAAGCGCGCGTGATGAAGCAGTGGACGACGTGGTTCACCAGGATGGGGTCCGCGATCGTCGACCCGGGCAACCCTTTTTCGGGCAAAGTCAGCAAGATCAAGACCGACGGTTCGGTCGCCAACGGGCCGGTCGGCGCACGAGCGTCGGGCTACAGCATCATCGAGGCGCCTTCGCTCGACAAGGCGATCAGGTTGGCGAAGGGCTGCCCGGTGATCAAGAGCGGCGCGCAGGTCGCGGTGTACGAAACCTTCAACGTGATGTAGGCGTGAGCCCGCACCCGCAGAGGCTGATGGTCGCGACTATCGCCCTTTCCCGGCCGCCAGAGCGTCGGATAGTCGCGACTATCGGCCATTGACGTGCCGGCCTTCTTCGCGCGGCATGAGCGGGGCCGCGCCATCATCGAAGGGGCCGACGCGCGACACCTCGCGCGGTCGCTGCGCGCGAAGGTCGGCGAAGAGATCGAGGTCATCGACCCCGACGGTCACATCCTGACGGTGCGCCTCGACCACGTGTCGCAGTCGCGGGTGGAAGGGACGGTGATCTCGCAGCGCCCGCATCAGCCGGAGCCGACCGCGCGCATAACGATCGCGATCGCGAACCTGCCCGCGCCCGCGCTCGAGCTCGTGCTGTCGCGCTGCACCGAAGCGGGCGCTTTCGCATTCGTCGTTTTCCAGGCCGACCGCAGCGTGGGACGCGGAGAGAAGCTGGAGCGTTGGAACACCATCTGCCGCGAGGCGGCGATGCTGGCGGGACGGCTGCGCGTGCCCGAGGTCTCGGCCGCGTCCTCGGCCGACGCCGCGATCGGGGCGGAAGAATTTCCAGTGTTGCTCGAGCGGGACTCGCCGCAGCGCCTGGCCGACCTGAAGTCGCCGCTGGATCTGACGCTGTTCGTCGGCCCCGAGGGCGGTTGGTCAGAACGCGAGCTTGACCTCGGCGAAACGACCGCCTCGCTCGGCCCCCGCAACCTGCGCGCCGACACCGCGGCGCTGGTCGGGCTGGCGATCGCCCTGAGCGCCCGCGGGGGCTAGCGCCGGCAGATCGTGCCGGCGGACCGTGCCGGCAGATAGTGCCGGATAGTCCGGCCTATCCGAGGTTCTGGTTGGCGACTTGTTCGGTTAGTCCGGCCTATCCGAGATTCTGGTTGGCGACTTGTTCGGTTAGTCCGGCCTATCCGAGGGTGCCTTCTTGGCGGGGGTCAGCCCTTCCAGCCGAGGGTCACTCTTTCTTGCCGCCTCGCGCGGTCTCGACCTCGCCCGTGATCGCAACGACCGACGCGATCCCGAAGGTCACTGCGCCGACCATGACCAGGCCGGCCCCGATCGGCGGCAGGTTGGCCGCGACCCCGAGCCCGATGCAGACGATCCCGATCGCGATCAGCAGGATGGCGTAGACCCGGAACCCCCGCTTGCTGGCCGCGAAACCGGGCGGCAGGGAGCCCAGGTACTTCGAGGTGACGGTGCGGATGACGTAGCGGCCCGCGCCAAAAAGGTTGAGCAGCAGGACCAGCCCGGCCAGAGCCAGAAGGATCCCGATCGCAAGCACCACCGCCACGTGGGTATTCTCGCGGACGTGAGTGTCACCGCGACCAAGCAAGCGCTGGTGCGGAACTTTTGCATCATCGCCCACATCGACCACGGCAAGTCGACGCTGGCCGACCGCCTGCTCGAGCAGACCGGCGCCATCAGCCAGCGCGACATGCAGGACCAGGTGCTGGACTCGATGGACCTGGAGCGGGAGCGCGGGATCACGATCAAGCTCCAGGCCGTCCGCATGACCTACCCGGCGCAGGACGGCCAGACGTACGAGCTGAACCTCATCGACACGCCGGGTCACGTCGACTTCGCGTACGAGGTGTCCCGGTCACTGGCCGCTTGCGAGGGCGCGATCCTCGTCGTCGACGCCGCGCAGGGCATCGAGGCGCAGACGCTGGCCAACCTTTACCAGGCGGTCGAGGCGGGGCTCACCATCGTTCCCGTCGTCAACAAGATCGACCTCGACGCCGCGCAGCCGGAGATGGTCGCCGAGGAGATCTCGGACGTGACCGGCATCCCGCGCGAGCAGGTGATCTTCGCGTCGGCGAAGCTGGGCATCGGCACTGAGGCGATCCTGGAGGCGGTCGTCAACCGCGTCCCGGCGCCGCGCGGCGACCCGTCGAAGCCACTGCGCGCGCTCATCTTCGACTCCCACTACGACGCGTACCGCGGCGTCATCACGTACGTGCGCGTCGTGGACGGCGAGATCCTCCCCCGGACCAGGATCCGCATGATGAACACCGACAAGGTCCACGAGGTCGACGAGGTCGGATGGTTCTCGCCCCGACCCCGTCCCGCGGACAAGCTGACCGCCGGCGAGGTCGGCTACGTGACGGCGGCGATCAAGAACGTGGTCGACGCGCGGGTGGGCGACACGATCACGTCGGCCGAACACGGGGCGACCACGCCGCTGCCCGGGTACCGGCGCGTCAAGCCGATGGTGTTCGCCGGGTTGTTCCCGAGCGACTCCGACCAGTTCGGCGACTTGAAGGAGGCGCTCGAGAAGCTCCAGCTCAACGACGCTGCGCTGTCCTATGAGCCCGAGAACTCGGCGGCGCTGGGTTTCGGTTTTCGCTGCGGCTTCCTCGGCCTGCTTCACCTCGAGATCGTGCAGGAGCGTCTCGAGCGAGAGTTCGAGCTCGATCTGATCACGACGGCGCCGACTGTCGAATACGAGGTCAGGCTGAAACGCGGTGGGGTAATCCTCATCGACAATCCCGCCTTGCTGCCCGATCCCACCGCCATCGAGTCGATCTCGGAGCCGTTCGTCAAGCTCACGGTCATCACGCCGTCGGGCTACGTCGGCCCGATGATGGAGCTCAACCAGGAGCGACGCGCCACGTTCAAGCACCTCGAGCACAGGCCGGGCGACCGCGTGGTGCTGGAGTACGAGATCCCGCTGGGTGAGATCATCCACGACTTCTATGACCAGCTGAAGTCGCGCTCCAAGGGCTACGCGTCGATGGACTACGAGATGATCGGCTTCCGCGAGGGGGACCTCGTGAAGCTCGACGTGCTGGTCGCCGGCGAGCCGGTCGACGCTCTGTCGCTCATCTCGCATCGCAGCAAGGCGCAGACACAGGGACGCCGTCTCGTGGAGAAGCTAAAGTCGATCATCCCGCGGCAGCTGTACGAGGTGCCGATCCAGGCCGCCATCGGCGGCAAGATCGTCGCCCGCGAGACGATTCCAGCGATGCGCAAGGACGTGCTGGCCAAGTGCTACGGCGGCGACGTGACCCGGAAGCGCAAGTTGCTGGAGAAGCAGAAGGAAGGCAAGAGGCGAATGAAGCGCGTCGGCTCGGTCGAGATTCCGCAGGAAGCGTTCATGGCGGTGCTGAAGCTTGATTAGGCTCGCGCGAATCGGTGCGGCCGCACTCCTGCTCGTGCCGGTTCTGGCCGCATGCGCCGGCCGCGCATCGAGCAGCTCGGCGCCCAACCTCACGACGCTCTACGCCAGCCGGCTGGAGCTGAGCGACATCACGCCGGCGACCGGCGACTCGCAGAACTGGTATGTGGCGGCGCCGACGTTTGACGTGCGGCCACTCAACAGCGCGACGCGTGACGACGCCGAGCGGACGGCGCTGGTGACACGATTCACTCACCTTGGCACGGCGGAGACGCTCATCCTCCATTACCAGGTCTGGACGTCGGCCAGCATCGCCACCAGCGTCCAGAGCTTCGAGCAGACCGTGTTGGGCACGTCGCTGACCGGCCCCAAAGCCGGCGATTCGTCGCTTTACTACAACCGCAAGCTCGCGGGCGGCCCATCGCCTTACAACAACGAAGCGTTCGTTCGCATCGGGCAGACGATCATCACCATCATCTGGTCGCACGCCGACGCATATGCCAGCCCGAACACGGTCGGCAAGATCGCAGTCAAGGCGGCCGGCCGGCTCAAAGACGGATTGGCCGGCAAGCTGCATCCATCGCCGCCGGCCAGCGTCGATCCGCTGCTGCTGGCGCCGGTCGGCTCGCAGTTGACGCTTCTCGGCACGACCAGGCTGCCGATCGAGGTGCTGCCGCAGCTGCTCGGCGAGCCCAACCCGACCGTGCGGGTCGATGAGTTCCGCCGGCATGGCGTGACCGACTTCGTCTACGGGGACTACGCGCTGAACAACGACACGCGGATGGAGGTGGTGACCGCGGGCGTCGTCTTCCCCGGCACGTCCGATGGCCAGGGCTGGATCAACAGCTACTTCGCGGGCAGCCTCTCCTCGACCGGCGAGTTTGCGCAGTACATCAACCTGATCGGCCAGTACGAGTACGGGTTCGGCGGCGGCAACCGGGCCGTGGTCATGTTCTGCAAGTCGTCCGTCGAGACCGAGGAGGCCGCGCGCGCCTGCGAAACGCCGATGCTGCTCGTGATGGGCGGCTGGCACCCGCTGCTCTCGGGGGGCTAGAGCTCCCGGGTCGTCACCCGCACCGACCGGTCGCGCGTGGCCTGGAACCACTGCCACTGCGTGGTCAGGCCGTCTCGCAGGGAGACGCGCGGCTCCCACCCGAGTCGCTCGCGGGCCAGGTTGATAGAAGCGCCGGTGTGGCGCGGATCGCCTGGCGCGACGGAGAGATACTTCCGCCGCGCTTTCAGCTGGCTGATGTCCTCGAGCGTGTCCAGCACGCGGTTGACCGTCACGCGGCTGCCGCCGCCGAGGTTGATGACCTGCCCGGCCACGTCCGCCGACGCGGCCTTGACGGTGCCGTCGATGGCATCCGACACGTACGTGAACTCGCGCGTTTGCTCGCCATCGCCGAAGATGCCGATCTCGTGATTGTCAACCAGCGCTTCCATGAAGCGACAGAACGCCATGTCGGGTCGCTGGCGCGGTCCGTACACCGTGAAGTAGCGCAATGACGTGACGGGAACATCGAAGTTGCTCTGGTAGACGAACGCCAGGTGCTCGGCCGCGAGCTTGGTCATGCCCAGCGGCGAGACGGGCCGGGGAAGCGCCGTTTCCTTCGTCGGGAACATCTCCGCGTCGCCGTACACGAGGGAGCTGGAGGCGAACACGAGGCGCTTGACCGGTATCTCGCGCAGCGCCTCGAGCAGCCGCTGCGTGGCCACGACGTTGGCATTCACGTAGCGGTCGAATTGACTTCCCCAGCTGGGACGTATCCCGTCCTCGCCGGCAAGGTGAAATACGACCGACGCCCCGTACAGCGTCTGGCTGAGGCCTGCGGTGACCAGGTCGGCTTCGACGAGGTTGAAGTGCGGATCCTCGCGCGCGGCCCGGATGTTGGCTTCTTTCCGGTCGCGTGCGTAGTAGTCGCTGAACGAGTCGATGCCGACAACATCGTGTCCGTCTGCCAGGAGCCGGTCGCAGAGATGCGAACCGATGAACCCGGCCGCGCCCGTGACCACGACTCGAGTCGGTGAGGTCAGCATTGCGGACAAGATACCTATCGTTGGTGACGGTGCACCGATTTGAAACCTGGCTCGCGGCCGCAGACTTTGACGTCACGGTCCGGAAATTTCCGGAGGGGACCCGTACCGCGACCGACGCGGCGCGAGCGGTCGGATGCGAGGTGGGGCAGATAGTGAAGTCCCTGGTCTTCGTGGCCGGTGGGAGGCCCGTGGTCGCGCTGATCAGCGGCGCCAACCGGCTGGACGAGCGAAGGCTGGCCTCCATCGCCGGCGAGCCGGTGGCCAAGGCCGATGCCCAAACCGCACGCGCCGCGACGGGATACTCGATCGGCGGAGTCCCACCCTTCGGACACGCGACGGACCTGCCCATCTACATGGACCGAGACCTGCTCGGCTACCCCGTGGTGTGGGCCGCGGCCGGCGCGCCGGATTCGGTCTTCCAGATCCAGCCCGACCGCCTGCGGGCGCTGAGCAACGCGATGGTGGCGGACATCAAGCAATGACCGACCTGTATGCCTTTCGTCACCTGTACGTGCACATACCTTTCTGCAAGCACAAATGCGGCTACTGCGACTTCAACGCATACGCGGGCATGGACCGTTTGATGCCCGACTACGTCGACGGGCTGGAGCGGGAGCTCACCTTCGCTCGCGAGCGATATCCGTTCCAGCAGCTCGACACCGTCTACTTCGGTGGCGGAACTCCGAGCCTGCTGCCGCCCGAGCTCATGTCGCGACTGCTCCATTTCATCCGGTCGAGCTTCAATGTCGCGCCGGACGCGGAGATCACGCTGGAAGCGAACCCCGCGAGCACCGACGAGGCGCGCGTCACGGCGTGGCTCGAAGGCGGGGTCAACCGCTTGAGCCTGGGCGTGCAGGGCTTCGATCCGCGCGCCCTCGCCGTGCTGGAGCGCAAGACCGACGCCGCCCAGGCAACGCGCGCCTTCTGCCTTGCGCGCGAGATGGGCGTGGCCAACATCAGCATCGACCTCATCTACGCGGTGCCGTACCAGAACCTCCAGACGTGGCTCGAGACGCTGCGTAGGGCCATCGCGCTGGGGCCCGACCACGTGTCGACCTACTGCCTGTCCTTCGAGGAAGGCACGCTCCTGTACCGGCGGCGCGCGGAAGGACGGGTGCCGGAGGTCGAGACAGACCTGCAGTGGGACCAGCTCGACGCCGCGTGCGCGGAGCTCGAGGCGGCCGGCTATCACCGCTACGAGGTGTCCAACTGGGCGCGCGCCGGTGGATTCGAGTCGCGCCACAACCGAGCGTACTGGCGCTGCCGGCCGGTCTACGGAGCCGGCGCGGGCGCCCATTCCTATGCGACCGACGGGACCCTGGCCTGGCGCTGGTGGAACGTCGCCCGGCCGCGCGAGTACATCGCCGCCGCGCCCTCGCCCAGGGCAGACGGTGAGGAGCTGGACCATCGGAAGGCGGTGGCGGAGTCGCTGATGCTGGGCCTGCGCACGGCCGAAGGCGTGGCCGTGCCGGCAGGCTTCGACGCCGAGCTGGCTCGGCTGCAGAAGGCGGGGCTCGTCCGGCGCGTGGACGGCCGGGTGCTGCCGACTCGTCGCGGCCTGGATTTGCACAACCAGATCGCCCTCGCGGTCCTCTGAGCGACCAGAAACGGGGCCCGCGCGCGTTGATTCGGAGCAGATGACAAAGCTGAGCGCGCCCATGGCGGTGCTGGCTGGGGTGGTCGGCCTGCTCGTCCTGGCTGACATCGCCTTCGCCGCGGTGCTCGTCAGCAGCCGGTCCACCGCGCCGCCGGCCGCGTCTGCCCAATAGCAGCCGGCCACGGCGTCGCACCCGTGCAACCATGGCTACTTCGTCTCCCAGGCGGCCCGCGCGAAGCACAGCGGCCAGGACGTCAGCAAGGTCGCGCACAGCAGCGCGGGCAAGAGCGGGTCCTGCACGAAAGCCTGAGGGCACTGTTGTAGTGTTGTTAGCACTCTCGACCTGAGAGTGCTGAAAACATGGAAGACAGGAAGCAGGCCATCCTCCGGGCGGTTGTCCACGAGTTCACGACGAGCGCCGTGCCCGTGGGCTCCCAGGCCTTGCAAAGCCGCTACTTCGTGAACCTGTCCTCGGCCACCATCCGCAGCGAGCTGGCCGAGCTGGCCGACCTTGGCTATCTGACCCAGCCTCACACGTCGGCAGGTCGGGTGCCGACCGACTCCGGCTACCGGTACTTCGTGGACTTCCTGATGGACGTCGAGCCGATCCCGGAACGGATCAAGGCGTTCATCCAGGACGAGCTCCACGCCGCCCCCGCCGACGTCCAGGCCCTGGTCGAGCGCGTGGCCATGACCGCGGCCGCGGTCACCCAGAACGCGTCGGTGGCGAGCGCGCCGCAGGGATCGCGAGCCAAGGTGAAGCACCTGGACCTCGTCTCCCTCGAACCGAAAGAGGTCCTGCTGATCCTGCTCCTCGAGGGCAACCTGCTTCGCCAGCAGGTCGTCAACACGGCCGAGGCGGCGACGCAGGCCCAGCTGACCAGGCTGACGGCTCGGCTCAACGCCTCGCTCGGCGGCCGCGGCAGCAACGAGGCACGACGCGCGTACGAAGCCGCTGCGCTTGGCCTCGAGAAGGAGCTGTTGGGCCGCGTCGTCACGGTGCTGGACCTGTACGAGAAGGGTTCTGACAGCCTGGTCGTCCACGACGGCGTGCGCAACCTGCTGCGGCAGCCGGAGTTTGCGGAGTCGTCGCGCCTGCACCAGGTGTTAGAGGTGCTCGAGGAGACGCGCTATCTAACCCTCCTGCTCCGCCAGCTCATCGGCGATTCCGACCTGCAGATCGTGATCGGCTCGGAGAACACCTCGAGCCAGCTGCAGGGATGCGCCGTCGTGCTCACCACATACGGACCGAGCGACCGGTTGAAGGGCGTGGTCGGCGTCGTCGGGCCGACGCGCATGGCGTACAGCCAGACCGTGGCCCGCCTGCAGGCGGTGGCGCGGGGAGCCAGCGACCGCATGGCCGAGCTCGGAGTTTGATCTGCCCACGGCGCTTGGTATCTAGAGTTCGATGACCACCCGCAAACATCCACACGACCCCGCAGAGGGCGAGCACTCCGACCCGAACGTGGCCCTCTACCAGGGCAAGATCGCCGAGCTCGAGTCCGAGCTGGCGGAGACGAAATCCAGGTACCTGCGCCTGGCGGCCGACTTCGAGAACTTCAAGAAGCGCGCGCGGCAAGACCAGCTGGAAACCATCCAGCACGCGTCGGCCGACCTGATCGGCCGCTTGCTGCCGGTCCTCGACGACCTGAGCAATGTCCTGGAGCACCGTCCAGCCGGCATTGACGAGTCGTGGGTCAAAGGCCTGGAGCTGTCGGTGCGCAAGCTGGAAGACGCGCTGAGCATTCACGGCCTGCAGCCCATCGAATCGGTGGGCGCGCGCTTCGACCCGAAGCAGCACGAGGCGGTCGGCCAGGAAGAGTCGACCGAGCATCCTGAGGACACGGTCGTGTCCGAGCTGCGCCGCGGCTACCGGCTGCGCGATCGCGTGGTCCGGCCGGCGCTGGTCAAGGTGGCTCGGCCCCCCGCGCTGCCCACTGAAAGCACGAACGACGAGTAAATAGTCGTGGCGGTCAAGCGCGACTACTACGAGATCCTCGGCGTGAGCCGCCAGTGCTCGTCCGACGAGCTCAGGGTGGCCTTCCGCAAGATCGCCATGGACTCGCACCCCGACCGCCACCCCAACGACCCGGTCGCCCACGAGCGCTTCAAGGAGGCGAGCGAGGCGTATGCCGTGCTGTCCGACCCGGAGCGCCGCCGCAGCTACGACCTGTTCGGACATTCGGCGGTGGGCGCGAGCGGGCCGGCGGTCGACTTCTCCGACATGCCGTTCGCGGACATCTTCGACACCTTCTTCGGCGGCGGCTTCGGCGCCCGAGCGCGTCGCGAGCGGTCCAACCGCGGCGACGACCTCCGGTACGACATGACCATCACGTTCGACGAGTCGTTCACCGGTGTCGAAAAGCAGGTCGAGGTGCCGCGGCTCGCAACGTGCGCCCGATGCGCGGGCAGCGGCGCCGAGCCCGGAACGGGTCAGGAAACCTGCCCCGGCTGCGGAGGCGCGGGCCAGGTCAGGCGGGCGGCGCAGTCGTTCTTCGGCCAGGTCGTCACGACCGCGACCTGTCCGACCTGCGGCGGCGCCGGCAGGCTGCTGAAGAGCCCGTGCGTCGAGTGCCGCGGCCAGGGTCGTGTGCAGAAGACGAAGACGCTGTCGGTAAGGATCCCGGCCGGCGTCGACACCGGGTCGCAGATCCGGATAAGCGGCGAGGGAGAGGCGGGGGTGCGCGGCGGCCAGCCAGGCGACCTGTACGTCGTGCTCCGCGTCAAGCCACACGCCCAGCTCGCCCGGCATGAGCAGGACATCGTGTACGAGCTGCGCGTGAACATGGTCCAGGCGGCGCTGGGTGACCGGATAGAGATCCCGACCCTGGAGGGGAGCGTCGAGATCGCGATCCCGGCCGGGACGCAGAACGGGCAGTCCTTCCGGCTCCAGGGTCGTGGCATGCCCGACGTGCGTGGAGGCCGCCGCGGCGACCAGTACGTGGTCGTGCAGGTCGTCATTCCCAAGGACCTGAACCCGGAGCAGAAGGCGCTCCTGCGCAAGGTAGGCGGGCTCACGGGCAGGCCGGAAAAGGTCGCTAGGGGCTTCTTCGACAAGCTGCGCAACGCCATTTCACTTGATTGATGCGCCCTGCGCGCGCCCGGCGCTCGACTAGTGGGCCCGTCGGCGTGACTAGCGCTGTCTGCGCGCCCCGGCGGCTTGACTAGCGCGCCCTGCTTGCGCCCGGCCGGCTTGACCGGCTGAATTTCGTCAAGTCCTGTATAGACTTCGCAGCGCGTTCGTGTGCGCTGTGAAGTGGTGAGAGTTTGGTGACCGCCGACGCGGTCTTTTTTGTGGCAACTACTCAGTCACGATCGGCGTGCAGCGCGGGTAAACGCATAACTTCCCACTTGCAGGGAAGTTAACTGGTTCAGTAGCTTTGAGCCGTATACAAGAGGAATACATTGTCGAAAACCATCGATCTCGAACTCACCAGAGCTGAAGTAGAGGTCCTCGAGCTGGAGGCCCGGCTCCGGGTCGTGCCCATGAACGACACCCAGCTTTCCGAGGCTCTGAAAACCGCCCTGGCGGCCAAGAAAGAGCGCCTGGCGAAGCTGCGCACCCTGCACGCCACCGCCGGGCGGCCCAAGCCTGGCAAGGACGCCGACGGGGAGAAGGTGAACCCACTCCATGCCGGCCGCCGCCCGCCGCTGAAGCGGACCGTTCCCCAGCGACCCCAGGCCAAGAACAGCAAGTAAGCCTCAGACGGCAGGCGGCCAGCTTCCCGGCAGGCGGGGACGGTTGGCCGAATTCCTTCGCACCTCAAATTCGGGGCACGAACGTTATCGTTCTTCGAATTGGCTAGACAGCTGACCGCGTCTCCGCGTGCGATCGACCCTATGTTTGGGGCAGCCTGGGCCGCGGTGGGCGTGCCGCGGAACGCCCGGCGCTGGGTGCTCCCAGCCGTCAGCTGCCTGGCGGTCGGCGGCATCATCGCCGGCGTCGCCTACCGGCTCTGGGAGGCCAACCTGCCGTCCAGCATCCAGCGGACGGAGGCGATCCTGATCGGCGTCGGCGTCGTCTTCTGCGTCGGCGCGATCGTGCTCAAAGCCTCCCGCTACGGCACCAGCCTGGCTGCCCAGCTGCCCGTGATGGTCATCGCCGCGGTCCTGATCAACCTGGTCTTCGGGGTCGCGGGCAGGTCGCTCGGCAACGAGCTGCCGGCATTCGCGGCCGTGAGCTATGCGGCCGTGTTCCTGCACTTCGAGGTCGGCCTCCGCTCCCGCCACTTCGGCTATGTGCTCGCGGTTGCGCTCCTCGGCATCGGCGTGCTGTGGGTTTACGCCGTGCTCGCGCTCATGGTGCCGCTGAGCGGGGTCGCGATCTGGACGTTGGTCCTCGCGGGACTCGGGGTCCTTGGTCTTCTGACCACCCGCGCGGTCGAGCGCGACATGGGCTTCCAGATCGAGCGGCAGAGCTCACTGCTCGCCACCCTGAGCGACCTTGGCGAAGGCCTGCTGATCACGGAAAACGGAAGGTTCGTCGCCGGCAACGACGCGTACGTGAACCTGACCGGGTACACGCGGCAGGAGCTGGCGGCCATGCCGACCCTGATCGAGCTGGCACCGACCGGCGAGCGGGATCGGCTCGCCACACAGCTGGCGCGCAGGCTCGGTGGAGGCCAGGCGCCGGCCCGGTACACGTCGGCGATCGTTCAGAAGTCGGGCCGCGTCGTCGAGGTCGAGGTCGCCATTCATCGAGTCGCCACGAAGCGCGACCAGCTGTTGACGCTCGTCAGCGACATCTCGGAGCGCTTGCGGGCGGAGGAGGCGGAGCGCGAAAGCGAGACGCGTTTCCGCACCCTGTTCGAGCAGGCGCAGGCAGGCATGGCGTTCACGAGCCTCGACGGCCACATCACGACCATCAACCCTGCCTTCTGCGAGCTGGTCGGCTACAGCAGCGACGAGCTGCGCACGCTGTCGCTCCTCGACATCACTCATCCCGACGACGTGGGCGCGCTGCGCGATGCGATGCAGACGATGCTCGCCGGCGAGGAAGAAGGCCGCCGCATCGAAAAGCGATACACGCGCCAGGACGGCGAGCACGTGTGGGTCGACCTGACGATGCGTCTGGTCCGCGGCGCGGACGGCAAGCCGCTGTACTTCCAGACCGTCGCGGTGGACATCCGCGACCGCAAGCGGGCCGAGGTCCTGCAGGCCGCGCGCTTCGCGGTGACGCAGGCATTGGTCACCTCGCCTGGATGGGACAAGGCGGCGCCGGCTCTCCTCGAAGGCCTGTGCCGCACGCTCGACTGGGAGCTGGCCGAATACTGGGAGGTCGACGCCGACCGCGAGACGATGGCCTTCGTCACATCGTGGAAACGTCCAGGTCGCGACACGTCCGCGTACGAGGCGACGGCGACTCAGGTGACGTATCGGCGCGGCGAAGGCCTGGCGGGGCGGGTGTGGGAGTCCGGCGCGCCCGTGTCGATGCCAGACCTCGCCGAGGACAACCCGGTCCGCTCGGCCGCCGCGATGGCTGTCGGGCTGCATGGCACCGTCGGTTTCCCGGTGCGCAGCGGCCGGCGCGTGGTCGGCATGATCTCGCTGCACACGTGGGCGTCGCACCCCCTCGACGACGGGCTGATCGCGGTGATGAACGACGTCGGCTCGCAGATCGGCGAGTTCGTCGAGCGCAAGCGCGCTGAGGTCGCGCTGCAGGAGAGCGAGAAGCGCATGCGCTCCGTGCTCGACAACGTGTCCGACGGCCTGGCGACCATCGACCCGTCCGGCGCCATCGAATCGGCGAACCCGGCCGTCGTCAAGCTCTTCGGCTACGCGGAGGAGGAGCTCAAGGGCCAGAAGGCCGCCATCCTCATCGCCACCACGCATCGCAGCGCGTTCGACAACTACCTGCAGCGGCGTCTCACGCTCGACATCCCCGTCAGCGGCGCGCACGAGACGATGGGCAAGCGCAAGAACGGAAGCCTGTTCCCGCTCGAGTTCGTGGTCAGCTCCATGCAGGTCGGCTCGCGGCATCTCTTCATCGCGACCCTGCGGGACATCTCGGAGCGCAAGGCGCACACCGACGCTCTCGAGTACCAGGCCCTGCACGACGCGCTGACCGGGCTGCCCAACCGCAGCCTGTTCGGTGACCGCCTGCGCCAGGCGCTGCTCGCTGCGCGGCGAAACCAGAAGATGTTCGGCGTGCTGCTGCTCGACCTCGACCGGTTCAAGGACATCAACGACTCGCTCGGCCACGATCGTGGCGACAGCCTTCTGCAAGAGGTCACGGCCCGACTGCGAGGCGTGCTGCGCGCGACGGACACCATCGCGCGGCTCGGCGGCGACGAGTTTGCCGTGCTGACCACGGACGCCAAGCATCCAGAGGACGTCGTGGCCAGCGCCAAGAAGATCATCGCGTCGCTGGAAGGCCCGTTCGCCATCGGCGACCAGATGGTGGAGACCGGGGCGTCGATCGGCATTGCGATGTACCCGATCCATGGCGACGATCCGAGCACCCTGCTGCGCCGGGCCGACGTGGCGATGTACGTGGCCAAGCGCTCGGGCGGCGGCTTCGCGCTGTACCAGCCGGAGCAGGAAGCGCAGACGCTGCGCCGCTCGGGACTCGCCGGCGAGCTGAGGCGCTCCATCCCTCAAGGCGAGTTGGTGCTGCATTACCAGCCGCAGGTCACGCTGGCGACCGGCGCCATCAGCGTCGTCGAGGCGCTGGTGCGGTGGAACCATCCGCGCGAGGGCTTGATGCCGCCCGACCGGTTCATCCCGATGGCGGAGGAGACAGGAATCATCCACCCGCTCACCGCGTGGGTCATCGACTCCGCGCTCGAGCAGCTGTGCAGGTGGCTCGCGGACGGAATCGATGTTTCGGTCTCGCTCAACGTCTCGCCGCGCAACATCGAGGACCACTCGCTCGAGGAGATGGTCGCCCGCGCGCTGGGCAACTTCAA